>TARA_R110002072_G_scaffold48207_1_pt1 | contig 11862 bp, 13 predicted proteins | sample TARA_R110002072 | Tara Oceans TARA_R110002072 (sample SAMEA4397118) | marine metagenome | biome: Polar Biome; feature: [SRF] surface water layer (ENVO:00010504); material: water (ENVO:00002006), including particulate matter (ENVO:01000060) such as... | depth 5 m | reverse complement strand
CTGTCCTGCCCTTATGGAAGATGAAACAAATCATGTAAATATATTCACTAGTGGTCTTCCCCAGATGGGAAAGACGACCTTACTTTTGAACTACTTGTACGACTCGATCCATAAAGGATATGGGGCTATTTTCTTTGATACTGACGGGTCAATTACTAACCAAATCCTAGACCACATCCCACCTGAAAGAACCTCTGACGTTATACATTTTGACCCCACTAATCCGGACCGGATTGTTACCTGGAATCCCCTAGCGGATGATTCCAACCCGTCACTGAATGCTGACACCATCAAGAAAGCCATGAAAGCTATCTGGTTAATGTCTAGGTCCTCAACTGGTGTAATGGACCTCTATATTAAAAATTCCCTCCAAGCTCTGATTGAGGCCAAGGAGACGCTTCTCGGCTTCTCCTACATGCTGACTGATGAACTCTACCGAGATAGTGTCCTAGCCCAGACGGATGATTGGGTGGTCCAGGACTTCTGGAAATCCCATGCTGAGATGGATGATCGGTTACAAATCAACCAACGGAACTCCACCTACAATAAAGCCCATGCTCTTTTATCAGATATACGTATCAGGCGTCTGCTATCTTTCCAAAGTTCGTCCTTTAGTGCCGATGATGTCCTTGAGAATAATAAACTCCTGATTGTGCGGTTGCCCAAATCAGTCATCGACGAGGATAGTGCCAGAATCGTGGCTTCCCTTCTGCTGATGGATTTTGTCTCTGCCATGTATCGCCGTAAGGTTAAATTACCTTTTTACTGTTTCATCGACCAATGCGACGACTTGGCCGATACAGTCGTATCGGAGTGGTTGATAAATGGACCGGCTCAGTCCTGTTATTCGGTCCTGGCGACCAAGTACCTAGGCCAGCTCACGAATCAGTATAAGGAGGCTGTATTGGGATCTTGTGCGACTAAGTATATATTCCGTAGTTCCGAGCAGGATTCGGAGTACCTGGAGAGGGTACTAGGAGAGAGCCAGAATATTAAGTGCCACGAGCTAAAGCCATACCAGGCCAGAATATTCCCCTACGTATCTGGTAACGCGTACCTACATACCAAAGATTTTGAGGATTGGCCTATCTACAAAAAGAGCTATGATAAGATCAGAAAAAATCACGATTCTAGGCTGACAAAGAAGATATCTAAAGCCGACGATAATATTAAGAAATTCAGGAAGACGTTAAGTGATTGATTTGATTCTGATCGGGTTCTTTGCCTACGTCCTATTTCGAGCTTGTAGCGGTGTATTGAGAGCTTACCCGTATGTTAAGGCGGGTAAGGAGAGAGATGACACCCTAGAGTCTGCCGATTTGAAACTGAAGGCCAGTATCAGCCTGGCGGTCCTATGTATCTTTGCTCTACTGCGACTTTTCACAGAGCTTTCAGTCTTTGAGCTTTTCACCTTTATAGCGGTCCTGGCTTACGGCTATTTCCAGTTCAGCTTATTCACTGATAAGAAAGCCTACCTCATCGAAAAAGCAGACTCAGGCCCCCAGGTCCCCCAGGTCAAGGACATCAATGATCCTGAATACTTGGTGGAACGCCAGAAGGAGATCATGAAGCAATTAGTGGTCCCTGAACCATTCCGCAAAAATCTGATGTACGCTGTGCTTTCTGCCAAGCATGATATGAAGCCCGAGACAGTAGCGTATTGGATCAACCTGTTAGCTTCGATATTACCTCCATTTGATTTGATAGTTCCTCACGCCAAAGGCCGTCGTTGGGAGGATGATATTCGCTATCGGATCAACAATCCTATTGATGAAGATGACAGGTTTCAGTTTAGCAGTGCCGTCCATACCCTTGGCGATGAGGTAACAGATCAGATTGATTCTAATTCCTATCGAATAAAGCTCCCTGATACCGATGTCAGAAGAGAGGGGATGGCAATATTTTCGTCACCAGGAAGAGGGAAGACTAATTGCATTGAGTCGCTGATAGTTGATGATCTAGAGGAAGATGTCGGAATTATCTTCATGGATTCCGTGAATGACACGATCAAAAGACTTGTTACTAGGGTGGACCCCAAACGCCTTGTCTACTTCGATCCTAAACACGCCTATCCCACATTCAATTTATTCGATGTTTCTGATAATGACGCGTCCCGCTCGGAAGCATATGGCTTTCTTCGTTATCTAGTTCGGGCTACTGGCGAAGACTTTACCCCCAAGCAACAGACTATCTTCGATCCTTGCATTCAGTTGATCTACCGAATGCCTAACGCGGATATGCAGACGCTTCGTGATCTGGTCCGGTGTAGAGAGTCAGCGGAGTTTGCAATCTATCGACCATACGTGAAACAGCTTCCCAAGAGTATGCAGGACTTCTTTGAGAATGATTTTTTGGTGGGGAGTAAGGAAACTAAGGAAGGGATCATTTGGCGATTGAGTAATGTGACCAATACGCCATACGTTGAAAGTATGATTGATTCCGGTAAGACGAACTTTGATTTTAGACAGGCTATGGACCAAGGGAAGGTAATTGTTATATCGACCAACCGGTCCGAGATGGGAGCTAGTTCTTCTGAGCTTGTTGGGCGTATCTTTATATCCGAAATATTGAAAGCGGTGATGAGGAGAAAGGAGGGTCCAGATAACAATAAGCGTGTCTACTGCTACATCGACGAGTTCCATCAGTACTGTGGTGATACTGATACTGGAGTGATGGAGGATATGTTCACCCAGACCAGAAAGCGTAACTTCAACATGTGTATTGCTACTCAGACGCCAGGACAGCTCCCGCCGAAACTGTTGAAGCTTATTCTTGGATCAGCCATTAAATTGGGAGGTGCTTCTGATCCTGATGATGAAAGGGTAATAGCCAAGGCTTTGCGGGTTGATTTAGACCTAGTGCAATCTCAGCCTCGAAACTCGTTTGTGATGAATGTCAGGGATTTAGGGAGTGTTATCTATCCAGTTATTCCTGGTCGGTTGGATGAGCTGAAAGAGTTTAGAACTTTGAAGGAGGCGAGGGAGGCAATGAGTCGGAAGTTCGCTGTCCCATATAAGAATTCCGTCCACTCAGAGCCAGAACTTAAAGTCGCTGAACCCAAACCTAAGAAAGATGATGACGATGGAGAGTGGCCTTAAAAATAATTCTCATCTCTATTTCGGCCACTTCGACCATAGTCCACACATCGACCATGCAATCACTTAATTATACGATACCTCATCGTATAATTAGGTCATGGTTCCAGTAAGAGAAATTCCAAGAAAGACGAAGTTGACTCTAGCGATAATGATGCTATTTAGAGAGTTCAGATATCTTCGTTCCTCATTTGTATATCCTCTTCTAAAAGAGCGGGGTGTTAAGTGTAGTGAGGATTCAGTTAAGCGAAAGCTTCAACATATGACTGATCCGCAGTTTGGGCAGGAGATTTTGATGACTCCAGGTGAGCAGTTCACACCAGGTCAGACCAGTACCGGCACTCACTTGATTTACTGCATGAAAGAGAAGGGGCATAAACTTTGTGATGAGTGGGAGTTGAACCCATTTGTAATCGCGTTCCCTCAAAGACGAAAGCCGAGTCCGGAGGAGGGAGAATTTGCCGAAGAAGATGTGAAGCTACGAAACTTTTGGCACGCTTTGTATATCTGCGATGTGATGGCCTCGATTTATCTGGGCCACTTGCTCAACAATCTAGGATTCATTCCCCACGGCAAGATTCTTTCTTTAATGCCTAATCCTGAAAGGACAGCTATGCCTTTTAAGAGGATGTATGAGAGTGAGTTGGTAAAAGGGAAGCTGGTACTGGATGAACTATACGGAACTCAATATCCAAGTAATCCCCGTAAGCCGAGCTTCACTGGATTGGAGCTAGAGAACACAAACTCGATCAACCGGAGCAAATTGTCCTCGACCTCATTCAAGCGGAAGGGTATCGGCTACGTTGATATTGAGGAGAAGAAGACATACAAAGAGGTATTCAACACCCAGCCGAGGCCACTACCGAACCTTAAGATTTTGGTGGCAACGATCAACCAGGCTAAATCAGATAGTCAGAGAGAGTTTATAGAGGAGTATGTCGGATCGAGCGATATGTTCAGGTTTACCACGTTTCCCAACCAATCCAAGAGTACAGATCCGATATCCCCTTTTCCGGAAATATTGACAACTCCTTGCCAAAGAGCTGGAATGGACCCTATTCCGCTTTATAACAAGGATCATAAGAGTGTGGGACAGCATAGCGGAGACGCTGAGTAATACAGCTTTTTCGGAGTGGTGGGGTTTATCCGCGAGTACCATCTCTGAGTACTTGTGGTTGCTCCCTGTGGCCATTGCCTTTCTGGTTGTTTGGATAAAGAAGAAGGCCGAAGAGCCGGTAAAGTTTAGCACCTACTCTTTTGGAGATATGTTCGGCCTGTTTATGCTGGGATTTGTTGTCCTGGTGGTCGTCGCGATACTGAATGATCTGTTTGACTGGACGGATGATATCTCCAAAGACATTGCACGTTCTAGAGGTGTTGTGGACTGCGAAACTCGAAACGGCGGTAGGTTTGTAGATTTACCGGAATCTGGTAGAGATGTGTTTATCTGCTTCAATGAGTTTGAAGACCCTATAGTATTGAACTCTCCTTTCAGCAGTGTCCGCCCAGCTATCGTAATCTCTGAGCCGTTCCTGCGTGAGTACGGCCACTTGCTACCTGGCCCCAGAGGTGAGAAGTGGAAGGATTACTTTGAACTAGTTTGGCATATAGACAGCGGAGGTAGCGATCCAGGAGCGTACAGACGATGGTTCTTGCTACCGATAAAACCAAAGAAGGGTCAGAAGTCTATGGCTAGTCTAAAAGGCTTCCAGTACATGCAGGTAACTGTATACCCGAAGTAGCCTCGACAAATATTCGTCGCATGATAACGTATAAGTAGAGTAAGGTTTCCGCAGTTAGCTACGTTCTTTGACACCAACACAAAGTTTCTAACATTGCTCGGCATACAACCTTTTGTTGTGTGTCGCAGTCTGCGTCCTTGGAGGGGGACGTGGACTGCGATACACAAACCCAATAGGAGGTAATCATGTCGCGTCCAAACTTTCTCGAAATCAAGAAGAACATCTCAATGGAGGAGGGTGCAAGACTCCTCAACCTGTCGTTGGAAGCTCAAGACGATGGTTCATTTCGTGGCAAGTGTCCTGCTTGCGACTCAGATGACCCCCGCAAACTGTCAATTCGTCAGAATGATGGTAAGTGGACGTTTAAGTGCTTTGGCGACAAAGACCCTACTGGTACTTCTGTCATTGACATGGCCGCCCACGTGCTTGATGTCTCTGTCTACGAGGGTGCTAAGTGGCTCAGTGAAAAGGAGAGCAATTCTCCGGCTGATCCACCTCAAGAAGAAGAACAAGAGTCTGTTGAGCTTCCGTACCTGGACAAGGTTCCCAAGCTTAATCCCAATCATGAACGAGTAACTGAAGTGGGACTCAATCCCGCTATAGCGAAAGTAATTGGTGCTGGGTATTCCGGTGCCGGAGTCATGCAAACCGCTGTCGCGTTTCCAGTGTTTAACTGGGAGGAAGCTGTTGAAGCAGGTCTTCAGCCAGTCGGATTCGTCGGATATGACAAGAAGTCACAGCTGAGGCTCCCAAAGAACTTCAAAGGAGGCTCATCATGACAGACGATGAGATTATTCAGAAGGCTCAGAAGATTCTGAGAAGGAGAGTGCGGCGCAATACCACACTCAGCTCACCAACTGCGGTGCGTGACTATTTCCAGCTGCAATTGTCTGGACTTAGCCATGAAGTGTTCTGTGTAGTCTTTCTTGACTCGCAACACCGAATACTGCATTTCGCAGAGCTTTTCACTGGTACTTTGGATGGTGCGGCAGTTTATCCTCGTAGAGTGGTTGAGGAATCTCTTAACCACCAAGCGGCGGCTCTAATCTTCTGCCACAACCATCCTAGCGGTGTAAGTGAACCAAGTGCGGCTGACCGTCGCATAACTGAACGTCTGGTAAGCGCATTAGCTTTGATAGATGTTCGGGTATTGGATCATTTCATCGTTTCTGGTTCTGAATCGTACTCATTTGCCGAATCCGGCCTAATTTAGGAGGTTCCCATGAGCTTAATGCTACATGCCGGAGCAGAGCCGGTAGAACTCTCTGCGCTTCAATCTGTGCCAGTTCCTGAGGCTACAGACTCTCATGTTCCAATCCCACACTTTGAATTTGTCGATTTTGTGAAGATGGCCCTACAGGTCAAAAATCACATTATCACTTCAGAGGAATATGGTGTTACACCAGATGGGATGCGCTTCTTTGGGGTCCTGCAATTGGAATCCAAGTATGGCGACTACACGGATGTAGTGGGTCTTCGCAACAGTAATGATAAAGCTTTCCCTGTGGGCGTGTCCTACGGATCACAAGTCTTTGTATGCGATAACCTGGCATTTATCGGTGATAACGTGGTCAAGCGTCGGCATACCGCCAAACTACTGCGTGACTTACCAGGTCTGGTTATGGAAATGATCGCTCCTTTGGCAGACGCCAGAGAGCGCCAGTTCCGTACTATTGAGATATACAAACAGACTGAGCTAGACAAGGATGTCGCTGATTCCATAATCATGGAAGCGTACCGGCAGGGTGTTATCAATGTGCAACGCATTGCTGATGTCTATAACGAGTGGGCTAATCCTACTCACGAAGAGTTTGCCGAGCGTACTGCGTGGTCAATGTTCAATGCCTTTACGCACGTAATGGCGAGTAAGGTTGTGGGTAATCCAGGATCGACCCGCGTTCTTCACGCTGTGGTTGATGGTGCGTGTGAGCAAGTAGCCTGACTGTGTTTGTTGAAATGGATGAAAACAAGCTGACAGTTAAGCTTAACGAGGATGATCTAAAAAGAATAAAGTCCCCGTTTATAGATCAACTCCCATTGTTTAACCAGGACGATTATTACGACACAAGTGTAGAAGTCTGCATTCCTAATGATCTAAAGGAAGATCAGTTTGTGTTGATGGAGAAGATTCAGCTAATCATCTCAAACGACATCGAAAGGATGCAATGGAGAAAGGCAATTGAAAAACTTTGTCTAGTCCATAGTACCTAATTGTTCTTGTTCAAATAGTTAGACCTTCCAGGTCTTTGCCACTTCTAGGAGTGGCTTTTTTCTATTCCTCATACCGACCACCGCGAACAGTAATCCCCAGTCTGAACATCCCGCTCGGTTACAAACCTATCTTTGTGTGAAGAATGGGAAGTGCTTAACCCAATTGGAGGCAAGCACTATGTTTAACGAAGTTAGAGAAATGTCTGTTTCATTCAAACCTGTCTATCAACGAAGAGAACCACCGTGTGATTTTGGCGACATTCGTAAGAGCAGCATTGATGCAAACCTGTTTCCGTTCAGTCCGCAGCCAATGACAGAGACAGGCCGTTACCGCATCTTCGCTTACCACAAAAACTGTTACGAGCCGTACACCAATGTGGATATGGAGTTTGCTTTCACTATGGCTAGGACGCTCAATGAAAGATTCTGGAGGAATTATGAAATTCGGACCGCCTAGCAAGAGAAAGCGCAAGAACGACCATAAGTGGGCTAAGAAGAGAGCGAAGCAGATGCTCTTTGGGGGTAAGCCGAAGCGCAGGCGAAGAAAAAGGAGGTGATCTACTGACCCGCCACGGCGGGTTTTCGTTTGCTATCTTCTCCAGATGGCCCTTGCAGGTAATCTGCCTGAGGTTGATAGAATAGTTACATGAAAACCAACTGATGTCGCCTGTGACCTCAGGATCTCATCAGACACTTTATCTAGCGGGAGATCTCCTACCTTGCGGTGGTTGCCCCTGGCGGGTGGAAGGTCAAGGGAGCCAATCAGGCCTAAATCGTGGCTGCGTAACTAGTTGCCTGCAAAAATATCCGAGTGCGCTACTGGGGTTTTGACTTGATTCAGTTACCCCTTTGTGCTTGTATTAAGGGACTAGAGGAAGAATATGCTGCATAAGATCGTAACAGCGCTGATGATTTGGGGGTTGATTCTTCAACCTCTGATGGCTGCTGTGCCTGGTCCAATGCTTGCAGACAGTTCTTCTACAGCTGTGGTCGTTGACAGAGATAACAACATGGCTGCTCACCATGCCATGAGCGACGATAACGACTCTACACCGCCCTGCCATGAAATGGTCGACGAAGTTCCAGATTCCATGGATTGTGCCAACTGTGATGATGGGTGTGCGAGCGGCGCATGTGCTTCATCCTGCTCGCTTAGCGCTCCAGCAATTCTTGGCCAAACCTTGACGAAGCTAGCGGGTCAATCTCCTGTTCGAGCTGTTGCTACGAGCGATGCGCTCGTTCAGGGCCTCCTCACTCGCATTTTTCACCCCCCGAAACACGCTTGATCTTCCCTTGAGCGCGCCCGCGCGCTCCCCTGTAAAAAATTTGTTGGGATAGACCATTGACCTTGGTGTTACACCCAGGTTGTAGGCTAGTTCCAACCAAAAACTGACATTTGAGTGCGAGCTGTTTTAACTGTAAACGGCTGCAGGTCCGTAGCCCAGGCCCGTATTCATAAATGAAAAATATATGCAATGAGAACTGTAACTGCCGTCGCTAGACATTACGGAGTCAGTCCGGACGCTGTCCGGTACTACACCAAGCTAGGATTGCTCAAACCTTTGCGCAGCGAGCTAAATGGCTATCGCTATTTCGATGTTGCCGAAGCAAACAAGCTCGGCTTCATCCTGTCGGCCAAGAAACTAGGCTTCAGCCTAAAGGAAATCGGGCAAATACTTCATACCGCGGAGCATGGCGACACGCCGTGTCCACTCGTTCGAGAGCTCATTCAACGAAGGCTTGGCGAGATCAGGGAAGAGATTGCCGAGTCGCAACGTCTAGCAAATCGCCTAGAAGTCGCGTGTGATAAATGGCGCGACCTACCAGACCGCATGCCATCGGGCCACTCGATCTGCCATCTCATAGAGACCTGGCAGGCCTATGTAACCGATCCCGAGATAGATACTCCAAACCCAGAGGAGCGTGATGAAAGACGCCAGTGAACAAACATTTCACCGGGTCGAAGCGCCTGACATTCAAACGGTGTTTTTGAGCGTTCCGGATGCCTCGTGCGCGAGTTGCGTGGACAAGATTGAACGCGCTCTCACTGGCCTGGACGATGTTCAGGAAGCCACGATGAACCTCGCGCAGCGTAGTGTAACTGTGAGCGGCTCTGCAGATGTAAGCAGACTAATTGAAGCGATCGAATCTGCCGGTTACACAGCGAAGATGGCGAGCGACCCTTCAGACCCAAACGCTCTTGATGAGCAGGAAAAAACTGACGAAGCCTACTATCGCAGATTGATGCGGGAAACCGGGGTTGCTCTATCGCTGGGTGTTCCGCTCATGATCTATGGCCTCTTTATTGGCGAGATGACAGTCAATACGCCAGTCGAGAGAACCGCTTGGCTTGGTGTAGGACTTGCAACGCTTGGCGTCATGTACTGGGCAGGAAAGCACTTCTACGTAGGAGCATGGAAATCGCTTCTCAACCACTCGGCAAATATGGACACCCTCATCGCGCTAGGTACAGGCACGGCCTGGATCTACTCCATGTTTGTCGTGGTGTTTCCGGCTGCGGTGCCAGAGATGGCCAGGCACGTCTACTTCGAGGCCACAGCCATGATTATCGGCTTGATAAATCTTGGTTTGGCACTGGAAATTCGTGCCAGAGGTAAGACGTCTCTGGCGATCAAGCGCCTTATTGGCCTGCAGCCCAAGCTCGCACGCGTCATTCGTGACGGTGAGGAAATCGACATCGCGATAGAGGAAGTAGCTTTGGGCGACCATCTGCGTTTACGCCCTGGGGACAAATTACCAGTGGACGGTGTGGTAATCGAGGGCCATACATCTATCGATGAATCCATGCTAACGGGTGAACCGATGCCTATTGAAAAACAGCCCCGTGACACCGTAGTGGCGGGGACGATTAACAAAAGCGGCTCAGTAGTCTTCGAGGCCACAAAGGTCGGCAAGGATACGGCCCTGGCGCAAATCATCCAGATGGTAAAACGGGCGCAGAATTCCAAGCCACCCATTGGGCGACTGGCTGACGTTATATCAGCATACTTTGTTCCGGCAGTCATGATTATCGCTGTCATAAGCGCGTTGGCGTGGCTTAACTTCGGGCCAGAACCCCGAATAGCCTTTGCGATTGTCTGTGCAACAACTGTTCTGATCATTGCCTGTCCTTGCGCACTGGGTCTGGCCACGCCAATGTCAGTCATGGTGGGTGTGGGTAAGGCTGCAGAAGCCGGCGTTCTAATCCGAAATGGGGAAGCACTGCAGACGGCTTCCAAGCTTTCGGCGATGGTGTTGGACAAAACCGGCACGATTACGCTCGGACAGCCAAAGGTGACAGAGATTGTGCTCGTTGACGGCGGGCTCGAAGAGCACGTTCTCTCGTTGGCAGCAAGCCTTGAATCTGGATCAGAGCATCCGCTGGCGCAATCGATTGTAGAGTCCGCTAAAGAACGTGGCATCTCCGTAGAGCAGGTCGAATCGTTTAAAGCGATAGCCGGTCATGGTGTGAGCGGAAAGGTCCGTGAGCATGATCTGCTTTTCGGCAACGAACGCCTCATGGACAAGCACGGCATTACGCTCGGGGATTCCGTAGCTAAGAGCCAGGCCATGGCGGCGCGTGCGCAGACACCGATGTATTTCAGCATCGATGGAAGGCTGGCAGCGATCATCGCGGTAGAAGATCCGATAAAGGAAGATTCCATAGCCGCAATCAACCGACTCAAGGAAGACGGAATACGCATTGTCATGCTCACTGGCGACAATCGCGAAACAGCCAAGGCCGTTGCTACGCGCGTAGGGATTGATGAGTTTTACGCGGAGGTGTTGCCAGGGCAAAAGTCGGAAAAGATATCGGAGCTGCAAGCCGGTGGCGAGATCGTCGGTATGACGGGAGATGGCATTAATGATGCGCCCGCGCTTGCGCTAGCCAATGTGGGCTTTGCGATCGGTACGGGGACTGATGTGGCGATCGAGAGCGCAGACATCACATTAATGCGCGGATCACTACATGGTCTTGCTGACGCCATAGAAGTGAGTAGAGCGACCATGGCAAACATTAAGCAAAATCTTGTAGGTGCGTTTATCTATAACGCAGCGGGAGTCCCGGTTGCAGCAGGTGCCTTGTACCCCTTTATCGGCATCCTATTGAATCCAGTGATTGCCGGAGCAGCGATGGCGTTCTCGTCTCTTACGGTTGTCACGAATGCCAACAGGCTTCGACTTTTCAAAGCCAATGGAACTGAGGGGTAAACAGGATGCTTGCAATCAACATAGCTGGACTTCTCCTAATCGCACTCATCGTATGGTGGTTCTGGCTCTACAAAAGCGAAACAGATACTCAAGTAGCTGGTGATGCGGTGATCCGTGTTGCAAACGGCATCTACGATCCTGCGCACATTTCTATCTCTCCCGGCCAGCCATCAACACTGCGATTCCAACGAATCGATGAATCCCCGTGCGCGGCGGTGGTTGTTTTCGCTGATCTGGATATTAGCCAGGACTTGGCAGTGGGTGAGGTGTCTGAAGTCGCTTTGCCTGCTCTCCCGCCTGGGAAATATCCGTTTACATGCCAGATGCAAATGTACCGGGGTGAACTCACTGTGAAGGAAGTTTGATATGACCAGCACTCAGAATGAACCAAAGCAATGGCTAACGACTAGAAATATCGCCATCACCTCGATCGGCGGGGCGGTGCTCTACTTTCTGTGGGTCGAGCATCACACGCATCTCATCCAATTCCTTCCCTATGCAATCTTTTTACTGTGTCCCTTAATCCACATCTTTATGCATGGTGGCCATTCGCACGGTAGCCATGGGAATGACACCCGTACAGAGGCTAATCCAAGAGATTC
>TARA_R110002072_G_scaffold201477_1_pt1 | contig 11882 bp, 7 predicted proteins | sample TARA_R110002072 | Tara Oceans TARA_R110002072 (sample SAMEA4397118) | marine metagenome | biome: Polar Biome; feature: [SRF] surface water layer (ENVO:00010504); material: water (ENVO:00002006), including particulate matter (ENVO:01000060) such as... | depth 5 m | reverse complement strand
AGCTGAATTTCCAGCAGATACATCCAACTGACCTCTATACACTACCGAGCTTGGTAAATTGTTAATGAGTGCTACAATTTCATCAATGGCCGCCTGCGCAGTTACAGCTAACAGACCTGATGATGTATTGTTGTAGTCAACATATATTCCATTTGCAATGCTTTTCCATTGCGATCCATTATCTAAACTTGGTTGATTACCTGTATTGTTTGAAATTAATGACCTGAAGATAATTCCGTTTTCAATGGCGAATTCGTTCGGCGTGTAAATTACCTGGCTGTTCCAGGCTTCTGGCAATATTAATTGCGCCCAAAACTGGTTGTTGCCAGCATTTAAAATTGGATTATTTCCTTGGTTTTCAACAATTAAGCTTATATAGATATTACCGTTTGAGCCAAATACGATGTTTGATTGAGTGTAAACAATGTTGCTGTTCCAAATTTCAAATTCACCAGATGCGATTGACGAGTTTACAGGATCAACGTCAAAAATTTGATTGTCATTTGAGTCATTAAATACACACCTAGCGCTTGAGCTAAAAAATATATTTGGAACTTCACCGCGACTTCCCAATGTTATTGGGTTGGCGATTGGAATGCTTTCATTTATATCAGCGTAAATAATCAACAAGGTGTCAGTGCCTGACTCATAAAAAGTTAGCGTGCCACCAGCTGCAATATCTCCGTTTGATAAAGTATATTGTGGTATTGGATTAATAAATCTGGCCATTATCTTCTTTCCTCGTTGTCATCTAAATTTCCAGCAAGTGACGCTGATAAATTTGGCATTAATCGTTTAATTGCCACACCTCTCTGCTCATTATACCCATTTATCGCTCTTTCAGCTTGATTTCTTGCAGCACCTCTTTCTGAAATGCCTTTAAAGCCCTCAACAACAAGACCGAGGCCTGGAATTTTTTGGCTTAAACCAGTAATGCCAAGTTTATTTAAGCTGTCCAGGATGACATTTGCAGAACCCTGTGGCTTAGCACCATGCGGCAATTGCATGGCCTCAGCAATTTTTCTCATTCTCATGACACGTTTATATTCATTTGTACTTTCGCCAAAAATGGCCTTTAACTTCCTTGACCCCATTTGATCAAATCGTCTAATAAACGTATTTGGGTTAAATATTATTTCATTTCCAACTTTATTGGATAACGTCCCAAAACCTGAGTCAAGCAAATCAGTTACTGCTGCAGCTTGTAAATCTTTTAGTGCTAAATTGGCGTTTTCTGCACCTCGCCCTTTGGTTCTCTTTAATGTTGATGTTAAGCGCTCAATTAATTCGGGAGGCTTATTGGCACCTACGACCTCTTTAAAAACATTACTTGCTTCAACAACAGGAGTGAATCCATCACGTCTTAGCTTTATAAGCCGCCCAGCAATAGCTTCTTCACTAAATTCTGTTTTGAGCTGCCTGACTCTGTCTCTGGCTTGCTTTAATGGCTGTATGATATTCAATCGTTCTGGATTTATTTCGGCAATTTTTTCAGCTAACAATGATACTTCATTATCCAGCTCACCAACAAAATCACCTAGATAAACACTGGCACCGCCTGTTTGATCACCTCTGACAATTCTATTTAAGCCCTGCCGCAACTCTTCAAAATTACTTACATCTAATGGAATTATATCAGTACCCTCTCTGCCTAAGCGCTCAAGTGCATCTGCATTATCAAGAATTCCAAATTCTGTTAACAGCATTTCAGCTTCATCAATTGCACCGCTGCTCTCGCCTCGTTTTAAGCGCCTGGTAAGCACAGGTGACGCTATTGTGCTGCCAAGCGTATCTGAAAGTATCGGTATTCCTCCTACATCCTCAGCAGCCCTTGAGGCCTGCTGATAAAACGCATTTTTTTCTCGTTTTAAAATTGACCTTTCGTTTGCTAAAGAATCTTTAATGCTTTTCCCAAGATTTTCAGCGCTTGCATTGTTAGGCAGTACACTTTCTATTCTTTCTTTAATTGCTTGACTTTGCATTAATCTAAAATCGCGCATGTCAGCTGCAACAGCATCTGTTGAACTTTGAAGCAATCTTGCTTCTGTGGCCTGGTCTGAAAATCCTTTTGATGTTGCTCCGGTTATATCTCCCCTGCTCGCTGGGATGCCCTCCGACTCAAACAGTGCTTTTCTTGCTGCAACTTTTGTGTCTTTTATGTTTTCAACACCAGCAATATCTAAAATGTCATCAGCAGTTATATTGTTGTTTGCTAATTCTTGTGCAAACTCTGGCGTAGGTTGTCCTGTGTTTGGATCAATAGCCTGCTTTGTACTAAAACCAAGTCTATTTGCAAGTTTTCGCATACCTCGCTCAATAATTGGTGACAAATAAAGCCCAAGAGATGCACCACCAGCACCAAGCGCTGCACCTTGAGCAACATTGCCATCCTGGCCTCTAGCTATAATCGCGCCCTCTGTGGCTCCAAGCAAAGCAGTGCCGCCATACTGTGCCGCTTTTGTGGTAGCACCAGCAGCTGCACCAAACGGCAATAATAAAGCAGGTGCAACTTCACCTGCTATTTCTCCTACTCCCGTTGATATTGGATTACGCTCTTTAAGCTGACTCATTGCCTTTTTTACTAAGTCATCTTCACTGTCAAAAAGATTGCTTTCTGCACCAATTAAATCACCAAATAAATTAGCAGCGCCCCTGGCAAAATTTGTCATGCCTCGGCCTGCTCCTATAGCAAATGACTCTGCAGCACCAACATTGTTAGCTGGATTTAGATTTTCAGGCATTTCAGAAATGTTAATGCCAAAATCTTCTGGAGTAGCCTGCCCAGACGCAATTGCAGCCTGTACTATCTCCTCTTTTGTAGCATCGTCAGGCACATTAATCATTATTTTGCCATTTGGGAGCCTAATACTGCTCATTATCTTTTTGCCCCGTAATTTGCAAAATCAATTACATCATCATCTACATCTTTTGGAGTTGCTGTAACTGTTCCATCTCCAACCAGATTGGCTGAATTAGCTGGATTATCATTTGGGTTCAATCCATTTTTTTTCATGCCTTCGATCATTAGGTATGATCTATCCAGTGCAATTTTTATTTCTGCTGCAGTAAAGTCATCGCCAGCATCTTTTGCTGCTCTTATACCTCGCTTTGCTGCTCGCTCGGATTTATTATAAGCTGACTGTAAAAGCCTAATGTTTGTTTCAGCACTTTTACCGAAACCAGCTTCAATTTTTTGCAGCTCTTGCATTTCACCTGCAGTAAACGCTGCACCAAATGTTGATTTTAACTGACCTAAAACATTCAAACCTAGATTGAATGCTAGCTCACCCTCGTCGGCTGCATCAATACCAAAAAACCTTTTAGCTCCAAGTATCGCGTTCTGAACTCCACCAGTTTTAATCGACCTTAATAACTCCATAGATCTTGCCATTACAGCCAATCCATCAGCAGCAGCAACTCCGTTGGATGCAAAACCCGCTATTCTTAATGCACGTTCCTTATCTGAGACTTTTCGTTCAGCTGTTTCAATTTCAAGTCTAGCCGCTTCTTTAGGACTTAAACGACTCAACCCGGCTTTGTTTGCAAACCTTCCCGCGCCTTCTGGATCAATTTTCTGTAAAGCTTCAAAATATTCATAATCTTGAATGTTTGCAGTTCCTTTATTTTTATTCATTCCATCCATCGAATAATCAACACCAGTTTCAGCCCTGACAAGTAAATCAACACCCTCAACAAATTTTTCTGGTTGAGTTTGAAAAAGCTGAAAAGCTCTCAAAGAATCATCTGGCCTTTTATCTTCTTTCGCCAACCTTGCAACTCGCTTTCCTAAAATACGTAATGCCTCTTCAGGCTCTCCTAAATAATATGCGTCTCTTGCTTTTATCATTTCAGTAGTGTACTGCTTTTGGCGTTTCTCCCCCATTTTTTCATAGCGAATCATGGCTGCTTCAGCTAAGTCTTTTCTTTGCGCAAGTAAAGCTGGAAACTCTGAACTTGACTCAAGCTCAAAATCAGGATCCTGCATTAACCCAGTTAGCTTTTCATAAACGCCTTCCATCTCCTTGTCACTATTGTATTTTGCTATATCCTGACCAAGCTTCAATCCACGCTGTGCAATAGCATTAAAATCAGGTTGCTGAGTTGCTAAATTCCAATTAATCGACATTATAAGTACCTTCTAGTTGTTAGTTTTTTCTATATCACTGGTGGTGGTTGCGAGGCTTGAATCACTGGTGGTGGTGGTTGCGAGGCTTGGTATGTTGTGTAAGCACCAAGACCGTCACCTATTATATTGTTAACATTTGCACCCATTGCTAATGCGGCATTTGCTCTGGCATCGCCAGCACTTGCAAATGCTGAGTTAGAACCAGCAGCTTGATTAGCATATGTAGCTTGTAATAATTCGGCCTGCCTAATTAAATCATTAGCTGAGCCTGCGCCTGCTCCTGCAAGAATATTGCCTATATTATTACCATAATTATCAACTTGTCCAGCCAGGCCTGTGCCTTGCTGATCTACATAACCTGCCTGCGATCTTGATTGATTAGCTAGATTATTTGCCAAATCACTGCCTGCTTGCATTTGATACCCTGCCAACCTTCCACCTAAGCTAGACGCTAAATTAGCAGCGTTATTTCCTGTACTCATAGCCATATTAGCTGACTGAGATCCCAAGCTTCCGAGTTGACTTTGAGTGCTTTGAGCAAGTGAAGCGGTATTTGATCCTAAACTGCTTGATAAATTAGATAAAGCCTGCCCAGCCTGGGATGCTATTCCTGCACCTTGCCCAAACAATCCAGATTGTGACCTAGCCATATCACCTGAAAGTCCAGCGCTTGCTTGACCTAGCTGACCTGCAAGATTAGCCCCCTGACCAAACATTGACGACTCAGCTCTTGCCATATCACCTGAAAGCCCCGCGCTTGCCTGACCCAACTGACCTGCAAGATTAGCCCCCTGACCCATAAGCGCACTTTGCGCCCTAGCCGTATCTGCTGCAATGTTAGCCGATGCCTGGCCTCCCTGCGCTGATATCCCAGCTCCCTGACCAGCAAGTTGAGCCTGAACCCTCCCCACATCAGTCATAGCATTAGCTCCAGCAGAACCGAGGCTTCCAGCTAATGATGATCCAGCTTGACCTAACTGACCTTGGATTCCAGCCTGAGCGTTTGACAACCCAGCTAAATCACCGCCCTGGTCACTAAGCAAGCCTGCGCCAGCCTGAGTTAAGCCAGCTTGCTGTCCTGCAACATTCTGCATTAAACTAGAAAGATCTTGACCGCCCTGTTGAGACAACCCAGCCCCAGCTTGTGAAAGACCCGCTTGCCTTGAGGCGATGTCTGATGTTATACCAGCACTAGATTGACCAAGTTGACCCAATAATTGACCGCCTTGAGCACCTATTTGCGCCTGCTGACCAGATAGTTGACCAAGTAAATTCGCACCTTGACCGCCAACTTGAGCCGCTATACCAGCACCTTGCCCCAATTGATTAGCTATATTCTGAGCCGCTTGAGCTGATAAATTAGCGTTAGCTTGCCCAAGCTGACCAGTAAGTGAAGCGCCCTGACCAGCAATTTGCGCTTGCTGACCAGCAGCTGTTTGCATTAAGTTTGCAGCATTTTGACCTGCCTGCATTTGCTGACCTGCGCCAGCTTGAGACAACCCAGCACTTTGAGCGGCTGCCTGTTGAGCTAAAGAAGCTCCTTGACCTGCAAGACCAACCTGCTGCTGCGCTGCCGCTTGCTGCGCTGCCGCTTGCTGCCCAGCAATATTTTGCGCTAATGATGCGCCTTGGCCAGCCAAAGAAACCTGCTGCCCCGCTGAGTTTTGAGCAGCTTGCGAGCCTTGACCCGAAAGAGCTTGAGCCAATGACGCACCCTGACCAGCTAAGCTTGCTTGCTGACCTGCCGCCTGTTGTGCCGCTCCAGCTTGAGCTTGTGATAAATTAGCTTGCTGCCCAGCCATTTGCCCAATTAATCCTGACGCTGCTTGACCCTGCTGCCCTGACATAGATGCCAGTTGACCTGCAGCTTGCTGACCTCTTCCTGCTATTGATCCAAGCCTGTCAAATGCTGTTCCAAATTGCTGTGAAGCTAAACCTTGCCCGAAACGTTGCAAGTCCCGCATCACCTCACCGCCTTGCAAGCCTCCTGTTGCTGCAGCGTTGGCTCTTACAGACCTAAGACCCTGCTCACGCATAAAGTCAAATTCTGGTGAGTTCATCACTGCACTCATTGCAGATTGTTGAGCATCCGCACCCATAGCGCCAGATAATGCAGCTTGCTGTTGATTAGCCTGCTGGCCGCCTTGAGCAAATCCAGATAAGTCATTTCTGCCCTGACCAAATCCTTGATTTAAAGTATCAAGAGCCTGCTGCTGACCTTGACTTATTGCGCTTGATCCACCAGCCAAAGCATTTTGCGCACTAGATAACCCCTGGTTAATTGCATTTGCACCCTGCCCTAACGCTTGATTTCCCGCTACAGAACCTTGTTGTATTGCTGCTTGCGCTCCAGTCAATCCTTGCTGAGCAGCTTGACCACCTTGAGTTAATGCCTGCTGCCCAGCTTGACCACCTACAGTTAATGCTTTTTGCGCCCCAGATAGACCAAGCTGAGATGCTAGATTCCCCTGGTTAAGTGATTGCGCACCTTGTTGTTGGCCTTGCTGTATGTAGCCTTGCCCTTGATTTAACTGTGATTGAGCACCAGACAAAGCATTAAAAATTGAATTTGTCCCAGATTGAGCTGCTTGGTTTACTCCAACACCTGCTTGATTTAATTGATTTAATGCGTTTTGTTGAGCTTCCTGAAGTTGAACTCCGCCCTGCTCTGCCCCACTCTGAATTGCGCCAACTCCCTGACTAAGAAAATCTTGAGCTGTTTGATTTGCTTGATTTAGCTGGTTAAGACCCTGATTTTGAGCGCCAGCAAGCAAATTTTGAGCATCGCCAAATTGACCAAGCCCAGCTTGACCAGCAAACTGCAGCTGACCAAGAGCTTGCTGTTGTCCTGCTGATAAATTTTGAGATCCTTGGCCAATCATATTCATAGCCTGCTGTTGCGCGGATGTTAACGCTCCAGCACCAGATTGCCCAGCCTCACCAAGCACCCCAACACCTTGCTGCAGCTGATTGAGGCCAGCTTGAGTGGATTGGATTACGCTATTGCTTCCCTGATTTAAAGCCTGGGCTGCATTTTCTCCAGCCTGATTTAAAATACTTTGACCTTGTGATCCAGCTTCATTTAATTGATTAAGCGCAGATTGCCCCTGCGTGCTCATTAAATCTTGCCCTTGATTAACTTGTCCTAGCGCTTGATTTGTTCCTTGAGATATTTGATTTAAACCAAATCCGCCAGCGTTAGAAAGTTGTTGATTGCCCTGATTAAGAAGCCCAGCGCCTTGAGTCATCGCATTATTTAAAGACGCTTGACCAGCTTGAGTTCCGGCTTGAAGTGAATTAACACCCTGATTAAGCAACCCAGCGCCTTGGTTCATTGCGTTATTTAAAGATGCCTGACCCTGAGCGCCCGCATTTGCTAAAGTTCCAACACCCTGCCCAATTAATTGGTTTGCTCCAGCTGTCCCTTGAGATATTGCGTTAGAACCCTGAGTGAAAGCGCTGTTTAATGCGTCCGTCCCAATTTGCTGCTGGTTTGTTATTTGCTCATATGTTTTGCCGATCATTTCATTAGCACTGTTTTGACCAGACGCTAACCCACCCATAGCCTGATCGTAAGTGCCTGATAATGTACCCATAGCACCGCCAAGACCATAAGCTGGAGATTGCTGCGCTTGATTAGGATTCATTGTGTAATCATTGACTGGAATTTGAGTTTGAGTTGTTGGTAAATCAGCATAATTTGGAGATTGCTGGAATTGATTAGAAGGATCATAAACAGTGCCAACTGGCGGTAATTGCGTTGGGTTTGGGTTTAATGGATATTGTGAAGTTTCTTGTTGAATTAACGCATCTTGCGTAAGCCCATTAGGAGCAAATTGCGCCTGCGCCCCTCCAGACATTTGGTCAGGCTGACGCATCATGTTTGTAGGTAAAGGCATAGTTTGCCCCTCCATGGGTAGCGTTTGAAGCCCACCCATAGACTGCATTCTGCCTTGCATAGCATTTGGTTGACCAATTTGTGGCCTGTTTAAATTTGCGTTGTTTTGGTAGCCTTGCGAAGCATTTGGCTGACGCACCTGTTGGTTTGATCTAGGTTGCCCGTAAGGTGCTCTTATTGGTTCTGGTCGTAAAGCCATGATTTAATTCTCCAGGATTTATTTATAATGTAGCAATAATTTATTTTGAATTAAATCTGCTCATAAAAGTATCTTTTGTTGTTGGGTTGTACGGCAAAGTGCTTGGTTGTAAAGATCCGTAATTTCCTCTGTAACCTTGCATTGAACTACCGCCAGAACCAATACCCATATTTCCACCTGTGCCACCACCCATAGGATTAAACCCGCCACCCATGGCATTATTCCCGCCAGATACTATTTCTTGGTAATTTACAGGTTGGCTAGGATTTAAGATGTCATTTAAAATACGTGATTGAGCATTATTGTTCTGCGCTATGTTGTGTATTTCATTATCATTTATATCGTTGAAGTTTCCTGGCGTAACAGCAGGTTGTTGCTGAGATTTAGAGTTTTTATCAAAGAGTGTAGGCTGGCCAGCTAAAAGATCTTGAACTTGTGATTGATAATTAATTTGCTGCGGTTTCATAAAATCATAATTAACATTCCCACCCATAATTGCGTTCTGAATTTGCGGCATTGAACCAGCAATAATATTTTGAGCTCCAACATTTCCTTGTTGAAACATATCCATGGTGGTTGGCAATGTTTTGTTTAAAAAATTCATTTGCTGCTGGAAACCTTCATTTCTAGCATCAGTCGCCTGGGGTAAAAATTTATTTATATCATCTCTTGAACGACCAGCCATTTCTTTTGAAAAAGCAATTTGTTCGTCACTAGCCTTACCTGCCGCTTTAGATGCTTTATTTGATGAATAAGCACTTACAGCCCCGCCTACCAACGCACTTCCAATTACCGCTGCTGCAATAAAAGCCATAAATTACTCCTTACTACCCTGAAGCGTTAACACTTCACGATAATTAACTGTTAATTCTTCGCCTGCACTGATTGATTTAATGGCAATCATGTTCATGTTGTCACCATCGAAAACAAATCTGCAATTTGGTCGCATTGCATGATTTGTAAATCTTCCCGCTTGCGTTCGTTTATCTTTTAATCTTGCAGGCATTACAAATTCATTAGCAAGCAAGGATGCGCTTGAAAAAATACCATCACCTTCTATAAGGCTTGGCTTTGTATGCACTCCAAATGTATGTAAATCTAAATCAACAATATCATCTGTATTTTCTGAAATTTTACGCATTTCTTTTTCTGTCAAACCAACTTCAGAAACAAATTGTTTATAATCTAACCTGTTGATATTTTCGTTAAAAACGTCCAAATCTTTAAAGTTATCCACAGTTAATGAATTTGATATTTCATCGCACGTTAAAGAACCAGTGTCTCCAACAGAATTAAATGTTAGCCAGTTGGTTTCCTCTATTGTGTAAAACGCTCTTTTTTTGCCTGAAAATGCAGGAATGATATTAAAGCCTTTTAAAACTTTACTTGTGCCATCGTCAGTAGTTACAACAACAGTTCCACTTGCCATGATTTCAATGTGATCAAACAAGTGAATCTTACTGGTAATCAAAGTGCCAGCTGGCATGATCACAGACCTGCAATAGACACCAGCGTGATTTAACTCACTTAATGGAACATCAACCTGGGCATGTTGTTTTAGCTCACCCTCAAGCGCCATGAAAGCCTTTCGTCTTACATTGATATCTGCCACACTAATAGCGTTTAAAGTTTCGATTTCTTTCAGTTGATTGCTCATGCTAATTGCCACCCTTTTGTTGTGTTTCTTTCTGTACCATCATCAACACTGTCAGTCATTTTTACATAATGTATTGCGCCAGTGCCTGCGGAAAGATTATAGTAAGTTGCGCCACTTCTTGCGTCAACTACACCCTCTGGCGAGCCTGTTCCTGTGATCGGTATTCTTGCAAACAAGTCATTAAATGTAAGCCTGCCCTCCTGCGTCAGGACACCTTTATCATCAACAATTGACCTGGTGTTTGTTAATTGATTAACTTTACCCACTTCGTGACCCAACTTTGTAGTTTAATTCAAGCGCAAACATTCGACGCTTTACAGGATCACTGACAGTCACTTTAAATATACAAAACCTGCTAACCCTGCCGTTTTTATACCAAACTTGTCGAATTTTTCTGTTGCCAATTTCACCCAGGAACCTGGTTCTTGGGTCTTCAAAGACCGCACCGTCACGACTAATCTCCAGTCGTATTTGTGGGTTTGGCTTATCTGTGTTACCAACACCTGACTCGCACACCATCTCAATGCTAGGCAAACTAAAACTATTACCCAAGTCATACAATGGTGACGTTGTGAAAAAGCTTCTTAATGGCTCATCATATTCTTTATATACGTCAACATCTATAATGCCAATCCTGCCGTCCTCAGAGTCGCCAACTAACAGCTGATTATAAGCGCTAATAACAGAATTTATTCTGCATCGCTTTGTAAACCTTACCCCTCTTTGATCGCGTATGTCACTTAATCGTTCATGCCATTTTCCACTAGCCAAATCATAAACAAATGTTGAGTCACCAAACGTAAAACCTACAAAATCATGACCTCTGTGTGAATAAGCCCAACTAAAAGAATTTGTTATTTCTTTTGCGCTGGCTTCATTTAATTTATTGTCAATTGCTGTTGTGCTTACTTTTTGTGGTTCGCCACCATTAAATATCCAAACTGCTGGCTGCTCATTTTCACCACTGCCAATCCACAATACTGCGTTACCTATATTTCTAACTGAAAATGGAGCTGAGCAACCCTGCGACAGCACAAAACCATTAACCCTTTGAAATGGCACACCAGCACCGCCAATGTTGCTGTAAGTCTCTGTGGTTACAGCTCCAAGCAGGTAAAGTTGATTTTTAAAAATGAATGGCGCAACAATGCCGTCAGGATCAGACTCAGCACTGACAAAATCCAATGAGTTCCAGTCAAGACCGTCAAATGGTGCACTTATAATGGCCTTGGCCTGGTCAGTTGTGACAACAAAATATGAATCAACAAACACCACGCTTTGTGGTTTACCGTTGGCGCTAAAGCCGTTATCAGTAATTGATTGGAATTGTGGAGTTGCTGCAGGTTGATAAATATAACCTAAGCCATCACTGTCAATAATCATCATCTGGATGCCATTGTCAGCAATTGAGCAAAATCCAGAGCCGTTAATTTTTCCAATTTGAGTTGGAATATAAGAATAGCTTTTGTCAAAATTTACAATTTGCTCCAGTTTGTATAAATTACCTCCATTAATAAAATATGCAATATCTTGAAATACCCATGAACCGCGATTTCTGTTTTCTGATAAACGGCTAATATTTGCAGCTTCAACAAGTCCTGAAACATTAAAAATGCTACTGGATTTTAAAGCTGGAGCTTGCGGAAAATTTGGGTATAAGTTGACGCACCGCTGATTAGCGAAGGGTAATGAATCTGACGCATAGAAACCTGTCGCAATATCAACAGTCATATTGGCCATTTATTTGATCCTATAAACTATATTGTCAATCGTAACATTATTAGAGTTATCATTATTTTCAACCCATATTTCAACATAATCATTTGTATTTAATGGTAAATCCCAAATCAAAGACACGTTTGCAGTTGTTGTTGCGGTGACTTCTTGCATAACCCCTGACCCTGAAATAACCACACCGTTTTTAGCAGTATAAAATGTAAAATCATGTGTGCCTGAAGCACTTTTAAATGTTATTGATGCTGTTATATCTGAATTATGTTGT
>TARA_R110002072_G_scaffold17032_1_pt1 | contig 11893 bp, 9 predicted proteins | sample TARA_R110002072 | Tara Oceans TARA_R110002072 (sample SAMEA4397118) | marine metagenome | biome: Polar Biome; feature: [SRF] surface water layer (ENVO:00010504); material: water (ENVO:00002006), including particulate matter (ENVO:01000060) such as... | depth 5 m | reverse complement strand
TTTTTTATATTTGCGACCTAATACACTTAAAGTATATGCCGTTTCCTGAAAATTTCACCCCTGATTTAGTCGTTGAATCCCCTGGAAGGATCAATCTGATAGGGGAGCACACAGATTATAATCTTGGCTATGTATTGCCTACGGCCATAGAGAAAAAAATTACTTTTAAATTCATTAGGAACAATTCGGATAAGGAATGTAACCTTTATAGTTTGGGTTACAATACCGGGTTCACCCTTCAATTGGATAAAATTGCAAGGAGCAATGTGGAATGGGAAAATTACATATTGGGCGTATTAAATGAAATTTTGTTGAGAACGGATAAGTTAAGAGGGTTCGACTGTACCATTGAAAGTAAATTGCCAATGGGTTCGGGTCTTAGTTCTTCCGCTGCTTTGGAATGTGGATTGGCATTTGGGCTCAATGAACTGTTTGATCTAGGACTTTCCAAAATGGATATTGTGCAACTTTCTCAAAAGGCGGAGCATACATTTGTAGGAACCCAATGTGGAATCATGGATCAATTTGCTTCTGTAATGAGTGAAAAGGGACACGTTATTTTGTTGGATTGCAAGACACTGGAACATCAGCAAATCCCCATAAAAATAGACCCGTATAAGATGATAATGCTGAATACAAAAGTGTCGCATAACTTGGCCTCCAGCGAGTATAATACTAGGAAGCGTGAGTGTGAGGAAGGTGTAGCCATCATTCAGAAACAATATCCGGAAGTAAGGTCGTTAAGGGATGTAACAGCTACTATGATTCAAGAATTTAAGCAGACAATGGATGCAACACTTTTTAAAAGATGCAGTTTTATTGTTAGTGAAAATGATAGGGTGTTACAGACTGCCAATGCTTTAAAGGTCAATGATTTAAATGTTTTTGGAGCCTTACTATATGAGGCACATGAAGGGATCAGCAAATTATACGAAGTAAGCTGTCCGGAGTCTGATTTTTTGGTTGATTTCTCCAAGCAGTATGATGCTGTGTTAGGGGCTAGGCAAACCGGTGGTGGATTCGGAGGTTGTACCTTGAATATAGTACATAAAGACAAGGTGGAGGCGTTTGTGAAGGAAGCCGCAAAGGCATATAAAGAGGCTTTCAATATTGAATTGGAGGCGTTTGAGGTAAAACCTAGTGCCGGAACTTATATTCAAAATTAAGCGCAATGACAAATAGTTTTAATGACAATCCCCATAGAAGGTTAAATATTTTAACGGGAGAATGGATTTTGGTTTCTCCCCATAGGACCAAAAGGCCATGGCAGGGAAAGACCGAAAAAAGTGCTACTACAGATCTGCCGGTTTATGACCCTTCATGTTATCTTTGCCCTACTAACGAAAGAATGGGAGGGGAGTTCAATCCCAGTTACGAAAAACCATATTCCTTTGTCAACGATTTTTCGGCCCTATTGCCCAATGTAAAGGAAGAGTCCTATAAAAATGACCTTTTGTACGCCGAATCCGAATCAGGTATCTGTAAGGTGGTTTGCTTTTCGCCCAATCACTCCCTTACTTTACCCTTAATGTCCGTTTCGGAAATTGCGGACGTAATCTCTCTTTGGCAAAAGGAGTATAAGGAATTGGGGGCTGTAGACGGCATTAATCACGTTCAGATTTTTGAAAATAAAGGGGGCATAATGGGGTGTAGCAACCCTCACCCGCATGGACAAATTTGGGCACAGAATAAAATTCCACAGGAAGTACATAAGAAAATAGGAAATCTGCAGACTTATTGGGAAAAGCACGGTAGAAGTATTTTGGAGGATTATTTGGAACAGGAATTACAGTTGGACGAGCGGATTATAGTCGAAAATGAGCATTTTGTAGCGCTTATTCCGTATTGGGCAGTATGGCCTTATGAGACAATGATCCTTCCCAAAAGAAAATTGGCACATATCGGTTTACTATCCGAGTCCGAAAAGATATCCTACGCAGAGATCCTAAAACAGCTTACTATTAAGTACGATAATATATTTAACACTTCCTTTCCATATTCTGCAGGAATACATCAGGCACCTACAGATGGCAAGGACCATCCGGAATGGCATTTCCATATGTCATTTTACCCACCCTTATTGCGTTCGGCAACTGTAAAAAAGTTTATGGTAGGTTATGAAATGTTTGCCAATCCACAACGCGATATTACGGCGGAACAGGCGGCCGAAACAATGAAGTCTTTATCCAATGAACACTTTAGTCAACTAGGTTGAATGAAGTAAATTATAATATTTGAAAATGGTGTAAATCTCCATGGGGGAACAGTTTCAATGGAGATTAGAGAGAGTCTTGGGTTTGAAGGGAATAACCTACTCGGCCCAATTCCTTTTTTGCCTTGTCCAATACAAAGGGGTTGTTGTAGACCAATGATATGGTCTTATTGATAACATCAATATCCAATATTTTTAAATCTAAAATCCGACTTAGGTTTCTGGAAATAATGTTTTTGCTGTCTTCGGAAATAAGCTGTTCAACTTTAAGCAGTGTCGTCATGGGATCAAGGTTTTAAATTAATCGAGACGAAATTAGGCATCCAGGACCATATCCAAAATGATATAAATCAGTTTTGGTAACTATAGTGTTGTTCCATTAATAATTACACTAAAAATGAATAGCGGTTATACAAACCTTTGTAGCGTCCAAATATCTTTGCTATTTCAAGGTGTAATTACAACTCCTTTGGCCCATTAACCCTATTTGTATAGATCCAATTTATTTTTGAGTTGGGTAATTTCATTTTGCATTTTCTCCATCCTTTTTAGAAGTCGGGTAATAACCGCTATGCCTTCCAAGTTGATGTCTAGATCGGAATGGAGTCTAAGTATTTTTTCCGCTTTTGGTAATTGCTGAATGGGAAGATAATGTGTATCTTCTTTAACTACGACATCTACCAGTCCGTACTCATAAAGCTCCATCACGAAATGGGTTTCTATATTGTGACTCATGCAAAAATCGGTAATCAGTATATATTCCTGTTCCATAAGGATTAAATTTCATGAATGTGTTGGTTCAACAGCTTAGTAAAGGTTTCTCTTTTCATAGATAAAATTATTTTCTCAGGTTAGCCAATTCCTTAAAAAGTTCTTTTTCTTTTGCCGTTAAATTGGTAGGGGTAACAAGATTGTAGGTAATATATAAATCCCCATAAACGTCCTGTTTTTTGTATACAGGGAAGCCCTTGCCTTTTAATTTAACTTTGGTACCGTTCTGCGTTTCTGGTTTAACCTTTAATTTCACCTGTCCGTCAAACGTATTCACCATTATTTCACCGCCTAAAAGGGCTGTATATAAGTCCAGATTTACAGTAGTGTATAGGTTGTTGCCATCCCTTCTAAAAGCCGTGTCGTTTATGATGCCAAAGGTAATATAAAGGTCGCCCTTGGGACCTCCCTGATGGCCCGGACCTCCATGACCGCTAATTTTTATGGTTTGCCCATTCTCAATTCCGGCAGGAACTGTAATTCTGATATTTTTACCGTTCACATTAAGGGTTTGTTTGTGTGTAGTAAATACATCCCTAAGGTGCAATTTTAACTCGGCATTTAGATCCTGGCCTCTAAAACGGGCCCTTCCCCTTCCTGAAAAGCCACCGGAACCTCCAAACATGGATTCGAAAAAGTCAGAGAAATCATGTTCTCCATAGCTTTGCGAATAGCTTTGACTGCCACTTCCGTAGGCTGATTGTTGGGACGCCCTAGCTTTTTCAAACTCTTCCGCATGCTCCCAATCCTTTCCGTATTTGTCGTATTTTTTTCGTTTTTCCGGATCGCTAAGTACCTCATTGGCTTCATTGATTTCCTTAAACTTTTTTTCGGCCTCCTTGTCATTGGGGTTAACATCTGGATGATGTTTTCTGGCCAATTTCCGATAGGCCTTTTTTATTTCGCTTTGACTGGCGCTTTTGTCCAATCCCAAGATTTTGTAGTAGTCTATAAATTTCACCTGGAAGTTATTTATGCTTTATACTTATTCGATTTTTGAAACGTCAATTGCGATTTTTATAATTGAATTTATATCAACCCTACTTCATAGAATATTTTTAGGTTAAAGTTACCTCCTGCAAAATTATCTAAATCAGTTGTGGATCCAACTGATTAAAATCATGAATCGATCTGTTTTATTTCACTAAATTTCGGTGTAACTTAAATAAAAATGGAACCAAGTATTACTTCGATTATGATAAAAAATAATTCATTACAGCAGTAATTATTGAAAGTTGTCATTTAAATTTCGATACTATTTCGCTATTGGTCAACAAAAATTATTCACATGAAAAATATTCTGATACCCACGGATTTTTCCGATAATGCCTATAAGGCTATTTCCTATGCAGTTCATTTGCTTAAAGAGGAGAATTGTACCATTCATTTGTTGCATACCTATACTCCTGCCATTTATCAGTCCGAATATTTATTGCACAGTCCGGGACAATTGGGGTTAGGTGACATTTATCGTACAGATTCCGAAACAAAATTGGAAGATCTAAAACAAAAGGTCATTTCTGAATTCAATAACCCAAAACATCATTTTAAAACCTATAGTGCCTTCAGTGTTCTTATGGAGGCTATTGATGAACTGGTAGAAAGTAAAAAAATAGACCTTTTAATTATGGGAACCCAAGGGGCTACTGGGGCAAAAGAAATATTTTTGGGCAGTAGTACCGTACATACCATTAAAAGGGCAAAATGCCCTGTATTGGCAATCCCCTTCGATTTTGATGTGAAAATGCCCACGAAAATTCTATTTCCAACCGATTATGAAATAGACTACAATTATGAATTGATAAAGCAGGTATTGTTTATAGCCAAGGTACATAAATCAACTTTGGATATTATGCATGTACGATCCAGTTATGAGCTCAACGAAGAGCAGAAAAAGAACAAAAGCAAATTACACCATTTACTTGCGGAAACTAAACATAAGTTTCATGAATTGCCGGATCAAGGAATTATAGAGGGTATTAATGGTGTTCAATCCGAGTTGAAGCCCCAATTGTTGGTGATGGTAAAGAACAAGCACAGTTTTTTGGAGAATTTATTTTTAAAACCTGTAATAAATCAAATTGGTTTTCATTCAAGTATCCCTTTTATGGTTTTGCCTTATCACTTATTGGGATAGACAAATTAAGAACTGCTAATAAGCTTTACTACTTCCCTAGGACTATGAACAGGTTTCTTTCTTAAGTAAATCTATTCCCAATTTTACAACAAAAAGTAACGTTTCCGTGAAAAGGGGTGACAACCATAGTTTGTGCAACTAGTTTTATAATAACTTTTTATAACTTTTGACGTAAGTTTTTTATTGAAAATCCTACTTTTGTTTTCTAACAAGTATTATAGAAGGTTTTTATTATGGCAGATAAAGTAGAGCGTTTAAAAACGTTGATTATTGGTTCGGGACCTGCAGGCTATACTGCAGCTATATATGCATCTAGGGCAGATCTAAAGCCGGTGTTGTATACGGGAATGGAACCTGGTGGACAGTTGACCACAACAACAGAGGTAGATAACTTTCCTGGATACCCAGATGGAGTTGACGGACCTACAATGATGATGCAATTACAGAAACAGGCCGAAAGATTTGGTACTGAGGTACGTATAGGTATGGCTACCGCTGTTGATTTTAGCGATGAAGTAGGTGGAATACACAAGGTTACCATAGACGACAGTAAGGTTATAGAAGCGGAAACCGTAATTATTTCCACGGGTGCTACGGCGAAATATTTAGGTATCCCTAGCGAACAAAAACTTCGTGGAGGTGGTGTATCTGCATGTGCAGTATGTGATGGTTTCTTTTATAAAGGACAGGAAGTAGCTATTGTAGGGGCAGGGGATACTGCTGCTGAAGAGGCTTCTTATTTGGCCAATATATGTAAAAAAGTTACTATGTTGGTACGAAGGGACGAAATGCGTGCTTCTAAGGCTATGCAACACAGGGTAAACAGCTTGGACAATATAGAAATTCGTTATAACACGGAAGTGGATACCGTTTTGGGCGATCAGGTAGTGGAAGGTTTAAGAATGGTGAACAATATTACCGGTGAAAAAGAGGACATTGCAATTACAGGATTGTTCATTGCTATTGGCCATAAACCAAATACCGATATTTTTAAGGGGCAACTGGAAATGGATGAAACGGGTTATTTAATTACCCAAGGCAAAACTACCAAAACTAGTAAGCCAGGGGTATTTGCCAGTGGGGATGTCCAAGACAAGGAATATAGGCAGGCTGTTACGGCTGCCGGTACCGGCTGTATGGCGGCACTTGATGCGGAACGATATTTGGCGACCATAGAAAGCCATCAAGAAGTTTCGTCTTAGGCGATATTAGAATCAGGATGCATTAAATTTAATGCAACATTTGAATTAAGGGCTATTTGAAACGATCTGTACTAGGAACCTACGTTCCAGGTGCAGATCGTTTTTTTAGTCATGGAGTGTAAATTTGTTATACTTTAATGGAAAGTCAAACTAGGATCTAAACCTAGTTTAGACGTTTATAGTTTTCAGAATTTATTCGGTTCCCATCCGCATCAATAAAGATCTGGCTGTATTTGTCGCCCTCCAATTGGAGTTCCATATGCCATTCCATATTTTCATTGGCAACTTTCCTCATAGATGCGGACATATATTCCAATTTTTCGGTCAGGGTACTGTCTGTGGCCTTATAAGAGCCATAACCGAACCATTCAATGGAATCTGTTGGGACATATCGGGTCCACATTACCTTTCCATTATAAAACATTTTAATCTGACGGTAGCCATCAGTAGGAGGTATGGTTTTTACAACATCGTTACCATCGTAATTGTTAAAGCTTACTAATTCCCAAGTACCCTCCAAGGTGTTGGGGTTTTGAATTTTTGTGGATGCCATTTCGGTCGCGGATACCAAAAACAACATCAAGAAAACTATTCCAAGTATTTTTTTCATGGCGATTTCATTTATGAGTTTAGATACTTATAAGTTACGACTTTTTTGGAATATTAACATATGAAACTGAGAATATGTTAAAAAAATCTTATCAAAAGGAATTAAATAATAGCAGTTTATAGTCTTGATTTTGTGATAAAAACATTGAGAAGTAGGGCTATTATTGTATAAATCACATTTCGACCGGTCAATGTTTGATTTTTATGATTTTTTTATCACTTTTAGCTCAGATTAATAAAAACAAACTAATATGATACAAAAACTATTGTTGTTGTGCACTTTCATGCTCACTTGGCATGGCTTTGCACAAAATGTTTCCGGTAACGTAAAAGATGAAAGTGGTATGCCACTTCCAGGGGTTACCGTTTTAATTGTTGGGACCAACACAGGTACCACCACTGACTTTGATGGTAATTTTATAATTGCCGCCAAGCAGGGCGATATTGTGCGCTTTTCGTACTTAGGAATGAAATCGCAGGATATCACGGTTAGATCAAATGCCGAATTAAGTATTGTCTTATCTGAAGACGCCAGTGCTTTGGACGAAGTAGTGGTCACGGCTTTTGGTGTGGAGAAGAAACAAAAATCCTTGGGATACTCCGTAACCCAGGTTAACACTGAAGACCTAAACCTGGCGGGGCAATCAAACCCTATGGAGAGTTTGCAAGGTAGGGTTGCCGGGGTTCAAATCAATAGAACATCTGGATCTTCAGGTGGCGGTGTGGATATCTTGATAAGGGGTATTACTTCCGTTAATCCAAGTAGGAGCAATCAACCTTTAATTGTTGTTGACGGGATAGCCCTGAACAACGATACTTTTTCCGGGGAAGTCAGGCCCAGTGCAGGGTCCAATTCCGCTAGTAGTTCCGAACAATTTGCCTTTTCCAACAGGGCTGGGGATATCAACCCTGAGGACATTGAAAGTTTCAACGTGCTAAAAGGAGCTGCCGCAACCGCACTTTACGGAGTAAGGGCGTCCAACGGTGCCATTATCATTACTACAAAAAAAGGTAAACAAGGGAAGGCCAAAATTAATGTAACGGCTTCAACAACATTTAGGGATATACAAACAACACCTTCCTTACAAACTACTTATAGGGAAGGGTTTAGTGGTGCTCCTAGGACACTATACGACCCAGATTCCGAAACCGGTTTCAATAGGGTTCAGAATGCTACCTCTTTTTATAGCTGGGGACCCAGATATTCTGATGATTCCTATACGCTGTCCAACGGAACAGTGGTGGATTTGACAGGAGATAAATTTTACAGTCCTTACGATATTTTTAGAACCGGCTTTAATTCCCAAGTAAACGTAAGTATTAGTGGAGCCAATGAAAAATTGGATTACTTCTTGTCCATGGGAAAAGACCAAGAAGACGGGGTTCTTCCAAACACGGATTATGGCAAGAATAATTTTAGGTTTAAGGCAGGATATAAGATTTCTGATCAATTGACATTAAATTCCTCTATCGCCTATACTAAATCTGGTGGACGCAGGGCCAATGGAGGGGATAAATCCGTTATGAGTGCCCTTTCCTATTTTTCAGGGACTTTTCCTATAAATGACTATATGAATGCCGATGGTACAGAAAGGGATTATTCTTTTGGGATAATTGACAACCCTAGGTATTTAATGGAAACAAGTAGCCTAATAGATGATGTAAATAGATGGATAGGAAATGCTACTCTAAATTGGAGTCCTAAGGAATGGGTAAATGTTACCTACGCTGCCCAAATAGATAATTATTCTGACCAAAGAAATAGATATGTTGGTGCAGACCTAGATGGGGGTTCACAGGTTGGCGGCTTTATCTTAAATCAAAACATCAATTTTACAGGTTTGGAATCCAACCTTTTGGTTGCATTTACCAAGGATTGGTCGGACGATTTTACCACAGACCTTACATTGGGACATCAGATTTCCGATTCCAAAAGGGAGTATGCCCAAGCTAGGGGAGAAGGTCTGAACGTGCCAGGTATTAACGAAATAGGGAACACCATTAATTATTTTCTGGACAACAGTGTTACACAATTGCGTAACGTTGGTGCCTTTGGAGAATTGAAATTGGGATACAAAGACAAATTGTTCTTGACCGTTACAGGTAGGAATGACTGGTTGTCTACCTTGCCCAAAGAAAATAGATCGTTCTTTTATCCATCCGCCAGTTTGGCCTATGATGTTTCCGATGTATTTGGAGACAATGATGTCTTTACTTTTGGTAAACTTAGGGCTTCCTGGGCCGAGGTAGGTAAAGGACCCGGTTTTGGCGATGTTGGCCAGTATTTTGTAGTGGATGGGGACTTTCCGTTTGGTAGCGCCGGTGGATATAGAAGAAGTACCTTATTGGGAGATTTGGATATAGTTCCGGAACGTAACCAATCTACAGAATTTGGTGCGGACCTTAGATTTATGAAAGATAGGATCAGATTGGATTATGCCTACTACAAAACACGTGTTAAAGATCAGATATTCACCGTTGGAACCGCTTATTCTTCTGGGCTTTCAGGAATTACAAGGAATGCAGGGGACTACGAGGTATTTGGACATGAATTGTTGATTAGTGCGGACATTATTAGAAGCAAGGATTTTAGATGGGAATTAATTCTTAACTGGTCTACCAGTGAAGGAAAGGTTTTGGAAATTCCAGAGGATATTGAGTCTATTATTTTTGCGGATTCAGGGTTTGCCGGAATTACTTCGGAAATTAGGGCCGGAGACAAAATGGGGAATCTTTATGGATATAAATGGAGATACGAAGATGGTCAAAGGTATTTGGATGCCGATGGATTTCCAGAAATTGTATTGGATGAAAGGGTGAAGGTTGGAAATGCCTTTCCGGACTTCATTTCTTCCTTGGGCAGTAATTTCAAATGGAAGGGAATAGGATTCAATTTCTTATTGGAATATAAGGAAGGTGGGGATCTTTATGATTCCGGTCTTAGAAATTCTATTAGAAATGGTAATCCTTTGAGTACTTTGGTCAGGGATGAAGAGGTAGTCTTGGAAGGAGTAATGGACAATGGTAGCGGAGGTTATACTGCTAACACCACACCAGCTTTAATTGATCAGAATTATTATAGAAATTCAAATGTCTATAACAGGGCGGCTGAAGTATTGGTACAGGATGCATCTTGGGTTAAATTGCGCAATGTTAGTTTGTCCTATGACATGGACAATAAATTTACCAGGGACCTTAAAATGGAGAAGCTAAGCCTTTCTGTTAGTGCATCCAATATTCTTGTATGGACCCCATTTGATGGTTATGACCCAGAAGGAAACCAGTATAGTGCTGGTAGCAACGTTTACGGTTTTACAGGACTTAGCGTTCCGTTGAGCCAAAGCTACTCTTTCGGTCTAAATATTTCATTCTAAATATGATAAACATGAAAAACAATATTATAAAAACAGGAATTTTATCACTTCTATTAGTTGCGCAGGTTTCGTGTAGTGATGATTATTTTGATGTAAATACTCCTTCCAATACAGCAACCTTGGAGGAGTTGAGAATGCAGGATCTAATGGCACCGGTAATTCATAGCACCATGGAAGGGCAGCGATCTGCCGAATTGGCATTTGGAAATTATGTGCAGAACTTTGTATCTACCGGGGGTGGAGCTGCAGGACAAACAGAAGCAAGTGGCTTATGGAGTCAGGTATACCTTTATATTTTACCTAATCTTAAGGCAATTAAGGAGAAGGCTGCAGAGGCCAACGCTACGCATATTGGCGCTATATCGGATATTCTTACTGCCATAAATCTTGGAATAGCTACCGATACCTGGGATAATATACCCTATTCGGATGCTACGGACGGCCCGAACAATAATTTTCCAACCTTCGATACCCAAGAATCGATATACACGGAAATATTCACGCTTCTAAATTCGGCCATCACTGCATTGGAAGGTACTGATAACTCAGGTTTTAACTTGGGAAGCTCGGACCTTATCTACGGAGGTGATTCCGATCAGTGGTTAAGGGCTGCCTACACCATTAAAGCGAGATATCAGTTGCATTTGGTAAATAAAGGTACAGTTACTGCCAATGAGGTTTTAACTTCAATCGCCAACGGTTTTACATCAAATGACGATAATTTTGAGATGCACTATAATGAGAAGAATATCAACCCTTGGTATTCCGTAGAAATATTGGCCAGGTCTACAGGTAACCTTAGCAACGATATTGCCAGTCAGTTGGTAAGTTCTATGAACGGGGATTATTACCCATTTGAAAGCGCAGCTCTTACCATAGATCCAAGACTGCCTTTGTTCGCCGAAAATGGGGACGAAGCGGAGTGGAAAGGTTTTGTGAGCGGTGGAGAGGGCGTAGCTCCTGATGGTAGCGATGCCAATACCCGTTTTAAAACGGATGGATACTATACCAGTATAGATTCGCCTCTATTGTTGATCAGTTATGCAGAAGCCAAATTTATTGAGGCGGAGGCTGCTTTTTTGGCCAACGGAGGCAACACCACAAGCACCGGATCTAGTTCCGAGGCCTACACCGCCTATTTGGAAGGTATACAGGCCAGTATGGATATGTATGATGTGGATGGCTCCGATTATTTGGCCGATGGGGCCATAGCCGTGGGTGAAGCAGGCCTAATGTTGCACCATATTATGAAGGAAAAATACATTAATAACTTTTTAAATCCAGAGACTTTTGTGGATTATAGAAGATATGATTTTTCTGCTGATGTTTTCACAGGCCTTCAAATAAGATTGGAGGAAGCAAGTGATGATAGCGAATATTTTGGACAGTGGTTTAGAAGGGCCATTTATCCTTCAACCGAGTTGAATAGAAATGAGGCCAATGTTGTGGCAAACCAACAATCCCCGGTTACCCCTGTATGGTGGGATAATTAATTTTATAAGAGGGAACAGTTAAAGAGAACGGCCATCCAATAGGATGGCCGTTTTGTTTTATAAATATGAATTGATAAGATTACATAATAAAAGGA
>TARA_R110002072_G_scaffold15856_48_pt1 | contig 11913 bp, 8 predicted proteins | sample TARA_R110002072 | Tara Oceans TARA_R110002072 (sample SAMEA4397118) | marine metagenome | biome: Polar Biome; feature: [SRF] surface water layer (ENVO:00010504); material: water (ENVO:00002006), including particulate matter (ENVO:01000060) such as... | depth 5 m | reverse complement strand
CGGCGCGGCGGGCCGCATCGTGCCGTCACTGGCCGACAAGGCGGAGCTTGCCCGCATCGGCCGCTATTACGCCACCGAATCGATGCTGGTGCTCGACCGCTCGACCGGGCGTTACGATGCCGACGCCACCCCTTCGAGCGGAAGCGAAACCCTATTCGCGCATTACCGTTCAGTACTCGACGGCCACGCCACCTCGGAACGCGGCGAACATGCGGTGTTCTAGACGGGAAGCTTACCGTCTCTTAACCTTTCGGACGCTAACGGAACTTGGCCTATACTATCTCGGCCGATTCTATGAACCCCCATGACGAACCCGCCCGGCTCGACGCCCTGCACCGGTTGAACCTGCTCGACACGCCGCCGAGCGAGAGTTTCGATCGCATCACCCGCATGGCGAGCCAGATATTCGATCTGCCGATCTCGGCGGTATCGCTGACCGACAGCGACCGGCAGTGGTTCAAATCGCGCGTAGGCGTGGAGCACCGCTCGATCCCGCGCGACAAGGCGCCCTGCGCCGCCGTGGCCGAAAGCACCGAAGCCATCGTTGTTCCCGACCTTCTCGCCGATCCCCGCTATGCGAACAGCGTCCTGGCATCGCAGGGCGTGCGCTTCTACGCGGGCGCGCCGCTGACCACGCGCGAGGGCTTCGGCCTGGGGGCGCTGTGCGTCATCGGCATGGAGCCCAGGTCGGCGACCGCCTCGGAGCTGGCCGCGCTGGAGGATCTGGCGCAAATGGTGATGGCGCAGATCGAGCTCCAGCACGCCTTCGGACGGATCGATCCGATCAGCGGTCTGGCCAACCGGGTCCAGTTCTTCGACGATCTCGAGGACCTCGGGCGCGACGATCCGGGGCAATTGCGCCAGGTCGTGCTCGTCGAGCTTGCCGGCCACGAACAGGTCAACGAGGGCATCCGGGTGCTCGGGCCCGACTATGTCGACACCATGGTCCAGGAAGCGGCGCGCACGCTGCGCCGCCTGCTCGGACCGGGGCGCCCCGCCTATCATGTCGCCGCAACCCAGTTCGCCTTCCTCGCGCCGCTTGCCGCCGAGCAACAGGAATACATGCTCCAGCTGGTCGAACTGCTGGGCAAGCTGCGGACCGATGGAACCTTCCGCTTCGTCACCAATGCCAAGATCGGGATGGCACCCTTCGTCAGCGGCAAGAGCGCGCCTGCCGACGTGCTGCGCACCGCCTACAGCGCGGCGCTCGATGCCCGGTTCTCCCAGACCGACATCGGCTTCTACGCCTCGCAAGACGATGAGGCGCATCGCCGACGGTTCCTGCTGCTCGAGGATTTCGGCGCGGCGCTGGAGGATCCCGAGCAATTGCGGATGGTTTACCAGCCGCGGGTCGATCTGGCTTCGCGTCGCTGCGTCGGCGCGGAAGCGTTGCTGCGCTGGTCGCATCCCGTGCTCGGCGACGTCTCGCCTGCGGAGTTCATCCCGATCATCGAGAAGACCTCGCTGGCGCGCGCGGCGACGGACCGGGTCATCGAAATGGGACTGCGGCAACTCGGCGCCTGGCGCGATCAGGGGCTGGAGCTCACGCTGTCGATCAATATTTCGGCGAACAATCTGTCGGAAGTCGACTTCGCCCAGCGCGTGCAGTTGAGCCTTCTGAAGCACGGCGTCCGCCCCGAAATGCTCGAACTGGAAGTCACCGAAAGCGCAGTGATGGAAGATACGGCGCGCGCGCTCGAACAGCTGGCGACGATCGATGAAGCGGGCATCGCCATCGCCATCGACGATTTCGGCACCGGTCACAGCAGCCTTGCCTATCTCCAGCGCCTGCCCGCCAAGGTCGTGAAGATCGATCAGTCCTTCATTCGCGATTTGATGCGGGGTGAGCGCGAGCTGACGCTGGTCCGTTCGATGATCTCGCTATCGCACGAGCTGGGTTACCGCGTGGTCGCCGAAGGGATCGAAATCGCTGCCGCGGCCGATATGCTCACCGCGATGGGATGCGACGAGGGGCAGGGCTATTATTTCGCACGTCCGCTGGAGGCGGCGGATTTCGCGCAGTGGTTCGCAGGCGACGAGACGTTCCATGCCGCGGCGTGAACCATTCGCGCGGTAATCGGCGCGGCTTGATCGGCTGCGAAACCAGGCACGGTTTTCGCGCACTGGCGCGATTTCCGGCCAGCTAGACCATCGTGCGTGCCGGCGTGTTCAGCCCGGCCAGTCCGGCGCCGGCTCCTGCTTGGCCAGCCGCCGCGCGGTGGTGAAGGTCTGGAGCACGAACAGCGCGATCAGGATCAGCCCCACGCCGCCGACGAACAGGTCGAAGCCGTTCAGCTCCCAGACGATCGGGCTCTCGAGCCCGGCGATCAGCATCGCCAGCGTCAGCCCGATCAGGATCAGCCGCAATTCGGTCGGCCCGGCGTTGAAATAAGACAGGCGCAGCTCGCCCAGCACGCGCACGGAGAGGAAGGCGTGGATCGACATCAGCAGATAGCCCGCCAGCGCGATCAGCGCGACCTCGAGCTGGACGTAGGGGGTCACTCCGATCCCGATCACCACCAGCATGGTGGCGAAGCCATCGCAGCTGTGATCGAGGAAATAGCCATAGCGCGGGCGCTCGATCTTGCGGAAGCGCGCAAGGCTGCCATCGAGCGAGTCGCCGAACCAGTGAATGAAATATCCCAGGATCGACAGCCACAGCCAGTCGGGGTCGAGATTGCTGCCCAGATAGCCGGCGAATACGAACAGCGCGCCGATCATTCCGGTGAAGGTCAGCATGTCGGGGCTGACCCAGGGGGGCATCACCGAACACAGATGGGTGAGCGCACGCCGCTCGAGCCGCGCGATCAGGTTTTCCTGAATGCGGTGGATCGGGGCAACGGGTGCTTTGGGTTCGGGAGCGTCTGTCATGGAATTGCAACGCGCCGGGTAACGGAGGACCCGGTCCGTGTCCAATCCCTACGCAAGAACGCCCGGTCTAGCTGCATCTTTGCAGGACCGGCATCGGGGAACCGGCCACAAAAAAGGCGGCCCCGAAGGACCGCCTTTCTCGAAACGACTGTCAGGCCGCAAAGGCTGGGCCTCAGGGGCTGACGGCTTCGTCGTCATCGTCGTCATCGGTGAGGATGAGGGCGAGCATGCCGGCGGCGGCGAGCGCGATCACGGCAATACCGGCGCCGATCCCGCCGCCGATCCCGCCGCCGAGTTCCGAGGTTTCGCTCGCGGGCATCGAGGCGCGGTTGAGCGGGGCGGCCTCGGCCGCCTGAAGCGCGACCGGCGCCGAGGCCAACGAGCCAGCGGCTGCCGCAAACATCATAGTGCGAATTTTCATAGTGCCATCCTTCTTTGCGTGAACCCCATCAAAGGCTGCAAAGCCAGATGGTTCCTTGGCGAGAAACCTGTTCGACCACCCGTGCTAGGTTTCGGCTCGGCTTGGAAGCGGGGCCTGGAGTGGGGTCGGAAGTGGGGGGCGCAAATCGGGTGGCGAGGTCCGAAAGTTACGAAATATTACCCTTTCGACCCCTAGGAAGCCCTGAAGCCCAGGTCGATCATCGAGGGGAGGCGGCTGCCGCCCACAGCCTATGCGTGAAGTTGACGAACCAGATCAGGACGGCGGCATAGCCCGCTTTGCCGCGCGCTGGCGTCGAGGGCTGCGGGGTCGTTTTCGCCGCGAGCAGGATGCCGCCAATCCGCAAATAGCGCGGCGGCGGATAGCCGCATGGGCCATGCTGATCGGGCTGGTGATCGGCTTTATCGATCTGGCGCTGCCGCTGGAGGACAGCTTTCGTGCGGTCCGCGCAGCGGTGCGGTCGCAGCCGGCAGGTCAACAGATTGTGGTGGTGGCGATCGACGATCGTACGCTCAATGCTCTGGGAGCGGACGAACCGAGCCGGAGCGCAGATGCGCACCTACTCGACCGATTGTTCGCACAGGGAGCAGAGCGGGTGTTTTTTGCCCGTGCTTATGCTGATCTGACTCAACCAGAAGCCGACGCGGATTTCGCTCGCGCACTCGAGCGGCACGGCGGCAAAGTCTATTTGGGTGGAACCCCGGAGATCGAGGGGAGCGACGGACCGACTTCGGCCATCGTACCAAACCAGCTCTTCCAAGAGAACGTCCAATTTCTCTCGATGTATGGTGAAATGGCGCCCTTCAGCCTCTCATCGCGCTTTCCCACCAGTTCCTATATTCTTGGCAAGAACAGGCCGTCTCTTTCGGCAGAACTTGCAAAGATAGACATCAAAGACGGCATCTATCGGCCCGATTTCTCAATTGACTACGCTACGATACCGACTGCCAGCTATATCGATGTTCTGACCGGCCAGCAGCTTTCAAACTCCGTGCGAGGAAAAGATGTGGTAATCGCGGATGCGAGCCGCACATCGCGGGATTTCCGACGGATGCCGCTTGGCGAAAAGCTTCCCAGCGCGTACTTTCACGTGATCGGTGCCGAAACCCTCAAGCGCGGCTATCCTTTGAATCTGGGCTGGCTTCCTGCTTTTTTTGCTGTCTGCGGTGTAGTTTTGCTCCTTAGTAGGCAGGCGGTGCCCGACAAGCGCCTTGTTATGATCGCCGCGGCGGGCCTGATCGTCGGACCGCTTGCGCTTGATTTCACCGGGACAAGCATAGACGTCATGCCGGCGGTTGTTTGCCTGATCATCGCTGCCTTCCGGCTCTACCGCCTCGCCAACACGACCTATCGGGGGGCGACCGGACTGCGCAGGATCGAGACCCTGCAAGGTTCCCAACTAGCCCAAGACATGGACGTTCTGGCCCTCAAGATCCGCAATTTCGCCACCATCTCGGCGATTCTTTCGCCGCAGGCGATCGACCAACTGCTGATCAAGGCCCACACAATGCTGCGCGCGACAGATTCTTCTGCCGAATTCGCCTTCCATAAGGATACCTTTGTCTGGACTCGTAGGAAAACTCTGCCGACTGATCTTGCGGATCACGCGCAGGGGCTGCACGCATTGTTTCGCACCAGCATCACTGTGGGATCGCAGGCGCCCGACATCGCCTCCTCGATCGGCATCGATTCCGATTATGGCGCCAGCCTGCGGCAGCGGACCGAGAACGCCATGCAATGTGCCGAGGACGCTGCGCGCGCTGGGCGCGTATATCTCGTCAGCGAGCTTCGGGTCGCTGATGATATCGCCTGGCGTGGCCAGATGCTGTCGGAGCTCGAAACTGCGCTTCGCAACGACGAGGTCGGAGTCGCCTTCCAGCCTAAGGTATCGCTCTCTTCGGGTCTGATCGTGGGCGCCGAAGCGTTGCTGCGTTGGACCCATCCGACACGAGGAGAAATCGCCCCAGACAAGGTGGTGGCGCTTGCCGAAGAACACGGCCGCGTTGGGATGATCACCTTCTTCGTCCTCAATCACGCTCTGATTCAGGCCCGCAAAGCGCTGGATCGGTATCCCTATTTCCAGATCGCTATCAATATCTCGGCGCTCGATCTGCGCGACCGCCTGTTTGTTCCCCAGCTCGAGCAGATCATCGCCGCGCATCGCTTTCCCGTCGCCAATATCATTCTCGAGATCACCGAGACCGCGCCGATCGAGAACGACGAAGCGGTTTCGCGCACGATGGCAGAGCTCAAGCGGATGGGAGTCAAGCTTTCGGTCGATGATTTTGGGATGGGACATGCATCGCTCGAATATCTGCGCCGGATCCCCGCCGACGAGGTCAAGATCGACCGCAGCTTCGTAACCGGGATCGAGAGCTCGGAGGCGGATCGCGCGCTGGTCGGCTCGGCGATCCAGATGATCCATTCGCTCGGCCGCACCGCGGTTGCCGAAGGCGTGGAGACTCATGGCGTATCGGAGATCCTGCGCGAGATGGGCTGCGAGGAGGCGCAAGGCTATTACTTCTCGCGCCCCCTCACCATGGATGCTCTCCTCGCGCAGATGCCCAGAGGAGCTGCCGCAGCATAGGGGCTTGCAACAAGGTTAATATCTGTTAACCATGTTGTCAGCACATTCCGTGCAGACAGGAGATTCCTATGTCTATCTGGACCTGGATTGGCGACTTCGTCTCGCAGCGCTGAAATCAGCATCACCGATTTTCGAAAGCCCCGGCCTAGCCGGGGCTTTCTTGTTTTTGGGCAAGTGCATCGCGGCTTGCGCCGCTAGCCCAAGCCCGCAGGATCGCCGAAAACCCCGCTTTGATAGTCCTGCAGCGCCTTGAGGATCTCCTCGCGCGTGTTCATCACAAAGGGGCCGTGGGCGACTACCGGCTCCCCGATCGGGTCGGCATGGCCGTAAAGGATGAGGCAGCCCGAATCGCTGGAAACCTTCACCCCCTCGCCGTCGCCCACTTGCGCCAGATGGTGCTCGGGCACCTCTCCCGGACCGATTCGCGCTGCGCCGTTTACCATGTAGAAGAACACGCTGCGTCCCGCGGGTGCGGGCAGGGTGGCGCTGCGTCCCGGAGCCAGCTCCACCATCGTCAGCATGACCCCGGTCAGCGACGAGACCGGCGCGCCCTCGCTCCCCGAGACCGCGCGCATGACGACCCCGGGCGCCAGTTCGACTGCCGGTATCTCCTCTGCCGCCACCGGAATGTAATTCGGCTCGGTCAGCTTGAGCCGCGCGGGCAGGTTGACCCACAGCTGGAGGATTTCGAGCGGCCCGCCCTCGCGCTTGAAGCTTGTGGGCGACAGTTCGGCGTGGATCAGCCCGCGCCCCGCGGTCATCCACTGCACCCCGCCGGCCTCGACCACGCTCTCGCCGCCGCCGGTATCGCGGTGCGCCAGATTGCCCTGCAGAATGAAGGTCACCGTCTCGAAGCCGCGGTGCGGGTGCGGGCCGAAGGGCAAGCCGTGATTGCCCGGCGGATAGGTCTGCGGCCCGTGATGGTTGAGGAACAGGAAGGGATCGACCTGCTCCAGTCCGGGCCCCGGCACGGGGCGGCGGGTGATCAGATCGCCGATATCCTTGCGCCGCGCCTTGTGGACCGACAGCAGAGGCCGCGCGCTCATGCCGACGCCCCCGGCACCAGCGGATCGGGCCCCGCAGGCACCACGCCGGTGGGATTGATGTGGTCGTGGCTCTCGTAATAATGGTGGCGGATGTGGTGGAAATTCACCGTTTCGGCGATCCCGTCGAGGTCGTAGAGCCGCCGCGTGAACGCCGCGAGATTGGGATAGTCCGCGATCCGGCGGATGTTGCATTTGAAATGCCCGTGATAGACCGGGTCGAAGCGGATCAGCGTGGTCCACAACCGGATATCCGCCTCCGTGAGTTGTCCGCCGACCAGCCACTCCTGACCCTCCAGCCGCTGCTCCAGCGCGTCGAGCTTGGCGAACAGCGGCACCACCGCGGCCTCATAGGCTTGCTGCGTGGTCGCGAAACCGGCCTTGTAGACCCCGTTGTTAACCGGGTCGTAGATATCGTCGTTGACCGCATCTATCTCGTCGCGATGCGCCTGAGGGTAGAGATCGAGATCGTTCGCCCCGCAGCCGTCGAAAGCGCTGCCCAGCATCCGCAGAATGTCCGCGCTCTCATTGTTGACGATGGTGCCGGTCTCCTTGTCCCACAGCACCGGCACGGTGACATGGCCCGAATAATCGGGTTTCGCCGCGGTGTAGATCTGGTGCAGATTGCTCGCGGCCATCAGCGGTTCGGGGGTCACGCATTGACCCTCGCGGAACGACCAGCCGCCCTCCTGCATCCGCCAGTGGACGTTGACCAGTTCGATCGCCCCGGTCAGCCCCTTGAGATGCCGCGCGGCGTTGGCGCGGTGCGCCCAGGGGCAGGCGAGGCTGATATAGAGCCGGTAGCGCCCCGGCCCGGCCGCGAAGCCGCCATCGCCGGTCGGCCCGGGGCTGCCGTCGGGAGTGACCCATTTGCGAAACGCGCTCTCGTCGCGCTCGAAGGCGCCGCTGTCCTCGTCGTTATAGTCCCATTCGTCGTGCCACTGGCCGTCTTTCAGAAAACCCATGTCGTATCCCTGTGAGTGTCGCTTGCTGACCCAGCGAAGCGCGGGCGCAAGCGTTCCGCGATCCTGTTCGTCCTTGCGAGCCGCCGCAGGCGGCGTGGCAATCCAGGGACGCCGATTTCCGCGAATTGCGCAGCAGTGTTGGCCCGCGACGGTCCGCCCTGGATTGCCGCGTCGCTGCGCTCCTCGCAATGACGAGAGGGAAGGCGGCGGCTTTCCTTCCGCCATCGCCAAAACCCGCCGTTCCGTTTACGACCCGTTTGCAGACATCGAAAATTGGCTATAGCCTCGATCCATGCGCCGAACACTCCCGCTTACTCTCGTGTTGGGCTGCGCCACTTTAACAGCAATTTGGGTTGCTTGGATGGGTCCCATAGAAAGCAACCCACGATTGCGGTTAGAATTACGAAGCTCCCACACCGAAGCTGATATTCTTCAGTGCCCCGCAATTCGGACTTTCTTGAAGACAAATCGGATGAGGGAACTAAGCTCTACCCGAGGTTCAAGTTTCTGGAATACGTCGTTCGGCGACCGAGGGAATGCAACTCGTTTGACGCTAATAAAAGATGATGGATCGACCGTTCTCAAAGTCAGCTCAGATACCTTACTTGCAGGTTCAATTGAGGCGTCGATTAGAGGATGCGTTGATTAAATATTCGCGTCGAATTCAAAGGCGCCGAGACTTCGTGCTGTGGCAGCTAACCACCCAGAGATTGCCGTTCCCGGTTCCCCGGCACGATCCCGAGACCGGTCGGACCGCTTCGGCCCAGATTGAACCAGAAGCCGAATTTCAGGTGCCGACCCACTTGCTGCCGTTGCAAGGCGTTGGCACAAGCGCGCAGATGCCCCGCATTGATGCAGACGTTCTTGTTCAACTTCCGCTGACGGACGTCGGCAAAGTCACTTTTTATAAGCGCGACGAAGTGACCACCGACCTCATCTGCTGCGATGTGGTGGTTGCTGACAAGGTTTGGAGTTTTCACGAGGAACAAGTCGGCTGGGACCTGCTGGTTGACCACCTACAGAGGCTTCCGCAGTTTCGTGCTGACTGGTTTGCAGCGGTGTCACAGCCCCCCTTTGCGACCAGCGAAACTGTGGCTTTTAGCCGTCAGTAAGAGCGTCAGCTTCCCACCCCAATCCCAGCCATAATCCCTCGCCACGTCCGCCGCCGAAAGCCGACAGGCCCGAACCGCCTTTCCCTCAACCGAACCGCCCTCCGGAACCCATTGCGCTCCGGGCGATTGAAGCCAGCAATCGGGCTGCGGGCGGGGCCGGTTTCGCCGCGAGCATGGGGGCGGCCGTGGCTTGCGCGAACGGCGGGGCCGCCCCCGTGTCCGGCTTGCCAAGATAGTCGAATGATCTCAGAAGGGTGTGGATGAACGACACAACGACAGGCCGCGAGCACGCGGCCCCCACACAGACCGGGATCGCGGGTCTCGACCACATCCTGCGCGGCGGCTTTCCGGCGTATCGGCTCTATCTGGTCGAGGGCACGCCCGGCACCGGCAAGACCACGCTGGCGCTCAATTTCCTGCTCGAGGGGCGCAAGCGGGGGGAGACCGGGCTGTATATCACCCTGTCCGAAACCGCCGACGAGCTGCATTCGGTGGCGCTCTCGCACGGCTGGTCGCTCGATGAAATCAACCTGTTCGAACTGGTCGCCGAGAACGAGTTCAGCATCGAGAACGAGCAGAGCCTGCTCCATCCCAGCGAGGTCGAGCTGGGCGAAACCGTTGCGGGCATCATCGAGCAGGTGGAAAAGACCAATCCCACCCGCGTGGTGCTCGACAGCCTGTCCGAACTGCGGCTGCTGTCGCAAAGCGCGCTGCGCTACCGCCGCCAGATCCTCGCGCTCAAGCATTTCTTCGCCAAGCGCGATTGCACCGTGCTGATGCTCGACGACCGCACCGCCGAGCCCGGCGACCTACAATTGCACAGCATCGCGCATGGCGTGGTCTCGCTCGAACAGAGCGCGAGCGATTTCGGCTCGGAGCGGCGGCGGATGCGCGTGGTCAAGATGCGCGGGCTCAAATACCGTGGCGGCTTCCACGATTTCACCATCGAGCGCGGAGGGCTGGTGGTCTATCCGCGGCTGGTCGCCTCCGAGCACCACCGCCCATTCGACCCGACCCCCGTCACCACCGGGCTCGCGGGCCTCGACCGGCTGCTCGGCGACGGTCTGGTTCCAGGCACCAGCACGCTGCTCACCGGCCCGGCGGGGGTGGGCAAGACCACCACGGCGGTCAGATGCCTGGTGGCGGCGCTCGAGCGCGGCGAGCGCGTGGCCTATTATCTGTTCGACGAGCGGCTCGCGACGCTGCTCCAGCGCTCGGCCGCGCTGGGAATGGACCTGCGGCCCTATCTCGACAACGGCCAGCTCAACCTGCGCCAGATCGATCCGGGCGAGCTTTCGCCGGGCGAATTCGCGGGCGCGGTCCAGTCGGCGGTCGAGACCGATGGCGCGCGGATGATCGTGATCGACAGTCTCAACGCCTATATGCACGGCATGCCGAGCGACAATTTCCTCGTGCTGCAGATGCACGAGCTGCTCAGCTATCTGAGCCAGCAGGGCATCATCTCGCTGATGATCCTGGGCCAGCACGGGGTGATGGGCGATCTGCGCGCCGATGTCGACGTCAGCTATCTGGCGGATGCGGTGGTGCTGATGCGTTTCTTCGAGGTCGAGGGCACGGTGCGCAAATCCGTGGCGGTGATCAAGACGCGCACGTCCGATCACGAGCGGATCATCCGCGAATTCGATATCGGCGCTGCGGGGATCACCATCGGCGAACCGCTGACCGGCTTCGCCGGGCTCCTCAGCGGCCATCCCAATTACGTGCCCGGCAAAGACAGATTGCTGAAAGACGCCTGAGAATGCCGGGCACAAAATACGGAACCACCGTGGCGGTGCTCGCACCGCGCGGCCGCGATGCCCAGGTGGCGGCGGAACTGCTCGCCCAGAGCGGGATCGATCCGCTGGTGGTCGCCGATCCCGCAGGCCTGCGCGCGCTGATCGAGGAGCATATCGGTGTGGTCCTGATCGCCGAGGAGGCGATCGGCGAGGATCTGGCGCTCATCCGCTCGGCGCTCGAGGCGCAGCCCGCCTGGTCCGATATCCCCTTCATCGTCCTGACTGAGGGAAGGGCTCGCCAGCGCAACGCTGCCGAGGACGAGCGGATCGACGCGCTGGGCAATGCGGTGCTGCTCGCGCGGCCGATGCACCGCGACGATATCGTCCGCGCGGTCCGCTCGGCACTGAAGGCGCGCCAGCGCCAGTTCGAGGCGCGGGCGCGGATGGAAGAGCTGCGCGAAAACCAGCACAAGCTGCGCAAGAGCGAGCGCAAGTTCCACGCCATCGCCAATTCGATCGACCAGATGATCTGGTCGACCCGGCCCGACGGCTATCACGACTATTACAACGACCGCTGGTACGAATACACCGGCGTGCCGCGCGGTTCGACCGATGGCGAGCGCTGGGAGGGGCTGTTCCACCCCGAGGATCAGCCGCGCGCCTGGGAGCGCTGGCGGCAATCGCTCGAGACCGGGGTGCCCTACGAGATCGAATACCGGCTGCGCCACCGCTCGGGCGAATACCGCTGGGTGCTGGGCAAGGCGCAGCCGGTGCGCGACGAGGATGGCCGCATCACCCGCTGGTACGGCAGCTGCACCGAGATCGACGACCAGGTCCGCGTCCGCGAGGCGCTGGCCGCATCTCAGGATCGGCTCGAGGCGGCGGTGCGCGAACGCACGCAGGAATTGGCGGACCTCTATCTCAAGACCCCGGTCGCGCTGCTTTCGACCGATGGCGAGGGCCGCATCGTCACCGTGAGCGAACGCTGGCTGTCCTTCATGCAGTATGGCAGTGCCGAGGACGTGCTGGGCCGCTTTGTGACCGAATTCATGGCGCCCGAATGCGTCTCCGATCACGAGGGCGCCTATGCCGAGCGGATGGCCGAGGCCGACGTGGCCTACGACCTGCCCTACACCGTTATCAAGCGCAGCGGCGATCGC
>TARA_R110002072_G_scaffold1266_3_pt1 | contig 11928 bp, 4 predicted proteins | sample TARA_R110002072 | Tara Oceans TARA_R110002072 (sample SAMEA4397118) | marine metagenome | biome: Polar Biome; feature: [SRF] surface water layer (ENVO:00010504); material: water (ENVO:00002006), including particulate matter (ENVO:01000060) such as... | depth 5 m | reverse complement strand
TCGGGCCGTTTTTCTTTGCGGGGAAGGCGGGCGGCTCAGGCCTGGACCGGCGCGTCACGATGGGCGGCACTGGCGGCAACAAAGCAGCGGAAGATTTCGCGCATGTGACGCCGGTAGATCAACAGTTCCGGATGGAACTGGACGCCCAGGACAAAGCGGTTGTCCTCGGCTTCGATCGCCTGAATCCCACCGTGGGATTCGCGCGCCGAAATCATCAGGCCATTTCCGGTCCGCCGGACGGCCTGCCGGTGGAGCGAATTCACATTGAGCACCGTATGGCCCGTGACTTTCGCCAGACGCGAATTCTCGATGATTTCGATGGATTTGCGGTACAGCACATAGCCAAGGGGGCCGGTCGGATAGGTCTTCAGGATATCCGGATCGATCTTCTGCAGGATGTCTCCACCGCGCGAAACATTGAGCAGCTGACACCCCCGGCAGATGGCCAGAATGGGGACGCCGTTTTTCCAGCAATGCCGTGCCCACGCCATTTCAAGCTCGTCACGGCCATTGTCATAACGTTTCTTCGGATCGACCCTGCCCTCATAGAGGTGCGGATTCACATCATAGCCGCCGCTGAGCAGCAGGCCGTCAATGTCAGAGGGTGTTCGCCGGTGGCGTTCGGACAGAATAACCGGTCTGCCGCCTCCGAGACGAACGGCCAGGGAAAGCGCCAGGTAGACGAACCAGTCGCCGGAAATCGGCTTGGTAATTCCGATGCGGGGTTTGCTCATAAATCCTGTCGCGACGCGGGCGGCGTCATTTCATTTTCAGTTCCGGCGGCAACTCGCCATGCCGGATCAGCGAGCTGGCAATAAACATGATGCCCAGGGCCGCATTGGCATCTTCGGGCGGAATGAAGTCGTTGGCAGCATCATCGATATCGGACCCGGCGTCGAGGATGGATTTGACCATCTTGATCAATCCCGGTGCATCGAGCGCCCGACCGATCACCTTGCCCATGCGGGAAATCGGATCCGCTTCGCTGAGTTCATCGCCCATATCGTGCCAGGCGGCCGACAATCGTTGGGCGTAATCGTCGTTCTCGGCAATTTCCTGCGCCGCCGACACCAGCCAGAGCAGCGGGATTTTGGACTTCCGGCCAACCGTCGCCTTGCGGGGCTCGTCGGTCCGGCCAGTCGCCGCAAGCTGGAACAGATGCCAGGGAAATTCGACACCGCTGGCAATGGAGTGGAACAGGCCGGCCCAGAAGCGCGCATTGACCTCGATGAGGTAGGCGGTTTCGTCCGGCTGACCATTCCAGCGATAATCGATCTCACACACACCGTCCCATTTGAGGTGCCGGAGAAGCGTGCGGGCTTCCTCGAGGAAGGGAGCATCATCCACGGTTTCGCGAACAACGCCGGCGCCGGTCTTGCGCGGAAAGGATCTCAGATTTCGATACGCCATGTGCGCGATGATTTCGCCGTCGTGGCAGAGTGCGCAAAAGCAGTAATCCTCACCGCCGACCATTTCCTGGAGAACAGGCCAGGGTTTGTCGTCCTCGCCCAGCGCGCCATAGAAATCGAGAACGGATTGTGCGTCGTCATGGCGCTCGATGCCGCGACCACCCACGCCGACAACGGCCTTTGTGAGCACCGGATAGGGCGCAGAGTCTGCTTGCGCCTTCACATCGTCCATGGAGCGGGGCCACACGGTGACCGGCGCGCGGACACCCGCCTGCCTGGCGGTATCGATCAGGTTGGACTTGGGTTCGACACCGTCGATGCTGGACTGTTTCGGAACGGCGAGCTTGATCAGCCCCTCAAATCGATGGGCATTTTCGGCCACAATCCGTGTCTCGGTAAACATCGGCATGAGGACGTAGGGCCGGTCGTCGTCCGGTTTGTGTTTTTTGACCGCCGCAACCAGATCCTCGATGAATTCCTCCGGATCCTCGTCCGGGTCCGCATACATGAAATAGTCGCTGCAATGTGTCGAGCACTGAAGCACGGTCATGTCGAGCGAGTCCGCGCCGATGACCTCAACGTCGCGGTCATCAAGCACCTGTGCTGCGCTGAGCGCCATCAGGCTGCGGCCATAGGTCAGGATGACCCGGCCGTTGATCGATGGCGTCTCGCGACGCGCTTTTCGGGATTTCATTATTGAGGCACTCCGGTAATCGGGACCGAGATTGCGTAGGCATAGCGCGGATTGGACTGGCGGAGCATCCGCGCAAGGGCACCCGGCGCTTTGTCTTCGATCCTGATCAGGGCCGCGTCAAGAAGTGACAGACGACGGCGAAGCCCCGCTGCACCCTTTCGGCAAGTGTGGCTGCACGATGTCAGAAGCACAAATCCACCCGCCATCAGGGGCAAGCCCAGTGGTATGGGCGTTACGGTCAATGCGGCCCCCAGGCCGATCAGACTGACGCCCGCCATGATCTGGCAAGCCGTCATCATCTGACGGACAAGGCTGGCCCCCGGGGCCTGAATGGAAATGATCGTGCTCATGCGGGAATAACGCGCCGACGACCCGGCGGTTCCCCGCATCTCCTGCCCTTACGCCTGCCTGACGTCCCCTGTGGCCCACATGACACGGCCCCTCATTGACGAGGGAACTCCCGGCCTGGGGTCGAACCCTACCGGGTCAGACGCCAGCCGGTCGTCACATTGGCGATGAGCAGGGTGGCCGACTGATTGTCATTGGCCGGCGTGTCGAACACGGCCCCGTAAAGCCCGGAGGTCGAGCAGCCCGTCAACGAAACGGACGCATAGACCGGGCCTGTGCCGGCAGGCGCTGCGGCCTGACCGGCAATGATGCAGCCCGCCAGAGTACCGGATATCGATCCTGTTTCGGAGACGGTGACACCCTGACCATAGCTGCCATCGGCCAGATCATAGGCGCCGGCCACGTCCCGCGTGGTTACGGTCAGGGCCGAACGCGCATCGCGAACACCCCAGAGTTCACCCGTGGTCAACGCCCAGGGCGCGCCAAGGCGGATTGTGCCGTCACCCGTCCACTGGCCGTCATGGGCGGCAGCGCGGAAATGGCCCCTGTCGGAGTCCTCCGTGTCCATCGCATCCACGCTGAACGCACGGACATTGTCGCCGCGGTCCAGAATGGCAAGACCGGTCTCACTGACGAAGAGCGAGGCGCGCGTCAGGCCTGGCCAGATGCCCTCTGGCTGACGCACCAGAACGCTCCAGCGCCCGGCGGGCAGGGCCGCCATCGTCTCGGGCAGATCGCCTGAGGCCGCCGGTGCCGTGACCGCCGCGCTGGTCGCGGACCGGATCGTCCCCGAACTATCGGAAAAGCGCAGGAAGACACGCGCGTTGGCGGGGTCGTAGGCGATTCCCCCTGTCGAGACATCGCGGACAAAGGCCGCGAAGAAGAGGGGGGTCGACCCGGACATTGTTGTCGTCACGCTCGCGGACCGGGGTGCCAGACAGGCGGCGGTGACCGCATCAATCTGACATATCTCCACGGTCAGCGGCAGAATGGCTGCACCGGTATCAGCCGTCACGGTCAGGGTGACGTCGCCGGCCGCGCCCGATCCGTCGCCAACGCCGATATTCAGGGCTGCGGCTGTCATGAGACCGACACGGCCAGGGCCCGGGATACGGATCACACCATCCGCCGAGGCCGTCGCCGCGCTCGAGACAATGTCCGGTGTGGGGGCGGCTCCGATGTTGAGGAGCACCGAGTTGACGCCAACGATCGGGTCCAGACTGGCGTTCTGGCAGTTGATCACGGGCAGGAAATCATACCCGTCTGCAGGCGTCTGCGCTGTGGCGTTCAGTCCCAGTACGAAGCTGAGCGTGCCACCTGCCGCGATGTCGAAAAGCGGGTCGACCGGGCCGACTGGCGAGTTGGACTCGTCGACCTGACGATAGCTCAGTGTTACCGGGGCCCCCGCCGGAGCTTCCACCGTACAGGCCTGAGCCGGACTGGTCGTTCGGCTTACGACCGACAGGAAGGCCGACATGGACGGCCCACCGACATATCCTGACCTCGCCCCGGGTGCCGTTGCCGCAACAATGCGACCGGCCGGGGGGGTGTCGAGTGTGAAACGCGCTGAAACAGGGGTGTCCGTCGCCATGGTGACGACGCAGCTGGCCGTATCCGTGCCTGTACACGGACCGGCAGTCCAGCCCGCAAAGGTCGACCCGGTATCGGCGGCTGCGGTCAGGGTGACCGACGTTCCGACGAAGTAGTCCTCGGTACAATCAGTACCACAGGCAATGCCCGCCGGTGCGCTGGTAACCGTTCCCGAACCGACGCCCGGCAGGCTGACGGTCAGGGTGGGAGTCAGGTCGCTGGCAATGGAGAAGGATGACGCCGCCAGGCTGGCATTGCCGGCAAGATCGACACCGGCACCGGCGGCGACATTGACTGTCACGATACCGTCTGCCGTCGGCGTTACGGTCGCTGTGTACAGCGCTTCGAAACCGGCCGGCCAGGACCAGGTGTCGGCGACAAACGCCAGATCCGAGACCGTCGCATTGCTGACCTCGATATCTGCGAGAGAGACGCCCACGACCGGTTCCGCAAAAGTGACGGCGATCGGGAACGCACCCCGGACGGGAGCCGCTGCAGCCGAGGTGATGACGACAGCCGGACCCGCATTGTCGACGATGAAGCTATTGATGTTGGAGCCTGTCGGCACGGTATTGGTGAGCGCATTGCCTGCGTCATCTACGATGTCCTGGCCCGGGGCGAGATTTAACGCCACCACACCATTCAGTGTGGCCAGGTCACCACCAGACACCCTGACTTCGAAGCGTGAGCTGGAGACCGCCGCGCTGGCCCATACTGAATCGCCCGCCGATGACACGACCGAGGGTGGCATATTCAGGACCACGGGACTGACCGCGGTTACGGTTGCCGTTGTACCGGTTACCGCGAAATCTGCCGCGGTCACATTCTGGACGTCCTCATCAAAGCTCACCTGCCAGTGAAGCGTGTCCGCGCCTGTCGGATTGAGCTCTGTCGGGGCCGCACGTACGACCCAGGCGATACGCGGCGGCGTCAAATCGTTGCTCACCGACAGGCGTGCGGCGGCCTGACTTGTATTGCCCGCCAGATCCATGCCGGCTCCGGCCGCGATATCGAGGGTTACGAGTCCGCTGGCGGTGGGCGTAATCACCGCAGAATACAGGGTCTCATACCCCGCAGGCCAGGACCACGAGTCGGATACAAAGGACAAATCCGAAGCTGTCCCATTGCCGACGACCAGATCGTCGAGCGTGAATCCGGCCAAGGGCTCATTCATCGTGATGTTCACGACAAAGGGTCCGCTGACCGACTGGCTCGCCGTTGTGATAGCCGGGATTGTCCCCGTGCTGTCGACGACGAAGGTGTTGACATTGGCCCCGGTCGGCGAGGTGCTCACAAGCGCATTGCCCGCCGCGTCGGTAATGTCCTGACCGGGCGCAAAGGCCAGTGCCACCGTCCCGTTCAGGTCGGCCAAATCGCCACCCGAAACCGTCAGATCATAAATGGAGGCCTGTACCACCGGCACGGGCAGTGAGCTAGACCACTCCGGCTGATCAGATGGTTGCGCCGCGACGCTCGTCACCGTGCCTGTGGATCCGCTGACGAGGAAGTCGGCCGGATCGACGCCGGTGACCGGTTCGTCAAAGACAATCCGCCAGTGCAGGCTGTCCGACCCGGTGGGATTCAGCGTCGTCGGTGAGGCGCGCAGGACAGAGACCACTTGCGGTGCCGCCTGATCATTGATGACGCTCCACACGCGCTCATCGCTGCCGGTCGGTGTGCCGCTGGCCAGTCCGTTGCCGGCATTGTCCACGATTGCACCCGAGGTCAGGACGCTCAGCGTCACCGTGGCATTGATCGACGCCAGGTCGCCGCCCGACACAGTCACATCATAAGTCTCATAGGCCGGGGACGGTGCATTTGCAGCGGGTCCGGCCCACTCGGCAAGGTCAACGGCCGGAGCAACAGGCGTAACAGCGACCGACGCGCTCGTTCCCGTCAGGCTGAAATCACCCGCATCCACACCTGTCACGACTTCGCTGAAGGCCACACGCCAGGTCAGGCTGTCGGAATCCGTCGGCGACACACCCGGAGACTGCCGAACAATCGATGCGACCACCGGTGCCGTCTGATCATTGTAGATCGAGACCTGGCTTGCGGCCGTGTTGCCGTTGCCCGCTGCGTCGGTTGCCGCCGCGTTTGCAACATCCAGTGTCACTGCCCCGTCGGACAGCGGCGTGATCGTCGCGGTATAGGTCGCGGAGACCGGGATGCTGCTTGGTCCCGACACTTCATCGCCAGCCGGAATGACAGCCTGGAAGTTCGACGCTGTGCCATTGCCAATCGTGATGTCGCTGACTTCAAAGCCGATGACACCCTCGGTAAAGGCGAAGGTCGCCGTAAAGGCCCCCGAGACCGGACCGGAGGGACCGGAGATGGTGACGCCCGGCGCGCCCGTGTCCTTGGTGGCAGTCGCCGTAATGGCGTCAGCCACATTGCCGATCGCATCGGTGTGAATCACGCTCAGCGTAATCACGCCATCGGGCAAGGCCGATGCATCCTGGGGCGGAAAGTTTCCGCTTGCGACCGGAACGGCGAACCCGCCGGACAGGGACCCCGCGCCGCCGGAACTTGTCACTGTGTAGGTGAGGCTGCCGCCGACCTCGAAATTGGCAAAGTCGACCCCGATGGCGGACTGGTTGGCAGCATTGATCGGGCTTGGGTCAAGCGAGACCGTGTGCCCGGACGGCGGCGTGTTATCGAGCGTATAGGTCAGCTCGGCACCGCCGGGGATGGTGCGGTCCATGACATTGCCGTAATCGTCGGTGAAATCGGTATTGGCGAGACCGAGGGTCACATCGCCATTCAGGTTCTCAAGGCCATTACCGGGGCTGCCGCCCGATACGGTGACGTCAAACCCGATCGAGAAACGCGAAACACTCGACACTGACGCATCAGTTCCTGTGACGGTGAAGGCGTTGGCCGGCAGGCTGAAATTGTTGTCGATCTGCGCGAAGACCAGCCGCCAGGTCAGGCTGTCGGCATTCGTGACCGCATCGGTCGGGGTCAACCGCGTGATCGACGCCAGTAGCGGTGCGGCATTGCGCACGTCATAGGTCTCGTCGGTGGCGGGCTCTCCGGTCGGGAGCGCGTTGCCTGTCGCGTCAGCGATCGATGGTGATCCGGCCAAATCCAGTCCGACCGTGCCCGTAAACCCGGCCAGGTCACCCCCTGACACGGTCACTTCATAGGCAACGGAAGACGCGCTGGCAGCTGGCCCGACAATTTCCGGTTGGTCAAAAACGCCGACACTCGCGGCGACATTGGTCACAGTCGCCGTTGTGGTTCCGTTGACGGCAAAGTCGGCGGTGTCGACATTGCGGACCTGCTCGCTGAAATTCACGATGAATGTCAGGCTATCGGCATTCGTCTGCTCTCCGGAAGGCGTCATCCGTTCTATCGCGAGGATAGTCGGCGGGGACAGATCAACCGCGAACCGATTATTGTTGCCACTTCCGGAAAAGGCCGGTGCATGGCCATTGGTGCCATTGCCATTGCCCACCTCATCAACAAGGTCGGTACTGCCAATCAGATTGAGGGACGCTGTCCCGGGCTGGCCATCCGTCGACACCAGATCCACCAGAACCAACGCGCTCGCGCTGGGCGCGGTGTAATTCGTGATCCGCAGATTGCTTGCCGTGATGTTGGCCGAAGTGACCACTTCGAGGTCATCAACCGTCAGATTGTTGACGCTTTCAAAGAAGGATAGCGACCAGGTGGCTGTCGGTGATGCAGCCGTCGGAGCCGTTAGCGGGAAGAAGATATCCACGCCGGGCGGTGAATTGTCGAGACTGTAGAAATCATTGTTGGTGCCGCTCTGTGGCGACGTATTGGTCAGGGCGTTGCCGGACGTGTCAGCAATATCCTGTCCGGCCGCAAAACTGATGGTGGGGCTGGCGTTCAAAGTGGCCATGTCGCCACCCGACACCGTCACATCGACGGTCGTCGCGGTCATGTTGCCGACCGAAGCCGTGCCTGTCGTTTGCGCAACAGAAAAATCACCGGCGGTAACGTTCTGAACCGCCTCGTTGAACGTGACCCGCCACGTCACACTGTCAGCGTTCGTTGTTCCCGTGGCCGGGTTCAGGAAATCAATCGACGTCACCAGCGGTGCCGCGTTGTCAATTGTCCAGTCATATTCGTAGGCCCCGCTCGGCGCGGCATCGACATAGGCATTGCCGACGAGATCGGTAATGTTCTGACCGGCGTCAAATCCAATTGCTATATTGGCATTCAAGGATGCCAGATCGCCGCCCGACACGACAACATCCCAGGAATTGCCCGTCGTATTTGTGACGCTCGTTATGGTCGCAGTCGTCGACTGAACCTCAAAGTCGGTGGCATCCACGTTCGTGACAGCTTCATCAAACGTGAACCGCCAGGTGACGCTGTCGGCTGCGGTCGGCGATGTGGCCGGGGTCTGGCGCTCAAGTGACAGCAGGGTCGGTGCCGTCTGGTCGTTGGCGACATCGTACGAATTATCATTGGTCACGGTCGGAACCGTGATGACCATTAGATTCCCGGCCAGATCGAAAACAAAGGGTTGCGCGACCATTTCGATGCTGACCGTCCCGTTCAGACTGGCGAGATCTCCGCCGGATAGTGTCAGTGTCAGATCGGCCCCGGATCCGCCAATCACGCCTGTCGCCGTCGTGCCGGTGATTGTGAAATCCTCGGCACCAACGCCTGCGACGGATTCGCTAAAGCCCAGATCAAACACCAATGTGTCGGCATCGGTCGGCGAGCCCGCAGGCGTATTGCGACTGATGGCGGTCGGGAAAGGCGCTATATTATCGATTTCGAAAGTCAGCTGCGTGGTGCCAGTCGGTGTCGTATTGGAAAGGGCGTTGCCGGCAAGGTCCTGAATATCGTGACCGCCTGCAACCGCGAGCGTCACGGTGGCGTTGAGATCGTTCAGGTCGCCGCCTCTCACGACGATATCTGACTCGGTCGTAGAATTATTCGTCACGTCAAAGACCGTGGCCGTTGTGCCGGATATGGTGAAATCTCCGGTCGTGACATTCTGAACCGGCTCATCAAACGTCACGCGCCAGGTGAGAACATCGGCCGCGGTGATGCTGGATGTTGGATTATTACGCTCAATCGAGGTGATGCGGGGTGCACTGGTATCAATCGCCAGGGTCAGTCCGCTTGCGAAGGTCGACGTGTTGCCCGCCGCATCGAAAGCAATCGCGATAATCGTACGCGAGCCGTCGGCAAGCGCCGGAAGGGTCGCGGACCAGTTTCCGGACCCGTCTACACCCACGGACGTGATGGTCCCGCCCGAGAGGTTGTCGCCCCCGACCGATGACACCAGCGAAACACCCGTGTTTGGCTCTCCCGTTCCTTCAAGGACCGGCGTCGTATCGTTGGTAATGTTGTCGGCATTGTCCGAGCCGGTGTCGGTCGCGGCCGTGAGGTCTGGCGCTGACGGCACAGACGGATCAGTCAGGTCAATTGTCACAGATAGTCCGGCCGACGCCGCAGACGTATTGCCGACGGCATTCGTTGCCGTCGCTGTGATCGTGTGAACATTCTCGCTCAAGGCCGAGCTGGTGATGGACCAGTTGCCCGACCCGTCCGCCGCCGCCGACCCCACCACGCCATCTTGAGACGAGATCAGCGTGACGGTGGCACCTACCACTGCAGTACCCGTAAAGGTCGGCGTGGTCGCATTGGTGATGTTGTCGGTATCGTCAAAACCGGTGTCGGATGCCGCGGCCAGGTCCGGCGCCGAAGGCGCGGCTGGCGCGATATTATCGACCAAGAACGTATTGTCATTCGTGCCCGTCGGCGTCGTATTGGACAGGGCGTTGCCTGCCAGGTCGCTCGGCGCGGACGCCACAAACGACATGGACGTGATCCCGTCTTCCCAGCCCGACGGGACAAAATAGAAGGCTGCACCATTTATCAGTGTCAGCGTGCCAGGATTCACGAGCGCGAGCGCACGATCGTCAGTGTCGAACAGGGTTTCAAAACTGGTCAGAGACCCATCGGCCGCCATCGTGAAGACATTGATGCCACTGTCGCTGCGCCCTGTGGCCAGCACATAGACCTGGTTTGAAATCTCAACAGTTTGCAATCCGTTTGCGTAGTCCAGAGCCAGTGCTCCATCGTCGGTAATATTGAACACATTGGTCAGCGTCCCGTCCGTGGGATCAATCGAGAATACGCTGATCCCGTCGTCCGCATTACCGGTAGCGAGCAGATAGACGGTGCCATCTATCTCCACGATCTCGGTCATGGACACGTTGTCGAGTTCAAGTGTCCCATCGTCAGGAATATTCTCGACAATGGTCAGCGCGCCATCATTCGCGACCGTAAAGACGCTGATCCCGTCATCGCCCTGCCCACTCGCGTAGAGATAGGTCGCGCCACCAGCTTCGTAAATTGTTGTATGTTTGACGCTATCTATTTCCAGCGCGACAGAGTCGCCAATATTGAACGTGTTTGTCAGCGTCCCATCATTCGCAACTGAAAAAACGCTGATGCCATTATCAATATTAGCCGACACGAATAAATGTGTTGTTCCATCAAGCTCGTAGGCTGTCAGCCCCACTGCGCCATTCAGATAAAGCGTCGCATCGTCGACGACGTTGTCGACATTTGTCAGCGACCCATCATTGGCGACTGAGAACACGCTGACGCCATCATCAACCTGACCAGCGACGAACAGATAGGTCGTGCCATTCACGACGGCTGTTGTCAGGTCCGCCGCACCGTCGAGTTCCAGCGAACCGCTATCTGTCACATTGAAAACGTTCGTCAGTGTGCCATCACTGGCGACCGAGAAGACGCTGACTCCATCGTCACTAAACGCGGCTGTAAAAAGGTACACAGTGCCGCCAACAGTCGCCAATGTGGTGCCGTTTACATTATCCAGCTCCAGCAAGCCTGCATCGGTTATTGTGCTGACAATGCTCAGCGACGGTACCGCGCCGGTGTTGGTCGACAGAGTCACCGTTCCATTGAGATCGGCCAGGTCACCACCGGAAACCGTGACATCGGTTTGTGTGCTGGAATTATTGATCACCGAATGCGTGCCCGTCGTCCCGGCGACGGAAAAGCTGAAGTCGGTGACGTTTTGCACCGGTTCATCGAAAGTGACGCGCCAGGTCAGGCTGTCGGCATTCGTCGGCGAGGTCGACGGGGTCTGGCGCTCAATGGAGGCGATACGCGGAGCGGTGGCGTCGGGAACATACGCCCCGCCGGACGCCTGGATGTTGGATATCGTAGTTGTGTTATTTGCCACCTCAGCCGTGACCGTGATGGGAGCGCCCCCAGGCGCTGTACTTGTGAACTGCCAGTTGAGGCTGCATGAGCCGCCCCCGGATGGAGCGTTGCATAGATACTGACCTCCACCGAAATCCGCGCCGCACCCCGCCCCCGAGCAGGCCGTGACGGAGGGCGAACTCGTCTGCCCACCCTCGTAAACAACAAACGAGACTATGGGAGGCCCGCTGAGGCGGTTGATCACAGAGAAACCATAAGTCAGACCACTTGGTGCCAGGCCGCCCCCGGAACCAGCTGAGCACGCCCCGGTGGCGTCATTGCCCCAAACTTCGCCGTTTGGAGCTATATCTGGACAACTGACTTGCGCCGAGGCGATTGAAGTCGCAGCCAGCGCAATCCCGATTGCGGCCGCGATGATTAATACGCCCCGACGAGCCGCAATCGCGAACCTGAACGATTTGAACATGATATTCCCCGCATTGGCCTGTGGTCCGGCTGTAACGCGAAAGCGCAATCCGGATTGCGGCCGAGTAACGCCGCAGGGAACGGAACAAACAATCACCCAAATGGGTGGTGTGGCCCTATCATCTTGATTCAGATAAGATTTGATCAAAAGAAACTCAGATTGGCGGTTCCATGACGACGACACACCCCATGCGGGTTTCCAACCGGGTCGGATACGGCCTCGGTGACACT
>TARA_R110002072_G_scaffold33473_1_pt1 | contig 11936 bp, 14 predicted proteins | sample TARA_R110002072 | Tara Oceans TARA_R110002072 (sample SAMEA4397118) | marine metagenome | biome: Polar Biome; feature: [SRF] surface water layer (ENVO:00010504); material: water (ENVO:00002006), including particulate matter (ENVO:01000060) such as... | depth 5 m | reverse complement strand
CCCAGCCACTGGATGAAGCGGTGGTTGCGCGGTTGGAAGCGGTCTTGCAGCGCCGGATCACAGAGCAAGTGCCACTGCCCTATTTGTTGGGGCGGGCCTGGTTTGCCGGCCTGCAGTTTCGCTGTGATCCGCGTGCGATCATTCCGCGCTCGCCAATTGCCGAACTGATCCTCGGTGGGTTCCAACCCTGGTACGGTGGCCCGGAGCCAGCGCGTATTCTGGATTTGTGCTGCGGCGGCGGCTGCATTGGGTTGGCAGTGGCGCACTATTTCCCCGACGTGCATGTCGATCTGTTGGATATCGATGGCGAAGCGCTGGATTTGGCGCGGGACAACGCGGCGCTGCTGGGTGTGGCAGACCGGGTGACTATCTGCCAATCCGATGTTTTCGATGCGCTGGGAGACATTCGTTACGACCTTATTCTCAGCAATCCACCCTATGTCGACATGGAGGACCTGGCCAGCATGCCGGCGGAGTATCAACACGAACCCGAGCTGGCGCTGGGATCGGGCGCCGACGGCCTGGACCTGACCCGCCGTATATTGCGCGAGGCCGGTACTTATCTTCGCGATAGCGGCTTGCTGATCGTCGAGGTGGGTAATAGTTGGCCCGCACTGGAGGACGCCTTTCCGCAGGTACGCTTCACCTGGATAGAGTTCGAGCACGGCGGGGACGGTGTATTTGCACTGTCGGCTGCCGAGTTGCAAGATTCCGTCACAAACACCTGTGAATAAGCCTATAATACGCGGCTTTCATTCAACCAGACTTGGGAACACAAGACGACTATGGCGGGTAATTCGATTGGCAAACTGTTCACGGTGACCAGCTTTGGTGAGAGCCACGGTCCGGCTCTCGGGTGCATTATCGATGGCTGTCCTCCCGGTATGGCGCTCGACGCCAGTGATTTGCAAGAAGATCTCAATCGGCGCAAGCCCGGCACTTCGCGTTTTACCACACAGCGCCGTGAGGCTGATGAGGTCAGAATCCTGTCCGGCGTGTTCGAGGGGTTGACCACCGGTACGCCGATTGGACTGCTGATCGAGAACACAGATCAACGCTCCAAGGACTACTCCAATATCAAGGACACGTTTCGCCCCGCGCACGCCGATTACACCTACAACCAGAAATACGGTTTTCGCGACTATCGCGGCGGCGGTCGCTCGTCCGCGCGCGAGACGGCGATGCGTGTCGCGGCCGGTGCTGTGGCGAAAAAATTCCTGTCGTGGCGCTACGGTATCAGGATTCGTGGCTATCTGGCGCAACTCGGGCCGATAGCGGTTGAGCAACTGGACTGGGATGTCGTGGAGTCCAACCCCTTCTTCTGCCCCGATCCGGACAAACTGGCCGATATGGAAGCCTTCATGGCTGCGCTGATCAAAAGTGGTGATTCCATTGGCGCACGGATCAATGTGGTTGCGACCGGTGTCATGCCTGGCCTGGGTGAACCTGTTTTCGACCGGCTGGATGCCGATATCGCCAGTGCGATGATGGGCATCAATGCCGTCAAAGGCGTGGAGATAGGGGCGGGGTTCGATGCCGTCGAGCAGCATGGCAGTGAGCACCGGGATCTGCTGACTCCTGAAGGCTTTGTCGGCAACAACGCCGGCGGTGTGTTGGGCGGCATCAGCAGCGGGCAGGACATTACGGTCAGTCTCGCGCTGAAGCCGACCTCCAGCATACGCCAGCCGGGCGCCACTATCGATGTCAGCGGCAAAGCGATTGAGGTGTCAACGCACGGTCGCCACGATCCCTGTGTCGGCATTCGCGCCACGCCGATTGCCGAGGCGATGCTGGCCATCGTGCTGATGGACCATGTGCTGCGACACCGTGCGCAAAATATGGATGTGCAGTGCGATACTCCGGTCCTTCCCGCTTCGAGGCCGGATGGCAGTCGCCGCTGAATTAGGTGTTGTCCGATGAGTAAGGCCAACCGCCGTTTTTATCGAACCCTGTTTCTGGGCCTGGTTGCCCTGGGGGTTCTGGTCTGGTCTGCTATCGAACAGTTTGGCATCGCATGGCAGCAGATGGTGGACCTGCTGATGGGCACATTGATGGTGGCCGGTGGCGTGATAGTGCTGGCCGCGCTGTGCGTGATGATCTGGATCGGAGTGCGCAAATGGCTACGACGCGGCGACGAGTAACCGGCGTTGCACTGGCGTCTATTCGAGATCGATTTCCAATGTCATATTGTCTGCGATCTGGTCGAGGCTTGAACGCAGGTCATCGATATTGGCGCTCTCTGGAATCCAGGCGTCAATACTGGCCTGGAAAATCATCTCTGCACTCATCGGCGCGCTTTGCACAAGCGTATCCATTTCAAGCACATTGATATGACGTTGTGCGAGGGCGGCTGAGATTTCCCGTACAATGCCGCCGCGATCTGGCCCCAGCACTGTCAATGTGATATTCCTGCCTGGCGCTGGCTCGACGCTTGGGATGGTCGCCGCAGAGTCCGTCGGTGTTACCCGCACGCTGATACCACTGGAGGCCAGCGCGCTGAGATCGGCCTCCAGTGAAGGCCCTCCGTCGGCAGGTAATGAAACCAGGATCAGTCCGGCAAACTTGCCACCCAGTTGCGAGAGTTTGCTTTCATGCCAATTGCCCTGGTTTTTCTCTATGACGGCGGACAGTTGCTCTACCAATCCGGGGCGGTCATCACCGATGAAAGTGACGATAAAAGAAGTTTGCACAGTTTTGACTCCACATTCTCTGGCACAGCCCGTATATTAACGCGCTAGCGCCACTATCAGAAGGAGTAGATCCAGAACATGGCAGAATTTGTCATGGTGCCGCTCGAACGCTTGCAGGCTGATATCCTCAATGCTCTGCTTGAGGAGTATGCGTCGCGGGACGGTACTGATTACGGAGAGCGGGAAAGCACGCTGGCTGACAAGGTCGAGCAACTGCGTAAACAGCTGCGCAATGGCGACCTGCAACTGCTCTACGATGTAGACAGCGAACAGTGGGATCTGCTGCCACGCGCGCAGGCTGAACTGTTGCTCAACGGTTGATTCAATCCGCACATGAACCTGAAACCCGATCACATACTCGACGCCACCGGCCTCTATTGTCCCGAGCCGGTGATGTTGCTGCACAACCGGATCCGCGATATCGGCGTCGGCGAAACCCTGCAGGTGTTAGCTACCGATCCTTCGACCGAGCGCGATATCCCCAAGTTTTGTGCCTTCCTGGGGCATGAACTGTTACACCGGGACGAGTTTGACGGCCAGTACCGCTATCTGTTGCGCAAACAGGAGCCGGCCTAATGGGATCGGTTGAACAATGCGGCATCAATATTGACGCGGTATTTTGCTCTGAACGCCTGGAGCGCGTTTTTAACGGCTGTTTTGCCGACTCCTTCAATACGCGCTTATGTGGTGGTGCCGATGAGCCACTGTATCAGCCCGCTGTTGCTGAGCGCGACCCGCACACCTTGTACTATCGGCAGGACTATTTTGCCAGCGCGCTGCATGAAGTTTCGCACTGGTGTATCGCCGGTGTCCGGCGTCGGCGCCAGATCGATTTTGGCTACTGGTATGCCCCCGAGGGACGCAGTGTTGAGCAGCAGCTGGCGTTTGAAGCTGTTGAGTGCAAGCCACAGGCGCTGGAGTGGTATTTTTCCAAAGCCTGCGGTTATCGCTTCCAGGTGAGTACGGATAATCTGGCACTGACAGACGCGGCTTTACACGACGCTGCGCTTTTTCAGCACGCGGTACTGCAGCAGGCGCGCCATTGGCAGCAACAGGGCTTGCCGGCACGCGCCGCCGTTTACTACCGCGCGCTGTGCAGTGCGTTCGGTACTGATATCACCCCGGCACAGTTGCGCTTTACGCTGGCAGAGTTACAGCGGTGAACTGCCATACAAAGGGTGCCATGTGGTGAGCTTTACGCTACTGGCCGATGAGAATATCCCCGCTGTGGACACGTATTTCGGTGCGTTTGCCAGTATCCGGCGCGTCGCTGGCCGCACACTGGATCACAGCCAACTGCAGGGTGTCGACCTGTTGTTGGTCAGGTCGGTCACTCGCGTGGACGAGGCGCTGCTGCGCGGTAGTGCTGTCAAATTTGTGGGCACGGCAACCAGCGGATTTGATCATATCGATCGCGACTACCTGGCACAGCATAACATCGGCTTTGCCCATGCCCCTGGTTCCAATGCCAATTCAGTGGTTGAGTATGTGCTGGCCGCAATTGCCGCGGTCGAAGACAAACTGGAGCGCTTACTGGGGGGCGGCTCAATTGGCATTATCGGCTACGGCGTTATCGGCAAAGCGGTCGCGGCGCGCTTTGATGCGCTGGGCATCCGCTGCCGGATTTACGACCCCTGGCTCGCGCAACACACAATCCCTTATCCCGCCGGGCTGGACGATGTGTTGCGTTGCGATGTAGTCACTGTGCATGCGCAACTGACAAATGCCCAACCCTGGCCGAGTTTTCATTTGCTCGGACGTCGCGAGTTGGAACGCTTGCAGCGCGGCAGCCTGCTGATTAATGCCAGCAGGGGATCGGTGATCGATAACTTCGCCCTGCTTGACTATCTCGATGCAGTACCAGATCAGCCTGTGGTGCTCGATGTGTGGGAGGGTGAGCCCGCTGTCAATGCTGCACTGTTGGACAAGGTGACGCTGGGTACCGCCCATATCGCCGGGTACAGTCTCGATGGCAAGCTGCAGGCGACCCGTATGCTGCGCGACGCCGCTGCCGGGTACCTGGGATTGCCGCCGGTATCGCCGACGAGTGGGGGCCAGGCGCCGGCTCCGATTCAGTTGCCTGCAAACCTCGTTGGAGCAGGGCTCCTGCGCTACTTGCTGCAGAACCGCTACGATATTGTTGAGGACGATTCGCTGTTGCGCGAAGCGGTTGCCGCCGAGGTGCAAACACCGCGCGCCGGGGCTGGCTTTGATCGATTGCGTAAGTCTTACCGCGAGCGCCGGGAGTTGGCCGGATCTGCAGTGAACGCACTGGCTTTGCCTGAGCAGACAGCGCTCGCGCGTGCGTTGGGATGTACCGCGGTCGATACGAGCGCGGTCGAGTGAGCGCGGTGTTACATATCGGCCTTGTAGTCAACCCGCTGGCTGGTCTCGGCGGCAGTCTGGCGCTGAAGGGCAGTGACGGCGAGGTACTGCGAGACCGGTTTGAACAACTGCCGCCGCAAACCAGGGACAGGGCACTGCGCCGCACTGTGCGCGCACTGCAAATGCTGCAACCTGTTGCAGGTGCAGTGCGGTTCAGCTGTTGGCCGGGCGCCATGGGCGAGCAGGCGCTGCGGGAGCTGCAGCTGGATTACGAGGTGCTCGGCGCCGTCAGTGCGGGCCTTACCACAGCCAGTGACACCCGCCAGGCGGTGACCCAACTGGCAGCCGCCGGTATTGATTTAGTATTGTTTGCAGGGGGCGACGGTACCGCTCGCGATGTCTTTGACGCGATAGGCACGCGCTGCCCGGTGCTCGGAATTCCCGCCGGTGTGAAGATGCATTCCTCGGTATTCGCGGTATCGCCCGAGGCTGCAGGGGAGTTATTGTTGCGTCTGGTAGACGGGGGATTGGTAGGTGTGCAAGCACAGGAAGTGCGGGATATCGATGAAAGTGCGTTTCGCCAGGGCGAAGTTCGCAGTCGATTCTATGGCGAAATGATGGTGCCCAGCGAGGGCCACTACCTGCAGCAGACCAAGGTGGGGGGGCGCGAGGATCCCGATCTGGCGATCGCAGATATTGCAGCGTGGCAAGCGCAGACTATGGATTCCGACTTTACCTACCTGATTGGCCCCGGTTCGACCACAGCGGCTATTATGGACCAACTGGCACTGCCCAATACGCTGCTGGGTGTAGATGTTATTCGCGATGGGCGCGTATTGGCCGCAGACGCCGATGAAACGAGGTTATTGCAATTAATTGCAGAGGCTCCGGGGCCCGCGCAACTGGTAGTTACTGTGATAGGCGGGCAGGGCCACCTGTTTGGCCGCGGCAATCAGCAGTTCTCTCCAGCGGTGATACGCCGTGTCGGCCTCGACAACATCACGGTGGTAGCGGCCAAATCCAAGATTACCGCGCTGCAGGGTCGACCCCTGCTGGTCGATACCAACGATGCGGCGCTGGATCGGGAGCTCTGTGGCTACCGGGTTATCAACACCGGCTATGATGACAACATACTCTACCGGGTGAGCGCGCGCGAGTAACACTGGCCGCCCTGGTTTGATCGGTTGCATGGCCTACCGTTCCGCTCTGGTGTAGGCTTGCCAATACAGTGAGGCAGCGAGAGCAGAGAGCACGACTATGCACGACGATGAAATCTGGCGCGACAAACTGACACCCGAGGAATTCCATGTGTGCCGTGAAAAAGGCACCGAGCGGCCGTTTACAGGGGAGTACTGGGACTGCAAGGAAGAGGGGGTCTACACCTGTCGGTGTTGTGGTGAAAAACTGTTTCTGTCGGATAGCAAATTTGACTCCGGTTGCGGTTGGCCGAGCTTTTTCCAACCGGCGGACGCCGAGGTGATTCAGGAATCGCGAGATATCAGCCACGGAATGATCCGCACAGAGGTCATGTGTAAGGCCTGCGGCGCACATCTTGGACATGTGTTTGAGGACGGGCCGGCACCGACAGGATTGCGCTATTGCATCAACAGTTTGTCTGTCAAATTGCAAACGCCTGCCGACAGCGATTAGGCGTCGCTAGTGGGAAACCGGGTTCGAACCGGCGAGGCTGCGCGCCCCGCCTCAACCTTGGCAAGGTTGCTTTTCCAAGTGTGTGTTCTGGATAAGTCTTGGGGGGAATTCTTGGAGCGGGAAACCGGGTTCGAACCGGCGACCTCAACCTTGGCAAGGTTGCGCTCTACCAACTGAGCTATTCCCGCACATCTGGTACTGGATGAATGGCGTCCCCTAGGGGGTTCGAACCCCTGTTACCGCCGTGAAAGGGCAGTGTCCTAGGCCACTAGACGAAGGGGACGCAGCGGTCTTCATCGAGAGGCGCGCATTGTAGGTAGACAGGGCGATGCCGTCAAGTCCTGCTGCACTCAAATTCGAATGAAAATTCTACTGTAAGTTCAGCAGCTTAGCTCTGGCCTCGCTGAAGTTGAATAGCTCGCCGCGAGTGGCTGCAGCCAGCCGCAATTCTTCCAACTGCTGGTACTGTGCCAGCTCTTCATCCGCCATGTAGTGCAGGCAGTCACCGCCGAGGAACCACAGCAATAGTCGGGGAAACGTCGGTGCAAACTCCGGATAGGTGTCGAACAGGCGTGAGACCAGCTGTGGCCCATGCTCATAGAGATCGGAACTGTGGTCGGTTACTGCCTGGTAGTTTGTAGCCAGCTCGCGCAGAGGGTGATCCGCGGGTAACTGTGCTGTGCGTGTGGCCAGTGTGCTGGAAAATTCGCGCCACAGTGCGCGGCAGTGCTCCAGGTATTGTTGATCATTCATGCGTGTTGTCGTCTATGTAGAAAAATACAGGTACAATTGCGCGCTCATGCAGCCAAGCAGCCAATCTGTTTACGATGATACCAGCACTGACGATTGAAAACCTGAGCAAGGTTTACGACAACGGATTTGAAGCCCTGAAGGGGGTCAGCTTCGAGGTGCAGCAGGGCGATTTTTTTGCGCTCCTCGGGCCCAACGGTGCCGGCAAATCCACCACGATAGGCATTATTTGTTCTCTGGTGGGAAAGTCGAGCGGTCGGGTAAAGGTGTTCGATGTCGACATCGACGTCGATTTTCCCGCTGCCAAGCGACATATCGGTATCGTGCCGCAGGAATTCAATTTCAACCAGTTTGAGAAAGCCCTGGATATTGTCGTAAACCAGGCTGGTTACTATGGCTTGCCGGGGGCGCTGGCCCGCGAGCGCGCGGAAAAATACCTGCGAGAGCTCGGGCTCTGGGACCAGCGCGATGTGCCGGCGCGCATGTTGTCGGGCGGTATGAAGCGTCGCCTGATGATAGCGCGCTCCCTCATACACGAACCTCGGCTGTTGATTCTCGATGAGCCCAGCGCTGGCGTGGATATCGAAATGCGTCGATCCATGTGGGCTTTCCTGCGACGCATTAATGAACAGGGTACGACGATTATCCTCACCACGCACTACCTTGAGGAAGCGGAGGCGCTGTGTCGGCACATCGCTATTATTAATCATGGCAATATCGTTGAAAACACGACCATCAAATCGCTGCTGCGCCAGCTCAGTCACGAGGTGTTCATTCTGGATTGCGTAGAGGAACTGGCCGAAGGCGTTGCGATAGAAGGGTTTATCGCGCGTCGGGTTGACGATCACACACTGGAAGTCGAGGTGCAGAAAGGCCAGCACCTGAACGACGTTTTCTCAGCGCTGGAGGTAGAGGGTATCCATATCAGTAGCATGCGAAATCGCGCCAACCGTCTCGAGGAAATGTTCGTCAATCTGGTCGAGGGCGCAGCATGAGCCTGCGTGAACAGTGGGTGGCCTTTATGACCATCCTCAGGAAGGAGGTAAAGCGTTACCTGCGTATATGGACACAGACGCTGCTGCCGTCGGCGATCACCATGTCGCTTTACTTTGTGATCTTTGGCTCTCTGATCGGCTCGCGTATTGGCGAGATGGGCGGCTTCACCTACATGGAATTTGTGGTGCCGGGGCTGATCATGATGGCGATCGTCACCAACTCCTATGCCAACGTAGTGTCCTCTTTTTTTGGCTCTAAGTTCAGCCACAGTGTGGAGGAGTTGCTGGTCTCCCCGGTCGCCAATGTCGTTATCCTGATGGGCTACGTGGTGGGTGGCGTTTCGCGCGGTATACTGGTCGCCGTGGTGGTGACACTCGTCTCGATGTTTTTTACCCATCTGCAGATTCACAGCTATGTTGTCGTGGTGGGGGTCGTGCTGATGACGTCCACGCTGTTCGCGCTTGCCGGTTTTATCAATGCGGTGTACGCCAACAGCTTCGATGACATTTCCATCGTGCCGACCTTTGTGCTGACGCCGTTGATCTACCTCGGCGGTGTGTTCTATTCCATGGATTTACTGCCCGAATTCTGGGCCAATGTGTCCAAGCTGAATCCCCTGGTTTACGTCGTCAATGCCTTTCGCTACGGCGTGCTGGGAGTCTCCGATGTCAGCCTGCCGGTGGCATTTGGCATGATCGCATTTTTCACTGTCGCCGCTTTCGCCTACAGCATGCACCTGCTCAATTCGGGCAAGCGACTGCGGCAGTAGTTGTACAGTGGACGCAGCGGACAGCGGGATGTTACTGGGCCGAAACACACCGGTTGTGCAGTCCTATGCGCCAGAGTTGCTGCACGCCATTCCCCGCGACACTGCTCGTCGCAACCTGGGACTGGGGCAGGTGTTGCCGTTTCACGGCGTCGATCTGTGGCACGCTTACGAGATGTCATGGCTTGATGATGCCGGTAAGCCGGTGGTGCGGGTAGGGCGCTTCGGCGTGCCGGCGGATTCGCCCAATATTGTTGAGTCCAAATCGTTCAAGTTGTACCTGAATTCGCTGAATAGCACCCGATTCCCCGCTGAAGATGACGCAAGGCGCCTGATTATTGCCGACATCAGCGCGACGGCTGGTAAGCCTGTCACACTGGAGTTGATGTCTGTGGACGCTACGGCGCTGGCTGGATCGCGCCTCGTCGGCGCCTGCTTGGACAGTGAGCCAATGGTGCCGTGGTCGGGCGAGCCGTGTGCCGCGCAGCTGCAGGTGCGGTCGGGGCAACAGGTCGAGGAGGCGGTGTACAGTCACCTGTTGCGCTCCTTGTGCCCGGTGACCGGGCAACCCGATTGGGCTACAGTGTGGCTGCATTACCGGGGCGCGGCGATAGAGCGTGGCTCGCTACTGCAGTATATTGTCGCTTACCGGGAGCATCAGGAGTTCCATGAGCAGTGTGTCGAACGCATGTTCTGTGATATCTGCGCGGTGTGCGAGCCTGAGTACCTGGATATTCAGGCCTTTTATACGCGTCGCGGCGGCCTCGATATCAGCCCTTTTCGCAGTACACGCGTCAGTGCCCGTCCACTTTCCAGACTTGATCGGCAGTGAACTGTCGCGGTACGCTTGGCCGCTGTAGATGAATTGATCACTCGATAACAAAAAGGTGCAGAATAATTATGAAATACCCAAAGTTCTTTCCGGGCCGTATTGCGCCGGTACGTCGTGCGCTGACGCTGCTCTCGCTCGCGGCGTTGGTGGCCGCCTGCTCCAGCGGCAACAATAACAACAGCAATGACTCCGGCGGTGATACCTCGAGTGTCGACGCAAACCCCTTCCAGGAATTGGTCGATCAGGGCGTTACACGTTATCTGGGCCTCTATACCCCCATGTTGTCTGAAACCGAGGGCGATACGGTCATTCATCGCTTCAGTGCCAGCGACGGGCCGATGTGCCTGCGGGGCAGTGAATACACGATGTCGACTCGCGACACTGGCTCTGAAGACCTGGTTATTTTCCTGCAGGGAGGCGGTGCCTGTTGGGATACATTGTGTGCCGCAACGGAAACAGCCACACCCGGAATTCCCAAGGTGGGAATGCTGGATCCCGACGTGCCAGGCAACCCGATCGCTGACATGAACATCGCCTATCTCCCCTACTGTGACGGTGGCGTACACGCCTCCGATGCCGAGTATGATGTCGATGGCAATGGCATTATGGAGCCCGGCACCACGGATCAGTTTCACCATGGGCTCCACAATTTGTCGGCGTCACTCGATGTGACGGTGCAGGCCTTCCCGTCTCCCCGTCGCATCGTGCTGATGGGCGTTAGCGGCGGTGGGTTCGGTACAATCTTCGCGATCCCCCTGGTGCGGACCCTGTATCCGGATGTACCTATCGATGTGGTTAACGATTCAGGGGTGTCTGTCGGCAGGCCGAATGAACCCGAATTCTTTGAAGGGTTGCTGAGCTACTGGAATATCAAGGACTCATTTTTGCCAGCCAGCTGTCCCGAGTGTATCGCTGAAGACGGCCACGGTACCGGCGTGCATAGCTGGGGGCTGGAGCAGGACGAAAACCTGCGTCTCAGCCTGCTCAGCCACAAGCAGGATTCCACCATAGCCAACTTCTTTTTTGGTGTCAGCGGTGACGCGTGGGAACCCGAGTTGATCCGGGAAATGGCGGAAGTGGAAGCAGCTCATCCCGACCGCGTGCGCAGCCTGATCGCCGACGGCAGCGCACATACCTTCCTGATTGGCCTCACCGGGCTTGAAGTCGAGGGTATTACCGTACAGGACTGGGTGGCGGCGATGCTGGATGGTTCTGCTGAATGGACCTCACGCAGCGATTGAAATTGTCCGTTGCACGCAGTCAGGACTGGCAAGATCGCCATCTTGTGGTATGATGCGCGCCCTCACGGTGAGGTGGCCGAGCGGCCGAAGGCGCACGCCTGGAAAGTGTGTAACGGGCAACCGTTCGAGGGTTCAAATCCCTCCCTCACCGCCAATTTTTGCAAAAAAACACTATATTTAAAGCTTAAAAAATTCTCCCGTATATAGTTCCCCCATCTGTTCCCCCACTTCGAGTTCGCATACTGACTGAGCAAAAAACCGCCGAAGCGGGGAGTGTGCAGGGTGCTTTTAATTTGCCTCTTGGTAGATCGGTGGGCTCTACGCACTTAACGGGGGGACGGGCATTCATCCGTACCCGATTGATAATACCGTCCCACCCGCAGTGGGTCAGCACTCTCAAACGATAATTCTCAAAGTTTCTAAAACCATAAGCCCGTCTTGAGATCATTTCCATCTTGTTGTGGAAACCCTCCGTGATGCCGTTGCTTTTGCTGAACCGCCACATCGCAACGATGGGTTCCAGCCAGCTGGTCAGTGTCTTTGCCAGCGTCCGAAGCGGGCTACCCCGCAGTTGCTCCAGCAACTCGATAAGCTGCGGCAACTTCTTCCTCGCTCTCCTGGCGGTGAGTGTCTTCAACAGCATGAGCCGTATCAGTCTCTGCTTGGCCATATATAGCTGCTGTAAT
>TARA_R110002072_G_scaffold1559_9_pt1 | contig 11950 bp, 5 predicted proteins | sample TARA_R110002072 | Tara Oceans TARA_R110002072 (sample SAMEA4397118) | marine metagenome | biome: Polar Biome; feature: [SRF] surface water layer (ENVO:00010504); material: water (ENVO:00002006), including particulate matter (ENVO:01000060) such as... | depth 5 m | reverse complement strand
GTGCCGGCCACGGCTTCGCCGGGTTTTGAGCCTGATGTAGAGCTGGAGCTGACCGCCCGGGTCGAGGCTGTCAGCCTGCTGCCGGGTCAGGCTACTCAGCTGTGGCGTTATGTTGGCTCGGTGCTTTACGGTGATGCGTCAGCGTTCAGCTATCTTGAAAACTCGCACATACCTGTGATCCGCGCCCGTCAGGGACAAAAATTCCGTATCCATTTCAGAAATCAGCTGCCGGAAGAGTCGATTGTCCATTGGCACGGGCTGCACATGGTGCAGCGTATGGACGGACATCCGATGTATGCAATTCCGGCCGGGGCAAGCTTTGTTTATGAGTTTACCGTCGAGAACCGGGCCGGTACTTACTGGTTTCATCCGCACCCTCATGAGCGCACTGGCCATCAGGTTTATCACGGTCTGAGCGGTCTGTTCCTGGTGACAGACGATAACGAACAGCAATTGCAGCTACCGACCGGTGAGTTTGATCTGCCACTGATTATTCAGGACCGGACTTTTAATGCCAGCAATCAGCTGGTCTACCTGCCCGGGCCACCACCACGTAATGTCTGGATGCAGGGGTTCACGGGTGAAACTGTGCTGGTGAACGGCGTGCGCGGTTATTCACGCAATCTCAGGCGTAGCGCCTATCGCCTGCGACTGTTCAATGCTTCAAATGCATCCAGCTACATCCTGCGCTGGAGCCACGGCGCTGCCATGACGGTTATTGGTAGTGATGGTGGGTTGCTGGAACAGCCGGTGCAGCGCGCGTACCTGAGTATGGCGCCGGCTGAGCGTCTGGATGTCTGGGTCGATCTCTCCGGGCTACCTGCGGGGCAGGAGATCAGTCTGCTGGCGGAGTCATTTTCACCCTCGCTGCTGAATGTCACAGCATCACAGTCCGGCGAACCGCTGGTTCAGGGTGCCCGTCCGATTGCACGATTCATGCTGGTCGCCGGGCAGGACATGGTCAGCGCGCTGCCGCAACAGTTGTCCATCTTCCCGTCAGTCAGTTCGGCTGAGGCGATCAATCTCACCAGTCCCCGCACAGTGCTGCTGTCCATGACGCAGGGGCAGGTGATGCTGAATGGCCGTATATACGGCGCCATGGATGAGTATGCCGACGATGAAATAGTCCGGGCCGGCACCACAGAGGTGTGGGAGTTTGCCAATAACGCAGCTATCGGTATGCAGATGGCCCACCCCATGCATGTCCACAATGTATTCTTCAGGGTGATTGAGAGAATACCTGCGGCGAATGAATCCGCTCTGGCGCAGCAGATGCGTGCCGGGTTTGTGGATGAGGGTCTGAAGGACGTGGTGCAGGTGCTGCCGGGTGAACGTGTCCGGTTGCTTATGAAGTTTGAACAGCACGCTGGCATTTATCTCTATCACTGTCATATTCTGGAGCATGAAGACCTGGGCATGATGCGCAACTTCATGATTCGCGCTGCACTGGCCAGCAAATCAGTTGCTACTGTTGGCGGCGCTGCGTCATCGGCGCGTATCGAATTGGGCACCAGCACAGATAACTGGCTATCGCTGACTGACGAGCTGCAGGCTCCCGGGAACTGTCAGATCATGGCCGCCATCCAGCCGGAAACCGCGCATCTGGGGCGATCGGCAAATATCGTTGTGGTGGTCAGCCCGGATGGCGGCAATACGCTGCTGGCAGTCAATAATCTGGGTCAGTTGCAGCCAGTAAATACTGACGATGTACAGGTGTTCAGAACCATCAGCAGCCTGCAGGCACGCCATGAGTTTTTGCTGTTTGACGGGATGATGGATATTGGTGACCGGGGTACTTACGATCTGTTTATCGGGTATACGCCGGATGCGTCGCGTCGGGCTGAGGATATTATTTACAACACGGCGCCGTTGCGGCTGTCGGTGAGATAAAAAAAGGGGACGGAGGATATTTCCTCGTCCCCTTTTTTTCCTTATTCAGCCTTCTTGCGGGCCTCTTCCTCCAGACGTCGGCGCTTGATCTCGCGCGGATCGTTCGGTGCGCGGCCACCGGCGGCTACTGCGGGCTGCTGCGGCGTGGTTTCGTCAGCTGGCTTTTCCGCTGGCTGAGGCTCTTCCGCTGGCTGAGGCTCTTTTACTGCCTGAGGCTCTTCTGCTGGCTGAGGGTCATTCAGTTGAAGCTCTTCATTCCTCGGCTGAGACGCTTCAGCAGGCTTTGACTCCTGAGTTGCTGGCGCAGGTTCTTCCTTCACAGGTGCCGGTTCAGACACGTCGGTAGCAACCTCGGCAACCGGCTGGTCCGCAGCGGCGGGCGCGTCCTCTGATGTTTTTGGCTCAGCCGGCGCTTTGGCTACGGCTTTTTTGCCGCGCGGTGGGCGCTTGCGTTTGACCGGTGCTTTTTCTGTTTCAGCATCGGCGGCAGTAGTGGATTCGGCGGGCTTTTGATCAGCCGCGGGCGCTTGATCAGCCGCGGACGCTTGATCAGCCGCAGACGCCTCATCACCAGCCGGTGTTTTATCAGCAGCAAGTGCTCCATCAGCAGCAGGCGTTGCATCAGCCTTGTCTGTGGTCGCCGCAGCTTCGGCAGGTACTGATTCTTCAGCAGCTGACTCTGCACTGGCAGCTGGCGCTGCTTCGTTGGCAGGATTGCTGTCTGCAGTGGCTGCATTGTCTGTTGCTACAGCGACAGAAGTATCCTCTTTTGCGGATGCGTCCTCAGAGGCGTTGTCCTGTTCAGAATCCGATCCCTGAGACTCAGCTGCATCTGCATTTTCGCCGGCAGTACCACGACCACGACGTGAGCGGCCACCACGGCTGCGCCGACGTTTTGGTTTTGCGGGCGCATCATCACCTGCGGTCTCGCCATCAGCTGAACCTGATGCATCTGTTTGTGCTTCGGCACTGTCCCCGGTCTTCCTGTCTGTTGTGGCTTCCGGCGCAGCATTTGCAGCAGTCACTGACTCGTCAGTCTGGGTTCCATCTGCCACCGCCTGGTCGCTCAAACCCTCATCAGTGTCGCTTTGCACACCGTCAGGGTGCGGTCCGCGACGGCGCTTGGTGGTATTGCGTGGCTTACGGTCACCACGCGGGCGACGGTTGGGATTGTCATCGCTGCTCTGTGAGTCATCAGCTGCCTGTGCAGCATTGTCCTGACGTGTAGTCTTGTCATCATCGCCCTGAGCGGAACGTTGTCGTCCGCCCTGTTGCCCACGACGACGGCTGTTTTGTGAACGGCCTTCACTGGCACCGCCATCCTTGTCAGAATCTCCCTGTTTGCGTCGTGCGCTGTCGGAGCGATCGTCTGTGGACGCTGATTTCTGGCGCTGATCGTCTCGTTCAGAACGATCGCTGTTGTTACGATCGTTATTGTTACGATCCCTGTCATTGCGATCCCTGTCGCTGCGGCCACGCCCACGACCACTGCGACTGCGGTTGGTGTCAGCTGTGCGGCTGCGATTACGGCTGGTTTCGCGCTCAGCCTGTTCAGCTATTTCTTTTTCATCATCATTGGCAGCGCCGCCAAACAGTCCGCCAAAGGCTGACAGCAGCGAGCCCAGCAAACCCTTTTTGGCTGCAGCAGCGGCTGGTGCTGTGCGAGATGCGGCACGTGGCACTGAGGCGGGTGCCTGCGGCAGCACCGGCGCCTGCACGGCAGCCTGTTGCACCTGCAAGGGTTTCTGGGCCTGTGCTACGCCTTCGTTAAAATCAGTTTCGACTTCAATCTCAAAACTCGCCAGTGCCACACCACCTTCCTGCTGGGTCAGGTTCTGGATTTCGTAGTGCGGTGTTTCCAGTGCCGGGTTCGGTATGATCAGCAGCCTGGTTTTGCTCTGTGCTTCAATCGCTGCCACCGCATTACGCTTCTCGTTCAGCAGGTAGGAGGCCACAGACAACGGCACAATCACCCGGATTTCGGCACTCTTTTTCTTGTTGGCTTCTTCCTGCAGGATGCGCAGGATGGACAGACACAGCGATTTCACATCACGGATGGTGCCCTGGCCGCTGCAGCGTGGGCAGACCACGGCATTGGTTTCTTCCAGCGACGGACGCAGTCGCTGACGTGACATTTCCAGCAGGCCAAAACGTGAGATCCGACCCACCTGCACACGTGCTCGGTCAGCCTCCAGCGCATCGCGCATACGGTTTTCAACTTCTTTCTGATTCTTGGTAGCGCTCATGTCGATAAAGTCGATTACCACCAGGCCACCCATATCACGCAAGCGCAACTGACGGGCGATTTCATCCGCCGCTTCCAGGTTGGTATTGAGCGCAGTTTCTTCAATGTCGGAACCGCGTGTGGCGCGCGATGAGTTGATATCGATGGAAATCAGCGCTTCCGTCGGATCGATAACAATCGAACCACCGGAAGGCAGTTTGACTTCGCGCTGGAAGGCAGACTCAATCTGGTTTTCAATCTGGTAGCGATTGAACAGGGGCAGGGCGTCCTGATAGAACTTGATGCGCGATTCATAATGCGGCATTACCTGACGCACAAAATTCAGCGCTTCATCATAGGATTCTTTGGTATCAAACAGCACTTCACCAATATCCTGACGCAGATGGTCGCGGATGGTACGGATGATGACATTGCTTTCCTGATACACCAGAAATGGCGCGGCTTTCTGCTTTGATGCTTCAGTGATGGAGGTCCACAGCGACAGCAGGTAGTCCAGATCCCACTGCAGATCTTCCTGGTTTTTGCCAACGCCGGCGGTGCGCACAATAATGCCCATGCGATCCGGGATGTTCAGGCTGTTGATGGCTTCACGGATTTCCGAGCGCTCATCACCTTCAATGCGACGGGAAATGCCACCGGCGCGCGGGTTGTTTGGCATCAGAACCAGATAACGGCCAGCCAGACTTATAAAGGTGGTCAGTGCCGCACCCTTGTTGCCACGCTCTTCTTTTTCCACCTGCACAATAACTTCAGTGCCTTCGGCAACCGATTCCTTGATGCTGACCCGGCCACCATCACTTTTTTTGCTGAAGTATTCGGGGGCGATTTCCTTTAGTGGCAGAAAGCCGTGGCGCTCGGCGCCAAAATCAACAAATGCCGCTTCCAGACTGGGTTCCACACGGGTAATCCGGCCCTTGAAGATACTGGCCTTTTTCTGCACGCGGGTGCGGTTTTCAATATCGAGGTCATACAGTTTTTGCCCGTCTACCAGGGCAACGCGCAGCTCTTCTTCCTGCGTGGCGTTGATCAACATTCTTTTCATGAGGTTCACATCTCTGTTGAACCAGATCGGTGAATCCAGATGAAATGACGGCAGGGTGCAGACTACGGGACAGGAACTAACGCCGGAGGGGTTGTCATTGCAATGTGTTATTGCAATAAAAACCTTTAAAGACAGTGGGTTGCAGGTGTTCTCGTCGCGTTTTCAGGCCGCTTCAATCTCAGACCACAAGGGAGCGACCAGTGAAGGTGCTACCACTCAGGGCTGGCCGGGTCAGAACGGGTACGACGCGTGTCGGACGCTGATTGTCTGTGCCGGTAATGCGCGACCGGAACATGTCCGGCGGTCCTGCTGTCATTGTCTTACTTACATCGCCGCCCGGTGCCAACTGCTAAATTAAAAACACGGGGTGTCGCGTAATACGTTTGTTCGTGCCGTGGTCGTGCCCGGCTCTCCGGACCCCGGCTCAGTTTTTGTGGCTGAATGCCTGAGGGGTGCGGTCTGCGAGAGGCTGATATGGATCGTAAACCTCTGCGCCAAAAATCACTTTCTGGACTCCGGCCCTGCGTGATATCACGCGGAGCTGCCGGATCCGGTTACTTGTTTGTTTAAGTAACGTTCTGGTCTTGCTGAAAAATCTTCAAATCTCGTCGCCGTTGGTCTGGCGGAGTAAACTAAAAATCCGTCTGCATTGCAGCTTCGCGACTATAACAGCAAGAATCGCAATATTCAAATACTCATTTTCAGGATCTGGCTCAAGGATATCGACTAGCTGGTTGTTTTCCGGTTTGTTTTAACAGAGCAGCTCGACTAGAATCCTGCCATGCCTGTTTACGCCTACCAACGTCTGTCCATGTTCGAACAATCTGCCGGTCAAGGCAGTGTGAGTGCATTGTCGCTGTCGCGCGAACGACAGGCACTGCTGGATTACTGTGTCGACAATGGGTGGCCGGCGCCGGTCTGGCAGGAAGAACTGACGGCGGACTGGCGTGACGGGTTCAGTAAACGTCTGCTGACCGATGATCCTGGCGAGCACTGGCGGCCTGAGCCTGGCGCAGATGTGCTGGTGTATGATCTGGCGCGCATGGTGAATGGCGCCCAGGATCTGCTGGCGGTGCTGGACTGGTTTCGTGAACGCGATATCTGCCTGCATGTGCTCAACCTGCAGGCGGAGCTGAGCCAGACCCGCACGTTGACCCGCACCCGGGTAGACTCGGATCGGCTGCTCGCCAGTCTGGCTGATATCGAACTGCGGCGGGGCGCCGACCGTATGCGCCAGGTCAAGTCCCGGCAGCGTGACAAAGGCCGGTTTCTGGGCGGTACCAAACCCTTTGGATATATGGTGCACAGCAATGGCAAACTGATTGAAAATCCGCTGGAGCAGCGGGTTCTCAAGCAGATCCGTCAGCTGCGCCGACAAGGCATGTCACTGCGGGCGATCGCGCAGCGGGTCAGCACGCCGGTGGCGCCGGTCAGTTTCAAGACGGTTCAGCGGATTCTGCAGCGCGAGGATGCCAGTGCAGCTCAGCGCTCACCGCCGTCACAAAAGCAGCAACAGCAACAACAGCAGCAACAACAGTCGCACCACAAACCTGATCAGGGAGCCAGACGCTAAACATGTTCAAACCTCTGGCACTGTTTGTCGGGCTGCGCTTTGTTCGCGCCCGCAAAAAAAATCAGCTGATGTCATTTGTGTCGCTGATTTCCATGCTCGGCATTGCACTGGGGGTACTTGCCCTGATAGCCGTCATGTCAGTGATCAATGCGTCGACCACCACCATGCGGGACGAAACATTGAAGACCGTGCCGCATGCCTCTGTGCAACTGGGCGACGACACGCTGCGCTGGGCACAGGCCTCACAGATACTCTACGAGCAGCCCGGTATCGTCGCAGTAGCGCCGTATGTGGAAGCCGAAGCCTGGCTGCGCTTTGAAGGCCGTGGCGAGTTTGTCAATGTGCGCGGTGTTTATCCGCCGTCAGAACCCGAGGTGTTGCAGACCCCAAATGCCCAATTACAGAGTTTGCTGCAGCAACTGCGACAACAGCCTGATGGCATGATTCTGGGTACCCGGCTGGCCTCACAACTGGGTATTTATACTGGCACCCAACTGTCGGTCACACCCTTGTCCAGTCTGCTGAACCGGCAACCCGCCGATGCCCGCAGTTTTCGTGTATTGGGCGTGGCTGATTTCGGATTTTATGATAACGACCGCACCGCCCTGATTGGCCTGGAGGCCGCGCAGGCGCTGTTTGCCAACGATCCGGGCACACAGGTGCAGTTGCGGCTGCGCGTAGAGGACCTGTTTACTGCCGGCGTGGTCGCCCGGCAGGCAGTGGCCGGTCTGCCGTCAGGGCAGTATGAGGTCAGCAGCTGGAACGAAACCCGCCGCAGCCTGTTTGATGCCCTGCGTATGGAAAAAATACTTACCGGTTTTATGTTACTGATGATTGTGATCATTGGGGCTGTCAATATTGTTGCGACGCTGGTAATGGCAGTGGCTGACAAAAATGCGGATATCGCCATTCTGCGCACCATGGGGGCAGGCCGTGCCACAGTGATGGCGGTGTTTGTCATACAGGGGTTTGCCGCCGGTGTGTTTGGGACGCTGCTGGGGGCCGCAGGCGGCATTCTGCTGGCGATGAATATTGGTGCATTAACGCGGTGGTTTGAAGGGGCGCTGAATACGCTGCTGGCGCCCAATGATGTCTACATGATTGCACATCTGAGTGCGGAACTGCAGTGGGGCGATGTGGTTCTGGTGTGTGCCAGTGCACTGGTCGTCAGTCTGCTGGCCACTCTCTATCCGGCCTGGCGTGCCTCGCGCGTGCAGCCGGCGGATGTGCTGCGATATGAATAAGTTGTCAGGGAGTACGCAATTGAATAACGATGGCGCAGCGCATACAAAAAAAGCGGATACCAGCACCGCAGACACCAGCAACGCTGTGATCAGTTGCCGTCACCTGCGCAAATCCTACACGCAGGGGCCGCAGCAGGTTGACGTGCTGATCGATATCAATCTGGTGGTGCAGCCGGGCGAGCGTGTTGCCATTGTTGGCAGTTCCGGCTCCGGTAAAACCACCTTGCTGAACATGCTGGGCGGGCTGGATCTGCCCACCGGTGGCGACATCCAGGTGGGCGGTCAGAATCTGGCGCAGCTCAGCGAAAAGCAGCGCGGTCAGCTGCGCAACCGGGATCTGGGCTTTGTCTATCAGTTTCACCATCTGCTTGGTGAATTCAGTGCGCTGGAAAATGTCGCCATGCCGCTGCTGATTGGTGGCAGTGATGTGGCCACGGCCACGCAAAAGGCAACTGACCTGTTGACGCAGGTGGGCCTGTCACACCGGCTGAATCATAAACCCTCGGAGCTCTCTGGTGGTGAGCGCCAGCGTGTGGCAATCGCCCGTGCCATGGTGGCTTCGCCACGCTGTGTGCTGATGGATGAACCCACCGGCAATCTGGACCGGCGCACGGCCGAAGGCATTCACCAGCTAATGCAGACCCTGAATCAGACGCTGGCCACCAGTTTTGTGGTGGTCACTCACGATGAGCGATTTGCCGCCAGTCTGGATCGAGTGCTGCTGCTCGAAAATGGCCGTCTGGAAGTCAGCAATGCGTAACGGACCCGTGAGCCAGACAGGTCTGGCCGCTGGCATCGCGCTGAGGTATGTCAGCGTCGGACGTTTTAAAGGCATTGGCGGCGGTCAGTCCAGTCAGCTGGTGAGTTTTATGTCGCTGCTCACTATCAGCGGTCTGGCTCTCAGTGTGTGCATCCTGATTACGGTATTGTCTGTGATGAACGGCTTTGATCGTGAGGTGCGCGAGAATGTGCTGGGGGTGCTGCCCCACGCCAGTGTACTGACGTCAGAAAAACCTTCTTCCGCCCAGTGGCAGGCCATTGATGCGGAGTTGCAACAGCTGACCGGTATTATCGCCACGGCGCCGGTGCTGGAAGTCAATGGCGTGCTGGCCAGCGCGGCAGGCAGTCGCGGCGTGCTGGTCAATGGTGTGGATCCGCTGCGTGAACAGCAGATATCCCAGCTGGGACAGTTTATGCTCTCCGGATCTCTGCAGGCCCTGGCGGAGCAGCGTTTTCAATTGATTCTTGGACAGACGCTGGCACAGCGGCTGGGTGTTGGTCTGGGGGATAGCGTCAATCTGTACTCCCTGAATGTGTCGATCAATCCGATTGCACCGCTGCCGGTGCAACGCCGTTTTACCGTCGGTGGCATTTACCGGGTCGGCACCCAGGAGCTGGATGAACAACTGGTCATCATCGCATTGCCTGATGCACAGGCGCTGTACCGCCAGCCTGACAGTTACAACAGCCTGCGCCTGCGTACTGATGATGTACTGAGTGTTAACAGCTTGCGTCCGCAACTTGAGTTTGTGCTGCCAGACGGTTTTTACGTGCAGACCTGGACGCAGTGGTTTGGCAATATCTATGAAAACATCCGCCTGTCACGCACCATTGTTGGTTTTCTGCTCTGGTTGCTGGTGGCGGTGGCCGCCTTTAACCTGATTGTCAGCCTGGTGATGATCGTGCGCGACAAGCGTGGGGATATCGCCATTTTGCGCACCATGGGTGCTTCGCCCGGCATGATTGCGCGTATCTTCATGATGCAGGGATGTCTGATCGGCTTGATAGGCACGCTGCTGGGATTGGTGCTGGGCAGCATTCTGGCGCTTAGCGTCAGCGACCTGTTTGCCATGTTTGAACAGTGGTCCGGTACCGTGTTGCTCAGCGCAGATGTGTATCCGGTGGATTTTCTGCCCTCTCAACTGCGTCTGAGTGACGTGCTGGCGGTCAGTATCGGCGTGCTGGTGCTGTGTCTGCTGGCCAGTGTTTATCCCGCCTGGCGTGCGTCACGGGTTGCGCCGGCAGAGGCGCTGCGCTCCGAATAAGCGGTTTGCTGTGCAGCATTGCCTGCCATCGTCTATACCCCATTGATACAGTTAAATGTCGCAAGGCAGGGCGCTGATTCCGAGAAAGGTACTGCTCCGGGATCTGGCCTTGCACAGAACGGAGTCGGCACGGATGCGCACAGGGATGTTGCTGCTGTGTCTGGGTCTGGCACTGACGGGCCGGCTCAGCACACTGCCGCCGGTGCCGTTGATGGCATTGCAAATCGGCGGCTGGTTAAATCTGATGCTGCTCACCGGCATATACCTGCTGGCGCTGGATGGCCGCTGGCGCAGCGCACTGTGTCTGCTGTTGTGTTTCACCGGCGGTTTGCTGTGGTCACTGCAAAGTGCAATGCAGCTGAACCAGAACCGGCTGCCGTATCAGCTGGAGGGTCAGGACTTCTGGGTAGAAGGCCGCATCAGCGGGCTGGTGCGGCAGCGCGAGCGCACGCAGCAGATTCAGCTGCGGGTACAGGCAAGCTGTTTTCGTCTGCAACCGGTCGATTGTACAGATCAGCCGCCGGTGCTGGTGGGCAGTCTTGTGGTGCTGAACGACTACAGCGCACTGCCATTAAAATCCGGCGAACAGTGGCGTTTGCGGGTACGGCTGAACCGGGTCCACGGTTTTGCCAATCCCGGTGGGTATGATTTTGAAGCTGCCCAGGCACAGCAGGGCATCGTCGCCCGTGGTTACGTGCGTGAAACCGGTCTGAACGTGCGGCTGCAGGCGGCCCGGCCAGACATGAACCGGCTGCGCACAGCGCTGGGCGAGCGGATTCAGCATCTGCCTGATCTGCAATATCCGGGACTGCTGAGAGCGCTGGTAACCGGAGACCGTGACGGTATCAGCAGCGGGCACTGGTCATTGCTGACAGCAACCGGCACCAATCATCTACTGGTCATATCCGGGCTGCATGTCGGCTTTGTGGCGCTGGTCGCCTGGTGGGCGGGCAATCTGCTCAGCCGGCTGTCGACCACCCTGATTCTGCGTGTGCCGGCGCAACGCGTGGCAGCTGCACTGGCGATACTGGCGGCACTGCTGTACAGCGCGCTGGCCGGTTTTTCACTGCCGACCCAGCGCGCCATGATCATGGTCTGCGTTGCCATGGTCGGGCAACTGCTGGGCCGGCGGTTTTTGCCCAGTTACAGTTTTCTGCTGGCGATGAGCATTGTCCTGCTGCTTGATCCGCTGGCTGCCACGCAGGCCGGGTTCTGGTTATCCTTTACCGCCGTTGGCGCGTTACTGCTGGCCTTTACCGGACACATCCACGTTGCCAGTGATGGACAGGTTGCAGGTCATGGCCAGCGTATCTGGCAGGGCTGGATAAAACCGCAGTGGGTGGTCAGCATTGCCTTGCTGGTCCCGCTGCTGCTGTGGACCGGTCAGGTCTCAGTTATTTCACCGCTGGCCAATATCATTGCCATTCCGCTGGTCAGTTTCTGGGTAGTGCCGCTGGCACTGGGTGGCTCGGCATTGCTGTGGATCTGGCCCGGGGCTGGTGACGTGTTGCTGGTGCTGGCAGACCTGGGTCTGCAACTACTGCTGTCTGGATTGCAGACATTGGCGCAACAGGTCTCACCGCTCTGGCAAAGTCCGCCGTTGTCCGGATTTACAGCATTGTGCGCTGCACTGGCCTGCTTATTGTTTTTGCTGCCCAAAGGGTTGCTGCCGCGCTGGCCGGCAGTGCTGCTGTTAACGCCGCTGATCTGGCCACCGGCACCACAGCGGCCGGCATATGGCACGGTCTGGCTGCATATGCTGGATGTCGGGCAGGGGCTGGCAGTGCTGGTGCAGACGACTGAACATCTGCTGGTGTTTGACACCGGTCCCCGGCTTGGCCCTGATGTGGATGCCGGGCGTTCGGTGGTGCTGCCCGTGCTGCGGCAATTGCGGGTGGAGCGTGTGGACAC
>TARA_R110002072_G_scaffold183022_1_pt1 | contig 11958 bp, 17 predicted proteins | sample TARA_R110002072 | Tara Oceans TARA_R110002072 (sample SAMEA4397118) | marine metagenome | biome: Polar Biome; feature: [SRF] surface water layer (ENVO:00010504); material: water (ENVO:00002006), including particulate matter (ENVO:01000060) such as... | depth 5 m | reverse complement strand
TATAATACTATATAATATATATATATATATATAAGGAGATAACATTATGAGTTTGGGTTCATTCCTTGGAAGCATTGCTACAAGCGTAGTAAATAAGGGTATAGGGACGATTGTAGGAGCAGCTTTCGGAGGCTCAACTAAGCCTACACAAGCTAGACTTCCCACATTTTCGAGAAATCCAGCTGTAGCACGTAGACAACTTCCTGAAGTAACAACAAGTGGTTCGCGACGACCAAGGGAATCTGTTGAAACTGGCGATTCTGATTCAGTTACTCGTCTGGCGAGGGTACACGCACTGATGATGGAGGGCATAGATGCTCCTACTAGCTCAAGAACATCGCGTAGTCTTACGGTATAAAGGATAAGACATGTCTGTTGAAACTGACGATGACTCCGTACTTATGGATGGACCTATTCCAGGTTCTTCCTTAACTCAAGAATTGGGGTCACAAGCAAATGAACGCCCTCCTATGTATTCTGATCCAGCGGAAGCATATGAATATATAATCTCAGGTCTGACAGGAGAAAAGGCTATTGAGCGTATTAGTGTGTCTGCACAACTAGGAATACCCGCTGAACTCATAGCTAGATCAATCGTGTTTGCTGGTTGGGCGCAAGGATATTATTCTATAGATACTATGCTTTTAATCTTTGGTAATGTATTTGAAGTGTTGTTAGCTCTGCTAGATAAATCAGGTATAGAGTATCAAAAACTTGCCCCTCGTAAAGAAGATGATCGTTTAGAAGATGCGTTTAAAGAACTAGAACGTAGAGAAAAAGAAATGGAAGAAGACGATTCTGAAGAGGAAGAAACTTCTGTTGAAGAAGATGAAGAAGAGATCCCTGTTGAAGAAGAAGAAGTTCCAACCTCTGGTCTGATGGGGAGGAAAGAGTAATGGGTTTTTTTGACGCTCTCGATGATACCTTTGGAAAAGGCACCGCACTCGGTGCTATAGAAGGATTTCAAGAAAAGCAATATGAACTGGGTGAAATACAGAGAGATAAAGATGAAAGGTTCAGGAGACAATTAGATGGGGCGGCTAAAGGTTTAGGTCAAACTGTAAAAAAAAGAAAAGATTTTAATGCACAAGTTACTACCTTTGCTTCTGCCATAGAAAATGACCCCTCTCTTCAAAGTAAACTTAAAAAAGTAGGTTTAAAAACAGATGGTATACGCAGGTTGGCTAGGTCTGCATTAAACACTCGTTATGCAGAGGGTGGTGCTAGTGGTAGTAAATTTAGAGTTACTGATCTTATAAGGCAGATTAAAAAAACTAAACCAAGTGATCTTAAACAATATACGGAAGATCCTTCAATTTTAACTGACCCAGTAGGTCGCGGGGTAACGGCTGAAGAAGAATCAGCTACTGGTGGAGTCTTTGGTAATTTTGCAAATATTCTTAGTCCTACAAGAGCCGGTCAGGAACGAAGAAGGGTAGCGAGAGAAAAATTAGCAGGACAATTTCCTGATGCTACTGCAAAAGAAATTGCCGAGGCTATTGCAACGTCTGGTGTGAATGCGGGTTCTACTAATGAGCTTGAAACAAAAACACCTTTTTCTGTAGGTGTAGCGCTCTCAAACCCTGAAAAAATTAGATTTGAGCAATTGGGTAAAGCTATCTTTCAACAGTTACAAAGTCAAAATCAAGCTACCGACGATTCGATCCCTCCTGATGTGAACGAGTCAATCACATTGACACAACAAATAAGTAAAAAACTTCTAACTTCTGACTTCTATTCTCAAGGTCAAGGAGATGTCTATGCAGAGGATATAAATGAATTGTTTAATTTCTTTAAAAACCCTAATTATCGAGAGGTAGTTGATATGAAGGAAATTCAAAACCTAATTAATAATAATGATTTTAATATTGAGGAATATTTGGAATTACTAAAAAAGAAAGTTACTTCTACACCCCCTTCGGCATCTATTACTACTCCTCCAATTCAAGTTGAGAGTTTAGAAGAAAATGTCAAAAATAAAAAGAGAGATTAAATGGCTGAAGAGTTAACTGCGCTTGAATTTGTAAATAAGGGTGATAATTTAGATACTCTTATAAAGTACAGTGACGACCGTAATTTAGAGTATGAGACTGCTGGCGATGTTATGAAGAATTTTCTATCTGATTATAGGGGACTGCACACTAACACAATTAAAGCAGCGTCTTTTATCGGTTATGTAAACCAACAGGAAGACGATAGTGATTATAAAAATAAGTTAGGTGAGTTGTATAAATCTGTTGATGACGAGTTGGAGTCACAGATAACCGGGGATGATGTAAGTTTTGGGGAGCGAGCTAGAGGTGTTGGAGAGTATGTAGGATATGCAATACTTGATCCAATTAACCTGTTAGGTTTTGGTGCTGGTAAAGCTATTGCTATGACAGCCGGTAGGGTTGCTGTAAAAGGGTTAGTAAACCAAGCATTTGGTAAAAGTTTAACAGGGATCATAGCGAGGAACCCCCTCAAATCTGCTGCTCTAGGTGCCGCTGCACCCGAACTGATAGCGTCGCCTACTATGGATTATCTAACTCAGACGGCTGAGAAAGATCTTAAAGTAAGAGATGAAATTGATGCAGGTCGATTAGTTCTCGCCACTGGTATAGGAATGGCAACAGCAGGAGCATTTGGTGTAGCAGGTGAATTTGGTACACAATACTTTAGAAAGAAATTTAAAAAGGGTACAACTTCTGATGATGTATTTAAACAACTAGAAAGTTCTGAACAAGGTCAGGCAGGTGCCAAGAATAGTATAAAAGAAGTAGAAGATAAATCTAAGTTAAGAGGTATTTATGTAAATGTCAAACCAGAAAAGTTGTCTAAAGAATTAGAAGATGGTAACTTTGACCCAATGGGTAGGATAACTGAAGTAGATGGCGATAATATAACAGTTGAATTTCTAACTAAAACCCCTGGTTCAGGGGAGAAAAGCCCTACTCAATCTATACTAACAAAGACTTTTAACTCAACAGATCTTAAAGCCTTGTCTGAAAAGAGTAAGTTTCGGAATGCATTGAAGTACCGCGAGAACGATGTGTTTATGAACCGGGATAAAAATGCTGAAGTTAAAAATATTCTGGACAGACACCTGAACAAATACAGAGCAAATACACTAGATCCCGAATATTCTCTTGATCTTACACCTGATCAAATCAGGGGTATCAGTAGTGTGTTGGACCCTAAGAACCCTGATCATGTAAATGTAGCGGAGGTTATAACTAGAGTCTTTACAGAGAATAGGAAAGTCTTAACCCCTCATATTGATTTACGAGTTGGTATCACTGAACAAATAGCAGCTATGGGTAAGGCTATGGAGAGAGAGGGGATAAGTCTTCCGGCAGAAATTACTAATCAAATTAATAAGCTATCCAAGAAAGCAGATGGTTCAGCAGCTATAACTCCAGAAAGATTCTTTGATTTTTACCGGAACAGAATGTCAGTTACTGGCATACAACTAGCTGAGAATGCTAATATACAAAGTATAGCAGCAAAGAATCCCACTAGAAAATTAACTGATGCAGAAAAACTTGTGACGGATCAGGATAAAGATCTGGCACGATTATTTCAAGCAGAAGATGCAGAATCACAGAAAGCAGCTTCTATTTTTAGTGACGCTATAGATGTATGGCGAGCAACTCTTATAATGCAACCAGCAACTACACTACGGAATGTTTTTGGTTCTCTTTCCGCTGTTCCTGGAATTAGCCTTCGACAAAAAATAGATACATGGTTTATAGGTTTAGAGAGAGATGTTCTAGGGTTAGAAAAATTAGATCCTAAAAAAAGTCTTGAAGCATCAAATTCTTTTTTTGATCTTACCGGTCGTTTAATGGATAGAGAAAGTTCTGTTGCTTTAGTTGATTTTATGGCAACACTAAACGATAGTGTTAAGAAATCCTTTAATGATAACTTTGGAGACAGATCTCTTTTAAATATAAATAATAAAGATACAAATCCTATTCTTAGAGGGTTTCAAAATGCCGCAAGAAGAGCAAACTTTTTAAACATAGCTCAAGATAGAGGATTTAAATCGGCTGCATTTCTTTCTTCATTACAAGCTCAAATTAATAGAAAAAGAAATTTAGGGGCATGGGATCATGTGGATAATGCTGGTAATAAGATCACCTCTATCGAGCAAGTTTTAGGTACAGGTAATTTAAATCTTCTTGATGAAACTATGATTAATAATTCTATTAAAGCTGCGTATGAAATAACTTTTCAATCAAGAAACGCCGGGGATAAATTATTTGGCCCAAGAATGTTAGGGCTGGGAATTAATTGGCTTCAAAGATCTGGGGCTAATACAGATGTTATTAAACTCTTTGTACCATTTGCCAACTTCATGGCTAATATGTTTGTGTATTCTACTCAAAGGATGGGTGGAGGGGCTATTAAATTTGGCTCCAGTACGGTTAAAGTATTAAGAGCTAAAGGTAAGGGTGGTCAACTTGCCAAAGAACTAAATACTCTTAAAGATCAAAAGAAATTAGTTGATTCTATTACGGGAAAGGAAATCCCTGCCGGTATTGATCCTAAATATGTCTCTTTAAAAGGGACAAGAAAAGTTGTTAATACCAAACAATTAGATGATGATATTAAAAAGCTAGAGCTTTCCTTAAATGAGAATATGACTTCGTTGGTACGAATGAAGGAGGGTTTACAAGAGTCAATAGAAATGACTACGCTAATTAGCACTGCTGTACTGATGAGGATTCTTTATGGTGGTGATAAAATCAACGAGTATAAAAATCCAGATACAGAGGAAACAATAAATGCCGAACCTTTATTCCCTCTTCCTGGAATTAACTTTGTAGCTAATGCTTTTTTAAACTATATCGGACATGAAAAAGGTGTTAAGGTTAATAACTATGAAGAATTTGTTAGGGCTACAACAGGGTATAGTGGACGAGCAGGTGTATTAAAAACAGGTAATAATATATATGACGAAATTATGAAAATAGGATTAGATAAAAGTTATAGTGATTCTGATAAATTTGGAAAAGCCGTTGGATCTTTACTAGGACAATTTCTAGCAGGACCAGCCACTCCAGCTCGAATAGCTGAAGATGTATGGGATTCCACTGGTGGGGCAGGATTAAAGAAAACCTATGAGACCAGAAGGAAAACTGTTGGTCTATATGACGAAGATATCAGAGATGATGCGTTGAAACAATTCCTGTCCTCTGCCGTAGATGAGATGGTGAGCCGTGTTACAGCAGGTACAAGAGCTGAAGATTGGCTCTATGAAGGTACTACTCCAGAACGGAGATCCATTACAGAAGGAACAATAGAGAAAAAGGCTAGTGTCCCTGTAAGAAAACAAACTACAGGAGCTGTGGTTGGACCTGCAAGAAGTGATCTTGCGTCTGCACTAGCTCAAGAAAATGTTCCAGAGTGGGAATTAAAGAAGTATTCTGAAGTAAAAGTTTACGATACAATCTTTAATAAGATTGTTGGCGAGGCAGCAAAGGAAGTTTCTCCTAGATTTCTCTCCAGTGAGTCTTATGTAAACGCACCCAGATATACCGATCCTAACAGTTCTCAACCTACTAAATCAAGACAGTTAATAAATCTTTACACAGGGTCGGCACCTGTAGGAACACCTATCTTTAGAGCAGGTACAAAGTACTCTTCTGAATTTGGTCCTGTAAAGTCTCTATTTGAGTATGCTAAAAAATATATGGATAGGAACCACCCGGGATTATCCGATCTTTCTAAATATAGAGCTAGGCTTACAAAAGAAAATGAGGCTAATATTGAGAAGGATCTTTTAAGGGCAAATCCAATAGCAGGTAAGGCTATCCTTAAAAGGGTAAAGGAATATGGTACGTTAGGTACTGATACCAGTCCAGAAGCAGAGATGCAACTATCATCGGATGTTAGAGAGTTAATTAAATATAGAGATGCCTTCTTAGCAAAGTCCGGTAGTAGGGCTAAATCAAATATGGAACCTCTCTCTGAGAGATGGGGTATGGGTAGAAATTAAAATAATATGATAATAATATCCCGTAAGGAACCGGTACTCATACGGGTGTATTATTACTTACCTGACTATATTCATTTAATTGAAGAATTTAGCTGGCAAACATTAGACATTCATCCAACATACCCCCGTGTTAATAAATTTTTAGATTACTGGAGACAAAATATTAACGCAGTTATAGCTGATATAGAAATGAGTAGACATGCTTAGTCTTTTAGGAACTTTAATAGGGTTTGGTACTTCCATCGTACCGGAGGTACTGGGGTACTTCAAACAACGTCAAGCTAACGCACAAGAGCTTTCTATGCTAGAGGCTAAAGCTAAGTATGCTGCGACGTTGAGTGAATTAAAAGTGCAAGAACTAGATATTGAAGCTGAAATAGCTGAGACTAAAGGACTATACACACATGATCAGTCTCTTGATTCTGGAACATTTGTCAACGCTCTCAGGGGTTCTGTTCGGCCTGTCCTTACTTACCTCTTCTTTATAATGTTTGCTACTGTAAAGGGGACATTATTATACACTGCTGTAACCACTGAAGGGATAAACTTTGAAACCGCTGTATTAATGATCTGGGATGGAGAAACTCAGGCAATCTTTTCGGCCATCGTAGCATTTTGGTTTGGGAATCGTGCGATGTCTAAAGCTAGAGCATATATAAATAAAAAATAATTAGTGCTGCAATCACTGAACTAAAAAAGGGGGATTAATTTCCCCCTTCTTCTTTTCTATTCACACAAATATGTGTGCGAGTGGTTTTCTTTTTATTCTTTAATGCTTCTGTAACATAATCATCTATCATCTTATGGCAGATTTCTATATTTGGCACCCTTACTTTAGTTATTTCTGTTATCTGACCTAAATATACCACGGCTATCACTAAGTAGGTAACCATATTTCCTCCTTTGATACTAACCGTATTTGTTTATAATCTTCATTTAAAAGAATGTATACAGTACTATGATCACAGTAGGCACCTCCACATGAAACAGGTGTAGTGGCTTCTAATACTGTGCCTCCTAACACTAAAATATTAGTGACAAGTTCTCTATTACACCCTTTACACGTCTGCATTATTAGGAGCTGACACGGTATTAACTAGCATCTCTGTCTTTACCTTAGTCATCTCCGCTAGTATCAATTCCCTCTGTGTTTTTGCGTACACCCAGATCTCTACCCAGTTTCCTGGTTCTTCCTTTCTTCCCAACGGAAGATTGAGTCTAACAGATGAGTGATTGCCGCTGTCTATATGCTGTAAGGCACTCTCAAGATCATTCATTCTCTTTCGTAATTTAAGTATATACGTTATAGCATCAATAGACATATTCATTATCGGATTATCTTCTTCCATACTGAGCCTCCATTACTATTGCGTATTTCAACTACGTTAAAGTTAAGTGTATCTCATCAACCAAGCTATACCTTTTAACTTATCACAGTCAGCGTCTCTGATGGACACTGACCCTTCTGTTCCGGCGGATTGAAGATGCCATTCTCCGGTAGACATAGACGTAATCCAGAATATTCTTTTGTTGTCATCTCGTATCCCTTCCCAGTACGTCTTTACTATTGTAGGCCAACCTCCTATTCTACCGGTATGCTCAATCCAATCTATATACATTTTTGTCCTTTCCAGGATGACCTCCTAAGTAGTTAGGTTCTGGTATATTTGGACTATATTTTACTTTACCAATAAAAAAACCAATAAGATAACCACTAAGAAACAAGAGAGAGGGTACTCCACCATACAATAAGGTATCTATCATATTATATTTCCTCATTTCTTCTTACGTTTAGGTTTTAATTTACTCTTGTATACATATCTAGCAACAAAGAACCCTGACACATAACCAACAATTAGTAGAGAAGATATTACTGCTGCCGCTACCATGGTGTAGTTAATGCCATCCAGCATTCAGGAAAGAGTAGTATCATTATATCATCCCACTCCTTTGCTATCTCTTGTATCTCCTGTTGTGCATCCGGTTGTGATCTAAGATTAAAGGCTCTAGCCCAAGCGTATAGCGATCCTGTCACATAGTACTCAGTGTACATAGACTGAGGTAATACCATCCTAGCTTGCTCTGGACACACACCTTTCCGTATCATCTGCTTATACACCCATACACACAGATTAATGGCATGGTCATAGTCATCTACCATAGCTTTACTGCCGCTATTTGTAGCAGGGTTAATATTTATTACTACGTTAGATGATCCTTGCTTTTTATCTTCTGCCTTACCCCTCCACTCATCAGGCTTATAAAACTCTGGATCATCATAAACATACCGGCGGCTGATCTCATTGTATGAGAAACCAATAGTATGTTTGAACCTTTGCCTAGCCACAAACAAAGGAACTCTTTCTCGCATCGTAACAGTGGCATGAGTAAAGGGTGTAAAGTGATCATGCTTCGCTAGGTATTCAATTAATTTAACATCCTTGTCTTCTAGAGATTGTCCCATTTCGTTGAGTTTGTATGTGGACTCTTTATTAAAACTAACTCTGGCTGCATTTACTACAGTAAGATCTGTACCCATAGAGTCTACCAGTTCTACTTTCATACCTACAGGTCCAGTTCTAATTGTCTAGGATTTTGTTCTTTAAAAATCTTCTCGTAAAACCTTGCAACTTTCATAAGTTCTTCCGGGGTTGCATCCCTTTTTAACGTGTTTGCTCTAGTTGATACAACTGCTATATTACCTTTAACGTAGCCAAGTTCTGGGATTAAGCGATCCAAGCTAGGAGAAATAACTCTGGCAATCTTGTACTTTTCTCCTACTTTCATTTGTATTCCTAGTGCAGGACATATCATATCGGGAGGTGCAATACTTTTAATGTAATCCGATGTTATGTTAAATGGTAAGTTTTTTAGCTTTGCTCTTTTTTTAGCCTCTTTAACACGCCTCCGTTCCCAGTGGTTCGTATAATATATGTTTAGTGTTTCTTTACCTCTAGGTGTGTTGCGGTAGGCAGCAGCATTTAAAGTTTCACATTCTCTACACCAACTTCTATGCTTGTCAATGACCTCTATTCTTGGACCAAACATGTAAAAAAGTTTCCACTCCTTACATCTACGACATACCTTACCCTCACTCATTAGTATTCCCCAATCGTTTTAGATTTTCATAGTAGGCTTTATTATATCCACGTTCCCACTCTCTAAAACGATCAGAGGATAAATGGAAGGGGTTCTTCTTGTTCTTTCTGAACCCCTCCCTTCCTTGATCAACAATGTCGGACATAGGATATATCCATTTTTTACGCACCACAGGTTCCCCCAGCGGTGATATCACAGATATCGTGTGTCTCAACATGCTCTTCAAATTCCTCTCCCAGTCTATCAACTGCCTCGTGGTACGGTACAGAGGTAAGAGGTTGGCCTCCTCTCGCACCATCAGGATAGCAAGTAAATCCCCGTAACCTGTGTGCATACTTTGCCAGAGTATTAGCAAAGTCTTTTACTGTATCAGGGTTGTTTATCTTACTACCCCACTCAGGTAAATTAATAGTAGAACTTATAGACATATCAACATAATCCTGGACATCGGCTTGAAATTTTATGCGCCTCTCATAGTCCGGTGCAAGATCAAGTGCTGACTCAATCGACTCCGGTTTTACTCCATATATATCTATAAGCTCTTGCGCTGCACTATCAACAACGTATTGATATTTCCATCGTGTACCGTTAGTTAAATACCTCCTTTTGTAAGCTACTGCAAATAAGGGTTCGATACCCGTAGTAGTACCAGCCAAAATACCAATGCTCCCTGTTGGAGCAACAGCCCTAACTGCAACGGGACGAGATACAGAGCGTTGATCAGCAAATCCTCTAGCGGTGTTATCGGATACTCCTCTGTATATTGACAACCATCGGTGTAGTTCTTCTGAGACTTCATAGTTAGACCCCTTCTTGATCAGCCACTCATGAAGACCCATCACACCAAGTCCTAGTCTGCGATTTTTTTCACGAACAGCATATACTTTCTTATATGGTAATTGTGCTCTTAATGTTCCACAGACTAGAAATTTAGTACCTAACTCGACAACGCTGGCAAGTTCTGTGACCGACTCAATACGGCCAAAGTTGATGCTCCCCAAATTGCAAACATCGCTATCATCAGCACTGCAAACTTCAGTACAGGCATTCCGTAAAGTTTCATTTTCATTCTCCATAAAGTTAAAGCTGAATCCTGGTTCAGCAGATCGAAGAGCTTGCTTTACGTTGTTGAGAAAGACTTCACCTACGTTACCAGTTTTCCAGTAGTTTAGTAACCACTCCGTATCATAGTTAATACTTATATTTGTCATGTCAAGAGGAGCAGGGAAGTTAAAATCTTGCTCCTTTATTTGTTTTAGAGTCAGTCCTGTATTACCTACAGGTATTTTATCCCAGTCTTTTGCAGTAAGAAAAGAAGGGATATCATTATGTTTCCAATTCAAAGAAGCATAAATTGCAGACCGGCGACTTCCTCCCTGCATAACCTTAGCCCCGATGGAATTAATCATCTCCATTTTAGGGATAGGGCCACTAGCAACACCCCCTGTACCTGCTAGTACACGCCCAGACTCACGATATATACTGTAGTCTACCCCGATACCACCTCCTGTCATAAGGCAGGACTCTGATTTCCAAGATAGATTAGCCCAGTCTTCTCGTGTATCTTCTTCTGCTGATAATAAGAAGCAGTTATTATAATACCTGTTTTTACGACCGGCATAATATAAATACCTACCTCCAGGTACAAACTTTAATTCAGTAATATACTTAGTGAGTTGAGACATCTCATCCTTTGTCATGAGAGGCTCTTCTCCATCTCGTAAATCACCACATACATCTTGAACTAGAACAGAGGAAAGCTGTTGCCATGTATCACATCCGGTATGAGAATACTTTAAATTAAAAATATCTTCAGAAAATTTTGACCGAAACATAGGGTTTCGATTAGACTTAAATGTTGCCATAAAGCTTTACCTCAATCCGTTTAATTTCTAGACCATCCAGACACTCTTCAATAGCTTCTGTTATAAGTCCTTCAAGATCTGATTCAATACCTAAAATACCATCAGATGGAATCCAATACGCATCACTATCCACAGATGCACTAATTTTTACTCGTGCCAGCATATTATGAAGTCAACCTATTTAACTCTTCTGTCATTTCTTTTCTCCTTTTTGTGCAAGTTCACCACCTAAAGCAGCGTACCCGATTAAATCAATCCAAGAATCTGAATGATCAGGTGTTTTAAATAATCTAGCTATTTTTAACCAAGCCATCATAAGTGTAACCTGAGAAGATGTTATTTCTGTTCCAGTTATAAGTGACCAACCCACTGCTATATCTTCAAAGTTTTTATTAGGATCACCGTAATCTTTTTCTCTATCTCCATTAATTAGATTATCGGCGGCATCTAAAAATTCCTTTCTCTTTTTAGGAAGACTTTGAAAGTCATACACCAGCATCAGTGTATCCTCTTAGAAAAGTTTGCATGAATAACATTACCCTTAACTTCAAAAACCTTACGAGGATCTTCCACTATTCCTGTTTCTCCTATTTCTATCATGGCTTGTTCAATTATTTCCTGTAATAATTCTTCTACTGCTGTACCAAGAACACATAACCTATCATGTTCCCGGGTTCCTTTAATTTCATCAGATGCAAAGTCCCCGATAAATACTTCTATTGTACCTGTTTCTAAATTGTAATGATAGAATACAGCAAAAGTATTATCGGGTAACTGAACCTCGTGTATTATTTCCGTTTCTTTAGACATTTTATAATCTCCATAAAATCATCAGCGTATAATAAAGCTAAAGGTCTCTTACGATCTCCTCTTAATATAGCTACTGGTTTTGTTTTATCAAGTAAATTTCTTTCAGCCTGTTCCAATGCAGCGTATATAGAAAAAGCAGACCGTGCTTTGCATTCTACAGTCCAAGGAAATAACTTTCTAGCTAGAGGACTAAGACCTATG
>TARA_R110002072_G_scaffold21616_6_pt1 | contig 11963 bp, 15 predicted proteins | sample TARA_R110002072 | Tara Oceans TARA_R110002072 (sample SAMEA4397118) | marine metagenome | biome: Polar Biome; feature: [SRF] surface water layer (ENVO:00010504); material: water (ENVO:00002006), including particulate matter (ENVO:01000060) such as... | depth 5 m | reverse complement strand
CCCCCCCCCCGCATTTCGCCGCTGCCTCACATCCTCATCGAGAATTTTAGCATTGACAATTGCCGTACATATACATTTGTATTCACACTGACACAAATGAATGTCAATAAATTACTACGAACGGGAGGATATCAAAAATGAAGCTGAAAAAAATTCTTGGCTCTGCCGCACTGGTAGGTGTCATGGCAACAGGCGCATTGGCCGATGGTCATGGATGGACTCTGGCCAAAGCGGCCGAACCTTATGCCGGCACCACGGTGGACGTGGTCTTCCTATTGCGCCCCGGATATGAGGCGATCGAAGCTATGCTGCCCGCGTTTGAGGCGGAAACCGGCATCAAGGTCAACATCATCAAGCACCCTTACGAAAACGCTCTGGGCGAACAAGTCCGAGATTTTGTGGCCGGCGGTGACCTTGATGTCGCCTTGATCGACCTCGTCTGGATCGGCAGCTTTGCTGAAAACGAGTGGATTTTGCCCATCGACAAATTCACGTCAAACCCGGACCTTGTCGATCCTGAGCTGGACATCGACGATTTCTTTCCATTAGTCCTTGATGCATTTGGCGGCTGGAACGGAACCACCTATGGGTTGCCGGTCGACAACTATTCTGGCCTGCTGTTTTATAATCGTTGCATGTTGGAAGAGGCCGGTTTCGATGGCCCACCAACGACATGGGCGGACCTGAAAGATGTCTATGGTCCAGCGCTGACCAACGACGAAAAATATGCTTTTGCACTGCAGTCCAAGCGCAATGAGACCCAGTCAGCGGACAGTTTTGCCCGTGTGATTTGGCCGTTTGGTGGCTCGTTTCTGGATGAGAATTTTAAGTCGAACCTGAATTCACCAGAATCACAGGCGGGTCTTAAATTCCGTCAGGATTTGATGCAATACATGCCGGACGGGATTGTCGCATATGACCACGCCGAAGTTGTCAACGGTTTCTCGCAGGGTGATGTAGCCATGATCACCGAATGGTCGGCCTTCTATTCCAGCGTGATTTCCCCGGAAACTTCCAAAGTAGCCGACTGCGTTGAAATCGCGCCGGAGCCTGCGGGGCCTGCAGGGCGTAAACCTGCGCTTGGTGGCTTCTCCATGTCCGTTGCAGCACAGGCTGATGAAAACGAGCAAGCCGCCGCCTGGTTGTTTATCCAGTGGGCAACGTCCAAAGCAAACGCGGGCGAGTACCTTGAGCGCGGCGGCGTGCCTGCACGTCAGTCTGCCTATGCGGACCCTGCTCTGGCAGGAACCTACAAGTTTATTCCTGCACTGGTTGAAAGCTGGCAAGACGGCGTGCCGGAGTTCCGTCCCCGTTTTGCGGAATGGCCTGAAATTACTGAGATCGTACAGGAGTGGGGAACGAAGATTATGCTCGGCGAAGTCTCGACGGAAGAAGGCGCGACTGAGATCGGCACCCGTATGGAAGCCGTTCTTGAATCAGCCGGTTACTATTCCGGTGACAAGCCTCTCGCGCAATAAGACGTAATACAAGTTGGGGCGGCCTCTCGCGGGCAGCCCCTAATTTGACTGCCGGTGAGGGCGTTATGCGCGGACAGGTTCCCAGAAGCACTATTTTTGCATTCATCGGCCCGGCTGTCTTTGGTCTGGCGATTGTCGGGATCGCGCCGTTGCTCTACGCGGCCTGGACCTCGCTTCATTTTTACAATCTACTGCAGCTGAAGCGGGTAGAATTCATTGGCCTTCAGAATTACTGGACCGTTCTCACGGATGAAGTTTTCTGGCAGGCGATGGGGCGGACCTTTTTCTTACTCGGCACTGCCTTGCCCCTGCAATTGGCGCTGGGTCTGGGGATCGCGCTGGTGTTGCACAAGCCGGGGCTGACGATTCTTAAGACTTTGGCGCGCCTCAGCCTCGTGCTGCCCATGGCAACCACCTATGCGGTTGTGGGTTTGCTTGGGCAGGTCATGTTCAACCAGAAATTCGGCGTCGTGAACCAGCTGTTGGGCGGCGCGAACATCAACTGGATTGGGGATCCGACCAACGCTTTTGCCATGATCATTTTCTGGGATGTCTGGCAGTGGACGCCATTTGTAGCGCTGGTGCTGCTGGCGGGACTGACAATGGTGCCCGGCGAAGTCGAGGAGGCCGCGCGGTTGGAGACTAAGAGTTGGTGGGTGGTGTTGCGCTTTGTGCAGTTGCCTTTCCTGTTGCCCGGTCTGGTAGCGGTCCTGATCCTGCGCACTGCGGATACGCTGAAACTCTTCGATATGGTTTTCACCCTGACGCGCGGCGGACCGGGGGCATCTACTGAGTTCATTTCCCTCATGATCCAACGGGTAGGCTTTCGCGGGTTTGACCAGGGGCAGGCGTCGGCGCAGGCGATCATCCTGCTGATCATCACTATCGTTCTGGCGCAGATCTACATTCGCGTCTTCTACAAGGAGGTCTGAAGCATGCACACCTCTCGGTCCATCCTGTCACAGGTTCTCCTGCTGATCATCATCATTTCGATCTGCGTATTTCCGTTTTACTGGATGGTGACCACATCGTTAAAAACGCAGATCGTGGCGCTTGAAGCGCCCCCTGTGTGGGTGTTTGAACCAACGCTTGACAACTACCGCGAAGCCTTGTTCGAGGACGGCGTGTTCCGAACGCTGATCAACTCGCTGTTAATTGCCGTTTCGACCACAACATTGGCGCTGATCCTAGGCGTGCCGGCGGCATTTGCCTTGGCGCGGTTCGAGTTTCGCGGCAAGAAAGACCTGTGGTTCTGGTTCATCACCAACCGCATGGTTTCGCCCATCGTGCTGGCGCTACCGTTTTTCCTGATTGCCCGGAACCTCGGAATGTTGGACAAGCATATTACGCTGATCCTGATCTACCTCACCTTCAACCTGCCGATTGTTATTTGGATCGTGACCGACCAGTTTCGGGGCATTCCTTATGATCTGGACGAAGCCGCGCGTCTGGAAGGGGCTTCTCAATTCACGATCATGGGCAAAATCTGCCTGCCTTTGGCAATGCCGGGCGTGGCGGTCTCGGCGATCTTTTCGTTTATCTTCTCTTGGAACGAACTGATGTTTGGCCTGATCCTGACCCGCTCCGAAGCCAAGACCGCTCCAGCCATGGCTGTCTCCTTTATGGAGGGTTACAATCTGCCCTATGGCAAAATCATGGCGACCTCGACGCTGATCGTTATTCCCGTGCTGATCTTTGCGCTGATCGCGTCGAAACAGCTTGTGCGTGGTTTGACTATGGGAGCGGTGAAGTGAATTTTTCTACGATCATACGGCCTTTGGCCGGTCATCTGGTGCTGCGCGATAGCATTTGCGTTTCTTAGTGAGGTCTCATGTCGCGGCGAATCAAGATTGACCAGATCGACGAAGAAGAGCAGTTGCTGGTCCGTCTGGCTTGGGCGTGCGAGGTCGAAGGCTTGACGCAGGCCCAAGCTGCTGAACGTTTTGGCATCACGCGGCTGCGTGTGAACAAAGGTCTGGCCACGGCGCGGCAGCGGGGCATTCTGCGGGTTAGTGTGGATTCTATTTATGCCGCAGCCGTCGACCTCGAATGGCAGCTTGAAAGTCAGTATGGCCTGTCACGCTGCGTCGTGGTGCCGACCCCGGAGAACCTCGGCTCGGTGACCCCGCTCGTGAGTGCAGGACTTGGCAGCTATCTCGGCAAAGTACTGTCTCAGCCGGACCTGAAAACCTTTGGAATGTCCTGGGGAAACACGCTCAATCTGGCGACGCGGTTCGTCCAGCCCATCGACCGGCCTGATCTGGAGATTGTTTCCATCATGGGCGGGGTGATGCGGGGCTCGGATGTTAATGGCTATGAGATCACCACTCGGCTGGCCGATTTGTGCAATGCAGCGCACAGCTTTTTCACTGCGCCACTCTTTGCCGGTAGTGCTGAAAGCCAGGCTGTCTTCATGGAGCAGGACATCATCAAGGACATGCTGGACAAGATCCGTGGCTGTGGTGCAGTTGCGCTTGCCACAGGCGATCTGTCCAGCTCGCTGCTGGTGCGCGATGCTTTGCCGCGGGATATTGACTGCAGCGAGTTAATCGCACTGGGCGGTGTCGGAGATATCATTGGTCATGTTCTTGACGCCAATGGCAACCGTGTCGACCATGTGGTGAACCAAAGGGTTATTGGTGTTTCGCTCGAGGATCTGCACAACATTCCAAACGTGATCCTGGCCGCAGGGGGCAAGCAGAAGATCCCGGTGATCCGGGCGGCCCTGCGTCGTGGTTTTGTCAACTCGCTGGTGACCGACGAGCACACTGCCCGTGGGTTGTTGCAAGGCGAGGGCATGCCCGCGCCGCTTGGCACATCAGAAATGAAGAAAGAGGGGTAAGATATGTCGATCGCTTTGGTTCTGGAAAAAAAACACAGGCTATCGCTGCGCGAGATCGACCTGCCGAGCAAGGTTGAGGCCGGAGATGTGCGCATTGCGATCAATACGGTAGGAATCTGCGGCAGTGACGTGCATTACTACACGCAAGGCAAGATCGGCCCCTTTGTCGTCAACGCGCCAATGGTTCTGGGGCATGAGGCCTCTGGCGTCGTGACACAAGTGGGAAAGGGCGTGCGCCATCTGGCTATAGGCGACCGTGTCTGCATGGAGCCTGGCATTCCCAACATGGCGTCCAAGGCGAGCAAGCTCGGTGCCTATAATGTTGATCCTGATGTGCGCTTCTGGGCGACCCCTCCGATACACGGCTGTCTGACACCAGAAGTCATCCATCCCGCAGCATTTACCTACAAGCTGCCGGATCACATCAGCTTCGCCGAAGGGGCGATGGTTGAACCCTTTGCAGTCGGCGTGCAGGCAGTTGCCCGCGCGCGGATCAAACCCGGGGATGTCGCACTGGTCACCGGTGCTGGCCCCATTGGGATCATGGTGGCACTGGCCGCGCTGGCGGGGGGCTGTTCCAAGGTCTATATCTCTGATCTTGTGGACGAAAAACTGGGAATTGCGGCGCAATACGACAATATTCACCCGATCCACATCACCAAATCCTCGGTTCTCGATGTGATTAGGGACGGCACTGGCCGGTGGGGTGCTGATGTGGTCTTTGAATGTGCCGGGGCCGCTCAATCCGTGCAAACGGCGCTTGAAGCAGTTGCACCCGCAGGCTGCGTGGTCTGGGTGGGGATGCCTGTTGATCCCGTGCCTTTGGACATTGTTCTGGCACAGTCCAAGGAAATCCGGATGGAGACGGTTTTCCGATATGCTAACGTGTACGATCGGGCGATTGAGCTTCTGGGCTCGGGCAAAGTCGACTTGAAGCCGCTGATCTCAAAGACATTCGCTTTTGCCGACAGCATTGCCGCCTTTGACCGCGCAGTGGAGGCCCGGACCACAGATGTGAAAATCCAGATCAAACTGCAGGACAGCTGAGCCTTGAGCACCTTACAAGACACCCTTGTTGACCGACTTCTGGAGGAATTGCGCCCCGGTCTCAGTCCGACTGTTCTGGCGCAGATACCGCCTTTGGCCGAAACTCTGGCAGGCGCGCGGCGCATTGCCTGCTTCGGAGTCGGGCGCGAAGGACTGATGATGAAGGCACTGACCATGCGGCTCTTTCATCTGGGCCTTGATGCCCATGTGGTGGGGGATATGACCACGCCGCCGGTCGCTGCCGGTGACGTTTTGTTTGTCAGCGCCGGGCCAGGGGACTTTGCCACTGTCGCGGCTATGGCTGAGATCGCGCGTTCTGCGGGTGCACAAGTGATCTGCATCACGGCCAACCCGGACGGCCCAGTGCCAGTCAGCGTTGATCTGAAAGTGCATATACCTGCGCAAACCATGGCCTCGGATCAGGGTGCGGCGGCCAGCTCGGTTCTGCCGATGGGTTCGCTCTATGAGGCGTTAATGTTCCTATTTTTCGAACTGCTTGTGCTTTATCTGCGGGATCGGCTGGCGCTTGCGCCTGACGCCATGCGCGCGAACCATACGAATTTGGAATAGAATATGTCCGATTGGGAAAACCGATTTCGCCTCTCCGGTCGCACCGCACTTGTTACCGGCGCGTCTTCAGGCATCGGTTTTGCGATTGCCGAAGTTTTTGCCGACGCCGGTGCAAATATCATTGGCCTTGGTCAATCGGCACAGCGGTTGGCCGATCTTGGGCGCATCGTCACTGCAAAAGGGCGCAAGTTTACGGCCTTAACTGGTGATCTCGCCTCCAGCACGGAAACGGCCGCCATCGCGGCCCAGGCGCTCGCCGCTGCAGGTGACAGGATCGACATTCTGGTCAATTCCGCCGGGACTGCCGTGATCGGTCCCGTGGTTGACTTCGCCCTGGAAGACTGGACCCGGACGCTAGCCATCAACCTGACTGCGCCCTTTATCTTGTCCAAGGCGTTGCTGCCGGGGATGATGGCGCGGCGTATGGGCAAGATCATCAACATCTCGTCCCAGACAGGGGTCATAGCCATTGAGAACCACGCTGCTTATGCCTCGTCAAAGGGTGGGCTGAACGCGCTGACAAAATCCCTGATGACGGAAGCAGCCCCCCATAACGTACAGGTCAATGCGATTTGTCCCACGGTTGTTTTGACCAAGATGGGGAGGGAGCTATGGTCGCCGCCGGAGAAAATGGGTCCTTTCATTGCGCGCACACCGCTGGGACGTTTCGGTGAGCCGGTGGAGATCGCCGACATGGCGCTTTATCTCGCATCCCCAGCGTCTGACCTCGTGAATGGGGCGATCATGATGATCGATGGCGGCTATTCCAGTATCTGAGCATAGGTTTGAGGAGAACCCCATGAACACTCTTGACGGAAAAGTTGTCGCCATTACGGGCGCTGCATCGGGGATCGGTCTGGCTTGCGCGCGGCACTGTCTGGCGGCGGGCGCACAGGTCGCGTTGGTGGACCGCAACGAAGCGGCGCTGCGAGACGTATGCGCAGACATGGGCACCGGCGCGCATCCCATTGTGACGGATCTGCTTGCGCCGGACAGTGTCGCCCGAATGCTACCGCAGATTCTGGTAGCTGCTGGCAGGATCGACGTGTTTCACGCCAATGCGGGGGCCTATGTAGGCGGCGATGTACTTGAGGGCGATCCGGACCAGTGGGATATGGTCCTGAACCTCAATATCAATGCGGCCTTTCGGTCTATCCATGCGGTGCTGCCCCATCTCGCAGCCCAGAAATCCGGCGATGTGATCTTGACGAGCTCAGTGGCGGGGGTGATCCCAGTTGTATGGGAGCCGATCTATACTGCATCGAAACATGCGGTGCAGGCCTTTACACATTCAGTGCGCCGCCAGATGGCAAAACATGGCGTGCGCGTGGGGGCGATTCTGCCTGGGCCCGTGGTCACCGCGCTTTTGGACGACTGGCCCAAGGCCAAGATGGATCAGGCGCTGGCGGAGGGCAGCCTGATGCAACCTGAAGAAGTCGCGGAATGTGTCGTCTTCATGTTGACAAGGCCCAGAAATATAACGATCCGGGATCTTGTCCTGTTGCCCAACGCTGTGGATCTCTAGGGGTCGGACCACTTTTTCATAGAGGTTGATGTAGGCATCGGAATCGCCGGCTCTGGCCTGTTCGACACCACTGGTACGTTGTTGGCCAGCTACAAGTATAACATCCGCATATGGCGCGAAGCAGGTAATGTCGTCGCGCAATCCTCCGCAGATATATGGGGTGCCATCTGCTCATCGGTTCGGTCCTCTGTAGCTCGGGCAGGCGTCACACCGGAGCAGATCTCCGGCATCGGTTTTGATGTGGCCTGCTCGATATTTCCTGACATGGGCGGCCACGGCGGTCTCTGACGCGGTCGGCGTGCGCAGTCACTTGCAAGTGAACCTATCTCGCCCATGAAGAAACGGTAAGCGTCCGGCGTCGCTGCTCTGCCGCTCTTAGAGTTTGATCGATAGTGTCCGCTTAGGATAGCGGACACCATGGAGCGGAGAATGGCGCGTCGTACGAAGCGGCTTTGGACGGATGAAGAGAAGCGGTCGATCTGTTTTCAGACGACGGCAGCGGGCGTTTCCGTGGCGCAGGTTGCGCGGCGCTACGCGATGAATGCAAACATGATCTTCAAATGGTTGCGTGATCCCCGGTACGCGCCCGATCCTGAGATGACGGTTGATGACGTGTCGGCTGATCCGCCCTGTTTCCTGCCTGTTGAGATTGTTGATCGGCCCCGGAGTGATGACGCACCTTCGACGATTGATGCTGTGCCCGCTCAGAGTGCTATTGAGATTGACATCGCGGGTGGTCACCGCCTGCGGATTATCGGTGGGTACGATCCCGAAGCTTTAGCCCGTCTGATCCGAGGCTTGTCAGCATGATCCCGGTCCCGGTTAACACGCGAGTGTGGTTGGCGGCGGGAGTGACGGATATGCGTCGCGGGTTCACGACACTGGTGCCCCAAGCCGAGCAGGCGTTGAAGCAGGACCCGTTTGCGGGCCACTTGTTTGTGTTCCGTGGCCGACGGGGCGATCTGATCAAAATCATCCCCCTCTCGGGACATTGCTGCGCAATACCCTGCCGGGCATTGGAAGACCCTGATGAGCTGAGACAGTTCACAGCACTTTTGCTGGCGGAAGTGAAGTCTCAGGCTGTTTTGATTGAAACTTCATCAACGTCGGTTTTGTCCCACACTGCTGAAGTACGGATAAATTGCAGCTTTCATCGCCATGGCCGGACATTATGACTGCAACCGTAGAAAATCGCTCAGAAGGCAAAAAGTCCTAACGCCCCTTGATCTTGATGGAGTAACTACGCCGTGCTCCGGACGGGGGGCGTGGGAATGGTTGTGCCTTTTGCACCACTGCAAGCGCCGCGCGGTCCAGCGCGCCCGACCCAGAAGAGTGCGCAATGCCAACGGATGCTAGTCCGCCGTTCGCAGCGATCGAGAATTGAATGACGGCGATACCTCGCGCCGAAGTGCGTGGCCGTGGCACCCGTGATATCCGCGCCATCACCAGCCCGGCGTAATTTGAAGCGGCTGCATTGCCTTGCGCTTTGCGTGTTGCCGCCTTGCTGGACTGCACGGGTTGAGAAGGTTTTGCGGAATTCAGGGTTTGCATTCCGGCCTTCGCATTGCGCGCCGCGTTCCCCCTCGGCTTGGCAGGATGCAGTGCGGGTTTGGCCTTTGGGGGATGATCTGGACGGCTGACCGGCATCTTGGGCCTGACCGACACGGGTGTGGCGGCAGATGTATCTGGCAAGGCCACGGCAGTCGTTTCAGGTGTGACAGGTTGCGTGTCTGCCTGCACAGGGCGCGCGGGCGGTGTCGGGGCAGCGGCGGTGTCGGGGGCGGGGGATGGCGTGGTCAGCGGCTTGATAGATGCCTCGCTGGGCGCAACAGGTTGTGGCGTAAGAACCGGGGGCGGTGTCGGCGTCGCTTGAACCGTGGGATTGATAGGGCTCGTCGTCGCGGGCCGCACTGAGTGCGAAACCTCCGACACCGCGTTGATTGGCTGCTGAACTCCTGCCGCAAGATCAGCAAAGCTTGATCCTGACGATGATTGGGCGGCTGGCGCGCCGCCTTCCATCTCAACGGCTGGTTCTGACCAGATCAGCGTCACAGCGCCCAAATGCAAGGCCGATGAGGCAAGCAGCACAGACGAGAAAACAAGACGGGACCGCGCAATCATCGCAGCGCCCGCTCAGACGAGATCATGATACGTTTAACACCCGCCGCCCGCAGCTGTGCAGAGATCCGCAACAGAGCGGCGGCAGGCAGAGCGCGGTCCGGCAACAGCCGCACAACACCACGCGTACGGCTGTCCGGACGGTCGAGAAACGCCAACGCCGACGTCAGGACAACGCCGCGATGGCGTAGCTGTCCCGTTTTGTCGATCACCAGCGCATCGGGTGGCTCGCGGCCATCCAGCGCTTCCGTCTCAACCAGCGTAATGTCGCGGTCTATGGACGGCGATAGCGTGCCGGCCACCATGAAAAAGACCAGCATCAGAAACACGATATTGATAAGCGCAATCGTCGGCTCCTTGGGGCTGCGGGCGGCTGCGCGTCTCATGTCGGGGCCAGAATGGCGAGGGTGAGCATTGGGTGTCTGCGCAGGATCACCAGCACGTCGGTCAGGCGCTGCGACGTAACATCGCCCGATAGGCTGAGGATCAGCTTTGCCTCACCGCTTGCCAGCGTGTCGTTCAGGCGGGCGGACAGCCCTTCGATGCGCAACTCTGCGGTATTTAGCCGAAGGGTATCGGGTGTGACTTGTAAGAACAGTGTTCGATTTGCCGTGCCTGTCCCTTGTGCACTGACGCTTGCCAACTCGACCTCGGTGAATTTCGAGAATGTCGAGGACAGCATGAAAAAGAGCAGCAGCAGAAAGATGACGTCGATCAAAGACGTCATCGAAAGTGCGCGGCGGCGGTTTGCCGCTCTAAGCGACATGGGCGGCAGGCTGGCTTTGGGCCAATTGCGGAGCCTTCGATAGTCCTGTGGGGGTCATGATAGTGGCCAGCCCTCGCTCTGCCAGGACGCGCTCGGAGGCCATGCGGCTTTCCAGCCACGACAACACGACGGACGTCGGCATCGCGACCCCAAGGCCCACGGCGGTGGTCAGAAGCGCAACCCAAATACCGCCTGCCAGCAGTGAGGGGTCCACCTGACTACCGGCGGCTTGCAGCGATTGAAAAGCCTCGATCATACCTAGAACGGTTCCGAAAAGCCCAAGAAGTGGTGCCAATTGGGCTACAGAATCCAGCAGGCGAAAGCCGCGCTCCAGCAAGGCAAAGCGCGCCTCTGCCTCGGCCTCTACACGCGTGCGGATATCGAGTGCATTGCGGTGATCCATCGCCATGCTGAAGGTCGGCGCGAGGTAACTTGTGCTGGTTTTCAACAAACCCGCCGCCTGCGCGCGGCTGTCGTTGTCCCACGCTTCAACCGCCTGCTGCAAGGCCTTGTGCCGCCCGACGCCTGCCTGTTGGAACTGCCAGATTTTGTAAAGGATCACTCCGGTGGTCAGGATCGACACTGCGATCAGGATGGCCACGACAGGACCGCCGAGATCAAGAACCTGACCAATCGCGCGCTCGAAAGTTTGAAGCATGTTCATCCGACCAACGCCGTGCCGGAGCGGGTGCTCAGTTTTAGTTTGCTGCACAGCGGGCTGTCCGCACCACCAACCTTGCAACTGCTCGCTCCGTTGACCAGTGCCTGACCAAGGCCTTCACACGCCAGCCCGTCGATCTGAAACTGACGGACCCGTAGCCTGCCCGCCGGAAGGCTGCCAAAGTCGAATAGGGTCAGGCGGTCCACCTGACCTGCCGTGTTGAACAGCACTGTCTCGAAGACGGCACTTTCAATCTCTTTCGGGTGCCCGTTGCTGACCACAAAGGTCAGTAGGCATCCGGCGTCGTTGCTTGCCTGTGCATTCAGTTCAATTGACAGAACGGTTGGAATATCCTGCGCATTGGCTTGTGTGACGATGAGCGACAGGAGGGCTGCGAGATGTGTTGTTTTGCGCATGGTTTACCCTCAGAACAAGCGGGACAGGGTGAGTTTGACGTTGCGTCCGGGGGCCGGCCGCGTGGACAAATGCGGGGTGTAGTCGCGGTCGAAGATGTTCTCGACGCCGAGGCGGATCTGCGTATCCTTCAGCGCACCGCTTTGCGGGATATAAGTGGCACGCAGATTGTGAATGCCGAAACCAGCCGAGGTCGCGGCATTGGTATTAACCGATGCATTGGCCACGACTTCCCAGCTAACGTCCAGCTCTTTGCCGAACTTCTTACCCATTGTCAGGCGCGCACTGTTGGCAGGCAGGTTGCGCCAGTCCGCGACAATGCCACCGGGCGAGAACTCGTCGCCGTTCACGATATTGGCGTTGAGGTCCATATAAACCCCGCTATCCATCGAATAGGATGCCTCGATCTCTAGCCCTTGGGTTTCCACCCGATCAAGCGGTGTGCCGGGGCCAGTGCCCGACGCGGTGTAGGATGTCACGTCATACAGATCGGTTTGATAGATGTTGCCCTTGATCGCAAAGCGGTCGCCAGCGCCAAATAG
>TARA_R110002072_G_scaffold247486_6_pt1 | contig 11969 bp, 6 predicted proteins | sample TARA_R110002072 | Tara Oceans TARA_R110002072 (sample SAMEA4397118) | marine metagenome | biome: Polar Biome; feature: [SRF] surface water layer (ENVO:00010504); material: water (ENVO:00002006), including particulate matter (ENVO:01000060) such as... | depth 5 m | reverse complement strand
GACGAACCCCGACCTCGACGAGTTCGGTCAGCAGCACAACGACCTGTTCTGGGCCTTCACGGTTCCCTGTGACGGTGACTACCAGTTCGACACGACCGGTTCGACCGGCTTCGACGACAGCCGCTTGAGCGTGCACCTCGGTGCCGACTGCACCGCGACCTGCGTCGCGTCCAACGACGACATCGACACCGGTGCCGGCAACTACCTGTCGCAGGTCGATCTGATCGGCCTCGTGGCCGGTGATACGTACCTCGTCCAGGTCGGTACCTGGAACGATGGTGAGGAGACCGGCGACGGCCTGCTCAACATCACCAACACGTCGGGCGCCTGCCCGACCGCCAACGTTCTTTGCGATCCCGCCAACAACCACAACCAGGGCGGCTCGGTCAGCTTGACCGCGACGTTCGGTACGGGTATCGGCAGTGGACTGCACATCGACGCTTCCGGCGGCCCGACCCTGGGTCCGGTGGCTTCGTGGGGCTTCTTCCTCGTCTCCGCCAGCGGTACGGCCTCCGGCCCGCTGATGAACGGCATCCTGTGCCTCGACGAGCCGATGGCTCGCTACGCTCCGCAGACGGCTGCGACGCAAGGCATCCCCGGCCTCGACTCGATCAGCCGCTTCGACGCGGTTGGTGATCTCGAGAACTTCGCCGGTACGTCGACGACGGGCTACGGCTTCGACGTCCCGACCGAGTTGCCCTTCACCCCGAGTGGTTCCGTGATCGCCCCCGGCGACACCTACTACTACCAGCTGTGGTACCGCGACCTGTCGTCGTCGAACCTCTCCAACATGCTGGAAGTGAACTTCTAGGTTCGCAAGGAATCGAGCCGCAGAGGACCTCCGACTCCGGAGGAGGTCGGTGACTCTGCCGCTCGGAGACACAAGGCCCCCGCGGTCGACCTTTCGGTCGTCGCGGGGGCCTTCTTCGTTCCCAGGCCGTGAACCGGGCTTCGGAGGAACGTCGGACTACGCGTCGAACGTGGCGAGCATCTCGAGCACCACGCGACGCGCGTTGTCTCGGTCCTGATGCGCCCGGACGCCGTAGTCCTGGCTTCGTGTCGCGGCGCCCGCGGCAATGGCTGAACGACACAGATGCTGCTCGTCGTCGCCGCGCTCGAGTCCATCCCGGACGGCCGCCCGCATCGCCACGAAGTACCTCGACTCCGCGTCGAGGGCGTTCAGGATGTTGGCCTGGCCCTCGATGAGGTCGTGGTGCGCAGGGACGATCCGTTCGATGCCTTCGTCCACCGTCCAGCGGCGCATGGTCGCGATGGCGGTTTCGAAGGGCGCGGGCTCCCAGCGGCAGTAGGGGAGTCCCGGCGACACCAAGTAGTCCGCCGTGCACAGCGTGCGCAACGCGGGAATCCAGACGACGCTGGTGCAGTTGGAGTGTCCGGGGACGAATCGGACCTCGGCCTCGAGGTCACCGACCCGGAACGCGAAGCGCTCGTCGCACACATCGGTCGGTGCGGGGAACGAGAACGCGGGGAGGTCGAGGGCGAAGCGTTCGTCCAACTTGCGCTTGGCATCCAGGATGCGGGCGACCGGGCCGGCTTCCTTCTCGGCGCCGACGCGCGGCATCAGGACCTCGGCGCCCGGGAATGCGTCCCAGCCACGGATGTGATCGTGGTGAGCGTGCGTGACGACGACGTGGCTGATCCTGCGGGGCGTCGTGGTGGCGCGCGTCATCACGGCGCTGGCCAACAGGTCGATGTCCTCGGGTCGCAGGCCGGGGTCGATCACGCAGGCCTCGTCCTTCGAGAAGAATCCGATGCTGTTGTAGCCCCACGTGTCGCTGCGCACGACCACGAGGGGATCGGAGGCGCTTCCCGGTCGCAAGAGACCGATCGGCGCTCGGGTCACGAGTCGAGTCCTCGGGTCAATTGCAGATCGTCCATGGACAGGTCGTCATCGTCGTCGTCCGGGAAGGTCCAGGCGGCGCGCACCGCATCGGTGACGCGCGCCTTCAACACCAACGGGTCGAGGCCGCTGGGGCGCAGCCAGGCGTCGGCGTGTTCCTCGTAGTTCGAGGCGTGGGCCTCGCCGAACCAGAGTTCGGGGGATGCGCCGCCCATCGATTCGTGGCGCCAGCAGGTACTGGCATCCGCGTCCGTCCCTTCGAGCGCGTTGAGCTGGCTAGCGAGCTTCGCCAGGTCGGGGCGTGCATGGGCCGTGCGCGACACCAGGTCGAACCAGCTGACGGTCGACAGCAGGAAGCGGCAGGTCGTACCGGCTGCGGTCGGTCCCAACACGAGGACGCGGTCGGCTTCGGTCCTGCCCCAGAGCGCGTGTCGTCCCGGGTCGAAGGTTCCGGCTCCGTCGCGACTCGACGCGCGCCCCATGGGACCCGTCCAAACCGCGTAGTCCAGATGCACGAGGTCGTCGAACACCGCCGACTGCAAGTCCCGAGTGTCGGACCGCCAGGCTTCGAGCATGTCGTGCCAGAGCACGGTCTCGGACTCGATTCCGTGTTCGAGCATGCGCGGCACGCGCTCCAGCGCATCGGCCAACGCTGTGTTCTGGCGCTGCTCGTCGGTCATGCCGGCCAACGCGAGGGGAGAGCGCTCCGCATCCACCAAGCGGGACACGGTCGCGTCGATCGCCAGGCCACGTTCGCTGGGAGCGCGGAAGAAGTCCCCGGCCAAGGCAGCCTCGAGCAGTCCGTCCTGGATCCGCAGCGCACGCTCAGGCTGGAGCACGGCGAGCGCGGAGCACACCCCGTCGGTGTCGTAGTGGTTGTTGAGCACCTCGACGCAGCCGGCCGCGCGCCGTTCGCGTTCCTCTGGATCCAGCCGCGCGAAGTTCAGCGCGATCCCGGTCGACAGATCGTGCTTGAGATCGGCCGGCGTCGTGTTGCCCGGCCAGTGCGAGAGATTGAGGCCAGGCGCATCGAAGGCGCCGTCCACCGACACGACGGGTTCGTCGTGCGGGGCGCCGATGCGGAAGGGCAGATTCATGACGCAGGGAGAACGGGTGGAGGTCGGCTCACGAGGGAGCCGCGCCGAGCGACGGGATTCTAGCGCAGGCGGACTCGCTGGGGAGCCTGACCCGCGAGATCAGATCCCGCCGTCGCCGCCCGCGTCGCCCTCGCCCTCATCATCGTCGCCGCTTTCGCCTTCGTCTTCGTCATTGTCTCCGGCCTCGGCGACCTTCTTCTCGAGGGCGGCCAGGTTGTTGGCCGCGTCGCGTTTCGCGATTCGCGCGAGGGCCAGATCCTCGTCCTCGAGTCCGCCCGAATCGATCTGCGCGGTCGCCATCTCGAGGCTCTTGCCGTAGAGCTCCTTGGCCAGCGCGTAGTCCTTCTCGAGGTAGTAGTGCAGGATCACCGCGGCGTCGTTGTAGAGGTGCGGCTTGCTGGGGGCGAGACGCATCGCCACGACGTAGGCTTCGAACGCGCGCAGATACAAGTTGCCCTGCAGACGCGCGGCGCCCTTGACGGTGTCGGGCATCGCCGCACCCGCATCCCGACAGAAGAGGCCCAGGTCGTTCCAGCGCTGGAAGTTGTCCGGTTCGGCGAGCACCAGGACTTCACCCATCGTGACCGCGTCGCGGCGGCCCGGGTAACTGCGTTCGCCCAGGGCGGCGCGCTTGCCTTGGGCGAAGGCGATGATGGCGACGTTCTGGGCCTTGGGCTCCGAGGTCACCGACTTCTTGATGTCGTCGGGGTTGGCCTCGAACTGCATCCTCCAGTGCGCGCAGGCACCTTCGTAGTCTTCGCCGTAGTAGCGACACAGACCGGCGTACCAGTAGTTGTTCGTGAACGTCGGGACCTTGCCCACGGAGCTGAGGAACGTGGCCTCGGACTCGTCGTAGCGTTGGGCGCTGAAGTACGCGTAGCCCAGCCACCAGAGCATCGTGGCATCCGCCGGATCGCTCGCGCCCCAGCGCTCTTCGAACAAGGCTTTGCCCGCGAGCAAGCAGTCGATGTACGGCTGGATGGGGGCGTCGCCCTCGGCGAGGGTCAACATCGACCAGAGGTCCGAGTAGTCGACCAGCGGGGGCGAGGGCCACCAGCCGATGGCCTCGGAGTAGTGCACCGCAGCCGCGGCGTTGTCTCCGCGCCACCGCAGTCCGACGGCGGCACGCAGGTGGAGGTTGGCCAGCTGGTTGGCGTTCGCCTTCTCTGCCGACGTCTTCGCGATGCCCAGGGTCCAGGCGGCGAGGGCCTCGTCGAGCGCCCGCTTCGCTTCCGCCTCCTTCTCCGCGTCGGAGAGCTCGCGGTAGTTCCAGAAGTGCGCGCGACCCCGCACTTCGAGGGCCGCTCCTGAGTCCGGCTCCAACGTCACCGCCTGTTCGGAGGCGCGCAACGCGATCTCCAGATGGGCCGCATCGTTCCCTTCGATCGCTGCCTGTGCGAGCGGTCGCCAGGCGTCCCCGAAGCGCTCCGGGTCCTCGTCCAAGACCCGGTTCAACTTGGTCACCGTGTCCAGCCACGCGAGTTGCAGGGTGCTGTTGCCGCCGGCCGCCTGGTTGTCCAGTGCACGGGCGAAGGAGCCGATGCCGTGGATGTAGTGCACCTCGATCGGACTGCCGCTCGCCTTGGCGAACGTGTCGACCTCGTTGAAGGCATCGTTGTAGCGACCCTGGGCGACCCAGCTGCGCAGCACCCAGACGTACGTGCCCAGTTGCTTGCCCCCGTTCTTCGCATCGGCTTCGGCGAACAGGACTTCGGCGTCCTTGGCCTTGCCCTCGCGCAGCATCGCTTGGCCGCGCGCGATCAGGTCCCGAATGGCGGCCTCGTCCTGGAAGGGAGCCAGCGCAGGAACGGGCGAGGCCGGCGCGGTCGTCGTGAGGACGGTCGACCCGGTGAGCGTGAGCAGAAGGGGGAGGAACATGGTGGTCATGGGTGGGCTGGGGTCAGCGCCCGGGGGCGTGGAGCCAGACGATGCCGTCGAATTCGGCCTCGTCGACCGTCTCGCCTGCGAGCATCCGCTCGAGGATCGGCCGCAGTCGTTGGAGGATGATCCCGCGGGGGTACGGGCCGAGTTCGAGCGAGCGCTCCAGGTGCTGCTTGGCCTTGTCCAGGTCGGGCAGGAGCGTCATGTGCAGGAGTCCCAGATTCTCGTACGCGTCACCGAGCGCCTCGACCAGGACGACGTCCGTCTGGCCCGCGTCCTCCAGGTCCTGCAACTGCTGTTCGCCGTTGGTCACGGACTGCTGCAGCAAGCGCTCCGCCTCGCGCGCGTCGGTGCGCACGTAGTACAGCATGATGAGGCCCGCGTCGTTGACGATGCGGACGTCGGTGGGGGCGAGCGCGGATGCGCGCTGGTAGGCTTCCCACGACTGGTCCATCAGTTCGATCGCCTTGCGTCGCAACCGTTCGAACGCCGCGCGGTCCGCCGCATCGGTGCCCGGCCGGACGCTCCGCGCCGCGGCTTCGAAGGCGACGGCCGTGTCGCGGTAGACGAACCCGGCGTTGTTGGCGAGGTTCGCGTCGGTGGGCTCGTAGCGGCGCAGCGTGTCGGCGATGCCGCACGCCTGGACGCCCGCTTCGAGGTCGCCGGTCAACACCAGCGCATGGTGTGCGCCCGCGACCTGACTCAGGCCGACGACGCCGCTGCTGATGCGGCCCGCGAGTTCGACGGTCATGCCACGCGGTTGCACGGCCTCCATGGATTCGAACGCGCCCTGCGCCGCGACCAAGTCCTCGCCGAACAGGTGGCACCAACCGCGCGCCGCGCGGCACAGGCAGATCTGGTTCTTGCAGTCCTGGGCGTACGCAGGTTCGAGGTCGAGGCAGCTCTGGAAGAGCGCTTCGGCCTCGCGGAACCGATCGGGGAGCAGGGTCCCGGACTCGTAGGCGTCGAGCCCTGAAGTGAACAGGGCGGACCCGCCGTACCACCAGCCGATGGGCTCGTTCGGGTGCGTCTCGCGGAACTGCGCATAGCGCGCGGCGATCGCGTCGTTGTCGCCGATCAACTGGGCGAGGCGTGCGTGGGCCTGGAGATCGGCCGGCGCGAACTCCAGCGCGCGTTCGGCCAGGTCCAGGGATTGCTCCATGCGCCCGGCCCACTGATGCAGGTTGCTGAGTTGCAGCAGCGCCCACACGCGGTCGGCCGGACGGCTCGTGCACAGTTCGAGTTTGTCCTGGGTCTCGCGGTCGAGGTCGGTGCCTTCCTCACCGCGGTTGCGCGCTGCAACGTATTCGCCGAAGGCCGCTTCGGCCCAGACGCGTTCGAGGGCGGGACCTTGCTCGCCCGCGACCTCGTCGAACGCCTGTTGCTCACGCAAGCGGTCGCGCAAGAGGTTCGCACGGCGGGCAGCCTCGAGCGCCTTGTCCCCTTGGTTCGCCATGCGCAAGGCGATGCTGGAGTTCAACAAGCAGTCGTACTGCACCATCCCCAGCTTGCCGTTGGCCGCGTAGTCCGCACGCGAAGCGCGCTCGTAGAAGTTCGCCGCGTCGTCGTAGAAGAACGCCGGACTCGAATCGTTCGGTGCCGCGAGCAGGGCGACGCGGGCGCGCAGCAGCAGTGCCTCGACGTGCTCGGCGTCGATGCGCAGGGCCGCGTCCAGGGGTTCCAGGGCGTTGCGCACCTGGCCGCCGGCGAGCGCCTTCCGCGCCGTGCGAACGTGTCGATCGACGAGGAAGCCGTCGATCGTTTGTCGGGCCAATTCCAGATGGCCCGCGCGAAGGAGCGCCGCGACCTCCTCGATCTGCACGGGCGTGAGCGAGTCGTCGTCGGTGCCCTCCTGGTCCGCGACGACGGCGGGCGCGTCACCGTCCTGCTGCGGGACCGCGTACGCGTTCGTGATGACCAACAGGGAAGCGAGAATCCACGTCATGGGAAGGGGGCGGCCTGCGGGACCGGTGTTCGTGATGGGGGCGCCCAGGGAGAGGCACCGTGCGGGCGGTGGAGGGAACCGCGAATCGGGAGGATTCGGAGGGACGTGCCGGGAGGGGGGGCGAAGGGCGCTTCCCGTGGGGGGGGCGAGCCACGGAGTTCCCGGTGCTCGAGGTCCCTAGTCTAGGTCTCGCCCGTGGCCTGGTCACGGCACCCTGGGGCAACTCCACGACACGCTCCACGGGTTCGTAGATGCGACATCGGGCCTCGAAGCCGGTTCCGCACGGGCCCTGGAGGGCCCAGGGAGATACATTGAAGCCAGGGAATCCCGTCCCGGAGTCCACTGGCCATACGGCCCGGGCCGACCCGAGGCGCGGGGAAGAACCTCACGTTCCAGGCGTCCCTCCCCGTCCCCTCCCCATGCAGCGACGCTTTTCCCACTCCGTGCCCATGACTCGCCGCCTTCTCGGCCTGGCCCTGTTGGCCCCCTTGACCGTCCTCGGCGGTTGTGATGATCCCTCCTGCGCATTCGCCGCGGGGAACTGTCAAGACGTTCCCGCCCAAGGCGGCGGCGGTGGAGGTGGTGGTCCCGGTGGTGGCGGGGGCATCCCCGGTCTGGCCGCCGAACTGACTCCGTATCCGGCCGCAGGGAACTGGATCGACTCCGCGGCGCCGACGTACATCACGTTGCTTCCCAATGGAGAGGCGATCGAGACGACGGGGGCCGTCTGGGCGCGATTCAGCGAGTCGCTCGATCCGACCTCGACCGAGGGCGCGTTCGAGATGATCGACCTGTTCTTCGGTCTGCCCGTGCCGTTGCTCGAGCCGTTCCCGCTCGTCGGGGATGGAACGATCGCGGTGCTGCAACCGCTCCTGCCGTTGCAGCAAGGCACGTCCTATCTCGTGCGGCTGCGCGAGGATCACACCCTGCGCGATCTCACCGGTCAGGCACTCGTCGATCCGGTCGGCGACCTCGGCTCGTTCAACGTCGGGTTCGACGGGACGGCCCCTCCGAACATCGTCGGGACCTACCCCAAGGCTGGCGAGATGAACGTCGGAGACCTGACTCAGGTCAGCATCCTCTTCGACCGTCAGATGGACGTCTCGACGTTCACCGAAGCCGCCTGGCGCGTCGCGCTCGACGACCTGACACCTGGCCCAGGATTCACCCCCGACGTGCTCGTTCCGGCCGGTCCGATCCCGGCACCGATCTCCAGCGTGTTCACCTGGTCGCGGACCGGGGCGGACGGCTACCGCGAGTCGCTGGGTCGGTCCGTCGAGGTGGACGTGTTCCTCTCACCGGTCGGGAACGAACTGCTCGACCCCTCCGGCAGCAAGCTGGCCCCGGAGACCCTGTCCTTCCGCACGGCGAACTTCGGTTCGCCGACCTCGATCACCAAACTGACGACGCCCACCTCCGCGTTCGGTGCCGCCGAGCTGGTGGGAGCGACCCCCGTGCTCGACGTGGCCCTGCCCGCCGGGGTCCAAGCGATCGACGACCTCGTCTTCTACGGATTCGGGATTCGCCCGGGAGAGATGTTCGTCACTTCGCAGAGGCAGACGCGGGACCTGGCCGCCGGCCAGATGCTCTCGACGTACACGTCCGGGGAACTCCTGCTGAGCAACGGCACGTCTCCGTTCTTCGAGGACGGGGACATCTCGTTCGCCGCAGCCATCCACCGCAATTCGCTGCGCTCTCAACTGCGGGTCATCGACGGCGACGCGAGCGTGGCCGGGGACCAGCGATTGCTGCTCGACACGGTGCCGCCGGTCCTGCTGGGACTGGGGGACGACGGCACCCAATCGGCGACCTTCCGCAGCGACCTGGCCGATCTGTCGGTCGTGGGCGTGGCGAGCGAGCAGGTCGGTTTCGCGCGGGTCTCGATCGACGGCGGTGGTCCGGCGAACTTCGCCGGTATGGAACTCCCGCCCGTCGTGATGGCCGACCGCGGACTGTTCGTCGCGCGTCCCGTCGCCCTGGGCACGACCAACCCCTTGATGCCCCAGAACTTCACGGTCGAGATCTTCGACCGCGCGGGCAATCCGGCGGTCGCGCCGATGGGCTCGCAACACGTTCAACTCGGAGGCGTCGGGTTCTGGAACCCCGCGCCGCTCGATCTGAGCGTCCAGGTCTACGACGCCTCGACCTTGCAGCCGGTCGTCGGCGCACTCGTCATGGTCCAACAGGACGACGTGGTTCACACGTTCCTCGGGTCGGGTGTGACGGACGCGGCCGGGTCGTTCGGCTTCAACGCGGCCTTCGGTGCGCCCCCGATCATCACGGTCGATGCCGCGGGCTACGACCTGTTCACCGTGCAGACCGGTGGCCTGCGGGTCGCGGGCATTCCGTTGCAGCGCACCAACGAGGTGCCGGCGTTCGTGCAAGGCAGCACCTCGTCGACCTTGCCGATCGACATCGGCGCGTTCGAGCGGACGATCGGCGACGCGCGCGCGGCGGTGGGAACCGAGTTGTTCACGACCGCCGCATGCAACCTCGTGCCGAACTCGACCTTGGTCAACTGCCCCTTCGGTCCTTACCCGATCCGCCCAGGTCGTCGCGGGGCGCAGTCGCTCGCGATCACGAACCTGGAAGGGATCGAAGCGACGCTCCTCGTCCCCAACATGGCCGAGGTCTTCGCACCCGCCTTCCTGCAGGCCTTCACCCTGCGCGCTCCGGCTCCGGCCGTGCTCGCGGGGGACACGGACGTCGGCGTGAACCTGAACGTCGCCACGCTGCTGTTCCTGGCGGGTCTGGAGGACGCGCCGGTCTCCACCGAGCCCCTCATCTTCAGCGCCGGCACCCTGGCGAACTTCGCGACACCTTTGGGCTTGCCCAAGGTCTCGGTCGAAGCGATCTCGCCTGGCAGCCAGGATGCGTGGATCATCGGCGCCGGTGCAGCGATCGACGACCCGATGAACGCGGACACCTGGTTCGTGCGCGCGGCCTGGCCCGGCAGCGCCGACGGTCAACCGGACGGCCCGATGGGGGAGATGGGCGCGCTCATGGAGAACGGCGTGATCGAGACCGATCCGTTCCTGCGCGTGGACGTCCAGGACGACATGGGTGGCCGAGCCACCGTGCGCGCACCCCTCTCGGTCGTCGCACTCCTTCCCGCCCTCGCTCCTCTCGACCTTCCGAACGTCACCGCACCGGCCGCCGCCGCCATGGTCGGCCCCAGCTTCGACGCGACGCTCGAGGACATCGTTCCCAACGACATCTTCGGCGTCCCGACCGAGGGGCTCTACCTGTTGACCTTGGCCGACCAGGCCGGACGACGTTGGACGCTCTGGGCCTCGAACCCTCCGGGCGCCGGAGGCGCGGTGGACGTCCACGTACCGGACGTGTCCGGCATGGGCGGCACCCCGCTCACCGCCGGCACGACGGTCGCCACGGGCACCCTCTTCGCGGACCCGAACCTCGACCCGAACGAGTTCCAGTGGAACGAGATCCCGCGCCGCGCCTGGGCCCGCTCCCAAAGCGCGCAGGTGGTGTTCACGTACACGCCTTGATGGGGACGTAGAGGCCTGGGGAGTTCACGCTCATCGATCACAAGAGGTATGGACCGCCGGCGACTCTTGGGGGTTCTTAGGGCTCGCTTGTGGAGGGCTTTGTCTTTCCAAGCCCCGCTGTTTCGCTCCCCAACCTGACGGACTCATAGTTTCCAGAGGTCTCTCCAGGTCGGCATCAGTTCAACCCCGATGCCAACAATGACACTCAAGAAGCGTCCCATGGGACCTGTCACGTCGAGTTTCAGTTCCTTGGTCGTCGGGTTGCCCTTCTCCGCCTCGTTCAGTTCGAAGGCCTATCTTGTTCCTTGGCGAAGAAGGTCGCCGCATTTCTTGGAAGTCACACTCCTGTTTCAGGACATGGATCTCGGGGCGTAAGCGCCGCGTCTTCTCCATCACCTCGGTGATCAACACCACTCCTAGATTGGTCGGCCAGTTGCCTGAAGTCTCCCAATCTCCGCGAGTGTCACTGCGATTGTCTCCCGGAGTCGTGCTTGGGCTTGGACGTGGTTGTCCGGGCTCCAGAAGACGACGTTGTGGTGTGCGACATCGAACGGAAGGCCCGGCTCAGTCTTGCGCTTGGACTCCTTACACGTGTAGACCACCGGCTTTCCGAGTCCGTGTGCGTATCCAGCTTCCCACATCACATTTGGATTCCGGCTGCTTAGGTCAGCGATCAGGAATCTGCTCCTCATGATTCCGAATCGAATGTGGTCGTCAATGAGCCCTGCGCCTTGTTCTTCTCGTACCTCTTGGAGTTCGAATCCTTCTTCCTTGCAAGCGGCCTTGAACGGACCCCTTAGAGCTTTCATGGCCTCTTCGTCCTTAAAGGGAAGTGCCATGAATGCGCGAGAAGAGTCGCTTCCAGTTCGCTCGTTGTCGTGGAACCTCTTCCACCCCTCGAAGGTCAGGCCCAAGGGAAGTCCTTCATGTCCGCCGCCAACGACTAGCAGTCCAGAATCGCCCAGGGTCGTTGCGAGCATGTGGATGCTCTTTACGCTATTGGCGCCCGCGATCGCGGCCCATGTCTTTGGGTCTTTTCGAATCGAGTGGCCAAGGCCATCCAGGTTGGAACCGATGAATCGAATCAGCCGCTCAGCCTGAGCTGCTGGGGTTGGAAAGGGCGGGTCGGAGGTGGCTTCCGCGATCAATTCCGTTGTCAGGTATGCGTATGCCCGTTTGAAGTCCGAGAGCTTGTACTTGTGCCCAGGCGGCATCCTCGGAAGCTCGCCTGTCTTCTCCATGGCTTGCATCCGTAGCGCTCCGGAAACAAGCCAGCGAGGACGCGATGATTCCTTGAGAATCGCGAGATCACTTGGTATCTGGTCGTCGTTGAATCGAAACTCACCACATACCGAGCAATTCACCGTCCGGAGTTCTTGTAAGGTGCTACCGAACATATCTGATGACATGTTGGTCCCAGGCGTATCACAAACGAGGCATTGGCCAGTTTGGTGCTTCATGCAGTTGTCCTCTTAGCGTCGAATCAGTTCATCAATGACTGCGCCCGAGCTCGTTCCAGCTAGAGGTGAGCGCGCCTTGACATTCTAGGAGTGCCTGAGCGAGGTCCGAAAGACTAGAGGGGGAGTCTGGCGGCATGTTCGAGCGGGGGTCTAGCCCTCCCCCATTTTCGTGGACGATCCTGCCGTACGGCGTTTGCCCGTCAGTGAGCGTCGCCC
>TARA_R110002072_G_scaffold303126_2_pt1 | contig 11971 bp, 4 predicted proteins | sample TARA_R110002072 | Tara Oceans TARA_R110002072 (sample SAMEA4397118) | marine metagenome | biome: Polar Biome; feature: [SRF] surface water layer (ENVO:00010504); material: water (ENVO:00002006), including particulate matter (ENVO:01000060) such as... | depth 5 m | reverse complement strand
CGCCGCCTGATTCAGTCTCAGGCCACGACATTTGACAATAGCTCCGACTCAGGCCCTGTGCCTTCTGCTTTTTCGTACGTGCAGATTTCACCTCTCGGGCACCGGCTTTCTTGGCCATGACGAGCCTCCTTTACGAGCACCAGAAATTCCAGGCTAAAAGGTTACGAGGCACTCATTGACTTGTACAGTCCCTCTCCGTTCACTCAGTTAATCAACTGCTCGGATGAGTCTATTCAACGCATTACAACAAGTGATCGGGGCGGACTTACAGGCAGCACTACATCCCAGGCATGGAGTCAGAAATTAGATCCTGCCAATTAATTTGGAACGTGCTGGCACGATCCCCAACTGAAAATTCAAGGCTACAAACAATCAGCATTGCTGCTGCTTACATTGCGACACGGATTCATGACGAGCCTGCAGAATCCGTCACGGTTCTTCCGCACAACCTTCCATGAGTTTCGTTACGGCACGCTTTGATGCAACCGGTAGACTTGGCCACCGCTGAATCACGGCCAGCAGGTCACTGTCAATCCTTGCCAGATCGAGCCAGTCTCGGTCAGCCGGATCCTGACAGTTTCCGTAACTCCAATCGGCGTAACACAATTTGGTAAAGTACGATGCCGGTTCAATTCCCGCCGCGGGCTCGATGCACCGGCTGTGGAACATTGAGTCTGTTTGCATTGCTCTTGAGGCGATTTCAGTACCGAGGCTGATACGATTGGCGGGAGTCAATACTGCGAGCGCATTGTGAGCGCCGTTGGCAACGCAACTACGGTTCAAGTAAACTGCGATTCAAGTGAAGCCAAGGCTGCACTTGCTTTGAAATCAGGGGTCGAGCACAAATCCAGCTCCTTCCCAATGCGATCACACTACGACAAAGTCTAGGTTCAAGTCCTGGCCGGGTAATTTTCGCCTGTCTTCGGATAGCATGAACAGCAAAGGACTTGGAGCAATCGCTCTGAGTCCTTTTTTCGTAGATTCACCAAAAGGGTAGCAGCACGGCGCTCGCGTTGGCTTTGCACCGCTGGTCAATCTTAATCGCATCCATAGGATGCAGAAGTTCGGAGGACCAGTTGATGGCATGGTTCGAAATTAAGAAATCTGGCCAGCATCACGTAGCATTTCATCTTGGAAATCAGAAGTTCAAACGCTTCCCTGGAACGGCGAAAATGAGTGACTGCGGCAGTCCATCTAAAAGGATACAACACAAAACCAAAGCCTTTTCGATGAACACCAACTACAAACCTCATCCTCAACCGAGTCAAGAACACCTGCCAGCGAATCTCTGACTCAGAATACCAGGATTGTGACTTGGTCATTGAGGCGGAACCGAAGAGAAATTCTACCATGCACCGAGCACAGCTGAACACCGCCCCCTGCGGTTTATGCACAACTGACAACTACCCGAAGACGCAGAGGCGACATGGCTTTCATCGCGACAGTATTGCTCGTATCAGGACTAGGCGTCGACCTACTGAATCTACGGCTGGGAATCTCCAGACTCAGAGGGAACGGGCCATCAGGAATTCCGCTTGCTGGCCTCGCGTTCTGCTGCGCTGGATTAACGATTCTGTGCTTCGCAAGCGTCCTCGCAGAGTCGGACGCTCTAGTCATCGGCAAGTCGTACCTTGTCATACATTTACTCTTGAACTACGGCTTCCTGTTTTCTGCTGACGCGGTGCTTCGCCTCCGTCGTAAGTAACCACTTCTCAACACTTTCCCCTAATCGGACGAGTATGATCGACGTTAGTTTCCGGGTAGCTGCACCATGCACGACGGGCTTTCAGGGCGAGTACGCTGTCGAGTGACCGGTGGAGTTTCAGAGGTTTTCGCGACGCATTGCAGAATGCGCAGAGCTGGATACCGGGCCGGTTCGGATTCTTCGATCAAGACGGCCTCCAAGGCACCTCGTTGAAAACAGAGCGGAACCAATTCACGGACTCGTCTGGAAGCCGAACCCGCCGGTAGATTTGAATCGGCACCGACTCGCGATCATTCCGGCGCGCACTCATTCCGCCGCTCATCGGCTGACGAGTTGACAATGTGTCAACCGTCCCTCATTTTCCAGCAACGTCTTCGTTCTCTGACGTTGTCTGATTTCTCCTGCTGGAAAATGAACTGTGCTCTCTTCGCGGTTGTTCTGGAAACTTTTCTTTGTCTTCGCATTACTGTCGGCGGTGACGGCTTTTTCTGTCGTCACGATTCTTGGCGGCCGGCTGCGGACCATCGCCTACGAGAAGGAATCCCGGCGTCTCCACGATTCAGCGATGACGATGGTGGGACTGCTTGATGGCACTTTTAATCGCGGTCGCCACACCAACCTGACAGAGGCTGTCGCGGAAATCGCTCACGAGAACCGGACGCGAGTTACCCTGATCACCGAGGAAGGCATCGTGGCCGAAGACTCGGAACACGATCCGACGTCGATGGAAAACCACGCCGATCGCTCCGAGATCGTTCAGGCTCGAAGAGTCGGCCAGGGCATGGCTCGACGTGTCAGTCCGACGCTGGGCATTCCGATGCTGTATCTGGCAATTCGTGTCGGCGATGAAACTGCTCCCGTTGGTTACGTTCGAAATTCCGTCGCGCTGGACGCTGTCGAGGCTGAAATCGATCTCGTCAAACAGCTCGTCGTCGGCACCTTTCTGGTTGTCAGCCTGCTGGCTCTGGCTCCGATGTTTCTGATCCTTCAGCGAATCATCCAGCCGCTGACGACTCTCAAAACAGCCGCCAACGCGATCGCCGCAGGTGACCTTCAACAGGCGGTTCTTATTGATCGCCGCGACGAACTCGGATCGCTGGCAGAAGCCTTCAACACGATGAGCCACGAACTTTCAGCACGAATGTCCGAATTGCGGAAGACGGGTCAGGAGTTACGTGAAAGCAGCCAGCTTTTGTCGACAGTTTTCGGATCGATGGTCGAAGGAGTCGTCGCCATCGACAACGACGAGAACATACTTTTTGCGAACGAAGCGGCTCGCGATCTGCTGGAATTTCGGGATCGCGACCTGATCGGCCGCCCCGTCTGGGAATGCGTCCGCAACGAGACGGTGTGCATCGTTGTGCGACAGGCAATGACCGGGCTGGAGCGTTCTGTCGAGTGTCAGTTGCCCCGCAGCGGGACGATCGTCGAAATCGAGGCCACGCCGCTGGCCCAGGATCCCTGCCCCGGCGTTGTCCTGGTTTTTCACGATGTCACCGAACTCCGACGTCTTGAAAACATCCGTCGGGATTTCGCGTCGAACGTTTCGCACGAACTCAAGACACCACTGACGATCATTCAGACATCGGCTGAAACTCTGCTCGATGGAGCGATCGACGACTCCGAATTCGCCAGGCGTTTTCTGATGCGAATCGAGGAGCAGGGAAATCGCCTGAACGCCCTGATCGAAGACCTTCTTCAACTGGCACGAATCGAATCGCGCGAGCAGGCGTTCGACGTGACTTCCGTCCCCGTTCGTCTGGTGGTGGAATCGCTCGTCGAAGAACTGGCCTCACTCTCCGAATCTCGAAAAGTGCAATTGAAGATCGACGGTGGCGAGAACGACGTAAACGTCGCCGCCGACAAGCGGGCGTTTCGAACGATTATGGAAAACCTGCTGAGCAACGGCCTCAAGTACACTCCCGAGGGCGGTCAGGTCGCTGTTTCCTGGACACGTGATATGAATCATGCCGTGATTCTGGTTCGCGATAACGGCGTCGGTATCTCGCGTGAGAACCGGAAAAGAATTTTTGAACGATTCTTTCGAGTTGACCGGGCGCGAACTCGCGAGATCGGCGGAACGGGACTTGGTCTGGCCATCGTTAAACACATGGCGACCACTTTCGATGGAGAAATTTCCGTCGAAAGCGAAGTCGGAAAAGGCAGCACATTTTCGCTGCGAATCCCCCTCTGGATCGATACCGACTGAAACGATACCCGGAAGCCAGCGAGCGGTACCACGTTGATTTCCAGCCAGAACAAACAGACTCGCAACGACCGCTCCGACAATCCCCATGACTTGATTCAGAATTCGCCACCGCGTTGAAGTGCGGCCAGGATTCCATAGAATCCCGCACCTTAACATTTCCTTAACGAATCCTTAACGATTTTCAGGAAGCGGTGGCGTCTTGGATATTTCAGCGTTTTTCACGCTTGTCTGTGAAATTGTCGGTGGCCTTGGCATCTTTCTGCTTGGCATGAAACACATGTCGGACGGGATGCAGGCTGTGGCGGGCAACAGTCTCCGGAAGCTGATTGGAGCCGTCACAAACAACCGAATTCTTGCGACAATTGTCGGTGTTGTCGTCACTTGCGTCGTTCAGTCGAGTTCGATCACCACCGTCATGGTGATTGGATTTGTGAACAGCGGAGTCATGCAACTGGGTCAGGCCATCGGTGTGATCATGGGAGCCAACATCGGGACCACAATCACCGGCTGGATCCTCGTCCTGAAGATCGGCAAGTATGGACTACCGCTTCTTGGAGGATCAGCATTCTTCTATCTGTTTTCCCGAGGCGATCGCTGGCGGTACTGGGCGATGGCTCTGATGGGAGTCGGCATGGTCTTCTTTGGCCTCGAAGTCATGAAAGATGCCTGCTCGATGATCAAAGAAACTCCAGCATTTGAAGCGTGGTTCCAGAGGTTTGATGCGAGTACCTATCTGGGTGTACTCGGTTGCGCCGCCGCCGGCTGTATCCTGACCGTGCTGGTTCAGTCCTCGTCCGCAACGCTTGGCATCACGATTTCGCTGGCTGTGCAGGGGGTCATCTCGTACGAAACAGCTGCCGCACTGGTGCTTGGTGAAAACATTGGAACAACGATTACCGCATTTCTTGCATCACTCGGCGCAACGACAAACGCGCGTCGAGCCGCCTACTTCCACGTGATCTTCAATCTGGCCGGCGTTTTCTGGATCACGTTGATCTTCGGCTGGTACATCGAACTGATTCAGTCACTGGTTGACGGAGACGTTACCGAGGCAGTGATGGTCGATGGCAAGCAGACCTTTCCGTACACCGTCGCCGCCATCGCAGCGACGCACAGCGTATTCAACATTACAAACACCATCATTTTCCTGCCGTTCGTGGCTGTCTTCGAACGACTGCTCATAAAACTCGTCCCATCCAAGGGCTTCAAGGAAAAGCCGCACCTGACGGATCTTGACATCCGCATCCTGGAAACTCCGCTGCTGGCGATCGAGCAGTCTCGGAAGGAGATCGGAAAGATGGGTGACGGCTGCTCGAAGATGCTCGACTGGAGTGCCGAACTCCTTCAGCAGGATGACCCCGACAAGGCACTCGCTGATCGTTTAAGGCAACGCGAACAAGTGCTTGATTCGGTTCAGGACGAGATCTCCGAATTCGTCACCCATCTGCTGTCGGGCAATGTCCCACACTCAGTCGCAACAGAAGCCCGTCGCCAGATGCACATGGCTGACGAATACGAATCTGTCAGCGATTACGTTCTCGACCTCGATAAGTTCGACCGAAAGCTCCGAAAAGAAGGCGAACGGTTCACGGAAGAGCAACGGGCGGACCTGGTGAAGCTCAATTCTCACGTGGCTGAATACCTTGCCGAAGTCAATACCGCACTCGCCACCGGCAACAAAGCGATCATCACTAAAACCGATCCCACGGCAAAACGAATTCGCGATGAGATCAAGCAGCTGCGCCAGAAACATCTGGCCGAAATGTCCAATGGCACCATTGCTCCCGTTGTCATGGTTGCCTGGCTTGCTTCTTTGAACGCCTACTCAAAAATCCGCGAGCACACGCGGGAAATCGCCGAAGCCATCTCCGAAGCTAAGTAGTCTCGCAAAGTCGGCTTGTTCCTTTGACCGTCAGCACATGATCCGCCTGCCGGTCGGCGATCGTTTCAACAATTTCACCTGACAGACATGCGTCGATCGTGACCAGGTGAAGTGACTCGCGTGCCGGGAATGCCCCCCGACAGATATTGGCATGTAATGCTCGTTCGTTTGAATGGGACACCCTGCAAATTGAACGTTTACTTCGCGTCTTCGCGTTTCGCCTCTTTGACCGCTTCGATTGATTTGAGGATGTTCTCTCGCCAGGTTCCCTGCAGCTTGTCGGGGTTGGCCCGGTTCAGTGTGCGCAGGGCCTCATCGTACTGGCCACGCCGTGTTAGAATTCGCGCGATGCCCTGCAACGCGCCGTATTCATCGGCCCCACCGATGCGTTCACGGCCGACGACGACGGCGTTGAACGCTTCCAGAGCTCTGTCGTCGTCGCCCAGATTCCGTTCGCGATTCCAGGCGAGCGTCAGCAACAGCGAATCACGACTGCGGGCCTCGCTGACCCACGGCAGCGCTTTGGTGAGATCGGCTTCGGCTTTGGCACCTTCTTTGGCGATGTAATGCGCTCGTCCGCGTAAGTAATAACCTTCGCCGCGCTTCCAGAACGGCCATCGCATCAGATCTTCGTCGGCAAATCCCACGATCACTTCAGACGCTTTGCCCTGCGCGAGGAGGCTCTGCATCTGCGCGGTCTTCTTCACGGCCTCGACAGGGATTCGTTCAATAATGTCCTCGGCGTTAGCTCGATCGAGCATCGCGGCTTCTTCCAGCGCGGCAGCTTTCTGTTGATCAGTGATATTCTCCAGTTCGGCAAGGGTAAGGAAGCTCGCCGCCTTGCGACCTTTTGTGGCCTTCTGGAAGCCGATAGCGAAGTCAGTCACGCTGGGATCCGACTGGAACTGATGCGACCTGCCGTCGTAGAAATGAGCGAATTTCATCGGCACGTGAAAACCGTTCGTACCGGTCGGTGAAAACGCACTGAGTTCCTGGCCGTCCTCGCGGAGACGCTGACGACAGAGGTTGATGTGCCAAGGCAGGCTTTGTGTAGGATGTCTGCCAACGACCTGATTCAGTGGATCGTTTTCGTCAGTGGTGACCGGGAATCGAATCTCGACGATCCAGTGGTCGTCGGCGATGTGCGTGGCGACTTCGGCCTTCGAGTCCCAGCCGAACGCTTTACCAGCACCACGATCCAGATCGACGATGTGACCGGCGGGGCTGACAGCGATCTGATAATAGGAGTGCGTTTCGGTGGCGAGTTCGATCTCGACGACATCGCCGTGCCAGATGGCCTGGTCGTCATCGCGGGTTGAGGCGGTGACAGGTTGCTCGCCAGGATGCTCATCACAGCGAATCGCAAAGTAGAGATTGCTGCCCTGCCAGCCGGCCTTGAACGAAGTGCCGAATGTGGGCGTGCGACCGGTCTGCAACTCGCGGAAGTTTCCCGTGGCAGCGACGGGGCATTTCTGCCAGTACACTTCGTCGAGCTTGCCGTCGATCACGATGTCGTACGCGTCACCAACGAGCCGCAACTTTGGCACAGGACCACGCTTCTGGCCAAGCTGCTCAGTCTTCATGCGCAGGCCCTTGAGGTAGTCGTCAATGAGAGCCACTCGCTGGCTGTAAACACTGGCAGAGCCGGCTTTCGCTTTCACCCTGCTGAAGAGAGCGAGTGCTTCATCGGCCTTCGCCTTGTCTGCTTCCATCAAGTGCCAGTTTGCCTCGCAGAACGTGAAGAACGCGAGCATCTCCTGCTCAGCGGGGCCGTAGAACAGGCGGCAGTATTCCCGCAGCATCGCGTCGACATCCGCGCCCTTGCCGCCCCAGTACATGCGGGCGGTGAAGTAGACCATGAAATGATTAAAGCCAATGCCTTTGGTGGCGAAATCCTGAGCTACGCTGAGCCAGATATCCTCGCCCGCCGAGATGCCCTTCGTCGCGTTCACGCTGTCGGCGATTGCGTGCGCGGCGAAGCTGGGCAGATACCAGCCTCGACTCGTGAAAGGGTAGTTTTCGAAAATGAGCAGTGGGTTGTCGGTCTTCTTTGCCCAGGCGGCTCGCAACACGTCCGGCGCGGATTCGCCTTCCCCCTTCACACCGCCTTTGTTGATCGGACGCCGACCGCCAACAATGCACACCTGCACGTTCGGTTCGAGCTTCTCGATCTTCAACGGCGGCAGCGTGTAAACGCCATAGGCGCAGTTCAGCACCTTCGCGCGAGGATGCGACTTCCCGATCTCCTTCGCGACGCGATTCACAAAGTCCCACACGTGGTCACTGAGCAGGCCGCGTTCGTGGCGTTCGGGCGAGTCTTTGCCTTTGCATTTTTCGCACTGGCAGATCGAGGTGTAGCCGTCCGGCGGCATAATAGAAACAGATTCAAACTGGTAAGTGTCGAGCAGCGTTCTCGCCCACCGCACGGTCTCGTCGAAAAGTTCGTCGTTCGAGTAGCACACCTGGCACTTCGAATCACCAGGTTTGAAGTCGGTCTTACCACCGTAGATCGCGAACCAGTCAGGATGCGCATCAAAGACTTCCTGGCGGTTGGTCATCGTGGAAATTCCGTGAGCAATCTGCAGCCGCTCGTTGTTGCGGATGCCAAGTCTCATGGCCCACATTGATGTTTCCGGACCGGCGGTGCTGAATCGGAAGTTGAACTGCCGCAGTGAAAAATCGGGCTGTACGGTTTCGTCGATCTGAGGCAGCGGAATCGTCTTCATCGACGGCAGCACTTCGCCCAGTTCGCCCGGCAGATACCAGCGAGCGCCGAGCTTGCGCAGGTAACCGCAGACGGCGTTAAAGCTGCCACGCTCGTCGAGCCCCCAGACTTCCAGCGTCTCCTTCGATTCCGTGGCTGCACCATCCGGTTTGCCCGTGTCGCCAGGCAGTCGCAACCGGTTTTTGTACAAACCGCGAGACGGCATGCCGTACGGCGCGCCGACGATCTTCTCCCACTCCGCCTGAGCGCGCGGGATGTCACTGTTATTCCTCGCGAACGGCTCAATGGGCTCGAACTCGCTGTCATCGCCGACCAGCGACATCCAGCCCGACCCGGTCGCGATGCGATAGGCGCCGGCATCCAGGCCATCCGCCTTCACAGGATTCTGCGGACTCTCACCAATGAAAATCTTCACGGCGTTTCCGCCTGGCACGGTGAGGATCGGCAGTCGCGCTCCGCTGATCTTTTCAATCTGCATCCGAAACTCGTGCGCGGCGACACGTTGCATCCGCGTGGGAGTTTCCGAAATCACGATCTCCGCTTTGGCGATTCCGTTTTCAACAATGAACTTTTCCGCCGCATCGGATGGATCGGCGAAAAAGCAGAACAACAGGAGAAGAATCAGTGTGATGTGTGCGGTCATGCTGGCTACTCAAACAAGTGTTGCATTGGGACTTGCGGGACAACTGAAGGAACGCGTCGCGGGCTTCTGCGAGTACCCCGGATTGTGCCGCACCGACGCCGCCTGATGCCAGCGATGCGGAACAAGTCAGTGTCTCTGCCGAGGTCAGCGCCGTTAAGGAACCGTCCCAAAGGATGGGCGGGACTCGGGAACCTTGCACCGTCATAACGACCACTTATTCTGTTCATGCCAACACTGACCCGATCTGAATCCCTGGAGCCACTTGTGATCGACTCACCGTACTGGCAGAACGTCGTTGACTACATCGCCCGGCAGAAGTTGTTTGACGATAAATCCGTCATGCTGGTTGACTGTTCGAATCACTCTTCCGATGGGAAAGTTAGAGGCACATTCGAAACAACGGCGGGCGACTCCGAGATTACCAGATGCGTCACAATCGACCGCGGGTTGACCGACAAAGAATGGACGCACTTTTTTGATTCTGCCCGCGAGAATCTGTTTGGCGATGAGAACGTCGACTTCGAACGCTGGCAGCTTGACCGGGTCCAGCAAATCGTCGCCGACTGCCCGCCGCTGGCGTTACGGGCGTTTCCCGAAACGGTTCCAGACGCCACGTCCCTGGTCGCAGAGTTCGAGACGCTGACCGAAACGTACCGGAACGAGTTCCGCCGGGTTCACAACCAGGTCCGTTTTGTCGGCATGTCGGTTTACAAGGAAGAAGCGACCGGAGCGGTGTCGCTGGACAGGCTCTACATTCCGCTGCGGGTCGTTCCTGAGGATCACAAAGACGAAGACACGTCCGGACGCACTGATCCGCTGACGCTGCTGGCTCCCGGCAGTCGACACGTGATTCTCGGGGATCCAGGCTCCGGCAAGTCGACGCTGCTGAAATTTCTGTCGCTGGTCGGATGGCACAAAGCGCTGCAGGAACGGTTTGGACAGACGCCTGACGAACGGATTCCATTGTTGATCGTTTTGCGGCAGTACGCGGATGAACTGAAGACTCGCCGCGACCTTTCAATCATGGAATACGCGGCGGAAAGGGCGAACAAAGAACTCGGGCTGACTGCCATTTCCGAAGAGTTCCTGCTGTACCACCTGTGCGTCGGTCGGGGAATTATCCTGCTGGACGGGATTGATGAACTGCCGGGGCTGGAGTTCAAGCAGCTCATTCGAGACCGCGTTGAAGAGCTGCTCAAACAGTGGCCGGCCAACACGGTGCTGATCACATCCCGTATCGTCGGCTACGAGCAGGACGCTCGATTCTCAGACGGACGATTCAATCATCACAAGGTCGCTCGATTGCTGCCTGAAGATGTGCGGCGTTTCGTCGAATTGTGGTACGAAGAGCGGATTGCTGGAGAACTGGACCGAACCGAACATTGCGAGGATCTGACATCCATTCTGGAAGACGTGCAGAATGAATCGATTCGTGATCTGGCTTCCAATCCCTTACTGCTGACGATCATTTGCCTGGTGCATCGTGTCGACGGGACGCTGCCGGACGAGCGGGTTGTGCTTTATCACAAATGCACCGAAACGCTGCTCAACACCTGGCACAACTGGAAATTCAAGTCGAACGACCGGGTGAAACGGAACGCCACTGAAAGGCGTAACCGGGCCAGGATGGAGTTTATTGCCTACTGCATGCAGGGGCTGTTTGATTCGACGGATGAAGAACAGCGGGCGGTGGTTCCGCTGGAAATGGTCAGCGAAATCCTGGTGGACTACCTGGAGCGGGAAGAGCCGCTGGTCACGGATGCGGAAGCTGAGGCCGATCTGTTTCTGCGTTTTGTCCGTGAACGAGCAGGCCTGCTGATCGAAGTTGGCGATGGGCAGTTCAGTTTTCTGCACCTGACGTTTCAGGAATACCTGGCGGCAACTTATCTGAAGAAAGAAATGGAAGCCGTTGCGACTGATGCGTCAGTCGCTCCTGAACAGGCGGTGGGCATCCACGCCGTGTGGCGGCTGATTGACAAGAACAATCGACATGCCAATACACGCTGGCATGAGACCATTCGACTGCTCGTTGCTTCGCTCGAGCGACCGGATGCTCAACGGTTTCTGGTTGAGAACATCCTGCCGAAGAGCGACGACATTGACGCCAGCTTTGTCACGCGGACTTTGCTGGCCGGAGGGATCCTGCTGGACCAGGTAGAAGGTGCGGTGGTGCTCGGTGAAGAAATCATCGAGCGGTTGTTGCGTTGTGCGATCGATGCGGAAGACGACAGAAGTTTCGAAAAGCCTTTTCAGTTGCTGAACCGGATCTGCCGTCGATGTCCGTCGGCGCGTAGGTTTGTCGAAGCATGCGTGGCCAGGTTGAGCGAAGTGCTGCCTGCCGATGAACGATTCCGCCTCGGCCTGGTGCTGGCTGGTCTGAGCTGGGTGGATTCACAGATCGATCAGCAATTGCCCGGATGGCTGCCGGAATCAGCACGAGACTGTTTCAAGTCCTTCGTAGCGGACGAGGTAGAACTATCCGAACGACTCGCTGAGGCCGCTTCTCTGACGGCCTTCGTACACAGCACGCTCAATGAAACATCCGGTACGACAATCGCCGTCGTCGGGCAGCTGATCGGCGTACCTGAACTCAATGATCGCACACTGATTCGCCTGGTTGGTCGCCATCACGCTTTTGGCTTTGTCGGACTTGCAGGTGCGTTCCCTGCCTGGCGTGATGCTGTCGCCGAACAGAAAGATCCGCTTTGCGATTACAAGACTTACTATAATCGGGCTCTGGATCGGGATCTGGCTCTGGCTCTGGCTCTGGCTCGGGATCGGGCTCTGGATCTGGCTCGGGATCGGGC
>TARA_R110002072_G_scaffold269868_1_pt1 | contig 11998 bp, 6 predicted proteins | sample TARA_R110002072 | Tara Oceans TARA_R110002072 (sample SAMEA4397118) | marine metagenome | biome: Polar Biome; feature: [SRF] surface water layer (ENVO:00010504); material: water (ENVO:00002006), including particulate matter (ENVO:01000060) such as... | depth 5 m | reverse complement strand
CACCCGGTTCGACAGGTTTGGAGACAAAATCGTTCATGCCAACCGCGAAGCAGGCCTTGCGATCCTCTTCAAATGCATTGGCAGTCATTGCCAGAATGGGTATCTTCGCCCGGCCTTTTAAACGTCTGATTTGCCGGGTAGCCTCCAGGCCATCCATGTTGGGCATCTGCAGATCCATCAAGATCAGGTCATAGCGTTGGGCCCTGGACTTTGTGACGGCCTCAACACCATCGGCAGCAGTATCCACCGTCAATCCGACGGCATAGAGTAATTCCAGCGCAACTTCACGATTGATCTCATTGTCCTCCACCAGCAGGACTCTGCACGATTGATGATGGGCGCGCAGTGTCTGTTCAGCATCAGCTATATTGGAACTTTCCTGCAAAAGTACGCCGTGACCACGCTTCAGTCTGACGGTAAACCAGAATGTACTGCCCTCACCGGGCGCACTGTCAACGCCTACCTTGCCATCCATCAGTTCAGTCAGCTGACGGGTAATGGCAAGTCCCAGTCCGGTGCCGCCATATTTGCGTGTGGTGGACAGGTCGCCCTGTTCAAAGGGTTGAAACAGGTGCCTGATTTTCTCTGGCGCAATGCCCATGCCGGTGTCACTGACCTGGAAGCGGATACACAAACCGTCGTCAGTCTCCTCCAGCAAACTGGCACTCAAGGTGATTGACCCGCTATCGGTAAATTTGACGGCGTTGGTGGCATAATTGAGCAGGCTCTGGCGCAGTCGTGTTGCATCACCCTTCAACCAGACCGGGACGGAATCCGGGTCGACGATCACCTCAATACCTTTCGCCGCGGCCTGCTCCTTGATAATCGAGCGTACATTGTCGAGTACGGCGGATAGATGAAAATCCTGGATTTCCAGCTGCAGGCGACCGGCTTCAATTTTGGAAATGTCCAGAATATCGTTGATGATGGATAACAAGTGCCGCCCGGCACTGTCTATCTTGTAAAGTTTATCTATTTGGTTGGCAGATGCTTCTTTGCGCACCAGATGGGTGAGACCTAAAATGGCATTCAGCGGCGTTCTGATTTCATGTGACATATTGGCCAGGAAGGCACTTTTTGCGGCATTCGCTGCATCCGCATGTTTTCTTGCTTCTTCCAGTTCCGAGGTACGTGTTGCCACCAGTTCCTCCAGGTGATGGCGATGGGCATCAAGCTCCAGGCCTATGCGTTTCTTCTCGGTAATGTCTTCCTTGATGGCAACATAGTGAGTTATCTCACCTTTTGCACCTCGCAAGGGCGTCAGGATGGCAAACTCCAGATACTCAATACCGTCTTTGCGTTTATTAAAAAATTCACCTTTCCAGGGTTTGCCCTTCGCCAGGTTGGCCCACATCTGCTGGTAGGTCTCCGGCGGAGTCTTGCCGGAGTGCAGAATGCGCGGATTCTTGCCCAGCACTTCATCGTGGGAATAGCCTGTTGTCTCGGTAAAGGCCGCATTCACATATTCTATTTCCGCATGGGCATTGGTGATGACAATGCTTTCCGGACTTTGCTCAACGGCCAGCGCCAGTTGCTCCAGCTGAGCCTGGGCTTTTTTCTGTTCTGTCAGGTCAATATCTATGCAGTAGCTTTCCGGCCCGTTGACACCGTCCTGTTGAACGTGGCTGCTGTAGACGGTGATAGATGAGCCGTCCTTGCGGCGCAGCGTCAGTTCGCCGGCAGGAACCGGTTTGCCGCCGGCAGCCCAGGCTTCGCTGGATTCAATCACCTGCTGACGCATATCATCGGGGATAATCAGGTCCTCAAGCAACTGGCCTAGAGCTTCCTGTTGTGTGTAACCGTAAAAGAGTTCACTGGCATGGTTCCAGAAGATGACCCGGCGCTGCTGGTCGTAACCCTGTACGGCAATGCTCGGGGTGTTTTCGAACAATGTGCGGAAACGTAGTTCGCTGGTCCTGAGGGCCTGCTCTGCCTGCTTGCGCGCGGTGATTTCCAGATGAGTACCGGCCATCCATTCAGGCAGTCCGGATTCTGTTCGCGTCAGAATCCGTCCCCGGTCCAGTACCCAAACCCAGCGTCCGTCCTTGTGCCGCATCCTTGCTTCGCATTCATAAAATCGGGTTTCACCGGCAAAATGCCGGTTTACCTGGGCTTCAAACAATTTCAGATCATCGGGGTGTACCACCCGATCCCAGGTAGTGATGTCAACAGGCGCCAGTTCGTCCAGCGTGTAACCGATAATGTCGGCCCAGCGTTCATTTATCCGCACTTCACCGGTTTGCACATTCCATTCCCAGGTGCCAACGTCTGTGCCCCAGATGATATTTGCGAGGCGCTGCCTTTCGGTCTCCAGTTGCACGTTGGTTTCCTGTTCCTCACGCTTGCGATGCAGGTAGTCGCGCAGCACCCAGCCAATGGCGACAGTAAGCACGGGATACATCACCATGACCGGAAGCGAGATGGTCGACAGCACGGTTGTTGCAACTCCGTCCGGCAACGCCAGCATCAACATCAGCATGACAATATGCACCAGCAATCCCATCAGATAGAGTTGATACAGGCTGATGGATTCGATGTCTGTTTTGAGCAGTGCGCGGAATGCAAGTCCGATCAGGCCGGATGTCAGTACAACTGCGATGCCAACCAGCGCAGCGTCGCCACCGACGAACAGGCGGAAAGCCCCGACAATAGTCATGGCAATAATGGTTGGCACGGGGCCCAGGAACAGACCGCTGATGGATAATAATACTGAACGGGCATCAAAAATGACGCCGGGTAGTAAAGTGGCACTGATCTGGACCAGCAGAACCCCTACCAGACCGATTACGCATCCTACGACCAGCGAGGGGCGATCTGTCCAGTGGATGTGTTGACGGTAGGCGAGATAACCGATCAGTTGCACAAGTGCCAGCAACAGCACGCCGTTTATCAGCAGCGAATAACTGAAGCCCAGTAGTGAGGCTGTGTTCATGGCAGCTTTCCGCCGGAAGTGTCCTGATATCGGGATGCAACATCACGAAAAGTTGCAAATTCCTGTAGAAAAGCGTCCACAACATCCGGATCAAAATGTTTAGCCCTGCCCTGCGTGATAATCTCCCGCGCTTTCTCCATGGACATGGCCGGTTTGTAAACGCGTTCGGTAATCAGGGCATCAAATACATCGGCCACGGCCATCAGTCTGGCCGATACGGGTATCGCATCACCTGCCAGGTTGTCCGGGTAGCCGGAGCCGTCCCAGCGCTCATGGTGCCAGTGAGCAATTTCCTTGGCGACCGCCAGAAACTCAACGGGTTGTTCAATGTCGCGCTCCGCCTGCTCGATTGCCTGCGCGCCAAGTGCAGCATGGGTTTTCATGATTTCCCATTCGTCAGGCGTCAGCGGGCCGGGTTTCTGCAAAATATTGTCCGGAATGCCGACTTTGCCGATATCGTGCAACGGTGCTGAGCGAGTCAGCACTTCGATATAGTGATCGTCCAGGAGTTTCCTGAAGCGCCGGTGATTACGCAAACGCTGCGCCAATGTATGCACATAGGCCTGGGTGCGAAGAATATGGTTGCCGGTTTCCTTGTCGCGGGTCTCAGCCAGATGTGCCAATGCCCGCACGCTGACCAGTTGTGTCAGATCGTTTTCCGCCATGCGCCGGCTGACTTCGGCCTCCAGCCAGGCGTTCTGATCTGCCAGCCGGTCACGTGCAGTTTTAAGTTCCAGATGGGTATGAACACGGGCCAGCATGACCTGGGGCATGATCGGTTTGGTAATGTAGTCAACCGCGCCGAGCCGGAACCCGCTCAGCTGGTCTTTCTGGCTATCAAGTGCTGTTACAAAAATAACCGGGATGTCGCGCGTGATGCTGTTGGATTTTAGCTGTTCGAGTACCTGGTACCCATCCATGTCAGGCATCATGACATCCAGCAGAATCAGTGCTGGCACAGGATCCTGACGAGCAAGCTGCAAAGCTCTGGTACCGGAGTTGGCCACCTTGACCTGATAATCGGAACGCAATAGGTCACCAATCACCGCAATATTGCCCGGATCATCGTCCACAACAAGTACAGTCGGGTGCTGAACGCTCATGGTAACCATCATACGCCCGTTGGCGAGATCCGGCACTAGTACGATTGGGTAATTTTCACAGAAATGTGAACTGGTTGGTGATTCATACACAGACAAAAGGCTCCCTGAGGAGCCTTTTGTTAGTAAAATACCTGATACAAATGTGGGTTTGTAGCAGTATTACCAGGATTTGCCGATAGAGAAGACAATGCCTTCACTGCCAGTGGGGCTGCCACTGGAGTTCAGCTGGTCTGACAGATCCTTGTCGCTGAGTACTGCAGCAATGCCAAAATCGATGTCAGAGATGGTCATTCCGTAGCCTACTTCCAGGTAGTTACCATCGAAGTCTTTACCGAACGCGCCGAATGTACCGTAGAGGCCGGACTCGCCGGTCACCGTCAGTTCCAGGAAGTCATAGTCTTCGCTGGCACCAAATCCGGACCACTCGCCAAACGAGTAGCCCAGGCTGAAGGCACCGTAGCCCAGACCCAGATTGATTTCGCTGTAAGTATCGTCAAATTCACCGGTGTAGAAATAACCGGTGTAGCCGATGCTTGCAGATATGCCTGATTCTGTTTCAATGCCATATCCAAAGTATCCGTCAACTTCCAGACCATCGCCTACATCGGCTGCCCACGAACCTACATAAAAGCCTTCATTTTCAAAGTCGATTCCGGCGCTGGCTGAAGACGACTTCTGCAGAATACCGCGGAAGTAATATTCAGATGCATAACCAATATTGTAAGACACTTCGGCTGACGCGCTTGTTGAGGCGATCATCGCCGTAGATGCCAGTGCGAGTCCTGCCGCGATTTGAGTCATTCTGTTCATGTTTATCCTCCCAGATAAATCCTTGCCTGATAGTAAGCTTTTCTGCGGAATTTGATTGTTGTCGAAAGTACGTGACTTTCTTGACATCATTTTGAGCACAGAGCTGTTAGCAATTGGGAGATTGCAAATAGCAGGCCAATTTCTGAAAGTGCCCGAAATCAGGGCCTCTGGCCCCGAAACTGGACGAGTCAGGAAAGTTGCAGGCACCAACTTGGTGCGTCATTCAGAATTTTGCACAAGCATGCGCCACAAAGTGGCACAGCACGGTGCAGGTAGATAAATGTCACGCCACGGGTATGAATCGGGAATGTTTTGTACAGGCAGTTCTCTATTGTCGCCAGGCCTGTCAGGGTGTCAGGCGTTCAAGCAGATAGGCGTAGATGAGTGCATCCAGCTGAGCGCGCTGCTCATTGTTGGCAGCACCGGAGTGCCCACCCTCGGTGTTCTCGTAATACAGAACATCGTGGCCCATATCTGTCATTTTGGCGACCATCTTGCGGGCATGTCCCGGATGAACCCGGTCGTCACGGGTTGACGTGGTAAAGAATATTTTTGGATAGTCCACATTCTCATGCACGTTGTGATAGGGCGAGTAGGTGCGGATGTAGGCCCACATGTCCTCCTCATCCGGATTACCGTACTCGCCCATCCAACTGGCACCGGCCAGCAGTTTGTTATAGCGCTGCATGTCCAGCAAAGGTACCTGGCTCACCACTGCATTGAACAGGTCAGGACGGCGCGTCACCGCAGCGCCTACCAGCAATCCGCCATTGCTGCCGCCGCGGATGCCCAGATGTTCGGACGAGGTGATGTTGCGTGCGATCAGGTCCTCGGCCACGGCTTCAAAATCCTCATAGGCCTTGTGGCGGTTTTTCAGCAGAGCCGCCTGATGCCAGCGCGGACCAAACTCGCCGCCACCACGGATATTGGCCAGCACATACACGCCGCCCTGATGCAGCCAGTTGCGCCCGACGATGGCCGAATAGTTTGGCCGGTAGGACAGCTCGAATCCACCATAGGCAAACAGCTGCGTCGGATTGCTGCCATCAAGTATTGCGTCGCGCGCGATTACCACAAAGTAGGGGATTTGTGTGCCATCAGCTGATGTTGCCATGTATTGCCGCGTCTCGAATGGACTGGCATCAAACATTGCCGGCAACTGTTTGATAACTGCGGGTGTGAGCATGTTGTCAACATGGTAGAGCGTCGTGGGCTCCAGAAAACTGTTGTAGCTTACAAAAAAATCCTGCTGCTCGGGTGAGGCGTTCTGAACGTTGATGGAGCCATTCGGGTCAAATGCCACTGTCTCACGTTGCCACTCACCATTGGCCATTGGCGTGTAGCGGTCCAGACGGCCGCGCACGTTGTCCAGCCAGTTCACCAGGATGGCATCTGACGTCACCTGCATATCAAGGATGGCACTGCGTTCATCAGGCTGCACAAACAGTTTAAACTGTGCATTACCCGCAAGAATGTCATCCATTGGGGCATACACGATGGCACCCTGGCTGAATTCCTGCCAGTCGCTTTTCAGGTCGATATACAAATTGTTGCGAAACAGACCGGCAACTGTTGCGTTGTTGGGGATCGGCAACAACGTCAGCTCACCGGCATTCAGCACGTAACGATCAGCAGTATAGAACGTCAGCCCTTCCTGGATTACCGGGTAGGCATTTTCGCCATCGCGCAGGGTGTAGGAGTAGACTGATACCGAATCGGTGGGCGCAGAATATAGTGGCGTTGATGCTGTAATTGTCTGTCCGCGCTGCCACAGTCTCAACTGCGCGGGATAGCCGGAGTCGGTCATGCTGCCGGCCCCGAGGTCTGTGCCGACAATGATTGTATTTTCATCCAGCCAGTTCACGCGTGATTTGCTTTCGGGCAGCTCAAAACCACCTTCCACAAACGCTTTGTCAGCGATGCTGAATTCACGGACGACCGCCGCATCCGAACCGGCTATTGACAGACTGAGCAGGCAGCGATCGAAGTCCGGGTACAGACAGTTGATGCCGCCCCAGGTCCAGTTCATGTTCTCATCTGCGGCCAGTTTGTCCAGATCCAGCACAGTTTCCCACGCGGGGTTGTCCTTGCGATACTCGGCCAGCGTGGTGCGCCGGTAAAGGCCGCGCACGTGTCCGGCATCACGCCACAGGTTGTAAAGATAATCGCCGCGTCGCGAGAAATCGGGGATACGTGCATCGCTGTTGAGTACTTCCAGGGAATTGTTGTACAGCTGCTGATAGGCCGGGTGTGACTGAATCTGGGGCAATGAGCGCGCATTCTGCTCCTCAACCCAGGCCAGGGCGGCCTCGCCTTCCACTTCTTCGAGCCACATGTAGTCATCCGCCAATGTCAGGTTGCCAAATGTCAGCGCACCAGTCAGGGCGCCAGACAAGGCAATGGTGCGTGCCAATATGGGCGTGCAACGTGACGCCGCCGAAATTGGAGCTGTTAAAAATGAAGCTGTAGAAAATTTAATCACCGGTTTCCCCCGCCATCCTGAAGCGCTATTCTGCAGGATAGCGGATGCTGTGGCGTCCGGCAACAAGGAGAAAAAACGCCAATTTCAGTGGGAGCCTGGCGCCTATTACAGGTATAGTTGGTACAGTTTATTGGGGGGGGTGTTGACGAGAATAAAATTATGGGGAAAGTATCCGCGGTTGCAGTCTCATTCTCAAGCGAGCGCCAGGGGCTTTCAAGAATTGCTGTCGCTGTCCGGTAAGCCCCGGTGCTCCGGCGTTGTGGCAGAATCATTTCACTAAAAAGAGGAGAAAAAGCAATGTTGAAGAAAATTTTGTCGGGTGTGGTACTGATGTGCGGACTTGGTCTTTCAGGCTACGGCCTGGCGCAGGACGAAGCGCTGACCTATGACATGGCTGAGCGGGCGATGGCGGCAGCGCTGGCGGAAGCCCGGGCCAACAACTGGAACCTCACCATCCTGATAGCAGACGCCGCTGGCATCCCGGTGATGATTCACCGCATGGATGGTGCCTCTGCCCGTACCTATGACATTGCACAGCGAAAAGCCCGTGTGGTAACAGAAACAGGGCTGTCCTCCGGTGAATACGGCCGCAGACTGCAGGCAGGCGAAATTGCTGAAGTCGAAAACGGTGTCACCTTTGCCGGCGGAGTGCCGGTCATGCTTAATGGTGAAAGGATAGGTGCGATCACATCCAGTGGCGCCAGGGGCATTGAAGATGAGCAGGTGTCACTGGCGGGCGCGGCTGCAATCGGAAACTAGGCAGGGTGTAAGTTTCTTAAGTGAAAGCACGTGTCACGGAAAGTTATCGAAGCGCATACGCCAACCCTATCGCTTTCTTGCAGGGTGATTTAGTCCGGGTTGGCGTGACTGATGACGAATATCCGGGATGGGTGTGGGTCATTATTGCCGATGGTAATGAAGGCTGGGCTCCCCTGAAATATCTTGAACATCCGGAATCCGGCGATGCCGTCGCGAATACTGATTACTCTGCCCGGGAGCTCGACGCTGACGCCGGGGAGGCAGTAGAAGTGCTGAAATATCTTGATGGCTGGGTATGGTGCGTCAACCATGAAGGGCAATGTGGGTGGCTACCGGCATCGGTGCTGGATAGTTTCAGGTGACAAGACCATACATCACGCAAGGTTTCTTACGATGGCATCTTTGGCGTGGGTAGCCAGCCGTGCTGCACTGGATTCAGGGCATGATCACGTTCTCAGCGCTTTCGCTTCTGGATAAAGTAGAGAGTGCGAGTCAATACGTTTACTACAGTTCTATTATTTCGGTTCAGTTTCGAGAAGAAACGCGACAGATTTTTGTCAGAATGTCGGTCGCCTGCTTTCTCTGGGTCCGCAGAGCCCCCAAGCAGCTTCGATGGCTCTGTGAGACCGCGATCCCCCGACAGTAACATTAAATAGTGAAATAGCTTTTCGCGCGATGGCAAATTGCTGTTGTTCTCATTCTCCCAGGCGTTAATAGTACGCATTGACACGCCAATCTCCTCAGCCATAGCCCTGACATCCAGGCCGATCACCTGTCTGGATTTGCGGAACCATCTCGATTGATTGCTACGAGACATGCTTGAGTCGGGGAACAACTTTTTCACACGTGGTTCTTTTCGATCTTCCATTGGAGATTATTCCAAATACAAAAACGTATACCAATTCAATACTGAATTCCATTTCCGTATTGACCCTCCATCCTATTTAAATGCTACTTCCAAATTTATTTGTATAGGAAGTAAAAAATGCTTTGTACTGTTGAAAATGTGATCCAGTAATCAAAATATTTGAAAAATGCCAGGATAATGGAGAGGGAGTCTCAAGACCATGTGTGCTGATTTCACAAAATGGACCCGCTGGTTTAAATTCAGGAAGTATGTTTCGGCAATACTACTGATTCTGTTTCCTTCAGTATTGGCACACGCACAGCCTGCCGTTTGGGGCTCAGCAACCCCCAGTGTAGTGGAGGCAGATGTCCAGACGATAACGCTGAGTTGGGGAAGCACAAATGCGGACTACTGTGAAGCAGATGGTGAGGTATTTCCAACCAGTGGTGCAGTGACAAGTGGGCCATTCCCAGCCGGAGATTATTCCCAGGACTTCAGCTGTACTAATGCCTTTGGCACTAGTGACTACACATTGTACTGGAGCGCCGCTCCCGTCCCCGTGCTTTATACCTTTGCAATTTCACCCGCGACTGTGCTTATCACTGAGCCAATTTTTCTGACCTGGTCGTCAAGTCATGCTGACTCCTGCACTGCGAGTAACGGGGAAGTGTTCGGTACAGGTGGCGATTTGACGTTTCTCCCAGGTACTCTTGATGTGGGGCAGCACGATTTCTCTATGTATTGCGAAGGCTCAGGAGGAACTTCTGCAACACTTTATGCAAGTATCACTGTTGAAGCTGAAGTACCTGAACCCGTGCTGCATGCATTTGTGTTTACTCCAGGCACCATACTCGCCGGTGAGAGTGCGTCCTTCAGCTGGAGTTCATCTGACGCATCCACGTGCACGATAGCTGGCCAAGGCGAGTTCCCCGCCTCAGGCTCAATGATTTTCCCGGCAGGTGAGTTTGCGGTGGGTTTACACACTTTCACTATGTCCTGTAGTGGGCAAGGTGGTATGTCCAATTCAATCGCCACTTCGCTGACTGTGTCTGAATTGCCTCCGACGTTACCTTCAGTGCCGGGCGGTTTGATATCCACGAATATGTCGCCTGTTGCCGGGGATTCCTATACGCTCTCCTGGGGCGCAGTGTCTGGTGCAACAAGTTATACGATTTATCAAAACGGTACGCCCACAACGTTGTCCACACCGATGCAGACCATTGCAGGGGCTTTGGAAGGAACATACAGTTACGCCGTCACGGCCTGCAACAGTGCAGGCTGTAGTGCCCAGAGTGGCTCCGTTGTTGTGTCCGTGGGCCCGGCAGTTCCCACAACGCCGACAACGCCCGCAACACCTTCTGCGCTGCTGTCCTCTGTCAGCGCACCCACAGCCGGGCAAAGCTACACACTGTCCTGGAGCAATGTTCCCGAAGCTACCAGCTATACGATTAGCCAGGACGGTGTACCAACCACAGTGTCCGCGACGTCCCATACAATCGCATCTGCTCAGGAGGGAGCTTACAGCTACACCGTCAGTGCGTGTAACAGCGCCGGGTGCAGTGCCCAGAGCAGCCCAACAATAGTAACCGTGTCAGCCAGTTCCGGTGGAGGAGGAGGTGGTGGGGGTGGCAGTTCCACTTCTTGTTCTGCGTACCCTGCCGCTCCGGGCAACGCCTACTCACTGGCTCTTGGTACACACACATTTTCCATTACGGGCTCGACCTCGGGCGGCGGTTGGGGAACTGATCAGTATACCCATGACAGCAATATTGCTGCGATGGCTGTCCATGCCGGTATTGTTGGCAATGGCGAGACTGCCATTATTCAGGTGCACCGCTCTGAGGGCCTGAGCAGCTACCTCGGTTCATTTCAAAACGGTGTATCTACGTCAAGCTACGGGGCCTGGTCCGGCACCTTTTCATTGTCCCTGGTAAATTTGTGTGGTGATTCTGCCCCGTCTGTACCTGCTACACCTGCGGGCTTGGTATCCTCTAACAGCGCGCCCACCGCTGGGCAGAGTTATGCCCTGTCCTGGACTGCTGTGTCAGGCGCCACCAGCTATATGATTTACCAGGACGGCGTGCCTGCAACAGTGTCCTCGGCGTCCCATACAATCGCATCTGCTCTGGAGGGAGCTTACAGTTTCACCGTCAGTGCGTGTAACAGCGCCGGGTGCAGTGCCCAGAGCAGCCCTACAATGGTAACCGTGTCAGCCAGTGCCGGTGGAGGAGGTGGTGGCAGTTCCACTTCATGTTCGGCGTACCCTGCCGCTCCGGGCAATGCCTACTCACTGGCCCTTGGTACACACACATTTTCCATTACCGGCTCGACCTCGGGCGGCGGCTGGGGAACTGATCAATATACGCATGACAGCAATATTGCTGCGATGGCTGTTCATGCCGGTATTGTTGGCAATGGCGAGACTGCCATTATTCAGGTGCACCGCTCTGAGGGCCTGAGCAGCTACCTCGGTTCATTTCAAAACGGTGTATCTACGTCAAGTTACGGGGCCTGGTCCGGTACCTATTCGTTGTCGCTGGTAAATTTGTGTGGTGCTTCTGCTCCTTCTGTACCTGCTGCACCTGATGGCTTGGCATCTTCAACCTCCACGCTCCTGGTTGGACAGAGTTATACATTGTCCTGGGGTACCGTCTCCGGTGCCACCAGCTATACGCTTTACCAAAACGGTTCCCCGACAACACTGTCCACCACATCGCACAGCGTCGCATCCGCTTCACAGGGAACGCACGGCTACACGGTGAGCGCCTGCAACAGCTCAGGCTGCAGCGCACAGAGCAGTCCGGTGACAGTTACCGTAGCCAGTGGTGGCGGTGGTGGCGGCTCAGCCCCCAACCCATCCGGACCCGGTTTCAGCAGCACCTACGAGATCCGTGGTAACCCGGCCCTTGGCGGCGCCATATATGATTCGCTGTATGTCATGAGCAACGACAGCGCACCGGGTGTGCGGGACTTTTTTGTGGAGCTCAACGGAAGTCAGTTTCAAATCGCCTATCCGGCCAGCAGCGCCATCGCACTGGAGGACTATACCCAGCCCATGACCTCGC
>TARA_R110002072_G_scaffold11431_10_pt1 | contig 12002 bp, 7 predicted proteins | sample TARA_R110002072 | Tara Oceans TARA_R110002072 (sample SAMEA4397118) | marine metagenome | biome: Polar Biome; feature: [SRF] surface water layer (ENVO:00010504); material: water (ENVO:00002006), including particulate matter (ENVO:01000060) such as... | depth 5 m | reverse complement strand
CGGTGGAAAGCTGGGACGCCGGGCAGTTGCGGCAGGCCGAGCCGATGTTGAGCCCCAAGCTGGTCGGTGCGCTGTTTTTTCCGGAAACCGGTCACACGCTGGATCCCTACGAGTTGGCGCTGGCGCTGGCGCGGGAGGTTACCCAACGGGGCGGCCGGATAGAGCAAGCCGCGATAACTGACTTGACGCTGGAAGCAAGCCAGGTCCAGGCCCGCGCCGCCGACGGGCAAGCCTTCCAGGGGCGGCGATTGCTCGTCGCCGCCGGCGCCTGGTCCGGCGATTTGGCGCGCCAGTTGGGCCGCAAGCTGCCGTTGGATACGGAAATCGGCTATCATATGATGCTGCCCGACCCGGGGCGGATGCCGAGCGTCGCGGTAACCTCGGGCGAGCGGAAATTCATCATGACGCCGCTGCGCGGCGGCCTGCGCCTGGCGGGCACGGTGGAGTTCGCCAAGCTGGATGCGCCGCCGCGCTATCAACGGGCGCACAGACTGTGCGATCACGCCCACCAGCTCTTGCCGGCGTTGCGGACGCACGGGGCCAGTGCCTGGCAAGGCTTCCGCCCGACCTTGCCGGATTATCTGCCGGTGATTTCAAGCGACCCGGCAGCGGCAAATCTCTTTTGGGCCTTTGGTCATCAGCATCTGGGCCTGACCCAGGCCGCCGTGACCGGACAGATCATCGCCGATCTGGTTGGCGGCGCGCGCGCCCAACTGGATCTGGCGCCCTATCGGGTTGACCGCTTCTAACGGGGGATCGACAACCAAGGCCGCGCGGGCGCCTCGCCGCCGCCGTGCGCCGACGCGCTAGCCGATCCGCGGCGGGCTGCCGGGACTTAGCCGTCGCTCCAGCGCCAGATAGACGCCGCCCAGCAGGATCGCCGGCAGCACGCCGGCCAGCATGTCATTGCCCTGCAGGCCCAGGGCCCAAAGCAGCGCGCCGCCGATCAGCGCCAAATAGACAAAGCTGTAGCGGCGACAAAGCGCCGGATCGGCCCCCTGGCTGGTGTCGAAAAAGCCGCGCGGCGACAGCAGCAGGTAGCCGCACACCGTCAAAGCCGAGACAACAAACAGGCTGGTTTCCCGCAATAGCTCCGCGCCGTCGATCAAGCCGGGAACGCCGGAGTTCCATAGCGCGGCGGACAGGATCAGCCAGACGTTGACGCCGGTCCACAGCGGATGCGGACGGCGACGCCACAGCAGCAGAACGGCCAGCACCGCCAAGGCCACCCCAGCGCCCCAGGCGAAATGATCCGCATCGGAGACAGCCGGCCCCCTGGTTTGGGCGAACAGGATCAGCGGCAGAACCTGAAGAAAGTTGGCGGCGAATTCGCTCAGCTGGCGCGAGCGGTTTTCTCGGGCGTTTTCGGGCATGGGGTAAAAGCTTTGTTGCGGCGGGGGGCGGGTCTTGCCGGGCGCGCGTGGGTTCAGTTTGACCGCTTTGGGACGGGCGATCCGACTCTAGGTTACACTGAAGCCGTGGGCAAAGGGATCACGATCATCGACGAAAATCGTATTGAGGCCGGTGATGCGCGCCCAGCCCTTGATGGACGGTCGAATGGCGGGTTTGCCCGCCAGCGTCAGGCGCTCTTCCACCCGGCCTTCGAACAGTGATCCGATGATCGATTCATGCACAAAGTCGTCGCCCAGGCTCAGCTCGCCCCGGGTAAAGAGCTGGGCCATCCGCGCCGAGGTGCCGGTTCCGCAGGGGCTGCGGTCGATCGCCTTGTCACCGTAGAAGACGGCGTTGCGGGCGTGGGCTTGCGGCTTGGTTGGCTGGCCGGTCCAGAGCAGATGGGACACCCCTTGAATGGTTGGGTTTTCCGGGTGTTGGCAGGTCACCGCTTGGTTGAACAGTTGGCGCAGCAGCGGGGAGTAGCGCAGGATGTGGTCGGCGGTGACGTTCTCCAGGCCGGGGTAGTTTTTTTGCGGTTCCACAATCGCATAGAAGTTCCCGCCGTAAGAAATGTCGGCGACAATTTCCCCCAGCCCCGGGCAGTCCACCTTGACCTCGGTCTTGTCGAGATACGCCGGTACGTTTTTAAGCCGCACCCAGTCGATGTATTGACCGTCGCGACCGAATTCCGCCGTGACCAGTCCGGCGGGCACTTCCAGCTTCAGGAGGCCTTCCGTCCTGGGGCGCACCAGGCCCCGCTCCAGCGCGACGGTTGCCGTCCCGATAGTGCCGTGGCCGCACATCGGCAGGCAACCACTGGTTTCGATAAACAGGATCGCCAGATCGTTGGCCGGATCGCGGGGCGGATAGAGGATTGACCCGCTCATCACGTCATGGCCCCGCGGCTCGAACATCAAGGCCCGCCGGACCCAGTCGTGGTGCTGTAGAAAGTCCTGGCGGCAGTCGCTCATGGTCTGGCCGGTCAGAACCGGGCCGCCGCCGGCCACCACCCGCACCGGATTGCCGCAGGTATGGGCATCCACGCAAAAGAAGGTCGAAGGCGGTGAGGAGCTGGGCAGCCGATCAGTCATTTTGGGAACTCGAGCCAGGGGTCGGAAAAATTGGATAATATATACAGTTTCGGCGGTCCAGAACCAAGCCCAGACTTTGAGTTCAGACCGGCTGTCGCAACTATTCTATCCGGGCAGCTTTGACCCCCGCCGCCCGCCGCGCACTTGCCGCGCCGGGACAGGATTGGCGTCAATCATTTCCGTCGATCCCATGGACGCCACGGTGTTTTTCGTCGTAGACCGGGCCAAGCCGGCGCGGCGCGGGGCTGGTCGTCGCCAGCCAGGGGTGGAATGCTTTGCGCCGCGTCGGGGCGATGGTTGAAGGAAAGGCTGGCGGGCGGTGACGCAAAAAGCCCTTTTATGGGGCGTCGCCAAGATGAGGTTAAGATAGCGGAGCGGGCGCTCTTGCATGAGGGCCTCTCGTTCCTGTTTCTCCCTGGCGGTAGAATTTTACCGTGAATTTGAAAGAGAAGGAAGCTGCCGTTGTATTGGTCAGAGAGCCGGTCTCTTGCGGAGGAAAATGCGGCCGCCGGACTGCCGGTGCGCGACCTGCGCGGCTATTTGGTCGGCCGCTGGCAATTCCAACGGCGCATCGACGACCAAAAGTCAGTGATGTCGGGCGACATACGTGGCGCGGCTGTTTTTGCAAATTCGGGGCCGGGGGCTGGTGGCGGCGGTTTAAGTTACCGCGAGGAGGGCCGGTTCGATCGTCCAAATCAGCCGTCCTTGGTTTGCAGCCAAACCTACAGCTATCAGATTCTCGATCTCGGCAGCGCGGAAGTTTACTTTCCTGATGGTCGATTTTTTCACAGACTGGATCTGCGCCGGGGCCGATGGGAGGTTGAACATTCCTGTGGTCCGGATCTCTATAGAGGGCAGTTTGTGGTGATCTCACCCGACTGCTGGACAACGGTCTGGCGGGTCTCCGGCCCGCGCAAGGACGCGGTGTTGACCAGCCGCTTCAACCGGCTGGCGGCGGCAACCGGATAGCGGGGTCGCAAGCCAAGCGCCCGGTGGCAAAGGGTTTTTGCAGGAAGGCGCGGGGTCAGTTGTTGGCGATGCGCGTCCGCAGGGCGGCCAAGGCCCGTTCGGCCTCGTGAATTTCTCGCTCGATGGCCAGGCGTTCGCGGTGGTCGATATGCTGGTCGGCCAGGCCGTCGTCGATCGCCCGCAGCACCGAGGCTGCTTGCAAGACATAGCGCGCCGCCCCCTGATAGACATCGCTTTCAACCGAACCGTCGCTGTTGGGCAGGGCGCGCTCGACGGCGATATAGGTGCTGTCCTGCAGGAAATAGTCGGCCAGCCGCTTGTCGTCGACCGCGGAGATCAGCGCGCGAATTTCGTGGGCGCGAAAGGGCACGCGGTTGCTTACACGGGCATAGAGCATGTCGTAGCTCATGCCCATCTTCTGGGCCGCGATCTCCACCGTTGGGGATTTTTCAACCACCAGCAGGTTGTAGATCAGATCGTGAAAGTCCCGCTCTTCCTTGGCCAACCGTTTTCCCTTTCACCGCTGGCGTCGATAGCGTCGATAGCGTCGATCCGCGCGCTCAGCAGAACTGCCGCCCCAGAGATGGCGCGTGTCCGCCGGCTTGTCAATCGCGACCGAAGGGGGCGATGGCCTTGCCTTGGGCTTGGGCGGGCTGACTCCAGCTAGCTGGCTCGCGGCAGCGCCGACAGGTTGCCCGGCTGCATTTCACTGCGCGGCAGCAAAATCTTGAACTGTTGTCGGAGATCCCGATCCAGCTCCGCCGAAATGACCTCGGGATAGTGGTGGCTTAAAACCTCGCGCACCTGGGCGCGCGCCAGATCACGGGTGTCCAGCGCGCCGGCTTTTTCCCAGTCGTCGCGGGTTTGTCGGTTGAACAGGCGGGGATAGAGGTACTCGCTGTTCATCAAGGCCAAGGTCTGGCTGTGGCCGAGGAAGTGGTTGGGACCGTTGGTGCACACATCGTGGATGACCTCGACGGCCAGGCTTTCATCGGTGACCTCGATCCCCTTAATCAACCGCATCACCGCGCCATTGACGTCGTTGTCGATGACATACTGTTCATAGGCCACGGTCAGCAGGCTTTCGAGGAATCCGGCCGAGTGATGGATGTAGTTGGAGCCGGCCAGCGCCGCCGTCGCGGTGGTGAGACCCTTTTCGAAGCCGGCCTGCGCATCGGGAATCTTCGAATCCGAAATGCCGGAAGAGTTGTAGATTGGCAGGTTGAGATAGGTGGAAATCTGAGCGCAGGCCGCGTGCAGCAGGGCGAACTCGGCCGATCCGCCGGTGAAGGCCCCGGTGCGCAGGTCGGCCTGCGCCGGCACGCAGCCCATCAGCAGGGGAAAGCCGGGTTTCTTGAGATTGACGTAGGTGAAGCCGGAGAACTGTTCGGCGACGATCTGCACCAGCGTGCCGGCCAAGGAGGCTGGCGAGGTGGCCCCGGACTGCGGCGCCGAGGACAGCGCCACCGGGATGTTGTATGCGATCAGTTGGTCGAGAATTTCCACCGTCTCGGTGGCATAGCGCAGCGGGCTAACCGTCCAGCAGTTGGAACAGGACATAAAGGGCCGTGCGTCGAAGGCGGCCGCGCCGCCGGCGATCATGTCGGCCATGGCTCGCAGCTTGCCGCCGTTTTGCGGTTCGTAGAGGTTGACCATGACGTGCTTGTTGGTGCTGGCAAGACAGGCGTAAAGCTGGTTGACGTCAAGGTCTTCATTGGCCAGGTCCCTGGGAACCACGGGACGCATGTAGAAGTGGATGTGCTCCAGCGTGTCGCACAAGCGGCCGATATGATAGTTGTCGGCCATCCGGGTTTCGCGAACCTGGCCATCCAGATCCAGCAACTTCACCGCCTGGCCGCCGGTGCCCATATAGACACGGTTTTGCCCCAGATGCAGGTCGTGTTTACGCTCCCGCCCCGCCAGCAGCACCTCGGGTCGCGCAACTTTGCGGGCCTCGTCAATCAGATGCGCCGGGATGAAGACGCGGTTGTGGTCGCTGTCGATCCGGCAGCCGGCGGCGCGAAAGACCTCACGGCAGGGACTGGCCTCGACCGCGATGCCGGTTTCTGCCAGCACGACATAGGCGGCGGCGATGATCCGCTCGATCTGCGCGTCGGTAAGCGGGCGGTACTGGCCGCCGGACAGCCCCGCCGGCGCTACCGGCAGCGACAGCTTGTCGGTTGTGCTTTTGGGTCGCCGTCGCCGCCGTTCACTGTTGGCCATGAAAACTACATCCTTCTGGTCAGCCGGATGGGATCATCCTGGGTTTTCTCAATAACGGCGTAAAGCCCTGTCGAGCGCTGTCCAGAACGGGACCTTGTTTGTCGCGCGGTGAAAAGATGAAAAGCCGCTGATTTTGGTCTTATAATTGTAAATCAGCGGTGGAAAAAAAGCCGGGCGCTATCCAGGTTTGTTTCGTTTGGGCGTGCTTGCCGCCAGCAACAAAGGTCGACGCCTTGGCTGACAAGGCGCGGTAGGCGGCGGGGACTGACCGTCAGGGTTCCCCGCGGCCCGTCGGCAGCGGGCGAAAATCAAAGGAAAGTCTTCGATGCGGCAGGTGTTCAAACCGACGGCGATCAGTGAAACCCCAGCGCAGAGCGATCCTGGCCGCTTGGTGACCTTTGGCTTTCTGCTGCTGCCCGGGGTGTCGCTGCTCGGAGTCATCTCGGCCTTGGATGTGCTGCGCAACGCCAACCGGTTCGGCGACAAGGCGCGCTATCTTTGGCGAACCTATTCCTTTGATGGCCAAGCCGTGGAGACCAGCAATGGCCTGGTTCTCACCCCCGATGCGGCGGTGGCGGCGGCCGAGAAACTGGATTACCTGTTTGTTTGCGCCGGTTTCCATCCCGAGCGTTGCTGCGCGCCCGCCTTGCTGTCTTACCTGCGCAGCCAAGCCCGCCATGGGACACACATCGGGGCGATTTCGACCGGCAGTCATATTTTGGCGAAGGCGGGCCTGTTGCAGGGCCGTTCCTGCACCATACACTGGGAAAACGCGGCCTCCTTTGCCGAGCTGTTTCCCGATGTCGATCTGCGCAACCACCTCTATGTGATCGACGGCAACCGCTACACCTGCTCGGGCGGCACCTCGGCGATCGATCTTTTCCTCCATATCATCGCCGGCGAGGTGGGAGCGGATACGGCCATCGCCATCGCCGAGGTCATGCAGTTGGACCGGGTTCGCGGCGGTGTGGACGAACAGGCCCGGCTGCACCGGATCGCGCTGTCGGTCAAATCGGAAAAGCTGGCCAAGGTCATCGCCGCCATGGAAAGCAACTTGGAGTATCCGCTTTGCCTGACCGACCTGTCGGCCCATGTCGGCCTGACCCGGCGCCAGCTTCACCGTCTGTTCCGCCGTCACACCAACCAATCACCCTCCGACTACTATCGGGATTTGCGTCTGCGTCACGCCCGTCGGATGCTGTCCCAGACCCCGGCCCGCATTCTCGACGTGGCGATCGCCACCGGCTTTGCCACCCATTCCCACTTTACCAAATGCTACAAGGCGCTGTTCGGTCATTCCCCCAGCGATGAGCGCCGCAAGTTGATTTGAGGCCGGATCCGGCGCGGTTGGACTTTCGCTGCCGGGGTCTCCAGCACGATAGGACAGGGCCCAAACGGGTCACGGCGCCGGCGGCGTCTCGGCCTAGAGTGTGATCGACGGATCCGCGGCGCAGTCACGCGATAGACGGGATAAAGACGGGATCGCGACGCAATTCCGTCTATCGCGGTCCGATTCCAGGCTGGCGCGATCCGCTGGTTTGTCCGCCGCATTAATCGCGCAACAGGGAGTCTTTTTCATGGCCGGAGCCGCCAGACAAGCTATCGCCCCGCAGGCCTTGCCGACGCTTCATCGCTTCCTCACCGACCTAACCTGGGAGGCGCTGTGCGCGCCGGTGCAAAAGCAGGCCGCGCTATTGCTGCTCGATACCCTGGGGGTCGCCATCGCCGCCCAGACCATGGAGGCGGGCGTCATCGCGCGCGACAGCGCGGTGGCGCTGTTCGGGGCCGGGCCCGGTGCGGACTCCGCCCGCCTGATGCTGGATGGGCGGCCGGTGTCGCTGGCCGGGTTTGGCTACGCGCTGGCCAGCCAAATTGACAATCTGGACGCGCACGACGGTTTCAATCCGGTGAAGGGCCATATGGGGGTGGTGCTCCTGCCCACCCTGATGGCCTATGCGCAGTGCGGAAGCCCGCTGTCCGGCCAGGCGGCGTTGACTGCGCTGGTCGCGGGCTACGAGATCGCGTCGCGCAGCGGGCTGGCGCTGCATGGGACGGCGCCGGATTACCACACTTCCGGGGCCTGGAACGCCTTGGCCGTCGCGGCGCTGGGCGCGCGGTTCCGCGGCTTCGACGTGGCGCAGCTGCGCAACGCCCTGGGGATCGCCGAGTTTCACGGCCCGCGTAGCCAGATGATGCGCGAGGTCGATGATCCGTCCATGCTGCACGATGGCGGCGGCTGGGGCGCCTTGGCCGGGCTTTCGGCGGTGACCCTGGCGGCGCAGGGGTTTACCGGCGGACATGCCCTGACCGTGGAGGCTGAGGAGGTCCAAGAGGTCTGGGCGGATCTGGGGCGGGACTGGTTGGTGCTGGCGCAGTACATCAAGCCCTATCCGGTCTGCCGCTGGGCCCATGCGCCGATCGACGCCGCCTTGGATCTGCGCCGCGATCACGGGCTGAGCGCCGATCAGATCGAGGAAATCGAGATCACCACCTTCCACGAGGCCACCCGTTTGGCCAGCGGCATGCCCGACAGCAGCCCGATGGCGCAGTATAGCCTGCCTTTTTCCGTGGCCAACGCCCTGCTGTACGGCCGCGTCGGGCTGAGCGAAATCACCGGTGACAATCTGACCAACTGCGACATTGCGCGCCTGGTGGCCCGCACCAAGCTGTCCGAGGATCCGCTGCATAACCAACTGTTCCCGGTCCAGCGTCTGGCCCGTGTCAGCCTGACCTTGAGCGACGGCCGCAAGCTGGTCTCCCAAGACCGGGAACCGCTGGGCGGCCCGGATCTGCCGCTGAGCGAAGCGGAAATTCTCGCCAAGTTCCACAGCTTCACCGCCCCGGTCCTGGGGACGGCGCGCAGCAACGCGCTGGCGGCGGCGGTGCTGTCACTGGGCCAGGCCAACCAGTCGTTCAGCGAGCTTGTCGCCACGCTGTTGGATCCGCTGCCGGCCTTGGCGGTGGCCGAATAGGCGTCGGCGGGCTAGCGACAGCAGGGGCCGTTTGCACGGCGTCGCCGGCTTTTGTCGGTCCGTTGGCGGGTGTTTCGACCCGGTCGCTCGCCCGCTAGCACTTCACCTTGGCCATCGTTGGATCGTAGAGCGGGGCGAGCCCGATGCTACAGGGGTGGCGTTCGGTGGCGACTTCCAACTCGTAATCGCCCGACAGCACGAAGTCCTCGTCCACGCCCTCGGCCCGGCGCACATAGCCATAGCCGATGTTGAGGCCCAGATGATAGCCGTAGCCGCCCGAGGTCAGCCAGCCGACCCGCTCGCCGTCGCGGAAGATGGTTTCCCGGCCCATCAGGATCACCGAGGGGTCGTCGATGGTGAAGCAGGCGAGCATCTTCTTCACACCGGCTTCACGCTGCCGTTCAATCGCTTTCCGGCCCTTGAAGTCGATGTTCTTCTTGAGCTTCACCGCCCACCCCAGGCCGGATTCCAGCGGGGTGTGGTCGGGACCGATGTCCGAGCCCCAGGCGCGGTAGCCTTTTTCCAGCCGCAGCGATTCAATGGCGCGGTACCCGGCCGGGCGCAGACCATGGGGGCGGCCGGCCTCGTTGAGGGCTTCGTAGACGCCGACGGCGTATTCCGCGGGCAAGTGAAGCTCCCAGCCCAGTTCTCCGACGTAGGTGACCCGCAAGGCCATCACCGCCGCACCGGCGATGCCGATGGCGCGGACCCGGCCGAAGGCGAAGGCGTCATTGGAAACGTCGTCCCGGGTCACGCTTTGCAGAATCTCGCGCGCCTTGGGGCCCATCAGCGACAGCACGGCGTAGGCTGAGGTGACATCGACGATCTGGGCGTTGAGCCCTTCGGGAATGTTGCGCTTGATCCAGTCGAAGTCATGGGTGGCGAAGCCGGTGCCGGTGACGAGGTAGAATTCCTCCTCGCCCAGACGCGCCACCGTCAGGTCGCACTCGATGCCGCCGCGTTCGTTGAGCATCTGGGTGTAGATCAACGACCCAACCGGCTTGACCACATCGTTGGCGCAGATCCAGGAAAGCGCCGCCTCGGCGTCGGGGCCGACGACCTTGTATTTGGCAAACGAGCTTTGGTCGAACAGCACCGCCGCCTCCCGGGCGGCTTGATGTTCTTCGCCGACGTTCTTGAACCAGTTCTGCCGTTCAAAGCTGTAGCGGTCCCGGGGCTCCTGGCCGGCGGCCAGGTCGGCGAACCAGTTGGGCCGCTCCCAGCCCAATTTTTCGCCAAAACAGGCACCGGCCTCCTTCATCTGACTGTACAGCGGCGAGCGGCGGCAGGGACGGCCGGAGTCATGCTCCTCGTGGGGCCATGCCATGGTGTAGTGCTTGCCGTAGGCTTCCAGCGTGCGGGTGCGCACCCAGTCGGTGTCGAAGTGGGGGCGGCCAAAGCGCCGGATGTCGACCGGCCATAGATCGAAGGGCGGCTCGCCGGCCTTGACCCATTCGGCCAAGGCCATGCCCGCGCCGCCGCCGGCGGCGATGCCAAAGGCGTTGAAGCCGGCGCCGACAAAGAAGTTTTTCAGCTCCGGCGCCTCGCCCAAAATGAAATTGCCGTCCGGGGTGAAACTTTCCGGCCCATTGATCAGCTCTTTCACCCCGGCGGTCTGCAGCGCCGGGACCCGACCCATGGCCAACTCGACCATCTGCGAGAAGTGGTCGAAATTCGAATCCAACAGGGAATAGTGGAAGTTGTCCGGGATGCCGTCGACCGCCCAGGCGATGGGGTTGGGCTCGTAGCCGCCCATCACCAGGCCGCCGACTTCTTCCTTGTAGTAGGTCAGACGGTCGGGATCGCGCAGCGTGGGCAGGTTGCGCGGCATCTCGGCGATGGGTTCGGTGACCATGTACTGATGCTCGACCGAGACCAGGGGGACATTCACCCCGACCGTTGCGGCCAAGCTGCGGCTCCATTGACCGGCGCAGCAGATCACCACCTCGCAGTCGATCCGGCCTTGGCTGGTGACCACCGCCGTCACCTTGCCGTTGTTGGTTTCGATGCGGACAACCTTGGTGTCCTCGAAAATCGACACGCCGGCCTGTCGGGCTCCCTTGGCCAGGGCTTGGGTGATATCGCTGGGGTTGGCCTGGCCGTCGGTGGGCAGGAAGGCCGCGCCGACCACGTCGTCCACTTTCATCAAGGGCCAGAGGTCCTGGGCTTCCCGTGCGCTCAGCAGCTGCATGTCGAGGCCGAAGGAATGGGCGGTGGTGGCCTGTCGCTTGACTTCGGTCCAGCGTTCCTGGTTGCAGGCCAGGCGCAGGCCGCCGTTCATCTTCCAGCCGGTGGACAGGCCGGTTTCGGCTTCGAGGCGATTGTAAAGCGCGACTGAGTCTCCCAAAAGCTGCGTGATGTTGGCGTTGCTGCGCAATTGCCCGACCAAGCCGGCGGCGTGGAAGGTGGTGCCGGAGGTGAGCTTGTTGGCCTCCAGCAGCACCGTGTCGGTCCAACCCAGTTTGCCCAGGTGATAGGCCGTGGAGCAGCCGACGATGCCGCCGCCGATGATTACCGCCTTTGCTGACGTGGGGAAGTCCGCCATCTGTTTCATCCTCAAATTCGCTTGGAAATTTTAGGCAAAGTCTTGCAGCGCCGCGGTGAAGCGGGTGAGATTCTCCGCCGTATAAGCCGGGTAGTCGAAGTCCAGGTCTGAGTGCTGTTCCGAGACCATGGACCAGAGAGTCTCCCGCAGCAGAGAGGCGCACTTCATCGCCAGATAGCGCTGCCGCAACTCGTCGGTGGCCGGTCGCTCGAAGTAGTTTTCCAGCAGCCAGTCTTCCTGCCTGGGGCTCAGGCCGTTGTTGGAGGCCAGGCCCCCCAGATCGAACAGCGGCGAATTGAAGCCGCCGTAATCCCAGTCGATCAGCCAGATCTTGTCGCCGTCATCGATGAAGTTGGCGGGCAACAGATCGTTGTGGCCATAGACCAGCTCGATCGGCCCCACGGCGTCTTCCAGCCGCTCGGCCTGGGCCATCAGCCCGGCCAGTTTGTCCAGATGGCGGCTGTTGCCGGCGGTCAGGCTGGCGGCGTAGTCGCGCAGCACGTGGAAAACCCAGAAGATCAAGGCCGGGCCCCTGAAATGCTTGGGCAGCTCCCGGTGGCAGCTTTTGATCACCGGCAGGATGCGGGCCAGCCGGCGATCGTCGCGCACCTCGGCCTCCGACAGGGTTTGCCCCTCGATAAAATCCAGCACCAGCGCGCCCGGTTCGTGGTGGACCACCGCCGGCGACAGTCCGGCGGCCTGGGCGGCCTTGCTGGCGGCCAACTCATTGAAGCGCATGATCTGATGGATCGGGATGTCCTCCCCCACCCGCACCACGTATTTTTTCCCCCGGTCACGCACCACGAA
>TARA_R110002072_G_scaffold22383_28_pt1 | contig 12003 bp, 16 predicted proteins | sample TARA_R110002072 | Tara Oceans TARA_R110002072 (sample SAMEA4397118) | marine metagenome | biome: Polar Biome; feature: [SRF] surface water layer (ENVO:00010504); material: water (ENVO:00002006), including particulate matter (ENVO:01000060) such as... | depth 5 m | reverse complement strand
GCGGGGGTGCCACCGGTACGACCGCAGCCGGAGCACCGAAGTTGTAGCTCAGCGTGCCGAGGATCGAGTGCGTGCGCACATCGCCCTGAAGCGTGCGACCGAGCGCATCAGTGAGCTCGACATTGTCCGAAGTGAACATGCGATACTTGAGGCCGACATCGACATTGTCGCTCAGCGGAGCGCGAACGCCCGCCAGGACCTGCCAGGCAAAGCCGCTGTCCGAATCGTCGAACGAGGCGGGCTGGCTCTGGCTGATGAAGCCTTCCATACCGGTGCGCGCAACGCCGACACCGCCGCCGACGAAGCCCTGAAGGCCGTCATCGGGACCGAAATCGAACATGCCGTTGAGCATGAAGCTCAGGACGTCGAGGTTGCCACCAGCGGCGTAAAAGCCGGGAGCTGCAACACCCGCGCCAACGCCGACACCGGTGTTGCCAACGGTAACCGACTCGAGGTCGGCATCGCGGTAGCTGGCTTCGGCTTCGAGACGGAACGCCCCGAAGTCATAACCGACGAAGCCGCCGACGTCGTAGCCCTTGTCGGCTTCGACGATGAGTGTGTCACCGGTCGCGCCGATGTCGAAATCCGTGTCTTCGACGATCATGGCACCGCCTTCGACGCCGACGTACCATTGTCCGTCGCGTGCGAGGGCCGGCGAAGCCAGAGCCGTCGAAGCCATCGCCATTCCTATGACGAGTTTCCGCATTATAAATTCCCCTTATTGCGTATTTAAAGCCACCGAGTGGCGCGATATCTAACTTTTACCCACTTGGGTGGCAAGCGGACAATGTCCGGAACTGTTGCAAGAATGCCGCTATATGGCTCATCTTGTAAACATTGCGATGGATTCCGTCCGTCCGGCGATTGGAACGCTGATGTCCGGTGGTGGTTCCCGTCAGGTCGAAGGAAAAATTCCCGAATGCCGCAAAGCGCTTATAAGCGCCACAATCGCGAGGCGGGCTTCGGTGTCGACTGTCGTTCCGCCGGCCGGCTCGGCGGGCTCCGCGGCCACGCTCCATCCATTCGAATAGATAGAGATTTGACCGGTGTCGATCCGTCTCACGCTGGCGCGCTGCGTCGGTGGCTGGAACAACCAGGCAGACCCCTGGAACACCGCGATCGCCTCATCCGACCCCTGCCATTCCCCGGTCGCACCGGCGGCGACCAGATAAGCATCGCCGGGCTGCGGGTCGGCCGGAGGCTGCGCGCGTTCGTCGAGTACGCTCGCCTGCACCAGCGCATCGAGCCTCGCCAGCGCCTCGTTGACGAAAAACTCCTTCTGAGCCTGACCGGGAGGCATGGCTGTGCTGCGGCCCGCGCAGGCTTTCGGGCTCGGCGGCGGAATAGAAGGTCGCGCGCGCGCCGCCGGGCCAGACCAGCTGCCGCCGCGAGGGCTCGAAGCGCGGTCGCTTGCGCGGCGAGGCGATCGCCAGCAACCCGCTCTCGCCCTCGACCATCACCCGCCGCGCCTCGCCCAGCGAGGCGGCGACCAGCGCGATCCGCGCGGTAGGATCGGCCTCGGCGATGGCGCGGACCCATTCGGCGCCCGCGCGGGTCTTGCCGAACCCGCGCCCCGCCATGATCAGCCACAGGTGCCAGGCCTCGGACGGGGGCAGCTGAACGGGATGCGCCCAGAGCCGCCAGTGGCGCCCGAGCGCGGCACGCTCGGCATGGGACAGCAGCCGCAGTTCCTCGCGGCGCTGTTCGGGCTCGAGCCCCAGCAGCGCCTCGGCGCGGTCAGACCGGCTCATGGTCGCGGCTTTCGAGAACCGGTTCGGGCGTGCTCTCCGGGACAATCGCGGGCGCGGGGTTGTGCGCGAGGATCAGCGCATTGGCCGCGCGGCGATTGCGCATGTCGTCGATGAAGGTGTCGATCCGGTCGAACACCGCCTGCTCGTCCTCCTCTTCCTCGCGGAAGGCGCGCTCGCGGGCCACGGTCTCGCGGTGCGCGGCGAGCAGCCGCAGCGCCGAGGCGACATCCATCTTGTGCTTGGGTTCGGGGTCGCGAAGATAACCCAGCACCTCCATCTCGAGATGCTGATAGCCCTCGGTCAGCGCCGCCAGCCAGCGCACCGCGAACCCCGGATCCTCGCGCCGCAGCGCATAGGCCTTGCCCGGGACCACCCTGGCGCGCCACGCCGCGGCGGTGACGTTGGAAGTCTCGGCCAGCGCTTCGAGGAAGCGATCCGGCCACTCGGTTGCGATGGTTCGCGCCCCGCGCCGCCTGCGGACCACGCGCCCGGTGGCGGTTCTGGTGTCCTGATAGCGCTGCAGGAACGCCGGATTGGTGCTCGCGCGGCTGTAGACGGTGGCGGGGTGGATCCCGGTCAACCGGGCGGCAGCGGCGACGGACAGGCCGCTGCGCAGCGCGGCGAAGAATTCGGGCTCCCACGGGCGCGGCTGGTCCTTGGCTGGGGTGGAGGTGTCGGTCATGGCGGGGGTTTCCGGAAGCTGGGGGCGAGCGGGCGACCCGATGCGTCCGGACCGAGAGGTTTGGGCCAGACACGCGAACGGGCGGCGCCGGATGACCGGCCCGCCCGAAATCGAATCACACTATCGCGATGTTCCGTACCTCTAACCCGATAGCGTCGCAATGTCAAGCGCTAAAACCAAATAGGTTAGAGGGGGCGCAGTCAGTGCGGCCATCGATCCCGCTTGCCAGCATTCGCTGCAGCCCGTAACCGGCGCGCTATCTTGCGGGATGAAGGGCCGGGTCGGATGCTGCGCAGTCTCTACAATTGGACGCTCGAGAAGGCCGCGCATCCGCATGCGCTGTGGTGGCTCGCCGCCTTCAGCTTCATCGAATCGAGCTTCTTCCCGATCCCGCCGCACCCGCTGCTCGGGCTGATGTGTCTGGCCGAGCCGAAAAAGGCGATCCGCTTCGCCGCGGTCTGCACCGGCGCCTCGGTGCTGGGCGGATTGTTCGGCTATCTGATCGGCTGGGGGCTCTACGACACGATCGGCGCCTGGCTGATCGGCGCGCTCGGGCTGACCGAGGCCTTCCCGGTCGCCGCCTGCCACCTACGCGAATATGATTTCGAGGCGATCCTGATCGCCGGCGCCACCCCGGTACCCTTCAAGCTGCTGACCATCACCGCCGGCTTCATCGGGATGAATCTGGTCACCTTCGTGCTCGCGAGCATCGTCGGGCGCGGGCTGATCTTCATGACCGTGGGGGTGCTGTTCAGGCTGTTCGGGGCGCCGATCAAGCTGTTCATCGACAAATATCTCGGCCTGCTCACGACGCTGTTCGTGCTGCTGCTGGTCGCCGGGATCCTCGCGGTGACGATGATCGACACCGGCGAAGATGAAGGCGCGCCCGGCCCCTGCGCGCAGGCGACCGAGGTCAACCCGCTGGCGTAAGGAGAAGGTGGTTGGGGGCGGAGGTGAACGCCCCCAATCGTCATTGCGAGCCGCCACAGGCGGCGCGGCAATCCATGGCCGAAGCTGCCGGGTTCAAACGCCGATTGCGGCAGTCCGCAAGCTCACCCCATGGATTGCTTCGTCGCTAAGCTCCTCGCAATGACGAGGTTTTACAGCTCAATCCTCATCCCGGTCTCGTCATTGCGAGCCGCCACAGGCGGCGCGGCAATCCACGGCCCGCCCGCGCCGCCCGGTCAGCCCTCGAACTTGATATCCAGCGTGATCTCGGTGTCGAGCAACCGCGAGATCGGGCAGCCGGCCTTCGCTTCCCGCGCCAGCTCGTCGAATTTTTCACGCGCCATTCCGGCAACCTTGCCCTTGGTCGACAGCGCCGATTTGGTTACCTTGAACCCGGCATCGTCCTTTTCCAGCGTGACCTCGGCGCTGGTGGCAACCGAACCGTCCTCGAACCCGGCCTCGGCCAGCTTGAACGACAGCGCCATCGTGAAACACGCCGCATGCGCCGCGGCGATCAGCTCCTCGGGATTGGTCCCGGCCTTGTCCTCGAAGCGGGTCTGGAAGCCATAAGGCTGCGCCGACAGCGCCCCCGATCCGGTCGAGATATGGCCCTTGCCCTCTTTTCCGAGCCCCTGATAGCTGGCGCTGGCGGTGTTGGTGGTCTTCATAATGCGTCTCCTTCACAGGAGAGACGCCCCGGTGGGGGGCGATGTTCCGGGGGCGGGGTTGCCGCTCCTCGTTCCGCCTCAGATAATTCCCACCGCCTTGCCCGCGCGCTCGAAGATTTGCAGGATCGTCGCGACCTCTTCCTCGCTGTGCTCGGCGCAGAGCGAGCAGCGCAGCAGCGTCATGTTCGCCGGGGTCGCGGGGGGGCGCGCGAGGTTGACGTAGAGACCCTCCTTGAGCAGCGCCTCCCACATCGTCGCGCCCTTTTCCAGATCGGGCATGATCACCGCGATGATCGCGCTCTGCGCCTTGGGAGTCCCCAGCGTGAAGCCGAGTTCGCGCAGACCCGCATGGAGATTGCGCGAATTCTCCCACAGATGCGCGCGCTTGTTCGAACCGTGCATCAGCTTGCGGATGCTGGTCGCCGCGGTCGCGACCACGCTGGGGGGCAGGCTGGCGGTGAACACATAGGGGCGGCACACCAGCCGCATGATCTCGAACTTGGGATGGTTGGAGACGCAGAAGCCGCCCACCGTGCCCACGCTCTTGGAAAAGGTGCCGATGATGAAATCGACGTCGTCGATCACCCCCTGGTCCTCGCAGACCCCGCGGCCGTGATCGCCGATGAAGCCCATCGAATGCGCCTCGTCGACCAGCACCATCGCGCCGTTCTCCTTGCAGATGCGGACCATCTCCTTGAGCGGCGCAACATCGCCGAGCATCGAATAGACGCCTTCGAGCACCACCAGCTTGCCCGCCCCCACGGGGATCCGCTTGAGCCGTTTTTCCAGCGCCGCGACGTCGTTGTGCTTGAACGGCACGACCTCGGCATTGCCCATCGCGCAGCCGTCCCAGATGCTGGCATGGCTGTCGATATCGAGCACGACGTAATCGCCCTTGCCGGCGATGGTCGAGATGATCCCGAGATTGGCCTGGTAGCCGGTCGAGAACACCATGGCGTGATCCATGGCGTAGAATTCGCGCAAGGCATCCTCGCACTCGCGGTGGCCCTGATAGGTGCCGTTGAGCACCCGGCTCCCGGTGGTGCCGGCGCCGAAGTCCGTAAGTGCCTGTTTTCCTGCTTCGATCACGTCCTCGTCGAAGGTCATCCCCATGTAATTGTAGGTGCCCAGCAGGATCGTCTCGCGCCCGTTGCAGATGGCGCGGGTGGGGGAGAGGACCTTCTCCATCACCAGGTTGAACGGATCCTCGATCCCGGTGTCGAGCAGACCCTGGCGCATCGCGATCAGCTCGTCGAACTTGCTGAACAGATCGGGCGAATCGCCCTCCAGCTCGGGCGGCTGGTCGGCCTGGATGATGCCCTCGCTCATGCCCCGGCTTCCCGCGCGGCCTCGAGCCGGTGGACGGCATCGACCAGCTGACCCCAGCGTTCGATCTCGGCCTGCTCGTTCATCGTGATGATGATATCAAACTCGTCTTCGATCGCGGCGACGAAATCCATCACCGTCAGGCTGTCGAATTCCAGATCGTTCTGGAACGAGGTGTCCTCCGCGATGGTGACGCCCTTGGTGTTGAAGGGCGCGACCTGCGTGCGGATGCGGCTGTCGACTTCGGCTCTGTCCATTGTCCATGGTCCAATTCTGTCTGGCGGCGGCGGAGCGGGCCCGCGCCGGGAAGGGTCGGCCAAAGCGGTTCGGCCGGGTCTTTGTCAAGCGTCCGCCCCTCTGGCGGGGTTGGGGGGAAGGCTACGGAGGCGCTCAATCGCCCAGCAATGCCTTCACCGCGGTCATGAAGGGGCCGATCGAGACCGGCTTGGCGAGATAGTCGCTGGCGCCGGCATCGCGGATCCGCTCCTCGTCGCCCTTGCCCGCATAGGCGGTGACCGCGAGCACCGGGGTCTGGGCGAAAGCGGGGTCCTGCTTGAGCTGCGCGATCAGGTCGATGCCCGAGACATTGGGGAGCTGGATATCCATGATCACCAGCTCGGGGTGGTATTTCTTTGCGGTCTCGACCACGTTCTGCCCGTCGGCCACCGGCACCACTTCATAGCCCTTGGCCTTCAACACGTCACAAAACAGCTTACGGTTGAGGTCGTTGTCCTCGACAACCATGATTCTCTTTGCCACGGACCTCGCTCCTGCTCGCTATCCGGCGGGCGTTAGGGCTTTCACGGGAGGCTGACAATTCTTCAGCGCGGACAGACAGGCGAGACGGGTGCGGGTAGCGCCGAAGCGCTGGCGCTCTCCGCGCTGGTGTGGGTGCTCGGGGACGAGCGCCGCGCCGAGCGGCTGCTGACGCTCTCGGGCCTCACCCCCGACCAGCTGCGCGACGGGCTGACCGACCCCGCGGTGCTTTCGGCGGTGCTCGATTTCCTCGCCGCGCACGAACCCGATCTGCTCGCCGCCGCCGAGGCGCTGGGCGTGCCGCCCGAGCGGATCGTCGCCGCGCAGCGGAGCCTGTCCGCATGAACCGCCCGCTGGTGATCTCCGATTGCGACGAGGTGCTGCTGCATATGGTCGCGCATTTCCGCGACTGGCTGGGCGAGGAGACGCAGGTCGATTTCGACATGCAGGGCGCCGATTTCACCAACGCGATGCGCTGGCGCGGGAGCGGAGAGCCGCTCGAGCACAAGGACATCTGGCGCTATCTGGGGCGCTTCTTCGACACGCAGATGGACCGGCAACTGCCGATCCTCGGCGCGATCGAGGGGATCAACACGCTGGCCGAGAAGGCCGATGTGGTGATCCTCACCAATCTCACCGACGAGCGCCAGCTCCACCGCGTCGAACAGCTCGCCAAGCACGGGCTCGACGCCAAGGTCTACACCAATCAGGGTCCCAAGGGCCCGGCGCTGCAGCGCATCCTGGCCGAATACGAACCCAGCCGTGCGATCTTCATCGACGATCTGCCGCAGCACCACCAGTCGGCGCGCGAGACGCTTGCCGGCGACATCACCACGCTGCATCTGTGCGGCGAACCCGCGCTGGCGCCGCATATCGCCTGCGCGCACCGCGCCGGCCACGCCGACGCCCGTATCGACGACTGGGCCAGCGCGCTGCCCTGGCTGCTCGACCGTATCGAAGGAAAACCCGCATGAGCATTGCCGCCCGCCTCGCCACCCTCGGCATCGAGCTTCCCAAACCCGCCGCGCCCGTCGCCAGCTATCAGCCGCTGGTGGTCCAGAACGGCTGGTGCTTCGTTTCGGGGCAATTGCCCTTCGTGGGCGGCGCGCTGGTGACCGGCAAGCTGGGCGCGGATGTCGATCTGGATCGCGGCCAGCAGGCGGCGCGCGCCTGCGGGCTGATGATCCTCGCGCAGCTCGAGGCCGCGGGCCTGCTGGAGCGGGTGACTCAGGTGGTCAAGCTTGGCGGCTTCGTCGCCTCGACGCCCGATTTCACCGACCAGCCCAAGGTCGTCAACGGCGCCTCGGACCTGATGTTCGAGGTCTTCGGCGAGAGCGGCCGCCACGCGCGCAGCGCGGTCGGCGTGCCGGTGCTGCCGCTCGACGCCGCGGTCGAAGTGGACGCCATCCTTGCCGTATCGGGCGCTTGACCGGCTGCTGACCACGCCGCCCGACCCCGCGCGGGTCGGCTGGCTGCGCGGCTGGACCTATGCGCATCGCGGGCTCCATTCGGGCGGCGTGCCCGAGAACTCGCTCGCCGCCTTCGCGGGCGCGATCGCGGCGGGTTACGGGATCGAATGCGATGTCCAGCGCAGCCGCGACGGCGAGGCGATGCTGCTCCACGACTGGGAACTCGAGCGGCTCACCGGGGTCGCCGGCCCGCTGGCGGCGCACGACGCGCAGGATCTGGCCCAGATCGCCTTTCTCGATTCCGAACACCGGATTGCACGGCTATCCGATCTGCTCGAACTGGTCGCGGGGCAGGTGCCGGTGCTGATCGAGATCAAGTCGCGCGCCGGGTACGATGTGAAGCGCTCGTGCCACGCGGTGGCGCGGGCGCTCAACGGTTATGACGGAGCAGTGGCGGTTATGAGTTTCGATCCGCGCGTGCCGAAATGGTTCGCTAGCCATGCGCGGCTGCCGGTGCGGGGGCTGGTGATCAAGGAAACCGACGACGGGCCAACCCCGCATCGCTGGCAGCGCCATCTCGCGCTCTGGCATGCGCAGCCCGAATTCGTCGCCTACGACATCCGCGCGCTGCCCAATCCGCTGTCGACCAGCCTGCGTGCGCGCGGCTTTCCGCTGCCTAGCTGGACCGTCGACACCCCCGAGAAGGCGCGCTGCGCCGCGCTCCACGCCGACGCCCCGATCGCCGAGGGCGAGGGGTTCGCATGAGCGGCGGACCTCCGGACGCGCCGCTGGTGGCCAAGCTCGGCGGATCGGTCGGGGCCTTCGCCGCCGCCGACTGGGATGCTCTCGACCCTTCGGGCAATCCCTTCGTCAGCCACGCCTTCCTGACCGCGCTCGAGGATTCGGGCAGCGTCGGCGAGGGCAGCGGCTGGCAGCCCGCGCCGATCGTGATCGAGGACGGGGAGGGCACGCTGTGCGCAGCGCTGCCGTCCTATCTCAAGGGCCACAGCCAGGGCGAATATGTCTTCGACCACGCCTGGGCCGATGCCTTCGAGCGCGCCGGCGGGCGCTATTACCCCAAGCTGCAGATCGCCGCGCCCTTCACCCCCGCCACCGGGCCGCGGCTGCTGCTCGCCGACGAGGCGCTGGCCGGGCCGCTGCTCGAGGCGGCGCAGCAGCTGTGTAGCCAGAACGACTTCTCCTCCGCGCATGCGAGCTTCATCGAGACGGGCCAGCAGAGGCTGTTCGAACAGGCCGGCTGGATGCTGCGCCACGACGTCCAGTTTCACTGGCACAACCGCGATTACGCCAGCTTCGACGATTTCCTCGCCGATCTCTCCTCGCGCAAGCGCAAGGATCTGCGCAAGGAGCGCGCCGCGGCGCAAGGCTCGGTCACGATCGAGCGGCTTCGCGGCGACGACATCCGTCCCGAGCACTGGGATGCGTTCTGGATCTTCTATCAGGACACCGGATCGCGCAAATGGGGGACCCCCTATCTCACCCGCGCGGCCTTCGACCTGTTCCAGCAGCGGATGGGCGATGCGCTGCTGCTAGTGCTCGCCTACGAGAACGGCAAGCCGGTGGCGGGCGCGCTCAATTTCATCGGCCGCGACGCGCTCTACGGGCGCTACTGGGGCTGCACGCGGGACATCCGCTTCCTGCATTTCGAACTGTGCTATTATCAGGCGATCGACGCGGCGATCGAGCTCGGCCTGACCCGGGTCGAGGCCGGCGCGCAGGGCGGACACAAGCTGGCGCGCGGCTACGAGCCGGTCACCACGGTATCGGCGCACTGGATCGCCGATCCGGGCTTTGCCGCGGCGGTGGCGGATTTCCTCGAGCGCGAACGCGAGGGCGTGGCGCAGGACAAGCTGTTTCTGGGCGAACGGACCCCGTTCCGCAAAGCCCCGGAATAATCTGCAATCAGGCGGCGCGGCGGCCGTCCATCCCCAGCCATTCGCGCGCCCGGCGCTGCGCCTCGGCGATCTCGCGCGCGGTCATCTCGTCGGAGATGTCGGCGCGGCACCAGGCCGCCTCGTCATGACCGCGCGAGGCGGCGATGTTGAACCATTTGTGCGCCTCGACCATGTCGCAGACTACCCCGTGGCTGCCGGTCGAGAACGCAACCCCCAGATCGTAGAGCGCATCCACGCTGCCGCCGGTGAACGCCGCGAGGCATTCCGCGATCAGCGCATCGGCCTCTCCTCCCTGAACCACTTCGGCGCACCCGCCCTCGATTGCCTTGAATTGCATCGAATTTCCCCTGTTTGGGCCGGCACCCTCTTCAGCCGACGCTCCATGCCTCCCAACTTATGGTCAAGAAAAGGTTAACGCCGCGTTCGAAAAGCGGGCCGGCGCGCGTGGCAAGCGAGGGGAAACCGCAACAGCTGCGGTGCCGGCGCGGGCAGTCCCGGCATTGCCGCTTGTGCCGCCCCTGAGCCAAGCCTATAGGCCGCGCCCAACGGATGCCCGTGGGTGCCGCCGGAAAGATCCGGGGCGTGTGGGTCGGCGGTGGTCCGGTACGAATAGAGGGTTGAAACAACGGGATAGGTCGATGGTCGGGACGGCGTCCGCAGAAAAAGCAGACAAGGAAGAGCTGATCCGGATCAGGCAGACGGTCGGCAACGACTATCTGCCCGGCGAGGACGAGCCCTATATGTCCGAACGCCAGCTCGACTATTTCCGCATGCTGCTGCTCGAGTGGAAGCGATCGATCCGCAATTCCGCCGAGCACACGCTGCAATCGCTCCAGGACGGGCCGATCCGCGAACCCGACGTCGCCGACCGCGCTTCGAGCGAGACCGACTGGGGCATCGAACTGCGCACCCGTGATCGGCAGCGCAAGGTCACCGCCAAGATCGACGCCGCGCTGCGCCGGATCGACGAAGGCGAATATGGCTATTGCGAAGTGACCGGCGATCCCATCGGCCTGAAGCGGCTGATCGCGCGCCCGGTGGCGACGATGACGGTCGAGGCGCAGGAGGCGCACGAGCGCCGCGAGAAAATTTCCCGCGACGACTGAAGCACGGCCCGCGAAGGGGCCGGACAATCGCGCCACCGCTTACTCTTTGTTCAGCCTTTGTTGCTAGCCAGAAGCCGGTCGCACAAATGGCGCGGGCATCACATCCGGCGCGAGCGCACAAGAGGAATTCACCACCATGTCCGCTGTCGATACGCGAAATCTGGATCGCGACAGCCTGTTCCTGATGGCGCAGATCAGCTTCGACGGGAGAGGCGAATCCGTGCGCGGCAAGGTTCGCAACCTTTCGGCCGGCGGAATGATGGTCGAGGGTGAATTCGAGGTCGAACGCGGCACTCGCCTCACCGCCGAACTGCGCAATGTCGGCAAGGTGAAGGGCAATGTCGCTTGGGTCCAGGGTTCGCGCATCGGCGTGGCTTTCGACAAGGAGATCGACCCCAAGCTCGCGCGCGCCCCGGTCGGGACCAAGGGATCGGAGGTACCTTCCTTTGCTCGCCCGGTGCTCGACGCCCCGAGATATGACGGCACGGATCGCAGCATCCGCCGGATATAGACGCGCGCCTGCAGCTTGCTGCTGACGCGCCGCCGGCCACCTGCTAGGCCTCGGCGCCAATCATGCGCCCCCTTTTTGCATCGTCCTTTCTGATCGCGCCGCTCCTGATGGCGCTGGCCGCCTGTAGCGCGAGCGAGGGCGATGGCGTCACCGATGTGGCGATCATCGGCACCCAACAGGGCCTCTTTGCCGACGGACTGCGCCTGCCCTTCGAAGGTCAGCACCTGCGCGCTGCGACGCGGCAGGGGCTGGTTGCGCTCGACGAGCAGGGCCAGGTCGTGCCCGCCATTGCCGAACGCTGGATCGTGACCGACGATGGCGAAAGCTACATCTTCCGGATCCGCGAATTCGACTTCCCCGATGGCGACCGCCTGACCGCCCAAGCGGTGCGCGCCTCGCTCAACCGTACGCTCGCCGCGCTCGAGGGCACCACCATGGGGCTCGACCTCGCCAAGATTCGCGACGTGCGGGCGATGACCGGGCGCGTGGTCGAAATCCGCCTCAACAGCCCCATGCCCGATCTGCTGCAATTGCTCGCCCAGCCCGAAATGGGGCTGGTGCTGGGCGAGGCGGAGGTCGGCCCGATGCGCTTCGCCCGCGATGGCGCAGCCGCTGATCTTACCCCGCTGCGGCCAGAGGAACGCGGCCTGCCCCAGCAACCCGATTGGGAGGAGGCCGTGAACCCGGTGCGGGTCTATGCGGTCGATGCCCGCGAGGCGACCGACGGCTTTTCCTCGGGCCGCTACGATCTGGTGCTCAACGGCCGGCTGGTCGATCTGCCGCTGGCGGATATCGGTGCGTTGGCGCGCGGCACCATCCGTTTCGATGCCGCTCGGGGGCTGTTCGGTCTCGATATCCGCCGCGCCACCGGATTTCTGAGCGCCCCCACCAATCGCGAGGCGCTCTCGATGGCGCTCGACCGCCCAGCGC
>TARA_R110002072_G_scaffold15856_43_pt1 | contig 12013 bp, 11 predicted proteins | sample TARA_R110002072 | Tara Oceans TARA_R110002072 (sample SAMEA4397118) | marine metagenome | biome: Polar Biome; feature: [SRF] surface water layer (ENVO:00010504); material: water (ENVO:00002006), including particulate matter (ENVO:01000060) such as... | depth 5 m | reverse complement strand
GAGCCGCTCTATCCGGTGCCCGAGCGGCTGGTGATCTCCGGGCTGATGAACCACATCTACGAGGGCGCCTACACGGTGCTGGTGCCGGTCAGCGTGCCAGCGGGCGCGGATGTCGGGGAAATGCCCGCGATCGCGGTCGAGGCGGATTACCTCGCTTGCACCGACACGATCTGCGTGCCGCAGCAGGCGCGGCTGACGCTCGATCCGGCCAGTGCCGCGCGCGATCCGCGCTTCGACCGCTGGCGGGCGGCGATCGCGCCGCTGCTCGACCGCGAGGGAAGCTTCGCGATCGAGGACGGGCATCTGAGGATCGCGATCCCGGTCCCCGCCGAGCTCGACCTCGGCGCGCCGCATGTCTTCATCGGCGAGCCCGATCTCGTCGATTACACTGCGGATCAAGCCTTCTTCCGCGACGGCGACCGGCTCATCGCCGAGATCCCGCTGGGCCGCGGCACGCTGCCGGCGACCCTGACCGGCATTCTGTCGTTCGGGGAGGGCGAGGGCGTTCGCTTCACTGCGGTGCCGGGCGAGGTGCCGTCGTCGGGAACTGCGTTCGCGCCCGGCGCAGACGAGCTGCCCTCGGTCTGGCTCGCTTTGCTCGGCGCGCTGCTGGGCGGGCTGCTGCTCAATGTGATGCCGTGCGTATTCCCGATCCTCAGCCTCAAGGCGCTCTCCCTCGCCAGGGCGGGGGGCGACGAGCGCGCGGCGCGGCGCGATGCGCTGTTCTACACGCTCGGCGTGGTGCTCGCCTGCCTGGCGCTGGGCGCGCTGCTGCTCGCCTTGCGCGCCGCGGGCGAGCAGATCGGCTGGGCGTTCCAGCTGCAGGAGCCCGCGGTGCTGGTCGCGCTGCTGGTGCTCGCTGCGGCAATCACGGCCAATTTCGCCGGCGCGTTCGAGCTCCCCGGCCTCGTGATGCGCGGCGGGAAGGGCGGGGCGAGCAGCTTCGGCACCGGACTGCTCGCCGCCTTCGTCGCCACGCCGTGCACCGGGCCGTTCATGGCGGCGGCGATGGGCGCGGCGCTGCTGCTGCCGGTGGCGCAGGCGCTCGCGCTGTTCGCGGCGCTGGGGGTGGGGCTGGCGCTGCCCTTCCTGGTGCTCGGCTTCGTGCCTGCCTTGCGCCGCGCGCTGCCGCGACCGGGGCCCTGGATGGCGACCTTCCGCCGCTGGATGGCGCTGCCGATGGGGCTGACTGCGCTGGCGCTGGTCTGGCTGCTGTGGCGGATGGCGGGCGCGGGCTTCGCGCTCGCGGCGCTGGGGCTGGCGGCGGGGGCGGTGCTGCTGCTCGCGGTGCTGTTCGGGCGCCGGGCGGGCAGGTTCCGCGTTGCGGGGGTGCTGGTGGCGCTGGCTGCGATCGCGGGCTTCGCGGTGCTGCTACCCGGTCAGCAGGCAGCTCCGGTGCAGGCCAGCGAAAGCATCCACGACCCGCGCCCCTTCAGCGAGGCGGCGCTGGCCGAGGCGCGCGCGACCGGCCAACCGGTGTTCGTCTGGTTCACCGCCGACTGGTGCGTGACCTGCAAGGTCAACGAAAGCGCCGCGATCGAGCGCGAGACGGTACGCGCGGCTTTCGAGGAAGCGGGGGTGATCACGCTGGTCGGCGACTGGACCCGCCGCGACGAGGAAATCGCGCGCTTCCTCACCGATCAGGGCGCGGCGGGGGTGCCGCTCTATCTGTGGTATCCGACCGGGGGCGAGCCACGGCAATTGCCGCAGGTGCTCACGCCGGATCTGCTGACGTCCCTGCCGCGATAGGCTTTGCCGCCGCAGGTCGGCCGCGCGCCTGCGCCCGGCAGCGGTTGATCAGTTCGCGCGGCAGGCTGCTCGCGTTGAGGATGACGCTGCCCGCTCCGGGTACCGTCGCTTCAACCTGCCGGGGTCCGGTGAGCACTTCGAGCGCGGGATCCTCGGCGTCGGTCGCACCGCGCCAGCGCCAGTCGTCCCGGGTCTTCTCGGCATCGACGAACAGCCGGGTGACATGCGAATTGCCGATCAGCGCGAGGATCGCCTTGGCGTTCGGGTCGGCGGCGACGATCCGTTCGTAGGCGATCTGCGCGCCCTGTGGCCCGTCGATGCAGGCCAGCGCCAGCAGGGGCGGCTCGCCGGGATTGCCATAGATGATCCGCCCCGGCTCGCGGCTGACGACCCATTGCGCTTCCGCAGTGTCGGGCGAGAGCAGCGGCTCCGACGGGCCCGAGCGCTCCTGGAGCCCGACCCGCGCGACGTAATCGTCGGCGGCGGGCGGCTTGCACGATGGTAGCGCGAGGAGCGGGAGGGCGGCGAGACACATGAGGGTGATGGAGCGCATCGGCGCAGCTATGCGATCACCCTGCCGATGGTCAATTCCCGTCAGCTGCAGGCGGTCACCACCCGGTCGATCGCCTCGTCTGCGGGGGTGGTCACGCTTTCGCTGCCGAGGGTGAAAGTCAGCGGCTCCGACGAGGCTGCAAGGAAGGCGAGCGCCGGATCCTCGGCGGCGATCTCGCCGTTCCAGATCGCGTCGGGCCCCAGCGCGCTGGCGGTGCCGGTCACCGAAAATTCGGCTACCCTGTCGCCCGAAGTGACGGTGACGGTTTCCCGGGCGCCTTGCTGCGCCGCCGAGAGCCATTGGAAAGCCACCACCGCATCGTCCTCGTCGAGCGAGAGATTGCAGCTGAGCGACACGATGCCTTCCGAATTCGCGGGGCCGAACAGCGCGGTCTGCGTCGCGGGCTTGTAAAACCAGCGATTGCCCTGCGCGTCTGCGCCTGCTTGAGCCGTGGTGGTTTCTTCGAGCGATACTGCCGCATCGACCGGCTCGTCGGCATTGTCGGAACAGGCGGCAAGCGCGAGCGGGGCGAGAAGGACCAGAGGGAGGCGCAAGGGCGAGTTCCTTTCGAAGAGACTATGCAGGAAACCATGCCTGGATCAGCGGGTTCCGCGAACGATGGTTAACCGGTTGTAACCTTTACGGTTTGCCGCCCATCTTCTTGTAGCTGGTCTTCCCATAGCGCATCTTGCGCGTCCCCGGCTTGCCCTCATTCGAACGGCCGACCTGCGGCGCCTTCTTCTCGCCGTCGGGCAGGCCGAGCTCGTCGTTCTCGAGCCGGCGGATCTCGTCGCGCAGCCGTCCGGCCTCCTCGAATTCCAGATTGGCCGCGGCGTTGCGCATCCGCTTCTCGAGGTCCTCGATATAGCCGCGCAGATTGTGGCCGACGAGATTGTTGACCGCAGGGTCGCCGATATCGACCGTCACCCCGTCCTGCGCCGCGCTGTGCGCGACGATATCCGCGATGTCGCGCTTGATCGTGGTCGGGGTGATACCGTGCTCGGCGTTGTATTCGCGCTGCTTCTCGCGGCGGCGATCGGTCTCCGCGATCGCGCGCTCCATCGAGCCGGTGATGCGGTCGGCGTAGAGGATCACCCGACCGTCGACGTTGCGCGCCGCGCGGCCGATGGTCTGGATCAGCGAGGTTTCACTGCGCAGGAAGCCTTCCTTGTCGGCATCGAGGATCGCCACCAGCCCGCATTCGGGGATGTCGAGCCCCTCGCGCAGCAGGTTGATCCCGATCAGCACATCATAGACGCCCAGCCGCAGGTCGCGGATCAGTTCGATTCGCTCGAGCGTCTCGACGTCGGAGTGCATGTAGCGCACCCGCACACCCTGTTCGTGCATGAATTCGGTGAGATCCTCGGCCATCCGCTTGGTCAGCGTGGTGACCAGCGTACGATAGCCCTGCTTGGCGGTCTTGAGGCACTGGTCGATGCAGTCCTGCACCTGGTCCTCGACCGGGCGGATCTCGACCGGGGGATCGATCAGCCCGGTGGGGCGGATCACCTGTTCGGCGAAGACGCCGCCGGTCTGCTCCATCTCCCAGCTGCCGGGAGTGGCCGAGACGGCGACGGTCTGCGGGCGCATCGCGTCCCATTCGTTGAACCGGAGCGGGCGGTTGTCGATGCACGACGGCAGGCGGAAGCCGAATTCGGCCAGCGTGATCTTGCGCCGGTGATCGCCCTTCGACATCGCGCCGATCTGCGGCACGGTCTGGTGGCTTTCATCGACGAACAGCAGCGCGTTCTCGGGCAGATATTCGAACAGCGTGGGCGGCGGCTCGCCCGGCAGGCGGCCGGTGAGGAAGCGGCTGTAGTTCTCGATCCCGTTGCAGCTCCCGGTGGCGGCTATCATCTCGAGATCGAAATTGGTCCGCTGCTCGAGCCGCTGGGCTTCTAGCAAGTGCCCCTCGGCGTGCAGTTCCTTGAGCCGTTCGGTCAGCTCGAAGCGGATCGCCTCGGCCGCCTGCTTCATCGTCGGACCGGGCGTGACATAGTGCGAATTGGCGTAGACGCGGACCTTCTCGAGGCTGGCGCCCTTCTTGCCGGTCAGCGGATCGAATTCGCTGATTTCCTCGATCTCGTCGCCGAAGAAGCCGATCCGCCAGGCGATGTCCTCGTAATGCGAGGGGTAAATTTCGAGGCTATCGCCGCGGACGCGGAAATTGCCCCGCGCGAAGGCGACGTCGTTGCGCTTGTATTGCAGCGCGACCAGCTTGCGGATCAGCTCGCGCTGGTCGACGCTCTCGCCTTTCTTGAGATCGAAGATCATCGCCGAATAGGTCTCGACCGAACCGATGCCGTAGAGACAGGACACCGAGGCGACGATGATCACGTCGTCGCGTTCGAGCAGCGCCCGGGTGGCCGAGTGGCGCATCCGGTCGATCGCCTCGTTCACCGAGCTTTCCTTCTCGATATAGGTGTCCGAGCGCGGCACATAGGCCTCGGGCTGGTAGTAGTCGTAATAGCTGACGAAATACTCGACCGCATTGTTGGGGAAGAAGCTCTTGAACTCGCCATAGAGCTGCGCGGCGAGGATCTTGTTGGGCGCCAGGATCAGCGCCGGGCGCTGCACCCGCTCGATCACCTGCGCCATGGTGTAGGTCTTGCCGCTGCCGGTCACCCCAAGCAGCACCTGCGTCTGCTCGCCCTCGTTCACGGCGCCGACCAGATCCTCGATCGCGGTCGGCTGGTCGCCGGCGGGGCTGTATTGCGAGATCAGCTCGAAGGGGCGCCCCGGCATCGATTTCTCGGGCCGCGCGGGTTTGTGGGGTACGAAGTCCCCGGTGGTATCGGGTTCATCGAGTCCCCGGCGGATTACGAGTTCGGCCATGTGCGCCGATATGGGGCAGGGGGAGCCGCCGATCAACGGGCGCTTGGCAAGCACCGCATTGGCGTGCAGATTGCACCGGAAGGCCGCCGGCTTGTCAGGGAGATTTCGTCATGCACCCACTCGTTTTCGCCGCCCCGCTCGCCCTTGTCGCTCTCGCCGGCTGCGGCGAGGCCGAACCCGAGGGCACGAACGCGGACGATGGCGGGATCAGCCAGTCCGAAGTGGCCGAACGCGCGCGCGACACCGTCCAGCCGCAGCCGGGCCAGTATCGCGCGGTGATGCAAGTGCTCGAGGTCGATATCCCCGGCGCGCCTGCGGGCGCGGGCGACATGCTGCGCCAGATGATGGACGGCCAGGCGCACGAATATTGCCTGACCCAGGCCGATGTCGACAAGGGCTACGAGGAGATGGCGCGCCAGTCGCAGGACGGCGACTGCACCTTCCAGCGCTTCGATGTCGATGGCGGTGAAATCGATGCGCTGATGCAATGCACCGGCGAGCAGGGCAACACCATCCAGATGGCGATGACCGGAACCGCGACCCCGACCTCCTCGGTGATGAACATGACCATGACCGGCGACATGGCGGGAATGGGCGATTCGACCTTGCGGATGAAGGCGACCCACGAGCGCGTGGGTGACTGCCCTTGAGGCTGAATGACTCCATTGAGGCTGGGTGAATGCCGTTGAGGTGAAGGGCGGCCGGAGACGGAACCGATCCTTCTCACCCCGCGTTCATCGAGCATGGCGTCCTATGACACAATGACGGCAACCGGCCCCCTCGATACCAAGCTTGCCGAAGGGTGGAGCCGCGCCGAACTCGCCCGCCGCTGGGCACTGGCGAGCGAGCCCAACCCCGACGACGTCCGTTCGCCGCGGGCGCTGTTGCTGCTGCGCGAACTGGGGTGGGTGTTCGAGCCGTTCCGGCGGCTGTTCCGCAAGTTCGAGATCAGCCCGAGCGAACGCCCACGCACCGTCATGCTGCTGCCCGGTTTCGGCGCGCACCCGATCCGCATGCGCTATATGGCACACATCCTCGAAAAAGCGGGGCACACCGCCAAGCGCTGGGGCGTCGGCTACAATTTCGGCGCCACCGCCAAGCGTTTCGCCAAGGTCGAGGAGCGTCTGCTCGACCTGTACGATCGCGCGGGCGAGCCGATCGTGCTGGTCGGCTGGAGCCTGGGCGGCGTAATGGCGCGCGAGCTTGCCAAGCTGCATCCCGACAAGGTCGCCAAGATCATCACGCTGGGCTCGCCCTTTTCGGGCAGCCCGCGCGCCAACAACGGCTGGCGCGCCTATCAGGCGATCGCCGGCCACCGAGTCGACGAACCCGAGTTCGATGCCGAGCCCGCGCGCAAGCCCCCGGTCGAGACCGTGGCCTTGTGGAGCCCGCGCGACGGCGTGGTTCACCCGCGCTGCGCGCGCGGCAGGGTGGGCGAGCGCGATCGAGCGATCGGCATGCACTGCACCCACATGGGCTTCGTATCCTCGCCCGAAGTTATTAAAACCGTGTTAGGGGAACTTGAGGCGGTCTGAACCTTTGTTGTCATGACGGGAACGAGCGCTTGGACCCCGGCCATTTCTGGCTCGGGCGCAGCGTTCTTGGGGAAACATGGCAGCAGGCGAATTTTTCGACGAGATGCACAAGCCCGATGGCGGTGTGCGCGACGCCTATACGGGTTATCAGGCGTGGTACGGCGAGCAGGAAAAATCCTTCCTCAAGCGCAAGCACCGCGACGCCGAAACCGCCTTCCGGCGCACCGGCATCACTTTCAATGTCTATGGCGAAGACGAGGCCGAAGAGCGGCTGATCCCCTTCGACATGGTGCCGCGGATCATCACCGCGCATGAATGGCGCAAGCTGACCAAGGGCATCGAGCAGCGCGTGTCCGCGCTCAACGCCTTCATGCACGATCTCTACCACCGGCAGGAAATCATCCGCGCCGGCCGCGTGCCCGAGCACCTGTTCCGCAACAACGCCGCCTGGCTGCCGCATATGGTCGGCTTCACCCCGCCGGGGGGGATCTACACCCATATCGTCGGGATCGATCTGGTCCGCACCGGACCGGACGAGTTCTATGTGCTCGAGGACAACGCCCGCACCCCCAGCGGGGTCTCCTACATGCTGGAGAACCGCGAGACGATGATGGCGATGTTCCCCGAACTGTTCATGCGCGTCCCGGTCGAAAGCGTTTCCAACTACCCGCGCCGGCTCGCCAAGAGCCTGGCCGCCTGCGCCCCTGCCTGCGCCGAGGGCAAGCCGGTCGTCGCGGTGCTGACGCCGGGCATTTTCAACTCCGCCTATTTCGAACACGCCTTCCTCGCCGAGCAGATGGGCGCCGAACTGGTCGAGGGCCGCGACCTGCGCGTGGTCGACGGCCGAGTCGCGATGCGCACCACCTGGGGCTACAAGCCGATCGACGTGATCTACCGCCGGGTCGACGATGAATTTCTCGATCCGCTCAGTTTCAATCCCGACAGTGTGCTGGGCGTGCCCGGGATCATGGACGTCTATCGCGCCGGCCGGGTCACGATCGCCAATGCCCCGGGCACCGGGGTCGCCGACGACAAGGCGATCTATTCCTTCATGCCCGAGATCGTCGAGTTCTACACCGGCGAGAAACCGCTGCTGCCCAATGTCCAGACCTGGCGCTGCTCGGATCCGGAAAGCTTGGCCTATGTGCTCGACAATCTGGCCGAGCTCGTGGCCAAGGAAGTTCATGGGTCTGGCGGCTATGGGATGCTGATCGGGCCGGCGGCGAGCAAACGCGAACTGAGCGATTTCGCCGCCAAGCTGCGCGAAAATCCCGAAGGCTATATCGCTCAGCCGACGCTGGCGCTCTCGACCTGTCCGATCTTCACCAACCGCGGCCTCGCACCGCGCCATCTCGACCTGCGCCCCTTCGTGCTGGTTTCGCCCGACAAGGTCGACATCACCCCCGGCGGGCTGACCCGGGTGGCGATGAAGCCGGGGTCGCTGGTGGTCAACTCGAGCCAGGGCGGGGGCACCAAGGACACTTGGGTGCTCAAAGACTGATGCTGGGAAGAACCGCCAATTCGCTGTTCTGGATGTTCCGCTATCTCGAGCGGGCCGAAAACACCGCCCGCCTGATCGACGCGGGGCTGCGCATGGCGCTGACCCGCGATTCGGTGAGCGCCGAGGAGGAGTGGCGTTCGGTCATCGAGACCGCGGGCCACCGCCGCGGCTACGAGGCCAAGAACGCCACCTACACCGGTATGCAGGCCTGGAACTACATCCTGCGCGACAAGGACAGTTCCGCCAGCGTCCTCAACACCTTCCAGCAAATCCGCTCCAACGCCCGCGAAGCGCGCAGCGCGATCACCAGCGAGGTCTGGGAAGCGGTCAACGACAGCTGGCTGCAGATCAAGGACATGCTCGCGCGCCCGGTCGGCGAACAGCGCGTGGGCGAGGTGCTGACCGCAGTGCGGCGCGCGGGCACGCTGGCGCATGGCGCGGTGCTGGGCTCGATGCTGCGCGAGGAGGGCTTCCACTTCGCCCGCGCCGGGACCTTCATCGAACGTGCGGACAACATCGCGCGGATCATGGATATCAAATACTATCTGCTGCTGCCCTCGCTCTCCTATGTCGGGTCGAGCATGGATACCGGCCAGTGGGACATGGTGCTGCGTTCGGTCTCGGGCGACAGCGCGTACCGCTGGCTCAACGCCGGGCAGATCGACGCGCGCGGGATCGTCAGCTTCCTCGTGCTGGACGAGCGCTTCCCGCGCAGCCTGGCCTATTCGCACGCGGCGCTGCGCGAGAACCTCGCCGCGCTGGCCCGCATCCACGGCATCGAGGGCACCAGCAACGAACTCATGCGCGAATCCGATACGCGCTTGTCCGGGCTCTCGATCGAGGACGTGTTCGACAAGGGCCTGCACCAGTTCCTGACCGATTTCACCGCCGCCAACTCGTCGATCGCGCAGGCGATCGCCCAAGATTACAGGTTCCTTGCCTGATGCGCCTCGATATCCGCCACACCACCCGCTATCGCTTCTCCGAACCGGTCGTTCATGCGCTCCAGCGGCTGCGGCTCACGCCCAAGGCGACGCAGGGTCAGGAAATCCTCTCCTGGACGATGGAATTCGACCATGCGCACGAGGAACTCAGCTACGACGATCAGCACCACAACCGCGTGACGCTGGTTGCCGTGGATGGCGGCGCGCGCGAGGTCACGGTCACCTGCAGCGGCGAGGTCGACACTTCGGACCATGCCGGGGTCATCGGGCATCATGCCGGTCACCTGCCGCTGTGGAGCTTCCGCGGCCAGACCCCGCGGACCAAGCCCGGGCCCAGGATGAAGGCGCTGGCAGAAAGCGTCCGCGCGGAAGGCCAGCAACCGCTCGACACGCTCCACACGCTCTCGGCGCGGATCATCGATGCGGTTGCGTACGAGATCGGCACCACCGATGTGAACACGCCTGCCGAACAATCGCTCTGCGAAGGGCACGGCGTGTGTCAGGATCATGCGCAGATCTTCATCGGCGCAGCGCGGTCGCTCGATATCCCCGCGCGCTATGTCAGCGGCTATCTGATGATGGACGACCGGGTCGAACAGGATGCCACCCATGGCTGGGCCGAGGCCTTCGTCGAAGGGCTCGGCTGGGTCGGATTCGACATTTCCAACGGCATCAGCCCCGACCAGCGCTATGTCCGGGTTGCCACCGGCCGCGATTACCGCGATGCCGCGCCGATCACCGGGATCACCTTCGGCAGCGCCTCGCAGGAGCTGCAGGTCGAAGTCGCCGTGGCCCAGCGCCAGGTTCAACAATAGCCAGGGTCAACAACAGGGAGAATGCATGACATATTGCGTGGGAATGATCGTCGAGAAGGGTCTCGTGTTGATGAGCGACACCCGCACAAATTCGGGCGTCGACAACATTTCCGTGTTCCGCAAGATGTTCCATTGGCAGGTGCCGGGCGACCGGATCATCACCGTCATGACCGCAGGCAATCTGGCCACCACCCAGGCGGTGGTCAGCCAGCTCGAAGAGCGCACCAAGGAACCCGACCAGCGCGACAATGTGCTGCTGCAATCGCCGACCATGTTCCAGGTCGCGAGCGAGATCGGCAAGCTGGTGCGCGAAACCATCGCCGAGCGCCAGCGCATCAATGGTGAGCGCGGCAAGGGCCGCTTCACCGCCTCGATCATCGTCGCCGGCCAGATCGCCGGGATGGAGCCGCGATTGTTCATGGTCTATCCCGAAGGCAATTTCATCGAGGCCAGCGCCGACACGCCCTTCTTCCAGATCGGCGAGACCAAATACGGCCGCCCGATCATCCTGCGCGGTTACGACCGCTCGATGAGCATGGAGGATGCGGTCAAGCTGCTGACGGTGTCGTTCGATTCGACGCTCAAGGCCAATCTCTCGGTCGGCCTGCCGCTCGATCTGATGGTGATCGAACGCGACCAGTTCGAGGTGACGCACCAGCGCCGGATCGCGCATGACGATCCCTATTTTCAGGCGATCTCGACCAGTTGGAGCGATGCCCTGCGCACCGCGTTCCATTCGCTGCCCGATTACAGCTTCTTCAGCGATTACGAAGCCGAATAACGCGTCGTGGCCGAGGTCAGCGGCAGAAGCTTCCGCTGCCCAGCTCGACATGCAGATGGTCGCGATGCGCGGCGTTGTATTCCGGACCCAGCACGGTGCCGAAGCGCTTGCATGCGCTGCGATGGACTGTCCGGAGGAAGGCTTGCTCGTCGCGGTCGCGCGACGACCAGCCGTCGATCACGCTGATCCGGCGTCCGTCCGCGAGCACGAAAGCGCCGATATCGATCGCTTCGGCCCGGCTGTGCGCCGAGAGCCGCCCGGTGCCGGCCACGTTGCGGCAGGAATAGCTGCCCATGGTCTCGATCCGCTCGAGCGGGCTGCCCAGCATCTGGCGTGCCGCGCGGTCCACGCCGAAGCGCGCCCAGCCCGAAAAGGCACTCGCCAGCGGACAGGCGACCGGACCCAGATTGGACAGCGCAAATCCGCCCGCGTCGCCCTGCAGCCGATCGAGCCGGACGCTGTTGGAGATCTGGCAACCGGCGCCGTAGTGGCGGTCGGGAACGGGCGAGTAGAGCGATCCGGTGCGCGCCAGCTCGCTGAGGCATTGCGCGGCTTCGGGCCGGATCGACACGGCGGCGCCGTTCGATGCGCCGCGCGCTACCGGCCGTTCCGGTTCGCGCGACTGCGGCACTGCGGAACAGCCGCCGAGCGCGATGAGCGCGAGAAACCAGAGCAATTGCCGCATGCGCAAGCCGTAACCCGATCATGCTTAACCAAAGCCTAAGCGGGGCGCGAAACCTGCGTCAGGATTCGGGAACCGCGCATTGCTCCCACAGCTCGATCTTGATCCCGTCGGGGGCGAACTTGCCATAGCCCTCGTCGGCGCTGTCGAGAATCTCGACGCCCTTGGCCTTGAGCTGCGCCACCATCGCATCGCAATCGTCGACGCGCAGATTGATCATGAAGCCGCCGGCGCCCGGCTTGATATAGGCATCGTCCTTGAAATGGCTGACCAGCGAATAGGGCTGCTCCTTGGTCTCTTCGGACCACATCAGCTGCGGGCCGTATTCGCCGCCGAGCCCGAGCACGTCGCGGTACCATTGCCGCGTCGCCTCCGGGTCCTTCACCACGTAGAAGACCCCGCCCAGTCCGGTCACCTTCGCCATCGCCTCGCTCCTCAGTAGCCGCTCGCCTGCCCGTCCTTGCGCATCTCGGTCGCCCCGGTCAGCACGCCGGTCTCGGGGTCGCGGGCGATCGCCTGATAGCCGCCGAACATGATCCCGTCGGCGACCACTTCGACAGTGTGGCCCATCGCGCGCAGCCGCTCGACGGTCGCCGCGGGCAGGCCCGGTTCGACGAA
>TARA_R110002072_G_scaffold117948_3_pt1 | contig 12014 bp, 9 predicted proteins | sample TARA_R110002072 | Tara Oceans TARA_R110002072 (sample SAMEA4397118) | marine metagenome | biome: Polar Biome; feature: [SRF] surface water layer (ENVO:00010504); material: water (ENVO:00002006), including particulate matter (ENVO:01000060) such as... | depth 5 m | reverse complement strand
GGCACGGAAGTTGACTACGTCCAGGTCCACAATAATGCTGATGACGGCGTTGAAATGTTCGGCGGGGCCGTTGATCTGCGCCACCTGGTGCTGACCGGCAATTCCGATGACTCGATGGATTACACCGATGGCTGGATCGGGCGCGCCCAGTTCGTCATCATCCAGCAGTCGGACGATGGTGATCAGGGCTTCGAGTGGGACAACCGCTCGTCCAACAATGCGCTGCTGCCACGATCCAACCCGCGCATTTCCAACTTCACCCTGATCGGCCGCCGTAATGGTGCGGGCTCCAACGACTCCGATGAAGGCATGCTGATCCGTGCCGGCACCGCGGGCGAGCTCTACAACGGCATCGTGGTTGATTTCGGCAATGCCTGCCTGAATGTCGACGACAACGAGACCTTCGACCGTATCGGAGCCACCGGCGCTGCGGGCGATGAAGACCTCATCATTCAGTCGACCGTTCTCGATTGCCTGACCAACTTCAAGGAAACCGCCGGCGATCCAGTCGATCTGTCGACCTGGTTCCTCGGTCAGGCCAACAATGCCGAGATCACCCATTCGATGAGCGGCTTCACCTTCATCCCGGGTTCCACCGGTGTTGTTCCCGGGGCCACCGAGCTGGCGGTCACGACGACCGACGTCAACGCGCTCGATAGCTGGTTCGAACCGGTCACCTATATCGGTGCCGTCGAGGACAGCAACGACACTTGGTACCAGGGCTGGACTTTCCAGGTCACTCCGTAACGCACGACCTCATGCCCGGCCGGCTCATGCCGGCCGGGACCAGGTTCCGTTCAACCGAAGTCTCACGGTGATGAAGATGAAAACGAATCGTATGGCATTCATGGCCGCCCTCCTTGCGTCGACGACGCTGGTGCCGGCCGCTGCGCTCGCGCAGGATGCGGAAAGCCCCAGTGATGTTGAAGTCATCACGGTGCGCTATCAGTATATCCCCGAAGCCCGCCGCGTGACCTCCGAGGTTTCGGCGTCCCTCTCGATCGACGACCTGATCACGACGGGCGATTCCGATCTCGCCGGTGCGCTGGTGCGGATCACCGGCCTGTCGACAACCCAGGGCCGGTTTGTCGTCGTTCGCGGTCTCAATGAGCGCTATTCCAACACGCTCCTCAACGGCTCGCCCATGCCCTCTCCGGAGCCCTTCCGGCGCGCCGCTCCGCTCGATATTTTCCCGACGAATATCCTGTCGAATGTCCTCGTCCAGAAAACCTTCTCTCCCCGCTTCCCGGGTGAGTTCGGCGGCGGCGTCATCGGTATCGAGACCTCGGCCCTGCCGGAAGAAGGCTTCTTCACCGCCGGTGTCGATGGCAGTTTCAACACCATCACGACCGGCAATCGCGGCATCACCTATAACGGCTCCGACACCGACTGGCTGGGCTATGATGACGGTTTGCGTGACATTCCGGCCGAACTGGCATCGGTGTTCCAGACAACCCGCGTCGGCAATAACCTGCCCGCCGACCAGCAACAGGCCATCGGCCGTTCGCTCGTCAATTCCGAGCTCTGGGTTATCCAGAATGTCGACACCGACGCCAATGGCTCGATCTCGTTCAACGCCGGTGATCGCTTTGATTTCGAGAACTTCTCGCTCGGCGTGATCGCGGCTGCCCAGTACAGCAATGCCTGGGAGACGCGTGAAGGTCAGCGCGGCAAGGGCCGGATCGGTGCCGGCGATGAGCTGGTCTATGAAAACGGACCACCGCTCGCCGACCGTTCGGGCATCGCCCTTCCGGGTGAGGGGATCAATAATTTCTTTGGCACCGAGAACACGATCGACGTGTCCGGGATGGTGTCGGTCGGTGTTGATTTCTACAACGACCACTCGATCAATTTCCTGACCATGGCGCTGCGTTCGACCTCGAAGGAAGCGCGCATCGAGGAAGAGTTCAATGCGGGCGCCAATGGTGTCTTCCGCACGGACAGCACCGAATGGTTTGAACGTCAGGTCCTGTTCAACCAGCTGACCGGTGAGCACCTGTTTGACAGCCTCGGCGGCCTGTCGGTCGAATGGCGGATCTCCGAAGCGACCGCGACCCGTGATGCGCCCTACCAGCGCAGCGCCGACTATGCCTACACCAATACCGGCTATGTCTATGAGGGTACGGTCAATGGCAACTCGACTGCTTTCTCGGAGGTTGAAGACAATACCTCTGACTACGGCGTCGATCTTGAACTTCCCGTCGAGCTTGGCTCGATGGACGTCTCGCTGACGGCCGGCTATGCCAATACCAGCCGCGAGCGCGATGCCTGGACACGCCGCTTCTCCTTCGCACCCGGTTCGGTCGGCATTCCGTCCGACCTGCTGAGCAGCCGTATCGACTACATCTTTGCCAACCAGAACATCACGGATGAGCGCCTGCGGCTCATCGAGACCGGCGGCCTCTCGCTGCCGGAGGCCTATCACGGCCAGCTTGACGTCGATGCCTATTATGTCGGCGCCGATGTTGCACTGACCGATTTCGTTCGTGCCGCATTCGGGGCGCGCTTCGAAGACGGTGAGTTGAGTGTCGACACCTTCGCTTTCCCGGCCAGTGCGGCGGATAGCGGCCTGGTCGAGACCCAGCAGCAGGAAGACTATGTCCTGCCGGCCGTGACGCTGACCTGGACCTTTGCTGACAATCTCCAGCTCCGGACCGGTTACTCCCAGACGATCGCCCGCCCGCAATTCCGCGAGCTGGCCTTTGCCGAATTCTTCAACACGGACACCGATCAGCGTTTCCAGGGAAATCCCTACCTGGAAAACACCGAGATGACGAATTATGACGCCCGCCTCGAATACTATTTCGGCCGGGAACAATTCGTCACCGTCGGCGCCTTCTACAAGGAGCTGACCAATCCGATTGAGGAATTCATCATCCCGATCGGCGATGGTCTCAATACCTCCTTCATCAACGCTCCGAGCGCGACCCTGACCGGGGCCGAGTTCGAATACGAGAAAACCTTCGACTTCTCGGATCGTTGGGACCAGCCCTTCTTCAATGACCGCGAATGGTTCGTGAAGACCAACTACACCTACATCCAGTCGGAAGTGTCCGGCGAGGGTACGGTCACTGTCGCCCAGGGTGCCTTCGGCAACCCGCAGGCGCTGGTGCTCAATGCTGCCGGCTTCATTGAAGACGGCCGCGCCCTCCAGGGCCAGTCAGAGCATCTGTTCAACGTCCAGGTCGGTTTCGAAACCTTCGACGGCCGGGCGCGCGGTGCACTGCTCTACAATTATGTCAGTGACCGGACCCGGGCCGTGGCCAACCTGTCCGACAGTCTCCCCGAGATCGTCGAGCAGGTCCCGTCATCGCTCGACTTCGTCTACAGCCGCACAATCAATGTCGCGGAAGCGGACTGGGATGTCGGTTTCTCCGTCCGCAATATTCTCGGTGACGGCTACAGCGCCACCCAGAATGCCGGCGGAACCGAACTGGCCGTCGATACCTATGATCTGGGTACCACGTTCAGCGTTTCGGTCAGCCGTACCTGGTAAGCCAGTTCGTCGGGGCGGGCCCTTGGGTCCGCCCCGCATGCCGGCCTTTGCCCCGGCGACTACCCTTTCGCCCAATTCGAGTCGGTTTTTCGCGGCGTTGCGAAACTGTCATACGGGTGTCGCAGAACTGTCGGCAGTCACGTGTAATCGGAAGGCCAATGAGGGTCGGCAGCACGACCACTTCTTCGCTGGTCCGTGACACGGATTATGCTGTGGGCGAAATCAGCATGAGCAAGTTGGCACAATATCTGGTTACAGAATCCGGCCGCCATCGAGCACTGGCTGCTCTGGCAAGTGGCTGCGAGCTTGTTCTGGTCGCCCTGCTCGGCCTTCTGCTGGCCCGGGCAATCTGGTTCATCGCCTTTGGCGCCAGTGCGGCAAATATTTCGTTCGAGGATGCGGTCCAGCCTGGCGGCCGCACCCGAGACGCCAGCTACACATCCGGGATCGACAGCTTGCCAGCGGCGCAGATATTCGCCGATCGCACGGCTTCTCCGTCAAGCGCGGTCGAAATCGCCGCGATCCCTGAATCCCGCCTCAATCTGGTCGTGCGCGGCATCCGTACCGGACAGTCCGCCACCGACGGGGTCGCCTTTTTGCAGACGCCCGATGGCCGCGACGGGATGTTCCGCCAGGGCGATGAAATCGTCGAGGGCGTCACCCTGCATTCGCTCGATCAGGATCGCATTATCATTGACCGCCGCGGCGGGCTGGAAGCGCTTGTTTTGCGCGAAACCCAGCGCCCGGCAGCGGCGGCAGTGCCGACGGCAGTGGCTACTTCGGCCGGCCGCACGCGGGGGCGGGCTCCCAGTGACATCTTCCGTGTCGTCCCGGTGTTCGAGGGCCAGGCATTGATCGGCTACCAGATGGCGACCGAATCCGACGTCGTCCTCACCGCCCTCGGGTTGCGCCAGGACGACATCCTGCTCGCCGTTGACGGCCAGGTTCTGGCTGAGTCCGGCGATGTGGCCGAGCTGTTCGAGAGCCTGCAGGGCCGCGAAACAATCTCTCTCTCAATCCGGCGCGGCGGTGTGCCGTTGACCCTCCAGGTGGATCTGTCCTGATGTTTTCGATTCCAAAACGAGCCGCCGCTTTTGTCGCCGCGATCGCTATCCTCATCTCGGGGCCCGCACAGGCCCAGGACAGTATCGTCAATTTCAATCAGGCTGATATCCAGACCGTTATCGACGATGTCTCGGCGGTTACCGGTCACACGTTTATCGTCGACCCATCCGTGCGGGGGCGAGTGACCATCACGTCCCAAACTGCGCTGACCGCGGAGGAGTATTTCCAGGTCTTCCTGTCGACGATGCGGGTGCATGGCTATGTCGTCGTGCCGACAGCTTCGGGCGCCTTCCAGATCGTGCCGGACCAGGCCGGTGCGCGTTCGGTCAGCCCGGTCAATGCGGAAATTCGCGGCGACCAGTATGCCACCCAGGTCATCCACCTCCAGCATGCCAGTGCCCAGGATGCGCTCGCCGTGCTGCGGCCGATCATTCATCCGCAGGGCAGCGTCAATGCCGCACCGGGCAGAAATGCGCTCGTCATTGTCGACTTCGCCGAGAATATGCAGCGCATACGGGAGGTCGTTCGTGACCTGGATCGCGATACGGCCGTTTATGAAATGGTTGAGCTGGAGAACGCTTCTGCCTCGGAAATGAGTCTGATTATCCAGCGCTCCAGCAATTCGGGCGGCACGGGGGAGGGGCAAACCCGCAGCGGTGTCACCGTCGCACCACTCTCATCGTCGAACACATTACTGCTGCGCGGCACGGCAAATGCCGTGCGTGACATGGCCGCCTTGATCCGCCGCGTCGATGCGGCGAGCATCTCCAACCAGGGCTTCCGCGTCGTTTATCTCAACAATGCCGACGGCGAAATGTTGTTGCCGATTCTTGAGGAAATGGTCGACGCGATGAGCGCCGGGGCTCCGGGCGACCGTCGGCCGACAGTCGCACATCACGCACCGACCAATGCGCTCGTCATCAATGCCAGCATCGATGTCCAGCGCGAGCTCGAGCGCGTTATCCGACAGCTCGATGTGCGCCGCCCGCAAGTCCTCGTCGAGGGGATTATCGTCGAGATATCCGACAGCGCCGCGCGCGAACTCGGCGTTCAGATGATGCTCGCCGGCGGTGACAATAGCACCACACCGCTGGCCCTCACACGGTATTCCTCGGCCAATCCCGACCTTCTCGCCCTTGCCGGCGCTGTCGCGGTGCCCGGCGACAGTACCGATACCGTGGTCGCCGAACTCCGGGACGCGGCTCTGGCCTCATTGCTGGGCGTACGTGGTGGCGCGCTTGGCCTGGGCGGGCAATTGGGCAATGGCGGCCTGTTTGGCCTGGTGCTCAATGCCGTCGAGAACGACGTGAATTCCAACGTGCTCGCGACGCCATCCATCCTGGCTATGGACAATGAAGAGGCGAGCTTCATCTCTGGCCAGGAGATCCCGGTCACGACCGGCGAAACGCTCGGCAACAACAATTCCAACCCCTTCCGCACCGTTCAGCGCGAGGAAGTCGGTGTCAAACTCCTGGTTCGTCCCCAGATCACTGAAGGCGGGACAGTCCGGCTCTATATCGAGCAGGAAGTATCCAGCGTCGCTGGCAGTGTGGTCGGCGATTCCGCCGATCTGATCACAAACAAGCGCCGGGTCACGACCACTGTTCTGGCCGATAATGGCGAGATCATCGTACTCGGCGGTCTCATCCAGCAAGATGATGATGTCGATAATTCCCAACTGCCCGTACTGGGCGACTTGCCCGGGATCGGTAACCTGTTCCGGTCGCGCTCGCGCACGACGCACCGCACCAATCTGATGATCTTCATTCGCCCGACCATCATCAGGAGCGCGGATGACATGCGGGCCGTGACCGATGGCCGCTATAACTACATCACGCGCGAGCAGCGGCTGTCCCATCCCGATGGTGCGAGCAGCCTTGAAGCCTTGATGAGCATGATGGATGCGACCTCGACGCGCCTGCCGGAAGTTGGGGATTGATCGTGGCCGACAGCCTGAGCTCCCCCTCCTTGCCACCGGTGCGCTATGCTTTCGCGCGCCAGGCGGGAATCGCCTTCATTCCCGGCGACGCGCCGCGATACGTGGTCAGGAGCGGGGCCGACCGGCGACGCTTGCTCGAAGTGCGCCGGGTGGTTGGTGGCAATTATCCCGTCAGCGAGTTGGGCACGGTCGAGTATGACCAGCTCCTGCGCGATCTTTACGCTTATGCAGGGCTCGACGAGACCGAGCTTGAGGAAACCACTCGAGCCGAGTCCCTGTCCGATCTGATTGACCAGATTCCCCAGTCGGAAGACTTGCTCGATGATTCATCGAGCGCCCCGGTTATCCGTCTGATCAATGGGCTGATCGCCGAGGCCGTGCGCATGCAGGCTTCCGACGTGCACGTGGAATCCTTCAGTGATCGCGTGGTGATTCGCTACCGTATCGATGGGGTGATGAAGGAAGCGGCCAGCGTATCCGCGAAGCTTTCGAAACTGCTCGTGTCGCGGATCAAGGTGATGGCGCGCCTGGACATCGCCGAGAAGCGGCTTCCCCAGGATGGCCGGTTGTCGCTTTCCATCGGCAGCAAGTCGGTCGATATCCGCGTCTCCACCCTGCCGTCACGCAATGGCGAGCGGGTCGTTTTGCGCCTGCTCGACAACTCCGATGCGCGGTTCCGGCTTGATGATCTGGGCATGTCGGCAGAGGTGCTTGCGGCGTATGAGCGGGCACTCGCACAGCCCAATGGCATTGTCCTGGTGACCGGCCCGACCGGTGCCGGCAAGACGACCACGCTCTATTCGGGCCTTAACCGGCTCAATACGCTGGCGCGCAATATCCTCACAGTCGAGGATCCGATCGAATACGCCGTCGACGGGATCGGCCAGACCCAGGTCAACGCCAAGATCGGGATGACTTTCGCCGGTGGGCTGCGCGCCATCCTGCGCCAGGATCCCGATATCGTCATGGTTGGCGAGATCCGCGATGCCGAAACCGCTGAAGTCGCGGTGCAGGCCAGCCTGACCGGGCATCTCGTGCTTTCAACCGTCCACACGAACTCCGCCGTCGCCGCGATCGCCCGTCTGCGCGATATGGGAGTTGAGACCTACCTGCTTGCCTCGACACTGACCGCGATCATCGCCCAGCGGCTGGTTCGCCGCCTTTGCCATGCCTGCCGCGAAGCCTATGCGCCCGACGCAGCTGAACGGACGATGCTCGGTCTCGGCGAGGCGGAGGAGGTCGTGTTGTACAGGCCCACAGGATGCCCGGACTGCAAAGCGCTTGGCTATGCAGGGCGCGTCGGGATCTACGAGATCGTCGAGGTCGATGAAGTCCTGCGCAAGCTTATTCATGAAGATGCCCGCGAGAGCGTGATGGCGGCACACGCTTTCGCGCACAGCCAGACCCTGTTTGAGAATGGCGCGCGGCTGGCCCTGAGTGGCGAGACCAGCCTGGCGGAGGTGCTGCGTCTGTGCCGTGACGATGGGGGCGCGCGTCATGCCGGCGTTTGAATATAGCGCGCTCGACGGACGAGGGCACAAGAAGACTGGCCTGATCACCGCCGATTCGGAACTGGCCGCGCGGCGCGAACTGCGTCTGCAGCACATGGCGCCGCTGACCCTGCACCGGGCCGATGCCCGCCGTGGTGCCCACACGCCGGGCAATGCGCTTGGCCGATGGATCGAATACGCCTCGCAGCGCGATCTGGGCACGCGGGACCTGATGCTCATCACCCGCCAGCTGGCGGCGCTGGTCGATGCGGGCATGCCGGTCGAGGAATCGCTGGATCTGGTTGGGCGCCAACTTGAGAAGCATGCGATGCGGCGCGTAATCATGGCAGTGCGCGCCAGGGTCACCGAAGGCAACCGGCTGGCCGATGCCATGGCCGCTGCTCCACGCAGTTTTCCGCCGGTCTATCGGGCCCTGATCGCGGCGGGCGAGGCCAGTGGCAGTCTCGGCATGGTGCTGTCGCGCCTGGCCGACCACCTCGAAGCTGAGGACTCGGTGCGAAACAAGGTTGTTGGCGCGCTGGTCTATCCTGCGGTGCTTGCCGCCGTCGCGATCGGCGTCATCATCATGTTGATGCTTTTCGTCGTCCCCCGTCTCGCCGAACAATTTACCGGCATGGGGGTCAGTCTGCCGGCCTTGACCCGCATCATGATCGCGAGCTCTGACTTTCTCGCGGTTTCCTGGCCCTGGATCGTCGCGATCTCTGCCGGCGCTGTGCTCGCCTTCGCCTTCGCCTATCGGCAACCCGCCTACCGCCGGCTCCATGATGCCATCGTGGTTCGCCTGCCCTTGATTGGGACATTTCTGCGCCAGGTCGAGGCGGCAGCCTTCGCCCGCACCATGTCCATCTTGATCAATTCGGGCACGGTCCTGCCCGATGCATTGAGGGCAACCGGGCGCGCCGGATCCAACCACGCCTTCCGCGAGATGATTGCGAGTGTCGTCTCCGACGTGGAGGGTGGGCGCGGCTTGTCCGACGCTCTGACCCGCGGCGGCTGGATTCCACCACTTGTGATCTACATGGTCGCGGCGGGCGAACGCTCGGGCCGGCTCGACGAAATGTTCGGGCGCGCCGCCGACCAGCTCGGCCGGGATATCGACAGTTCGATTGCGGTCGGCCTGTCCTTGCTTGAACCGGCAATCATCCTGGTTCTCGGGATGGTCGTCGTCCTGATCGTTCTCTCCATCCTGTTGCCCATCCTGCAACTCAACACACTCGCCCTCGGCTAAGGAGGCTCTCATGACCCCGTATGACAAAGACGCGGACGCCACCGACAGCGAAGCTGGGTTTTCCCTGCTTGAAATCATGATTTCGATCTCCATCCTTGCCTTGCTTGCCACGATTGTCGTGATCAATGTCATGCCGGCGCAGGACCAGGCGATGGTTCAGAAAGCCTCAGCCGATATCGCGGTGCTGGAGCAGGCGCTCGACGCCTTCCGGCTCGACGCAAGGCGCTATCCGACCGTGGAAGAGGGGCTCCAGGCTCTCGTTGAAGTGCCGGCGGCCGGCGGCGCGGCCTATCGCGAGCAGGGCTATATCCGTCGCCTTCCGGCTGACCCGTGGGGCCATGCCTATCAATATGTCTATCCCGGAGAATACGGCGTGTTCGATGTGTTTTCGCTGGGCCGGGACGGCCGCGTCGGTGGCGAGGGGCTGGATGCCGACATTGGGAATTGGGAGCGCGAAACATGAGCATCAAGACCTCGACAGAGTCAGGGTTTTCCCTGCTTGAAGTGCTGATTGGAGTCTCGATCATGGCACTGATGGCGACCACGATCGCGCTTGCCGCCAGCCCTGAGCGTGCACCGCTGCGACGCGAAGCGGAGCGCCTGGTTGTGCGGCTGCACGAGGCCGAGCAGGAAGCGGTGATCTCCGGGCAGCCGGTCGGGCTAACCCTCACAGATGGCGGTTATGCCTTCACCAACTATGTCGACGGTGAGTGGCGGCTGCTGCGTAATCACCCAACCCTGCAGCCGCGCGGTTTCGCCACCGAGATGAGGTTGCGCAGCGATGCCATTGCCCTGGCCTGGCATCCCGAGGGCGTCGTCGTGTATCCTGCGGTGTTTTTCGATCCTGCCGGCTTCAATGACCCGTTCCGCATCCTGTTGGAGGAAGGTGGCCAGGCCTACGCCATCCTGCTTGACGATGCCGGACGCCTGCGTGTGGAAGCCGTCGCGGGATGAAGCCTCGCAGCGCCCATAGCCAGTCCGGTTTCTCCCTGATCGAGGTCATGATGGCGCTGATGGTCCTGGCGCTGGGCGGGATCGGCATGCTCAGCCTGATGCAGACCTCGACCCGCAATGCGGCCGCGATCCAGGAGCGCGCCCTGGCGGTGATCGCGGCCGAGAACCTGCTCAACCAGGCTCTGCTGGAACCGCGGATACGCGGCGGCGATGCGGGCGTTTATGAGCTGGCCGGCGGCAGTTATGCCTGGCAGCTCCTGGTCGAGCCGACCACCGACCGTGATCTGTTCCGCATGATTTTGCGCGTCAATGCGGCCGACACGGGCAATGAACTGGCCCGGCTCGAGACTTTTCGGCGCGGGAGCGGCGGATGAGCACGGCCAACAACCAGGCTGGTTTCTCTCTGCTCGAGATCCTGGTCGCGTCTTTTGTTTTTGCGCTGATGGCCAGCGTTGCGGTGACCTTGCTCTCGGCCAGCGTGCAGGGCTCGGAACAGGTTGATGGCGCCCGCGACCGTGTCGGTTCCCTCGACCGGATGCGGGTGATGTTGCGTGACGATATGGGACAGCTGACGCTCCGGCCGGTGCGCGAAGCCGATGGATTGCGCGACCCGGTCGTGTTTGCTGCGGCAACCGGTGGCGTCCCGGACCGTCAGAAGGCCAATCCCGCCGATCTCATCCTGCTCGTCTTCACGCGTGGTGGCGCGATTGATACCAGCGCCAGCCGGACACGCAGTTCGCTGATCAGGGTGGAATATGTCCTGCGGGGCGACAGCATCGTCCGGCGGGTTCGCGGCCATCCCGATGCCGGTCTGACACACGGATTTCGCGAGCAGATCCTGATCGAGGGTGTCAGCGAGGTCGGGCTTGAAGTGCTCAATGGAGCGGTCTGGGACGACACGATATTTGTGCCGGCCGGCTTTGCCGAGCAGGCTGTCGGGCTGCCGCGTGCCGTGCGTCTGACTTACAGTCTCGCCGGCCTGGGCCGGCTGGAGCACCTTGTCCTGACCTCCGCCGCGGGGGTTGTGGCGTGATCGCGCGCGAGGACAAGCAGGCCGGTGCCGCGCTGATCACCGCCATCCTGATGGTGGCGCTGATGTCGAGTCTGGCGCTGGCGATTGCCTCCGGAATGCGCCTCTCGCTACGCCAGGCCGCCAATATGGAGGTGCGGGACCAGGCGCACTGGTATGTGCTCGGCGCGCGCGATTATGCCGAGGCCCTGCTGTTGCGGGCGCTCGACGATTCCAGCCAGGCTTTTCGCCCGGACGCCGGCTGGCTGAACACACCCCGCGTTTTCCCGATTGAAGGCGGCCAGATTACCGGCGAGATCCGTGACGCCCATAATTGCTTCAACCCCAACGCGCTTGTCACCGTTGACGCCCAGGGCAGGCTCGCCACCGACCCTGAGCAGCAGCGCCATTTCGAGCGGCTTCTGACGGAGGTCGGGATCGCGGCCGGGCAGGCGATCCAGGTCGCTGCGGCGACGGCCGATTGGCTCGATAGCGATCTGCGCCCGATCTCGTCCGGAGCCGAGGACGAGGTCTATCTGCGCGACGGGCGCGGCTACCGGACCGGCAACACCTATTTGTCTGAAGTCGAGGAATTGCGCGCGATCGCCGGTGTCACAGCTGACGCCTATCTTCGGGCAGCGCCGCTGATCTGTGCCTTCCCCGGTGGCCGACCCCTCGCGCACGATATCAATACATTGCGGCTCGATCAGGCCCCCCTGCTGGTGGCGGCACTGAAGGGTGCCCTGACCCGGGCCGAGGCCGAGACCGTCCTGCTGCAGCGGCCTACGGCCGGCTATGCTGACATTGAGGCT
>TARA_R110002072_G_scaffold38314_24_pt1 | contig 12024 bp, 12 predicted proteins | sample TARA_R110002072 | Tara Oceans TARA_R110002072 (sample SAMEA4397118) | marine metagenome | biome: Polar Biome; feature: [SRF] surface water layer (ENVO:00010504); material: water (ENVO:00002006), including particulate matter (ENVO:01000060) such as... | depth 5 m | reverse complement strand
CCGCCACCACCGGCCGCCAGGGCGCATCCTTGGGCGCCTCGGCGACAATCTCCGCCCACATCCGTCGCCCCTGGGCGAATTCGCCCTGCCGCAGCATCGCCAGCCCGACGAAATAGCCCGGCGCAGGGTTGTCGCCCGCCAGCTCCTCGGCGCGGGCATAGGCGAACAGCGCGGCGGCGCTGAGCTGGCCTTGCGCATGCTCGACCAGCACATTGCCCAGCGCGACCCAGGCCTCGTCGTCGCGCGGATTCTCGGCCACTGCATTGCGCAGGAAATTGGCCGCATCCTCATATTGCCCGCGGCGCGCGAACGCGTCGGCCGAGACGACATAGCGCGAGGGCATGGTCTCGGGATCGTAGAACTCGCGCCGCGCCTGCACCATCAGCTCGCCGGTTTCGGCGATCTGTTCCGGACCGGCGCCGGGCGACGCGGGCTGGCCGGGCGAGCCCTGCAGTGCGTAGCCCGTCAGGCCAAACAGCAGCGCCGCGCCGAACAGCGTCCACCCGCTGCGCGCCAGACCGAACAGGAAGGCAGCGGCGAGGAACCCAAGCACCGCCAATGCAAGGATCGCCAGCCAGATCATGTGCGCTTCCCGAAGCGGCGCCAGAAGATCGCGCCCGCTGTCAGCAACAGCAGCAACGGTACGACGAACAGCGGCCAGGTGGTGGCGCTCACCTGGGGTGTGTAGCTGACATAGTCGCCATAGCGCTCCATCAGCCAGGCGCGGATCGACTCCGGGTCTTCGCCTGCGGCAACCCTGACGCGGACCTGGTGACGCATGTCGCCCGCCATCGGGGAATTGCTGTCGTGGATCGACTGCGACTGGCATTCGAGACAGCGCAGGGTCGCCATCAGTTCCAGCGCCACCGCTTCCTGCACCGGGTCATCGAGCTGGCGATTGGCATAGGGCGCAGGCGGAAGCGACTGCTGCGCCAGCAGGGGCGCGCCGAGGCAAAGCACCAGCAGCGCCATGAAAGAACGGAGCAGCGAGCCAGGCAAGAAGGCGCGAAGAGCCGTCATGCGCCCGCTTCCCGCAGCTGCTCGAGCAGCACCGGCACATCGCTTTCGCGGATATCGCCGATATGCTGGTAGGTAATCCGCCCCTCGCCATCGATCACGAAGGTTTCGGGCACACCCGAAGAGCCGATGGCGAACTGCACTTCGGACAGATCGTCCGCCCCGATCGCGACATAGGGATTGCCGTGGCGTTCGAGGAAGCGCGCGACATCCTCGGGTCGGTCGCGGATGGCGACCCCGACGATCGGCGCGCCCTGCTCCTTCAGCCGCTCGAGATAGGGCGCTTCGGCGATACAGGGCACGCACCAGCTCGCCCAGATGTTGAGCAGCCGCGGCTGTCCGTCGCGGAACTGCGCGCTGGCGATCCCGGGGCGGTCGGCGGTCGCCGCGCGCAGATCGAAATAGGGCAGCTCGCGGCCGACCATGCGGCTTTCGATGAATTCGTTCTTGGGCTGCGACAGCTGATAGCCCGCAACGCCGAGGAATCCGGCGAACAGCAGCAGCGGAACCCACATGCGCCAGCCGGTCATGCCGGGCTCTCCTCGGGGATGGGGGGACCGGGCGCCCTGTCTTCGGGCCAGCCGTCTTCGGGCCAGCGGTCTTCAGGCAACCGGTCTTCAGGCGCGGGGTCCTCGCCCAGCTCGGCGGCGCGGCGGCGGCGATTGCGCGCCCGCAGATCGTCGATCACCCTGCCGATGATCGCCAGCACCCCGCCCAGCGCGACCAGCAGGCCGCCGTACCAGATGAAGGTGACGAAGGGTTTCCACCACAGCCGGACCTGCCAGCGCCCGTCGCCTGCGGCATCGCCCATCACGGCATAGAGCTGGCCGTTCCAGCGGGTGGCGAGCACGCTCTCGGCGGTCTGCTGCGGCGGCGCCCAGAAGGTGCGCGACTGCGGACGCATCTCTATCGGGGCTCCGTCGCCGAGGCGAGCGCTGAGCTGCCCCTCGATCGCGGTCCAGTTGGGTCCGGCGACGGGTACGATAGCATCGAGCGTGACCGCCCAGTCGCCGACCTGAGTCGTGCCGCCCGGCTCGAGCGCGGCAAGCCGTTCCTCGGTGAAGGCGCTTTCGCTGGCCATGCCGAACAGCGCCACGGCGATGCCGAAATGCGCCACCACCATGCCCCAGGTCGCGATCGGGACGCGGGTGAGCTTGCGCCCGCGCAGCGGCAGGAAGCTGGCCACCGCCAGCATCGCCGCCAGCGCAAGGCCGAGCAGCGGCAGCAGGGCAACGGCACCAAGCACCGCAACGAGGATCAGCGCGACCACCAGGATCGCGGCCAGCGCCATCATCTCGCGCGAGATCCGGGCAAAACGGTCCTGCCGCCAGCGCAGCAAAGGCCCGACCGCCATCACCAGCAGCATCGGGACGACGAAGATCGCCCCGACCGGGTTGAAATAGGGCGGCCCCACCGAGACGCGGACATCGAAGGCCTCGGTGAGCAGCGGGTAGAGCGTGCCGAGCAGCACGATGGCGAGGATCGCGCTGAGCATGACGTTGTTGACCACCAGCGCGCCCTCGCGGCTGGCAATGGCGAAGCGCTTGCCTTCGGAAATGGTGCTGGCGCGCAGCGCGAACAGCAGCAGCGCGCCGCCGATATAGAGCGCGAGCAGCAGCAGGATGAAGGTCCCGCGCTCGGGATCGACCGCGAAGGAATGGACGCTGGTGAGGATTCCCGAGCGCACCAGGAAGGTCCCCAGCATGCTCATCGAGAAGGCGACCACCCCGAGCATGATGGTCCACACGCGCAGCGCGTCGCGCGCCGCGAGCACGCTGGCTGAATGAAGCAATGCTGTGGCGGCGAGCCAGGGCATCAGCGAGGCGTTCTCGACCGGGTCCCAGAACCACCAGCCGCCCCAGCCCAGCTCGTAATAGGCCCAATAGGAGCCCGCGGTGATGCCCACGGTGAGGAACACCCAGGCGCCCAGCACCCAGGGGCGCATCGCGCGGGCGAAGTCCGGGGTGACCTGCCGGGTCAGCAGCGCGCCGACCGCGAAACTGAAGGCGATCGACAGCCCGACATAGCCGAAATAGAGCGTCGGCGGGTGGAAGGCGAGACCGATGTCCTGCAGCAGCGGGTTGAGCCCCATCCCCACCTCGGCGGGGATCGGCAGCCGTTCGAACGGGTTCGAACTGAGCAGCAGGAAGGCGTAGAACCCCATCGCCACGAAGCCCTGCGCGGCGAGCGTCGCCTGCATGGTGCGGTCGGGCAGCCGCCGCTCGATCACCGCGATCAGCCCGCCCGCGAGCGCCATTACCGTGACCCACAGCAGCATCGAGCCCTCGTGATTGCCCCAGGCGCCCGAGAGCTTGAACACCATCGGCTTGAGCGCATGCGAATTGCTCGCCACCAGCTTCACCGACAGGTCGGTGATCGCGAAGACATAGAGCAGCGCGCAGAAGGCCAGGCCCGCGAACACCCCCTGCACCACCGCCGCCGGGCGGATCAGCGCGCCGAGCGCGGTCGGCGTGTTCGCCCGGACGGCGAGAAAACCCGCGATCGTCTGCAGCCCCGCCAGCGCGGCGGCGAGCCACAGGGCGGCCAGTCCGAGCTCTGCGATCATTCGAGCCCGACCGTGGTGTCTTCGGCCATCTCGGCGGCCTGGAGGTCGGTCATCCCCTCGAGCTCGCGCGGGACGTAGTTCTCGTCGTGCTTGGCGAGCAGATTGTCGGCGACGAAGGTTCCGTCGGGGCCCAGCCGCCCTTCGGCGACCACCCCCGAGCCTTCGACGAAGAGATCGGGAGCGATCCCGGCAAAGCGCACCGGCACCCGCGCGCCGTCGTTCCCCGTGACCATGAAGCGCAGCGTAAAGCCGTCCGGATCGGTCGCCAGCGAGCCGGCCTCGACCATCCCGCCCAGCCGCACCGCCTGACCGATGGCCGGAGGGTCGTCGCGCATCTGTTCGGGGAGGTAGAAATAGCTCGCCTGACTGCGCAGCGCATAGGCCGCGAGCAGCCCCGCCGCGACCAGCGCGATCAGCGCGACCACGACCAGCACGAGCCGCTGGTGCTTGGGCTTGAGCGCGCTCACTGGCCGCGCGTCCGTTGGCGCGCATGGTCGCGGCGGCGCTCGGCGCGGCGCATCGCGAGCCAGGCCCAGGCGGTCGTGGCGAGGATGCCGATCAGCCCCACCGCATAGGCGGCGAGGACGAAATCCCACTGGTCGAGCGCCTCGCGCATCATCTCAGGTCTCCCCCGGCATCCATCGCCTTGCGCCGCAGCCGCGCCTCCGCCTGCGCATCGGCGAGCAGCGTGCGCATCCGCATCAGCACGATCGCGCCGAACAGCAACGAGAAGCCGAGCACCGCAACCATCAGCGGTACCAGGAACGCGGCGTCGATGCTGCTGCCCCCGGCGGTGATGCTGGGCGGCTGGTGGAGCGAGTTCCACCACACCACCGAGCGGTTGATGATCGGAATGTTGACCGCGCCCAGCAATCCGAAGATCGCCGGGATGCGCGGGCTCACGCCTTCGCGCTCGGCGGCCTGCGCCAGCGCGATATAGGCAAGGTAGAGAAACAACAGCACCAGCATGCTGGTCAGCCGCCCGTCCCAGACCCACCAGGTGCCCCAGGTCGGGCGTCCCCAGATCGATCCGGTAATGAGGCACAGCGCGGTGAACACCAGCCCCGGTACCGCCGCGCCGCGCGCGGCGAGATTGGCGAGCGGGTGGCGCCAGACCAGATAGACCAGGCTCGACAGCGCGATCGCCGACCAGCCGCCCATCCCCAGCCAGGCGGTGGGCACATGCAGGAACAGGATGCGCACCGTCTCGCCCATCAGGCGGTCGGGCGGAACCACGAAGAAGCCCCACAGCAGCGCGCCGCCCGCGAGCACCAGCCCGCCCACCAGCAATAAAGGGGTCAGCCAGCGGGCCAGCGACAGAAAGCGCTTGGGATTGGCGAAGCCATGCATCGGATTTCCTCCGTTCTGGCAGGCTCGTTCGCCCCATGCAAGAGCGCGGATTAGCGACCGATCAGCTTTTGCGCCATCCGGTCCGCGACCTGGTCGGAGGAGACGCCGGTGGCGTCGCTTTCGGCCCAGATTTCCTCGAGCCGACCGGGGATCTGCGCGAGCCGCTTGCGGACCTCGTTGATGTCGCAATCCTTGCCCTCGCGGCGGCTGAGATATTCCAGCGTGACGCTGATGATGCCGCCGGCGTTGATGACGTAGTCGGGTGCGTAGAGAATACCGCGGTCGGCCAGCAGCTGGCCGTGGCCCGCGCGGGCGAGCTGGTTGTTGGCCCCGCCCGCGACGATGGCGCAATCGAGCCGGGCGATGCCCTCGTCGTCGAGCACCGCACCCAGCGCATTGGGGCTGAACACGTCGCAGGTGATGCCCATGACCGCATCGGTGGCGCAGGTCTCGGCATCGAGCTCGCGCGCCAGTTCCTCGACCCGGTCGTGATGGATGTCCGACAGCGTCAGCCGCGCACCGTCCTTTGCGAGCAGCCGGGCGACCCCGCCGCCCACGCTGCCGGTGCCCTGGATCGCGATATGGACACCCTCGACGCTGTCCTTGCCCAACTTGTGGCGCACCGCCGCCCTGATCCCGTGATAGATCCCCATCGCGGTAAAGGGTCCCGGATCGCCGCCGGCGGCATCGGCATCGTCATTGGGCAGACCCGAGACATGCTGCGTGCGCTTGGCGACCAGCGCCATATCGGCTTCGGAAATGCCGACATCCTCGGCAGTTACATACCGGCCCCCGAGCGCCTCGACGGCATCGGCGAAGGCGGCGAGCATTTCCGGAGTCTTGGTCTTGCTCTCATCGGCGAGGATCACGGCCTTGCCGCCGCCCATCGGCAGCCCGGCCATGGCGTTCTTGTAGCTCATCCCGCGGCTCAGCCGCAGAGCGTCGCGAATCGCATCCTTGGGATCGGGATAGTGCCAGAACCGCGTTCCGCCCGCGCCGGGGCCGAGATGGGTCGAATGCAGCGCGATGATCGCGGTCAGACCGGACTTGGGATCGCGGACCAGCTGGACCAGCTCGTGGTCGTCGTAATCCGCTTCGGTCCAGAATGCCGTCATATCGCTATCGATCCCGTCCAATGTGAGCCCGGCCCGCGGGGGCCGTTGTCCTGCGATCGCGGCCCGGCGGGGCGCGCGGAATTGGGGGGAAAATGGGGCGACCGAGGGGGCTCGAACCCCCGACCTCCGGTACCACAAACCGGCGCTCTAACCAACTGAGCTACGATCGCCACATGCCCCCGGGCCGGCCCTGTGCCGGGCCCGTGAAGTGGGGCCTGTTACTGCGCAGAACCCAAGCGTCAAGCGCTTGGGGCCGCGGCGCGTGCCTGTTGCACAAGGCGGGCGCGATGGGAAGGAAAAAAGGGGTCCGGGCCGCTGCACGCGCAATTATCTTGCCCGGCCCGTTTTCCGCCGCTTGTCCCGGCGGCCAGGATCGATAAGAAACGCCCCCATGGCTCGACAAGGCGAATCCTCGGCGGCGCTTCTGCTCTCGCACCGGAACGTGCAGCGCGTGCCGACCGACAAGCTCGAGCTGTTTCAGCTGCGCGGCTTCATCGCGCCCGAATTATGCGCCGAACTGATCGCGATGATCGAGACCGATCGCCGGCCCTCGACCATCGCCGACGACAATGGCGACAGCTATTTCCGCACCAGCGAGACCTGCGATCTGGCGCCGGGCCATCCCGCCGTTCTGGCGCTGGAAGAGCGGCTGCTGGCGCTGTCGGGAATCGATCCGCTGCATGGCGAGCCGGTTCAGGGCCAGCGCTACGATGTCGGCCAGGAATTCAAACCGCATTGCGACTGGTTCAATCCCGAGGGGCAGGATTATCGGACCTATTGCGCGGTCGCAGGACAGCGGACCTGGACCTTCATGGTCTATCTCAATGATGTCGCTGCCGGCGGCGCGACCCGGTTCAAGACCATCGGCAAGAGCTTCACCCCCGAGGCGGGCAAGCTGGTGTGCTGGAACAACCGGCGGCTGGATCCGGACGGCTTTCCCCGCGGCAATCCCAACACGCTTCATCACGGGATGAAGGTGCGCAAGGGCCGCAAATACGTGGTCACCAAATGGTACCGCGAGAAGCCCTACGTCTAGAAGCCGCGCGCGATCGACTGCGCGCGAGACGCATACGGAAAGGGCGGCCCCGTCGGACCGCCCTCCCTCACGACCTTGCGGCCGCAACTGGTGAACCCTGCCCGCGCCGGTGCGCGGGAGCCGGGGGTTATTTCTTGAGGCTGAGCCCGCCGAAGCGCTTGTTGAAGGCGGCAACGCGGCCACCTTCCTGAAGCTGCTGCTTGCCGCCGGTCCATGCCGGGTGGCTGGTGGGGTCGATATCGAGCGCGAGCGTGGCGCCTTCCTTGCCCCAGGTGGAGCGAGTCTGGAATTCGGTGCCATCGGTCATCTTGACCGTGATGGTGTGATAATCGGGGTGGGTTTCGGCCTTCATGGCTCGTATCTCCAAGCGTGAGGACCGGTTCCGACCGGCCCCGCTGTGTGTCGGGAAGGCGCGCGTTTAGTGGGGGCCGCGGCGAAAAGCAACCGAAGTATTTTGTTTCGCGCACGCCATCCGGGTTTTTTGTGCGCACGCCATCCGGCGCGCGATGTCCTCGCTCACGCTCCCTGCGGTCGCATCGCTGCGGGCGCGCGGTCGCGCTTGCACTCGCCTTCGGCTCGGGTTCTGGCGCGACCTGAAATCCGTGGCCTGGCTGCGGAGCACGGGGCCGCCAGGGCCCCGCAAGGCCGACCGGCCGCCCGCAGGCCCGCAAGGGCCGAGGAAATCGCACGCCGGATGGCGTGCGCAAAGCAAAAACCTACTCGGGCGGATCCGCGATCATCGCGGTGAACTCGACCTCGCAGGTGGTCTTGCCCTCGACGCTGGCCTTGCCCTTGAACTTATAGACGCGGCTGCGCTTCTGGGTGAATTCGACTTCCATCTCGAGCAGGCAGCCGGGCGTGACGGGGGCGCGGAACTTGGCGTTCTCGATCCCCATGAAATAGACCAGCTTGCCCGACCCGGCGAGACCCAGCGTCTCGATCCCGAGGATCGCCGCGGCCTGCGCCATCGCTTCGATCTGCAACACGCCGGGCATGATCGGCGCGCCGGGGAAATGACCCTGGAAGAATTCCTCGTTGAACGAGACCGCCTTGACCGCGTGGATCCGCTCGCCATGCTCGATCGAGCGGACCCGGTCGACCAGCAGCAGCGGATAGCGATGCGGCAGCGCCTTGAGCACGCCCCTGATATCGAGACTCTTCGCCTCGGAAATCTCAGGGGAAATCTCAGGAGGGTTCTCGGCGCCGGGGGCGCTGCCGCTATCGCTCATCTCTGCCACTCTTTACGCGTCGTTCGCTGTCAGCGACCGCTCGGCTGCTGAGCCGGGGTCTGCTGCTGAGCCTGCTGCGCCTGCTGCTGCTGAGCGATGGCGAAAATCTGCTGGACCTGCTGATAGACCGAAACCGACTGGCGCGAGGGCTGCCAACCGGCCGGAGGCGTGGTCTGCACGCTGGGAACCGCGGTGTTGAGCGCGGCGACGACCTTGGTCGTCATATCGGCAGCCGGGACCGCATAGATCACCGAATCGGGCGAGACGACCATCTGCACCTGGTTCTGCGTCACGACCTGCTGCAGCGCGGGGCTGTACTGGCGCAGGATCTGCTCGAGCGCATAGACGCGCGCGAGATCGATCTGGTTGCTGAGCGTGCCGACTTCCTGCTCGATCTGCTGGATCTGCTGCCATTGCGGGGTGGACTGCGCGGCAGCCTGCTCCGCCTCGTCGAGCCCGCCGTCGCTGTTGGTGTCGAGCTGCGTCAGCAGGGTCTCGATCTGCTGCTGGCGCTGCTGAATGGTGGTGATCTGCGTCTGGTAGGTGGTGCCGACCTGCTGGAAGGCGGTGCGCAGCGCATTGGTCTGGGCGATGGCGAGCGGGGTGTTGACCACGCCGAAATTGCCCTGGACCTGCGCGCTGACGGGAGCAGCGGCGAATGCGGCGGCGGCGACGCCGGCGGTCAGGAGGGTTTTGGAGAAGAGTTTCATCAGAATTGCGTTCCTACATTGAAGGAGAAGAGTTTGGTGTCGTCGCCCTCTTGCTTCTTCAGCACATGGGCGAGATCGATCCTGAACGGACCGAAGGGTGAGTTCCAGTTGACCCCGATACCCACCGAAATGCGCGGGCTGGCACTGTCGCCGAGGAAGACCTCCTCGAACGCCGGAATGATGCTGCCCTGCGCCACGAAGCCGGCCGGGATCGGGTCGCCGGCCGGAATGGCGACGACGGTGTCATCGGTGCTGACGTCCGGATCGGCGCCGGGATTGAGATAGATGGGATCGCCGTTCGCAGCCCTGAGCGGGTTGAAGAACTCGTTGCCGAAGGGATTCTGCAACAGCGCCGGGTCGGTGATGTTGAACAATCCGCCCACATCGAGGAAGAGCGACGGACGCAGGCCGAGTTCGCGAGCGCCGGTTCCCAGCGGGATCTCGATCTCGGCACGGCCGAGATAATAGGCCGTACCGCCGATCGCATCGTCCTGGATCTGGTCCTGATCGGTGATGACCTCGCCGATACCGTCGCCATCGATGTCGCGGATCGGACGCCGGATGACGCGCGGCCCCACCCCACGAATGTCGAAGCCGCGGATCTGCGGCTCGCCGAGGAAGAAGCGGTCGGTCAGGCGGACATCGTCGGTCCCGGGAATACCGCGATCCTCGAAGCTGCGGATCGCTCCGCCCTCGGCGGTCAGCGCTAGGATGAAGCCGGCGGGAAGCGGGTAATACTGCCCCACCTTGCCGTTGACCCGGAAGTAATTCACCGATCCGCCGAGACCGGCATATTGCGCCGTAACCGCCATATTGCGGCCGCGCGTGGGACGCAGGCGGCTGTCGGTCGAATCGACCGAGAGCGTCAGCCCGAGGATCGAGCTGGTCCGCGCACCGATGGCGTCGCACAGGAAACGCCCGGCCAGCAGCGGCTCGCAGCTGTCGATGCCGTCACCGTCGAAATCGCTGAAATAGCGGTTCTCGTCGATCGAGACATCATCGTGGTTGAGCGTGTAGCTGCCGACCAGCGATGCATATTCGCTCAGCGGCACGCCCGCGCGCAGCGAGAAGCCGGTGGTCGACTGCTCGAAGGTGCTGTTGTTGTTCCGGTTGAAACCGAAATTGCTGTAGTCCTTGCGGTAGATATCGACGCCCGCCGAGATGTTGCGGTCGAACACATAGGGTTCGGAAAAGCTCACCTGCGCCGAACGCGAGAAGCGCGAATAATTCAGGCTGAGCCCAACCGTCTGGCCGCGGCCGCGGAAGTTGCGCTGCCGGATCGAGCCTTGCAGGATGAAGCTCTCGAGCGAGGAAAAGCCCGCCGAGAGCTGCAGTTCGCCGGTCGCCTGCTCCTCGACATTGGCCTCGAGGATGATCCGGTCGGGTGCGCTGCCCTCGACCTGGTTGATCTCGAAGTTCTCCTGGAAGAAGCCCAGCGAGTTGATCCGCGCCGCCGAGCGCTTGACCTGCAGCGAGTTGAACGCGTCGCCCTCGGCCACGCGGAACTCGCGGCGCACGACCTTGTCCTGTGTCAGCGTGTTGCCGTTGACGTCGATCCGCTCGACATAGACGCGCGGCGCCTCGCGCAGGACGAAGGTCACGTCCATCGTGAGGTCTTCGCGGCTGCGGTTGAACTGCGGCGCGACGTCGGCGAAGGCATAGCCGAAGGTGCCCGCCAGATCGGTCAGCTGCTCGACCGTGTTCTCGACCGCTTCGGCATCGTACCAGTCGCCGGTCTGCATCGGCAGACGGCCGGTCATCGAGGCGCTGTCGAAATCGCGCAGCTCGCTTTCGACCTCGACTTCGCCGAATTTGTACCGCTCGCCTTCCTCGACCACATAGGTGATGATGAAATCGCGCTGGTCGGGGGTCAGTTCGGCGACTGCCGAGACGACGCGGAAATCGGCATAGCCTTGCGTCAGGTAGAACTGGCGCAGCTTCTGCTGGTCGAAGGCGAGCCGGTCGGGATCGTAGCTGGTGTTGGAGCTCAGGAAGCTGGTCAGCCGCGCCTGCTTGGTGATCATCTCGCCGCGCAGCTCGCCGTCCGAAAACGCCTCATTGCCGATGATGTTGATCTGGCGGACCTTGGACTTGGGCCCCTCGTCGATCTCGAAGATCACATCGACGCGGTTCTGCGCCAGCTGCACCATCTGCGGCTCGACGGTCGCGGCGAAACGGCCCTGGCGCTTGTAGAGCTCGATGATCCGCGCGACATCGGCGCGCACCTTGGAGCGGGTGAAGATCTGCCGCGGCGCGAGCTTGATCTCGGGGACGATCTTGTCGCTCTTGATCCGGTCGTTGCCTTCCAGGATGATGCGGTTGATCACCGGGTTCTCGACCACGGTGATCAGCACATTGCCGTTCTCGAAGCGGACATCGGCATCGGCGAACAGCTCGGTCGCGTAGATATCCTTGAGCACCTGATCGCCGACGACCTGGTTCCATTCCTCGCCCGGACGCAGGCGGATGTAGGACAGGATCGTCTGCGATTCGAGCCGCTGCGCACCGGCGACCGAAATCGACTGGACGATCTCGCCCTGCGGCGCGGCTGCCGGCGCGACTGGCGGAGCGGCCGTCTGCGCTGCGCCGGCTGCCGGGGGCTGCGCGGCGGCTGGCGTTTCGGGCGCTTCGGGCGTCTCCTGCGCCATCGCCGCGACCGGGACGCCCGCGAGGATCGTCCCCGCCATCAGCATGGCGGCCAGCCGCCAGGCGCGCGAAACTACAGCCGAAGTCGTATAAGCATTGTTCGACAAGGAGATACCCGTCCCTTAAAACACCGTCGGACCCGGACAATACGCCGTCTCCCGGAGGGGCGACACCGCTGATCCGGGCAGGCTCGCTGCCCTTTGCCCGATGCACCCCATGCAATCAAGTATTGCAGGCGGCGCGGCGGACGGCCGACGCTTTCTTTCCCCCGGCTAATTCCCGAATACGGGAAGGCTCACCAGATCGTTGATCGTGACGAATATCATCAGCATGAGCACGAGAGCCATGCCGGTGC
>TARA_R110002072_G_scaffold1303_6_pt1 | contig 12025 bp, 14 predicted proteins | sample TARA_R110002072 | Tara Oceans TARA_R110002072 (sample SAMEA4397118) | marine metagenome | biome: Polar Biome; feature: [SRF] surface water layer (ENVO:00010504); material: water (ENVO:00002006), including particulate matter (ENVO:01000060) such as... | depth 5 m | reverse complement strand
GCCCGGCTTGCGCGGCACGCCGGCGGTGACGATGCAGACATCGGCGCCGGCAATCGCGGCGTAATCATCGGCACCAGCCAGCGTGCTGTCCTTGCCGAAAACCGGGCTGGCTTCGGCGATGTCGAGGGCCTTGCCCTTGGCAACACCGGCAGCAATGTCGAACAGCACGACATCGCCGAGTTCTTCACGCGCGGCGATATGGGCCAATGTGCCACCGATCATACCGGATCCGATGAGCGCAATCTTGTTACGGGCCATGGGGAGAGCTCCTCTTGAGGGAAATGAATTGCTGGCTCGCGGTCTAACGCCACGCGCGCGTCCGGGCAAGCGTGCTCATTCGTCACGCATCATTGAGGCGGTTTGCGCAGGGCGGAATGCACTGCCGGTTCCGGCCAAACTTCGCACCGTTCGCGGCATGCAGGACTGCGAGCCCGTCATGTGTCATCATCGGGTTCCCTGACACCGGAGCCCGATGATGCGACCGATCCTGATTTGCCTGGCGCTGTGCCTGACAACCGGCCCGGCGATGGCCGCAGAGCTTGATGAACTGAGGTGGATGAGCGGACACTGGCGTTCATCCACGGACGAGGGCGTCATCAGCGAAGAAGTCTGGAGCGATGGTGCAGGCGGTCTGATGCTCGGCACCAATCGAACGCTTCGCGACCAGCAGGCGGTTGCCTTCGAATTCATGCGCATCACGAGCAATCCGGATGGCGCCCAGACCCGTTATTGCGCCCAGCCCGGGGGCGCAACCGCGATCTGTTTTGTCCTGGTCGACCAGAGCGAGCGACATGTCCGGTTCGAGAATCCCGATCACGACTTCCCGCAGGTGATCGAGTATCGGCGCGAAGGCGATGCCCTGACGGCGAGGGTGTCAGACCTGTCCGGCGCGCATTCGCTGAGCTTCAGCTGGCAGCGCGTTGCAGACTAGCCCCGACGCGGGAGCCCGGGCGCAGTCGTGCGTCGCTGACGGGGAAAGCGTCGAATCAGTCCTCAGCGAGAAAGAACGCCTCCTCGACGCTGACCGCCAATACCGCGGCCAGTTTCAGGGCCAGCAGTGCAGAGGGAATGAAGATCCGGTTTTCAACCGTATTGATGGTCTTGCGGGTCACACCAACCCGGGCGGCCAGCTCGGCCTGTGTGAGGCCGTGCCGAGCGCGCAATTCCTTTAGATTATTGCCGAGCGGCACAGAATTCGTCATCAGTCGGACCCTGCTGCTTCACGTCCAAGCAGCGGCAGTAATACCAGCGGCGTAAAAACCCCGGTGATCAGGATGGCACGGATCGCGATCATGGCGCCGAATTCGATGAAAGTCGCAGCGGCGAGCAACAGGGCCGCTGCCGCGATCATGCCGACATAGCCATACATGGTCGCGAGCGCCCGATTGCGCAGGAATAGCTCATCCCGCATCACGGACTGGGCCCCAGCCTGCTTCACCGCGCGCATGAAAACGAGCAGGAAGAGCATCGAGGCGGCCCAGGCCACCGCGCCGGCTATGAGCGCCATTTGCAACGGAAACAGCGCCGCAGGCGCAAGGCCGGGCAACCGGTCGACGACATCCAGCCCCAGCGTCGCGCCCTGCCAGACCAGGAAAGATATCGCCGCCGAGACCAGAACCTGGTTTCTCTGGCGTTCCAGTTTTTCAATATTGTCCATGTCGTAACCCCTGACTTAACTCAAAACACGATGTACCGTATGGGTTACACAATGTAACGTCAAGGTTATAAATCAGCCGCGCTTGATCGCCATCAAAATCCCGTCGCCAATCGTGGTGAAGGCCATGTCGACGCGGGCGTCGTCGCGAATCTTGTCGGCCAGGGATTTGAGTGCGCCCGTATCGGCATCCGCGGCACAGCGTTGCGGATCGGCGACGCTGCCCGACCACAAGACATTGTCGAACAGGACCAGACCGCCCGGGCGCAATAGCTGCAGGGCCGCCTCGTAATAGGCGTCATAGCCGGTCTTGTCGGCGTCGATGAAAACCATGTCGACTGTGCCGGCGATCTCGCCGATCAGCGCGCCGAGTGTCTCGCGGGCATCGCCAATCCGCAGCTCGACCTGGCCGTCAATGCCAGCCTCCTGCCAGTAGGAATGGGCGCGGCCGGTATAATCATCAGAGATATCGCAGCCATAGAGCCGGGCCTGCTCACCGTGCATCTCGCGCATGGCGAGCATGGTTGCCAGCGCCGAGTATCCGGTGAAAACGCCGATCTCGACGGCCAGCCGGGCCTGGACCAGGCGGGCACACATCTGCAGGAAGGCGCCCTGCTCAGGACTGATCTGCATCACCGCCACATCGCCCATCGCATCGGTCTCAAGCCGGCACCTCGATTGCGCCGGATGTTCCGCCCGGTTGGCGTTGCGGACATAGCTGGTGAGATGGGCATCAAGCCCGAAGGAAGAGGACATGGGCGGTCTCCTTGAATTGAAGTGGTGGATTGGCGGACCGGCCCAGTGTCGTGCCGCGCATCGAGCATCTGCCTGGGGTTAATGGTCCTGGCAGCCGCTCCGCCCCGTTATCAACCTGGCAGCGCCCCTCAGGGCGCCGGCCATGCCTGGGGCGCCCCGGCCTTGAGCCATGCCACGGCGTCACCCTCGCGGGAAAAACTGCGCATCCGCGCCCCCTCGATATAGGCCTGAGTCTGGGCTAGCATGGGGTTGGGGTCGGAAGGCTCTTCTCGCACCACAAAAGCGACCGGTACGCGCGGCCCGACAATCGCGAAGAAGGCCTCCATCAGCTCCAGAACGCCCGTCGGACTCGCCGCGACCTCGCCCTCGCGCATGTCGGCCACCAGCTTGAGGTCGGAATGGCGTTCAAGAAAACCGGCAACACGCCGATGAGATTCCAGACCTTCTTCGGCACTGATCACACCCTTGGCGCGGGAGTATAGAATTCCGTCATCGGAGCGGTATTCGTGCGAGATCGGCATGCTGGCAATTCTCCCTCGCGGCTCGCATATGACAAATAAACACTAGCAGCGGTTGTTCCACACAACAAGCTGACCCTTGCCGCCGACCCTCTGTCGATCGTGGCGCCCGCCGCCGGGTATTCCACGCCTTCATCGCCATCACGATGCCGCCGCCGATTTCCGTGAATTGAAGGATCGGGTCAGACGGGCGGACCGGTGTCGTGGACCTGCCATCGCGCCGCAAGGTAATCATGGCTGCGCATTTCGATCAGCCGCGAAGCGGTACGTGCAAATTCAAAGGCACCATCGCCATCGGGGTAGAGATCGGCGGGCTCGGCATCGGCGCTCATGACGAGCTTGGCCTTCGCCTCGTAAAGCGCATCGATCAGCGTCACGAAGCGCTTGGCTTCATTGCGCTTCTCGCGTTTGAGGCCGGGCACGCCATCAAGCAGGACGGTGTGAAACCGGGCCGCAATGGCGAGATAGTCAGCTGCGCCCAGAGGCCGGGAGCATAATTCCTCAAAGCTGAAACGGGCAACTCCGGCGACCTCGCGTTCGACACGCAGCTTGCGGCCCGAAACCTCGATCACGCAGTGCTGTGGCGCGGCGCCCTGGGTCAACCGCGCCCAGGCCGCATCCATCGCCGCTGCGGCGTCCGGCCCCAGCGGGGCATAATACACCGGTGCCGCCTCAAGCTGACGCAGCCGGTGATCAACGCCGCCATTGAGCTCAACCAGATCAAGGCGCGATTTCAGTTCTTCAATAAAGGGCAGGAAAAGCTGGCGATTGATACCATCGAGATAGAGCGCGTCAGGATGACGGTTCGAGGTGGCGACGATGACGACACCCTCTTCAAACAGGCGGTCGAACAGGCGCCCGAGGATCATCGCATCGGCGATATCGCTGACCTGGAACTCGTCAAACGCCAATAGCCTCGCCTGCTGCGCCAACGCCCGGGCCACGGGCGGAATCGGGTCATCGCCAGCGCCCCTGACATATTCGGGACGGCGCTTGCGTTCACTCTCGCTGAAGCCGCGCCACGCACCGATGCGCGCATGCACATCCTGCATGAATTCATGAAAATGTGCCCGCCGCTTGGCCTCGACCGGTGCGGTGTCGACGAAAATATCCATCAGCATGGATTTTCCGCGCCCGACGCCGCCCCAGAGATAGAGGCCGCGCGGCGTTGGCTTGGCCTTGCCGAACAGGGTTTTTGCGCCCGGCGTCCAGCCCTGCAGACGTTGGGACAATCCGGTCAGCAATCGCGCCGCCCGCTCCTGGTCCGCATCCGCCGACAGCACCCCCGAGCCAACCCGCTCCTGCCACAATGAAATCGGCGTCGCCATGGGACAAGCCTAATGGCGAGGGGTTGCGATGACGTCAATGGGGCGAGGCGGTGGGAATGGGTGATTCGAGCCTGTTCACGAATAAACCATGCCCTTTGGCGAATTCCTGTCAAAACGTGCGCTGAGATGCGGACGCCAGACGCGGCATCTGTACGTAAAAATGTGTATGAAAATCAAGCATGAACGCGAAATACTGATGCTTCCCCGCAAAATTTCGTGCGGGGCGGGTTGCGTACGGCAAAAAACTACGCAATAAGGTGCCGCCGGCCTCGATGAAGCGGAGCCGGCGGCCTTTAGTAACCATCTAAAACCCAAGAAAGCTCTAGATATGATCACGCAAGTCTCACCTACCCAAAATTTTCCTGCCATGCAAGGCGAAGTCGGCGACCGCCTCGCCACCTACGCAACTCAATTGCCCCCACGCGCAATCGAGGCATTCCTTGGACACGACCCTAGGTCTCGAACTTGGAAGAAACTTCCGGGCGATATCGAAGCCATCTATTCACACATGCAACGTGCAACGTCCCCGCAAAGAACGAAAGCAATTATCGACTATATCCTGAGCCGTTGTGCGCCGGGGTCAGCTGTTTTGGGAGCCTTCCCGGCCGTTTCAATCGCGGTTCAACAACCAGTCGGCTTTCGTCCGATTGAAGGGGTTCCGGGCGTCGGCAACTTGGAGATCGATCTCTCAGCGCGAAATGCACGAATCGTGACGGACGGACTGGGCCGCCTTTCGGGGATCCTTGAATTGCTCGATTTGACTTACGACGCGAACATTCCACAAGCCGACAAGGATCAATTCGAGGAGGTGCTGAGCCACCTCTCCATTCCAGTTGTCATCTACGCCCCTCACCCGAGCAATAATATTCCGCTCACCCGTGAGGAGATGGGTCAACTTTTCTTCGATTTCAATTTTAAGGCCGTCCCGGTCCCTCCACGGATCGCGATCTCACTGGATCGGTCCGATGCCTACATTCAGGCAACCAATCGCCTCGCCAAAGAGTCGCGTGCAATCGTGACTCACGGCGGAATGGAAATCCGGGCGGCCTCCCTGGGAACGAAATCCACAGCTATCGTGGTGCAGCAGGTGCTTCTCAAGTTCGTGCGCGGCGCATCTGAGGGCGGATCGTTCCAAGAAAGTAATAAGTCCGCTGTTGACGAGCCCAACCTCACACTTCGCAACTTGAAGGACCGCGTGGAGATGATGGCCGAATTCATTGACACCTTTGCGGAAGCGATGGGGGAGAAATTCGGCACTGACAGAAAGTCCCTCCACCTCAGCTCCCCTGGGTGGCAGACCCTGGGAGTCATTTTCCATGACCTCGTCTTCGACTTGAAATCCCCTGAGCCGATGAAAACGGCGAAGGCGCTTGGCCAGCTGGACTGGTCACGGAGCAGCGCACTTTGGGCGGATTTGATGGTCGAGAAAGAAGTGCCCGGCGCCCCGGATGAACTGGTCCTGCGCAGCGCCGGTTCGTCAACGAAACGCGAGATGGTTAAACGGGTGCGTGAGGCAATTGGCGTCAAGGACCGGCTCGCTGAAATGCTCAGCTGAACCCAGAAAACTTCCAGGTATGAGTTGGAGACGACCGGCGTATGCCGGTCGTCTCTTGCGTATAGGGACGCAGTTCCTTACTTCTGGAATCGCTCTCATAAGTCCCCCTACCCCACCTCAGCCAACCGGCCAGAGTCGGATCACTGCGGCGGCCAGCAGGGCCAGCGTCACGATACAGGCCAAGGCCAGCCAGACGGGCTTTTCCACCTCACGCATGTACCGCCTCCAGGGCTGCGCGCATGGTGTCGGGCAGGGGCACCGGGCGGCGGGTCTCGCGGTCGACATAGACATGGACGAAATGGCCCTGGGCGGCAGCCTCGGCTTCGCCCGGTTTGAACAGGGCAATCTCGTAACGTACGGAAGAGCGGCCAATTTTCGCGATCCGCAGACCGCCTTCGATCAGGTCGGGATAGGCCAGCGGCGCGAAATAATTGCAGCCGGTCTCGACCACCAGCCCGATGATAACGCCGTTGTGGATGTCCAGTCCGGCTTCCTCGATCAGGAAGCAATTCACGATCGTATCGAAGAAGCCGTAATAGGCGGCATTATTGATATGACCGTAAATATCGTTGTCGGCCCAACGGGTTGGCAGGTCTCGCCAGCGAGCATAGGCGGCGCGCGGCCGCGTCTCGGTCACAGCACCGCCTCATAGCAGGCATGGGCATCATCCAGCGTCATTTCGCGTGGGTTATTGACCATCAACCGGGTAACCAGCATCGCCTCCTCGGCCAGGCGCGGCAGGTCATTGTGGCTGATACCGAGTTGCGACAGCCGCGTCTCTATCCCGACCGAGGCGGCGATCCGCTCCATCTCCTCGACCAGGCCCTGGGTCGAGGCATGCAGGCCGATATGGCTGGCGAGCTCGGCATAGAGCGGCTCGGCGGCGGGTGCGTTGAAACGCAAGACCGGTGGCAACATCAGTGAGTTGGACAGACCGTGCGGCACGTGAAACACGCCGCCGAGCGGATAGGCCAGCGCGTGCACCGCTCCGACCGGCGCATTGGCGAAGGCCTGCCCGGCCAGCAGGGCGCCGAGCAACATATCCTCGCGCGCTTTGGTATCGCGGCCATCGGCGCAGGCGCGCTCGATAGCGCCGTGGAGCTTTTTGAGACCGGCCAGTGCCAGCGCGTCTGAGACGGGATTTTTCTGCAGGCGGGTCGTATAGGCCTCGATCGCGTGCACCATGGCGTCGATTCCGGTCGCGGCGGTGGTGGCGCGCGGCAAACCATAGGTGAGCTCAGCATCGAGTACGGCGAGATCGCCATACAGGGCAGGCGAATTGACACCCATCTTGGTGGTTTCCCCGACCGTCACGACAGAGATCGGGGTCACTTCCGAGCCCGTTCCAGCCGTTGTGGGGATGAGGATGAGCGGCAGTCGCGGACCTGTCGCGTTATCCACGCCATACATTGCCGTCAGGCTCTGGCTGGACCCGCACAGCATTGCCACCAGCTTGCTGCAGTCCATCGAACTGCCGCCGCCAAAGCCGATGGCAATTTCCGCCCCGAAATTTCGCGCCGCATCGGCGGCTGCCAGCACGACCGCTTCGGGCGGATCGGCCACGACCTGGTCAAAAATCGAAACCGACAGACCAGCCGCTTCGAGCGCGGCCACCGCGGCGTCGATCAAGCCAGCGGCCCGAACCCCTGGATCGGTGACGAGGAAGACGCGGCGACGCTCGCCGATCAGCGGCGCTGCCAGCATCGCCAGCCGGGCGGCGGAACCGGCCCCGACATGGATGTGCGGCACGGTGCGGAAATCGAATGGCGGCATGAAGACCTCAAATTGCATTCGCCTGAAGAGCGAGTTAGCATGACGACCATCCTCGCCGCGTTGGGGGGTCAAGGCAAGCGTCGCAAGTCGGCCAGTTCGGGGCCTGGTCTTCCGCGTTGCACAGGGACCAGAAAGGTCAGCATGACCATCAGCTATCGCTTCCTCGCCGAGCGAAACATGCTTGTAGCGACGGCGGCTGGTCCAGTTTCCCCGGCAGATAATGAGCGTTCCAACCATTACGTCAAAACGGAGCTGGATCGCCATCCGGGGCTCAAACTACTGGTCGATATGCGCGCGGCCCAGGTTGCGGCGACCCCGGTTGCGATGATTGCAATGGTGGACGCGTTTTTTGCCCTGGTCGGCCATCGGGTGCCGACCGCCATCGTCACTGCGGGCCTGCCTGACGACCCCAATGCCATGATCGTCGAAACCAAGGCCTTCATCGCCAATGCCCGGATCAAGATCTTCGACTCGGTCGATGATGCGACGGCCTGGCTGGAGCGGCAATAATCTCACATTTCTGTGCCGGATTGACCCGGGTGCAAAACCGCGAAATCCCACAACAGGTAGACCCAAATCATCAAGAAATACTGGCCTCTCCGGGGTGAACGCCCTAGGTTGGAAATCTATCAATAAAGACATGCTGTGTGTGGGTTTTGCGTATGCCGATAAAAGTCAGCCTCAATGAAGACGAATCCCTGATCCTTATAGAGAGTAGTGGCGCATTGCTGCGGCGCGAGGCCGGCTGGGGCGCGGAGCGGGTCGGCGAACTGACAAGGCAGCACGCCATTTCCGGAATTCTCTTCGATTCAACCCAGATCCAGAAACAGAATTCACCGTCCTTGTCAGGCGAGATCATCTCCGGATTCATTCAGGCCATCGAATCCGAGATTCCGATCGCCTATGTGCGGCCGGACTGTTGGGACGAAGCCTATCTCGAGCAGGTCACGATCAGGATCGAGGACATTCCGGCAAATTCGCGTGTGTTCGATGATATCATGACCGCACGAGACTGGTTGTGCGAGGCGATGGGCTGCAAGGCCGCGCCAATCTGACATCCTGAGGGTCTGACATCCCGCACTGACGCCCACCCGCCTCAAGGGCGGGCAGGCGCACATATGCGTCTTAGCTCATCGTCGGGATGACGAAGGCCTGGTCGCCGATATCGCCGGTCGGCCAGCGCTGTGTCACCGTCTTGATCTTGGTGAAGAAGCGGATGCCGTCCGTGCCATACTGATTGGTGTCGGTGAAGGCAGACCGCTTCCAGCCACCGAAGGAATGGTAGGCAACGGGCACCGGGATCGGCACATTGATCCCGACCATGCCGACATTGACCTTGGCGGCGAATTCGCGCGCTGCCAGCCCATTGCGGGTAAAGATCGCGACGCCATTACCATATTGGTGATTGCTCGGCAGGGCCGCGGCCTCTTCCAGATTATCAGCGCGCACGACTTGCAGAACAGGGCCGAAAATCTCTTCCTCATAGGAACGCATGCCCGGTTTGACATGGTCGAACAGGGTCGGGCCGATAAAGAAGCCCTTCTCATGCCCCTGCAGCTTGAAGCCGCGGCCGTCGAGCAGCAGCTCGGCGCCCTCGTCAATGCCCATCTGGATGTAGTTTTCGATCGTCGTGCGGTGGGCGGCCGAGACAACCGGGCCGTAATGAGCGGTGTCGTCGGTGGAGACGCCAATGCGCAGATTGACCGCTTCCGCCTTGATGCGCGCAACAAATTCATCGGCGGTTTTCTTGCCAACCGGAACGGCAACCGGCAGCGCCATGCAGCGTTCGCCGGCCGAGCCATAGGCGGCCCCGAGGAAATCATTCACGACCTGGTCCATGTCGGCGTCGGGCATGATGATGCCGTGGTTCTTCGCCCCGCCCATCGCCTGGAAACGCTTGCCGTGTTTCGTACAGCTCTGAGCGATATAATGGGCGATGTTGGACGAGCCGACAAAGCTGACCGCCTTGATGTCATCATGCTCGAGCAGGGCATCGACCGCCGTCTTGTCGCCATGCACAACCTGCAACACGCCCTCGGGCAGGCCGGCTTCAAGCATGATCTCGGCCAGACGCACAGGCACAGACGGATCTTTTTCCGACGGCTTCAGGATCATCGCATTGCCGGTCGACAGTGCCATGCCCATGAACCACATCGGAATCATCGCCGGGAAATTGAACGGGGTGATGCCGGCGACAACGCCAAGCGGCTGGCGCATCGAATAGACGTCGATGCCCGGTCCGGCGCTCTCGGTATATTCGCCCTTCATCAGGTGCGGCACGCCGCAGGCAAACTCGATCACTTCGAGGCCGCGAATCAGATCGCCCTTGGCGTCGGCGACCACCTTGCCATGTTCGGAGGAGAGGAGGCGCGCAAGCTCCTCCAGCTGATCCTCGACCATCATCTTGTATTTCATCAGAACACGGGCGCGGCGCTGCGGGTTCATCGCGGCCCAGATGGCCTGCCCCTTCCTGGCGCCGGCAACCGCATCGGCCACTTCATCGCGGGTGGCGAACTGGACACGGGCCTGAACCTCGCCCGTATTGGGATTGAAAATATCGCCGAACTGCCCGGATTTGCCCTTGCAGGTCTTGCCGTCAATGAAGTGGTGGATTTCACGCGTCATATGACTCGCTCCCGATAAGATTTGCTGATGGCTGCGGGGGTCGCGCCATGCCATTGAGGCTCACTTAAACCTGTGACCCGGTCGAGTCGAGACGGTGTGATGCAGCGCGACGTGACTTTCGGTCGCGGCCATAGCGAGTTGGCAGCAAGCGCGATCCCGCTTACGCACGACCCCACTTAGGGATGGAGCCCATGATGCAGTACAAAGTCGGCCAAGCATGGAGCATACGCGATATGAGCGAACCGGACGCCCGCGTGGTGATCGGCCGGATCGAGGCCGCTGCCGAGCTTGACGGCCAGATCGTGTTTCATTGCACGGTTTTCAATGCTGCCACGGTCGATATGGGCGAGGGCCCGGAATTACTGGTTTTCGGCCATATCCCCTTCACGCGGGACGCGTTCGCGGCCTCTGCGCTGGAATTGCTCGAGGACAAGGCCGACACCGCGGCCGCTTTCGACGAAGGCTATTACCAATGGGCGGAAGCCTTGGGCGGAGCCTTCAATGTGCCCATCGCCCAGGCCATCAATGACGCCCTGCAGGCCGCGCGCGACTGAAACCACGCACAGGCCCGCGCGGCCCCGCGTGATGCCCTGCCGATTATCATGAACCGAAATTGTCGCGCCCATGGCTTGGGTCCGAACACTGACGGCCGTGCATTTTCACGGCCGTGAGCGCCGCGTTGAAGGCGCGCAGCCCCTTGCAATACCTGTGTGAAAACCGGGTATCGCTTGACCGCCTTGCTCGTATCCCGCTACATATTTTATGAACGTCGCCTTTGTGATCAAGGGGATAGCGAGGCGGTCATTGATATCCAATCATTCGGGGAAACAACCATGTCGAGCCATCAATTCTCAGGCCAGCTCAAGCGCGCCATGGGGGCAAGCTGCTCCGTTCTGGCGCTTCTGCTCGCAGCGCCGGCTGCGCTGGCCCAGACCGAGGTCGGCACCATCGTGCCATCCGACCCGGGTACGTCGGAAACCATCGTCGATACCGCGACTGATGTTACCGGCGTCGGCATGTTTTTTCGCAATGACGGCTTTGTCTGTACGGGAACGCTGATCAATCCACGCACCGTCCTTTTCGCGGCTCACTGCGTCAATGACCGCCCGGCCAGCGATTATGGCAATGGCAGCGTCATCCAGGCCGCCTTTTCGTTTGGCGGCAATTCGCTGCCGGGATTCCTGTACTGGATCAATAACGCCTTCGCCTCCAACCCCGATCTGGCTGTCTTCAACATCAACCAGGTCATCTATAATCTCGATTCCCTGGCCCGGCCCGATGGTTTCGGCTTCCTTGAAGGCGATGTCGCACTCTCTGTGCTCGACACCCCGGCGAGCGAAGTGCCGACCTGGGCCCTGCTTTTCTCGGCCTTGCCAGCACCAACCGGCTACACCGCGGAGACGGGCTCGGGCTATCACGTCAACCTTTCCGGCTATGGCCGCAGCGGTACGGGCACAACCGGCGCTTCCATCGGCATTGATTGGCGCCGCCGCGCCGCCGAAAACTTCATTGGCGCCCTGACCTCGTTCGATGCGCGCAACACTTTCCTGTTCGGCGATCCGTTCGGCGACCTGCCTCAAAACCTCTACCGGCTCGATTTCGACGATCCGTCGCGCACAAGCCCGAATGATTTCGACCTCTATTATGGCAATGCAGCCACCAATGAGGGCACCACGGCTGGCGGCGATTCCGGCGGCCCACTCATCCTCGACGCTGCCAATAATCCGGGCATCGACGAGGACCTGGTGATCGGCGTCCTGTCCGGCGGCTCGCGCTTCTTCGGGCCCCAGGTATTCAGCTCCTACGGTACCGAGAG
>TARA_R110002072_G_scaffold81667_2_pt1 | contig 12045 bp, 9 predicted proteins | sample TARA_R110002072 | Tara Oceans TARA_R110002072 (sample SAMEA4397118) | marine metagenome | biome: Polar Biome; feature: [SRF] surface water layer (ENVO:00010504); material: water (ENVO:00002006), including particulate matter (ENVO:01000060) such as... | depth 5 m | reverse complement strand
ACAGAATGTCCAGAAATTAAGACCGATAAAAAATCGTGAAAACCAACTAAAGGAATGTTACCAGCCATAATAACTGTTACTTTTTTAGAAGAGTTATTCTTGTTGTTTATGTCTCTAACAAAGGACTGTAGGTTGTTTTCTGTTAAAGCATTAGACCAACTCTCTAAAGAAAATAAAATATTTTCTTTCGTAAACCAAGAGTTCTTTTCTTGTGCTAATTTTATTTGATGTTTGAACCCTTCAAAAAAAAGAATGTTATCTACAATACTCTCTTTTTTCTCAAAACCGGATGTTTTAAATTGACTTAAAAAGTGCCCTAATTTTGAAAATGCTAAAATTCTATTCTGAATACTAATCATTTATTTGGTTGTCTATTATTTTGGCTTTATTTTTGCAGAAGCAAAGGTACAAAAACAGAAAAGAAAATTATGGCAATTATAATAACAGATGAGTGTATAAATTGTGGGGCATGTGAACCAGAATGTCCTAACACAGCAATTTATGAAGGTGCAGACGATTGGAAATATTCTGATGGAACAGATTTGAAAGGAAATGTAGTTTTACCAAATGGTAAAACTAAAAATGCTGACGAAGATCAAGAGCCCGTTTCTGATGAAATTTATTTTATTGTTGCAGATAAATGTACAGAATGTAAAGGTTTTCATGAAGAGCCACAATGTGCTGCAGTTTGCCCTGTAGATTGTTGTGTACCAGATGATGACAATGTAGAAACTGAAGAAGAGTTATTGGCGAAACAGAGGTTTATGCACAATGATTAAATATTTTATTTGAAACACGAATTCGAAAAAAAAACATGTTTCAAATAAAACAATAAGATTTTTTACTCTTTAAAAAATCATTTGAATGGGAATAAAAAATCTCGATTAGTTTCGAGGTTTTTTATTCCCATTTTTTTAGATATTCAGTAACTAATTGTCTGTTTTTCCAAGTAGTTTTATTATAGGTGTCAAAAGTCATATATGCAACTCGTTTTTGTGGAGTATCTTTTTTTACAGGTTTTGCTTCTTCAGGTTCAATAGCAAACACGTCAGAAATTAATACTTCTGTAGTTTCTTTGGTATCTAATTCTATTTTGATATCAAACTTTACTTTATTTTTTGTGCGCGAATTTTCTTTAAATTTTATAGGTCTATGCACATATGCATAAACTCCTCTAGTTTCTTTATAATAAGATGTGTAAACTTTGTTTTCTTTATTTTTTTCATAAAATAAAGTTACTTTATTAATGTCTTCTGAAACTTTAATACCCAACAACCATTTTAAATTTAAATTCTGACCTCTTTTTCCGTCTGCAAATTGGTACTCAAGTTTAGCAATTGTAAAATCTCTTGGATTAATAAAAATTTTACCACTGTATTTAGATTTTGATTTTCTTGGTGAAAAGTTCAAAACATACATCATTTTTGGTCCTAAAAAAGTATTGGTTTCTAAAGTATGTTCGTAATATTTTTGACTTAAAAAGTTTCGTTGTTTTTCTAAATTAAAAAACTTCCCTCTATATTTAGCAGTGTTAAAACCACTAATTGCAAAGGACTTATTAAAAGTGTTGTCAATTTTTAAAGAATCTGCTTCGTCAAGTACTTCTTTTAAAGAAAGTGAATCTTCAATAGGAAATAAACCAGAGCTTACTTTATAAGTTTTGTTTTTATTAAGGTGTTTTAAAACAATGTTTTGCAAATCGTTTTGAGCATCTTCTATGGTAATTTTTTTATTATTTTGCATCGATTTGTAACCTTGTACAGTATCAATTTTATCCAAATTATGAAACTTCTTCATCTTTTCTGAAAAAACTTTTTTGGTTTTGATATTACCATAAAATTCATTCGAAAAATTAGGATCACTATTTTTTAGATTGTTTGCATAATCTGTAAATTCTTGTTCAGCTATTTTTCTCTTTTTTCTAGTTAATAACGTGCTTTTATCTAAATCTAATTCCAATTTTTTAAAGTCGATATAACTATTTTCTCTCACATAAAAATTACTTTGTAAAGCTTCAGAAACATAATTTTCTTTCATGCTTTTTTGAGTTTTTATCAAAATAGAATCTAAAGAAATTTTTGCTAAATTCAATTGAATCTCATCTAACTCATTTACTTTTTCAACTAAAAAAACGGTGTAATTGAGTTTTTTAAATTCATCAAATTTTAAAGTTAAGGTTACATAACCTAAACTTGAAAACGTAATTGATTCTAAATCTTTGCTTTGAATCGTGAATTTTCCATCAATATTAGAAGTGCTTCCTCTTTGTAAATTCGTAATAATAGCCACGTTTTGTATAGGTTCTAAGGAAACGTTGTCTACAACTTTTCCTGTAATAGTTTGAGAAATCAAAGAAAAACATCCGAAGAAAAAAAGAAAAATAAAAGGTAATTTTTTAAGCATGGTTGATTAATTTTTGGGAAATGTAAAATAATTTCAAAAGCTGAAACTATCAAAATTTCAAGTTTAACAAAGTATTAGAGTAGCTTTATCAGAATTTTAAGAGATGTTAACTTAAATTAAGTTAATTAATTTGCTTTTAGTCGATTTTTAAAAAGGTGCATCAACATTTAAAATTGATAAAAATGTCAATTTAATTCGGATTTTTTTATTTTTAAAAAAACTATATTTGCACTCGCAAAAATCAAGTAATGGTTCTTGCATTTTTTATCTAAATATCAAAGAAAATGAAAGCTGGAATTGTAGGATTACCAAACGTAGGAAAATCGACTTTATTTAATTGTTTATCGAATGCAAAAGCGCAAAGTGCTAACTTTCCTTTTTGTACTATAGAACCAAATTTAGGAGTTGTAAATGTGCCAGATACACGTTTGCAAAAGTTAGAAGAATTGGTGAATCCTGAAAGAGTTTTACCTGCAACTGTAGAGATTGTAGATATTGCTGGTTTGGTAAAAGGAGCAAGTAAAGGAGAAGGTTTAGGAAATCAATTTTTGGCAAATATTAGAGAAACAGATGCAATTTTACATGTTGTGCGTTGTTTTGATAACGATAATATTATTCATGTTGATAACTCTATTGATCCTGTTAGAGACAAAGAAACCATTGATATTGAACTACAATTAAAAGATTTAGAAACTGTAGAAAAGCGTTTAGAACGTGTAAAAAGAACTGCAAAAACAGGGAATAAAGAAGCGCAAGCAGAATTGGTAGTTTTGCTAAAAATAGAGGAGACTTTGTTAAAAGGTGTTTCTGTAAGAGCCATCGATTTTAATGAAAAAGAAATGGAATTTGTACAACCATTACAATTTATAACTGCAAAACCAGTTTTGTATGTTTGTAATGTTGATGAAAATTCTGCTGTTTCTGGAAACGCTTATGTAGATAAAGTTAGAGAAGCTGTAAAAGATGAAAATGCTGAAGTGATTGTTTTAGCTGTAGGAACTGAGGCAGATATTACAGAATTAGACGATTATGAAGAGCGCCAAATGTTTTTGGCAGATATTGGTTTAGAAGAAGCTGGTGTTTCTAGATTAGTTCGTTCAGCATATAAATTATTAAACTTACAAACTTATTTTACAGCAGGTGTAAAAGAAGTAAGAGCTTGGACAATTCCTATTGGATCAACTGCGCCACAAGCAGCAGGTGTAATTCATACCGATTTTGAAAAAGGTTTTATTAGAGCAGAAACAATTGCTTACGAAGATTATGTTACTTATGGTTCTGAAGCTAAAGTAAAAGAAGCTGGAAAAATGAGAGTAGAAGGTAAGGAGTACATTGTAAAAGATGGTGATGTTATGCACTTTAGATTTAATGTTTAATTATTTTTTTTAAAGTTATAAGAACTTCTAATAAATTTATAAAAAAATCTCAATAAGAAATTATTGAGATTTTTTATTTAATTCAAAATCCATTTATTGGCAATCATATATATTGTTAGGTTCTTAATTTCAATTTTTATTTGATTGTTGCAATTTAACTCACAAATGCACTATATCCTGTAATTGCTCTACCAACAATTAATGAGTTAATTTCTTTAGTACCTTCATAACTATAAATAGCTTCTGCATCTGCAACAAAACGTGCTACATTATATTCTAAAAGTATTCCATTTCCTCCCATAACTTCTCTAGCTCTGCTCACTACATCTCTAGTTCTCATACTACAAAAAACTTTTGCAAGGCTTGCATGTTCATCTGTCATAATATCTGCATCTTGCATTTCACTTAATCTAAAACACATGGTTTGCATAGCTGTAAGATTTGCAACCATTTCAACTAAATGATTTTGTATGAGCTGAAAACGTGCAATTGGTCTCCCAAATTGTTCTCGCTTTTTTGTGTATTTCAATGCATTTTCATAAGCACCTCTTGCACAACCAACAGCTTGCCAAGCAACTGCTGCACGTGTCATTTTAAGTACTTGTGCAGTATCGCTAAAATGATCACATTTTTGGAGTCTATCTTCTTCTGGTACTTTGCAATTCGTTAACGTAATTAATGCATTTTGTACAGTTCGTAACGCCATTTTATCTGCCATTTTTTCTGCTTTATAACCTGGGTTTCCTTTCCTAACTAAAAAGCCTTTTACTGCGTTCGTTTTTTCTTCTCTAGCCCAAATTATAGTAACATCACTAAAGGTGGCATTTCCTATCCATTTTTTCTGTCCATTAATAATCCACTCATTATTTTCTTTACGACACGTGGTTTCCATTCCACCAGCAACAGCAGAACCTACATTAGGCTCTGTTAATCCAAAAGCACCTATAACTTCCATTTTTTGCATTTTAGGAAGCCATTCCTGTTTCTGTTCTTCACTTCCACAAAGATAAATGCTTCCCATGGCTAAACCAGAATGAACGCCAAAAAAAGTAGAGATTGAAACATCAATTCTTGCCAATTCCATTGCTAAAATTCCTTCCATTAAAAAACTTTCTCCTGGACAACCATATCCTTGATATGCCAATCCACAAACATTTAATTTTGCCATTTTTGGGATAATATGATGTGGAAATTCTGCTCTATTCCAAAAATCATTGGCAATAGGTTTAATTTCCTTTTCCATAAATTGGCGAACTTTCAACTGAATTTCTCTTTGATGTGGAGTTAACTTTAAACTAAGGTCATAAAAATCGCCATCAATTGGAGGTAAATTATGTTGACCTTTTCTAGCTTTCGTTTTTAGCATTCTCATAAGACCTGCCATTTGACGATCGTCAAGTTCTCCAACAGTTTTCATAACTTCTCCTAAATCAATTTTTTCTGACAGTTTAGCGATTGCAGCAATGTCTACAGATTTTAATACAGAAAATGTAGATTTTATTTTTTTGAATATGGACATCGTATAAATTTTAAATTTAAAATTTCAGGGTTGTTCATTTATAAAGATTTCTACGCTAGTAATATTTAATATCATCGTAAAAATCATGAAATTAACTTTTATTAAAAGTAATAAAAAATATGGTTGATTTGTAAGTTGCTTCTTTTTATTCCTTAATAAATTAAAAAATGATATTTTTGGCATAGCTATTGAAATGAAGAAATTAAACCTAACTATTATGAAAAAACAACTACTCATTATTTCATCTTTTTTTTTATTGATTTCTTGTAGTTCAGTAAAAAAAACGCAACAAGCAATTAGCAATGGAAATTACGATACAGCCATAGATATTGCCATCGAAAATTTAAAAAAGAACAAAACTAAAAAAGGAAATCAACCTTATGTTTTAATGCTTCAAGAGGCTTTTAACAAAGCAAGATTAAGAGATTTAGACCGAATTAATTTTTTGAAAAAGGATAACAATCCTCAAAATATAGAAGCTATTTATAGTCTTTATAATGATTTAAAAAACAGGCAAGAGATCTTAAAACCTTTGTTACCATTGCCAATTTTAGATCAAAATAAAAATGCTAATTTTCAACTGACTAATTATGATGATGAAATCATAGCAAATAAAAATCAATTGTCAGATTATTTATATGCGAAAGCAGAAAAGTTATTTATAGCTGATAATAAGTTTGATTATAGAACTGCTTACGATGATTTGGAATATTTAGAAAAAGTAAACCCAAATTTTAAAGACGTTCGTAATTTAAAGAATATCGCTCATCAAAGAGGAGTAGATTTTGTAATTGTATCTATGAAAAACGAATCTGATAAAGTAATTCCCAAAAGATTGGAAGAAGATTTATTAAATTTTGATACGTATGGTTTAGATGATTTATGGACAATTTATCATGGAGCCAAAAACCCAAATATTAAGTATGATTTTGGTTTAGAGTTAAATTTAAGAAACATTCAAGTTTCTCCAGAACAAGTTAGAGAAAAGGAATTGGTTAAAGAAAAGCAAGTTGTAGATGGCTTTAAATATCTTTTAGATGATAAAGGAAATCAAGTTCTAGATAAGGATGGCAATAAAATTAAAGTTGATAAACTGGTAAATGTACGTTGTGAAATTTATCAATTTACGCAGTTCAAATCATCAAAAGTTACAGGCCAAGTAAAATTTGTAGATTTAAATTCTAAACAAACCAAACAAACATATCCTATAGCAAGTGAGTTTGCTTTTCAGCATATGTACGCAAATTACAGAGGAGATAAAAGAGCTTTAGAATCTTCTTTTTTAGATTTAATTGCTTTGCGAGTTATTCCTTTTCCAACCAACGAACAAATGATTTATGATTCTGGTCAAGATTTAAAATTAAGATTAAAGAGTATTATTACTAGAAATAAACTTAGAAATTAACGAAAATTAATTATTATAATAAATAAGTAAAGTCACTATAAATAATTATTTATAGCGACTTTTTTATGAATAATATACTTTTCAGTTATTAAACTTAATAATATAAAATTAGTTTACCTTACAAAAAATTCCATTTAACGATATAAACGTACCATTCGTATATTAAAAGAATAATTATACATTTATTAACGGTACTTTTGAGTAACTAAAATATATGATTATGACAACTCAATACTTCAACCTAATATCTTTAAAATCATTTGCAATTGAATTTGTAGAGTATTCAGTTTTAATTTTTGCTTTTTTTATGTTTTTTATATTGATGAATACCTTGATAAATAAAGTTAATAAGGCTAAGAAATCGACTGTAAAGGTTTTATCTAATTAAAAGTAAAAAATCACAATTGATTTAAAACGTGTTATTCAAAACACACTTCTTTTTTTTAAAAATTAACGAAGAAGACATTTTTAAACTGCAATTAGAAAATCTAGTTTCCTTTTATTCTTTTCCACAGTTCTAATACTAATTTTTTACCATCTCTTTTTTCTTTAGGTTCTTCTATAAAAAAAGGTGTTCCATTTTTATCAACTTCAATTTTATATTTAAAAACAAAATTAGTTGCATTTGGTTGTACACTTAAGGTACCAAACCGTAAATCATTAAAATATAAAATATCATTTTTTTTGTTGATGGTATACCAACCTTTGGAAATAGCAATCATTCGTTGCATTTTTGAATGATTTTCTAACTCACCTAATAATTGATGGTTTTTAGGATATTCAGAAAAATGAATCGGATTTTTATCGAAGAAAGACGAATATCCAATTAAAAAGGAATCTTCAGTTTCAATATTTGCGCTCCATAATATAGTATTTAAAGGTGTTGGTTTTGTGTTTAAGGTTTTAAAAGTGATGTTTTGTACTGCCAATTCTTTATTAAATTTTTGATATGCAAAACCTTTTAAAATTAAAGTGATTACTAAATAAGAACTACTAATAATTAACCCTAAATTATTGTAGAATCTTCTTTTTTTAGTTCCTCTTTTCTGAAGCATTGCCAAAATTAGAAAAACCAAAAATGGAATTGTGTACAAAGGATCTATCACAAAAACGTTTTTAAAAGCCAAACGAATATCCAAAGGCCAAAAAAGCTGTGTTCCCCAAGTTGTTTGTGCATCTAAAATTGGATGCGTAATAAATGCCCAAAAGAATAACCAAGACCAATCTTTTAGGTTTTTATAGGTTTCAAATTTTGTGACTAAAAAAGCAAAAATTGGCGCAAAAACTACAGAAAAAAATATGGAATGTGTAAAACCTCTATGAATTTCTAAAGCAGAAACTGTGTCTGTAAAAAATGAAGAAATAACATCTAAATCAGGAATTGTACCAGCAATTGCTCCATACAACATAGCTTTATTGCCTATTTTTCTTCCTAAGACAGCTTCACCAACAGCAGCTCCTAAAATTATTTGTGTTAAAGAATCCAATATTTAAATTATTTAATAACTTTTCTGAAATTGCTTTTCAACTGAAAAATGAATCAAGTTCATAAAATTTTCATGAACTCCAAGATTGATTTCCAGTTGTAATTTTTCAATAAAATTTAAAATTAATTCTGATTGATATTGCAAATCTGGAATGGAAACATATTTTTCGAAAAGGCCTCCAATAGTTTTGTAATACAATTGTTCGAAAGCATTTAGATTTTCTGGTTTTTTAGAAACAAATTCATAAGAATTAATGTTAAAATACTTCAAGTAATCATTTACATATTCTTTGTGCAGTAGTTGTTTAGGGTTTACAATATTCAGTTCTTTGATTGCCGGATTTAAAAAACCATATAAAATTGATTTTGCAACAAAATCTACAGGCACAATATTTAATCCACTTTTTGTATCAATCCAAATTCTAAATTTTTCTTTTGATTTATCAGCATATTTATCTAAAAACATGGCTAAAGAATAAAAAACATCAAATTTTGGTGTTTCAAAGAAAGGCTTTTCAATTAATCGTCCACAAATAATACTAGGTCTTAAAATTTGATAATCGATGTTGTTTTTCTCACAAGTCTCTTTTACGTAAACTTCACTTTCGTACTTAGATTTTTCATAGGGATTTCTAAAATCACTAACCTTATAATTTTCAATATTATCATTTACTTTTTCGTTTTGAATACCAAAAGAATAGGCAGTAGAAATATATATAAAACGAGTTACAGAATTTGGCAACTCCTTTAAAAGATGCTTGGTAATTAAATAGTTTTGCGTGTGAACTATTTCTTTAGAATCATTTGTATGCAGCAAACTTGTTGAACCTGCACAATGAATAATGGTATCAAAATTATAGTTTTCTAAGGTGGTTTTAGTTATTTCAGATAAATTCCCTTCAATCAACGTAATTTTTTCTAAACATTCCTCTAAAGTGAATTTGTTTAAAAAATTTGGTCGAGAATCATCTTGAAGAATAGCTAATAATCGTTGTTTAGCAGGTTTTTCATTATCTCTAATAATTACATAAAGATGATTTACCGTTTTTTCAACAATCGCTTTATGAATCCATTCAAAAATAATATGACTTCCAACAATTCCACCACCACCAGTCAATAAACAATTCATTTTATTTTTATTTTTATTTTGAAAAATACCAATATCATTAAATAAAAAAAACTTCACAAGGTTTGTGAAGTTTTAAGTTTCGTTTTATCCTTTATAAAAAGGCAACTTTACAACGGTTGCAGGAATTACATTTTTACGAATTTTAATATAAATTTGAGTATCCTTGGCTGTGAATAATGTACTTACATATCCTAATCCAATTCCAATTCCCAAACTTGGACTCATAGTTCCAGAAGTTACTGTACCTATTCTATTTGAATTGTTATCAAGAATTTCATATCCTTGTCTTGGAATTGCTTTTTCATTCATTTCAAAAGCCACTAATTTACGTTCTAATGTGCTTTGTTTTTGTTCTAATAAAGCTGCAGAATTTACAAAATCCTTATTAAATTTTGTGATCCAACCTAAACCAGCTTCCAATGGCGATGTTGTTTCATTGATATCATTACCATATAGACAATAGCCCATTTCTAATCGTAAAGTATCTCTTGCTGCTAAACCAATAGGCCTAATATCATAATCTGAACCCGCTTTTAAAACTTTATTCCAAATTTGTTCTACCTCGCTATTTTTACAATAAATTTCAAAACCTCCAGAACCAGTATAACCAGTTGCAGAAATGATAACATTTTCAATGCCTGCAAAATCACCAATTTTAAATTTGTAAAAAGGAATATCATCTAAATCTAAAGTAGATAAAGGTTGCATAGCATGCACAGCTTTTGGACCTTGAATGGCCAATAAAGAATAATCATCAGATATATCTTTTAAATCTGCATTAAACTCTTTATTATATTTAGAAATCCAGTTCCAATCTTTTTCAATATTACCAGCATTTACCACTAATAAATATTGATCTTCTTTTATTCTATAACAAATTAAATCATCTACAATTCCATTCTCTTCATTTGGAAAGCAGCTATATTGTGCATCACCAATTTGAAGTTTAGAAGCGTCATTCGAAGTTACTTTTTGAATTAATGCCAACGCATTTTCGCCAGAAACTAAAAATTCACCCATATGGCTTACATCAAAAACACCAACGCCATTTCTAACAGTTTCATGTTCAATATTTATACCTTTGTAAGAAACAGGCATATTAAAACCTGCAAAAGGCACCATTTTTGCTCCTAATTTTTCATGAACTTTATGTAAGGCAATATTTTTCATCGTGTAAATTCTTTAATTTTTGGCTAAATTATTGAAAAATTCATAATAATTAAGCATTAAAATTCTGTTAATATTCATATTTCAAAAAATAAATAATAGTACATTTGAAATCATAAACAAAATCTACAACCTATGAAAAGTTTAAAGTTTTTATTCATTCTGTTTATAACAATCAGTTTAAACTATCAAGCACAAACACCAACCGATTTTTTATCGAAAGAATTTCATAAAGAAAGACGCGAACTTTTGCGCTCTAAAATGCCTAAAAATTCGGTAACTGTTGTTTTTGCAAACCCTTTAAGAAATAGAGCAAATGATGTAGATTACGTTTTTCATCAAGATCCAAATTTTTATTATTTAACAGGTTATAGAGAACCAAATGGTGTTTTAGTTTTGTTTTCTGATAACCAAACAGATGAAGAAGGTAACTCTTACAATGAAATTTTATATGTGCAAGAAAGAGATGAAAGAGCAGAACAATGGAATGGAAAACGTTTAGGAGTTGAAGGCGCAAAAAAAGAATTAGGCTTTAAAATGGCAATGAATGCAAGTGAATTTTTAAAATCTAACATCGATTTTAAAAGTTTTGACAAGGTTTATATCGAAAAATTTAACGACGATTATAGAGATTTAGGTGGCGCAGATGTTTTTAATTTGGTGAAAAATTTTAAAATGAAAGCGGGTTACGATCCTTCTTTATATTTATCGAGAGTACAAGAATATGTCTATAATAATATTGCAGAAACACCTATAGAAAGTAGCGCAAATGTGATTAATATTATTGATAGATTAGCTTCACGTGCTCCAGAAATTAATAACGATGAGTTAATTAAAGGGTACAAATCTGCAACTACAGACGAATTAAAGAAAGAATATCAACAGAAAATATCTTTGGCTTTAAAACCAAAAACAAATATCGATTTAACATTTTTATCAGCAAATATGGCTACAATGCGTGAAGTTAAAACTGCTGCTGAAGTTAAATTAATAACCAAAGCTGTAAGAATTTCTGCTGTTGGGCAAATTGAAGTGATGAAAGCCATGAAACCTCACATGTCTGAAACTGAACTGCAAGGAATTCACGAATTTGTTTATAAAAAATATGGAGCAGAATATGAAGGATATCCAAGTATTGTTGGTGCAGGAAACAATGGTTGTATTTTACATTATATAGAAAATAATCAAACAAAAGTTGGTAACGATTTAGTTTTGATGGATTTAGGTGCAGAATACAGAGGCTATACAGCAGATGTAACAAGAACAATTCCTGCCAATGGAAAATTTACCAAAGAACAAAAACAAATTTATGATATCGTTTACGATGCTCAAGAAGTAGGAATTGCTTTGTATAAAATTGGTGCAGGAATGTCTGCTCCAAATTTAGCAGCAAGAAAAATTGTGAACGAAGGTTTATATAAATTAGGGATTATAAAATCTGTGGATGAAAGACATAATTACTTTCCTCATGGAACTTCACATCACATTGGTTTAGATGTACATGATCCAGGAAATTATAGAAATTTCGAAGAAAATATGATTGTTACTATGGAACCTGGC
>TARA_R110002072_G_scaffold243403_1_pt1 | contig 12051 bp, 5 predicted proteins | sample TARA_R110002072 | Tara Oceans TARA_R110002072 (sample SAMEA4397118) | marine metagenome | biome: Polar Biome; feature: [SRF] surface water layer (ENVO:00010504); material: water (ENVO:00002006), including particulate matter (ENVO:01000060) such as... | depth 5 m | reverse complement strand
AAAACTCTAGTATTAGCTGCTGGAGCAGGATTAGTAGTAGCAACTAAAGAAGCTTTTAAATTACAGCGAGCTTTAGGTACATCAAATGGTTTTATGGGTACTATGAAAATTTTAGGTACTCAATTAAGTGCACAATTCCAAGCTCTTGGTAGAGGATTTGTTTTATCAGGAGATGAAGCCAGAGAATCAATAAAGGCACTAACAGATCTTCAAGGTTCATTGAACGACGCAACAGCTGCAGCTACAGTAAGTGTTGGAGAAATGGCTGTTAAGTATGGTGTAGGATATAAAGAAGCTGCACAATTAAACAAAACCATGATGATAATGTCAGGTCATTCACAAGATGGTGCTGATGCAATGATGAATCAAGTTAAAAACCTTGCAAAGGCAAAAGGTGTAGCTCCAGGTGCTGTAATGCAAGACATTGCAGATAATACTGTAGAATTTGCTAGATTTGGTAAAGATGGAGCATCAGGACTAGTTAATGCTGCAGCAAATGCAAAAAAATTAGGATTAAATTTAGGAACAGTTGTTGCCGCCGGAGATGCATTACTTGATGTACAATCTTCTATTCAAGACGAAATGAAAGCTGAAATGCTAATTGGTAGACAACTTAATCTAGATGCTGCAAGACAAGCTGCACTTACTGGTGATAGAGATACACTAGTAAAAGAAATCGCCAAAAATGCAGGAACTTTATCAGAGTTTGAAAACATGACAGTCGTACAACAAAGAGCTTTAGCAAAAGCTATGGGTGTACAGGTTGGAGATGTTACAAAAATATTACAAGCAAAAGAAAAAGGTGTAAATTTAGATTCTAAAGTACTAGATGCACAATCAGCAATTGCAGACGAAACTAATAATACAGCAATGGCAGCAGGTTTAGCTGCACAAGGAGCTGCAAGCCTTGGAAGTGGGTTACTATCAGCAATACCAGCTTTTGCAGGAATGAATTCAATGTTTCCATCTATGGGCAAAGGAATATCAAAAATGTTTGGTAAAACAGCTGAAGGAGCTGCAGACGTTTCAAATAAAATGGCAAAAATAAAAACACCTAAAGGTGGTGGCAAAGGAATGACAGACTTCTTTAAAAGCCTTGGTAAAATAAAAACAAGTTCAATGATAAAGGCAGCTTTAGCGATTGCAATAGTTGCAGTATCACTTATACCAGCGGCATACGCATTTAGTTTATTAGAAGGAGTAGATCCAGTTGCAATGTTAGTATTTGGTGCAACTATGGTTGGTCTAGCATTAGCACTAACTACAGTATCAGCTGCAGCTGGACCTATGATTTTTGGAGCTTTAGCATTTGGAATTGCTGCAATAGCATTAATACCTGCAGCCTATGCAATGGGTCTTTTAACAGGAGTAGATCCTATGGCCATGTTAGCATTTGCCGGATCAATAGCTATTTTAGGTCTTGGTATAGCTGCAATGGGAGCATTAGCTATGCCAATCGCACTAGGAACATTGGTATTATTTGGACTTTCAAAAGTATTACCAGCAGCAACAGCAGGATTTGCAAATCTTGGAGCAGTAGATCCAGCCGCACTATCTGGATTTGCTACAGCCATTCTACCATTAGGATTAGGATTGGCCGCATTTGGATTGCTATCAATACCAATAGCACTTGGTGTCGCGGCCTTGGCATTAGCATCCGCAGTATTACCTGCCGTATCTTCAAGCCTTGCAGGTATAACAGGTGTAGACCCAGCTGCCCTAATGGGATTTGCACAGTCTCTTGCACCATTAGCATTAGGATTAGCCGCATTTGGACTTATAGCGCCATTAGCAATAATAGGAGCTGCAGCTTTAATCGTTGTAGGAGCAGCTACAATATTATTTGCAAAATCATTTGCCTTAATGTCAGGAGTAGATCCCTCAGCAATAGATACATTAGGAGCTGGTATAAAGTCAATGATAAAAATTGTTGAAGATATAGGTTTCATACAAGCAGGAAAATTAGTAATAAAAGCTGCTGCAATTGCAGCAGTAGGACTAGCTGTTTTACCGTTTGGTATGGCTATTAAAGCTGCTGGAGCAGGAGATGCAACAGGACTAGTAACTGCATTAAAAGGATTAACAGAAATACCAACTATTGGATTAGTAATGGCAGGAATAGGTATAAGTGCTCTAGCACTAGGCTTTATGGCATTTTTACCTGTAGCACCGTTTTTAGGAATTATGGCCGAATCACTAGCCATTATTACTCCTGCACTTGCATTATTGGCACCATTAGGAGAAGGATTAGCACTAGCAGGAATGGGAGTATTAGCTTTTGGAATGGGAATGTTTCCACTGGCCTTAGGACTAATGCTAGCAGCTCCATTTATTCCACTAATGCCTTTATTGGCAGAAGCATTTGTGATTATGACTCCACCCTTAGTTGCATTAGCTGCAATAGCTGAAGTAATGCCATTGATAGGTACTGGTTTTATGTCAATAGGATTTGGTTTGATACCATTTGCAATGGGAATGGCAATGCTAGCTCCATATATTCCTTTAATGCCAACAATGGCAGAGTCTTTAGTTATTATGACTCCACCATTAATCGAATTATCAACTATCGCAGAAGTTCTTCCTGCAATGGGAATGGGCTTCATGATGTTAGGAATGGGACTACAAAGCTTTTCAGTTGCAATGGCAATGTTATTTCCTTTTCAAGCTGTATTACCTATTTTAGCAAAAACAATGATAGACTTAGCTCCTCCACTTGCAATTATGGCTCCACTAGGACCACAAATAATGTATTTAGCAACGGCAATAGGCGCATTAGGCATAGCATCAGGAATAGCTGCAATTCCACTATACTTATTTGCAGCAGCATCATACTTTGCAGCTCCAGCCATTACACTATTAGGAGAAGCAAGTAAAGTTTTAGGAGCTGGCCTTGAAATGGTTAGAGTGCCACTATTGGCAATGGCATCACAAGCTCCACAGGTAATGTTATTAGCAACTGGAATAACTGCATTAGGAGTTTCTCTTGCAATAGCCACTCCTCCACTATTTGCATTTGGAGCTGGAGCATGGTTTGCAATGATTCCTGTAATGGCTCTTGCATCAGGATTAGAAACTATGGTTCAAACTGCTGATGGACTGGCTGCAGTAGGAATAGGACTATCTTCTATTGCATCTGGACTCTCAGAAATATCACAATTTAATGGAACAATGGCACTTTTAACAATTGCTGCTCCAGCCTTAGCTTTATTAGGATTAACTGGAATGTTTGGTGGAGACGGTGGTGAAGAAGGTGGTGGAGAAGATGGTGATGGAAACGGAGCTTTAATTGCTAAAATAGATGAACTTATTGCTGTAGTAAATTCTAAAGATTACATGCCTGTATTGGAAATAGATGGTAGAAAAGTAGGAACAGCCGTTGCAAGAAAGCAAGGACCTAAAGGAATGGGGAACTAATAAATGAAAAAAGCAGCAAATAGATTCAGCACAAAAAACCTTGCAGATAGGTTAAATGATTCATTTTCACCTAGTAAAATGTCTAAAACACCAGAAAAACAAACTCCAGAAATAGCACCTATAAAAACAGAGTCAGGTGCAGATAAAAACACTCCTTTACTAGGAACAGTAAAGCCAACTCCAAGTAAAACAACTATAGAAATAGGAACATTAGGAAATACTCCAACAAAAACTACAGCAGAATTAGGAACGTTAAAAAATACACCAAGCAAAACAACTCCAAATATTTCTGGTGTAGATGTATCAATTGAAAAAACTACAGTACAGCCACAATCACCTAATGCAACTCCAATAAAACCAACTCCAGTTATTGATTCATTTGGCCCTACACCAACTAAACCATCCTCAATTATCGAACCACTTGCTGCAACACCAACAAAACCATCAGCAAATTTAGAAGGATCTGTACCAACTCCAACAAAACCATCCGCAGAATTAGGACAATTGGAAAATACTCCAGAAAAACCGTCAGCAAATTTAGAAGGATCTATACCAACTCCTAATAAACCATCTGCGGAGTTAGGTACATTAGGCGAAACACCAACAAAACCTTCTGCAGAAGTAGGAACATTTTTAGACACTCCAACAAAGTCAACTGCTACGTTAGGTACATTAGGAACTACTCCAGAAAAACAATCTGCAGAAGTAAGTTTATTAAAGACTACACCAGAAAAACCATCTGCAAACTTAGGAAAATTAGGAAATACTCCAGAAAAAACAACTGCAAACCTAGCCGGAGTATCTGCAACCCCTAATAAACCAACGGCTGAGCTTTCTGCATTTGAATCTACACCAGAAAAACCATCTGCAAATTTAGCAGGAGTATCTGCAACCCCTAATAAGCCAACGGCTGAACTTTCAACATTGCAGCCAACCCCAGAAAAAACTACTCCAGTATTAGGAACATTAAGTGAAACAGCAAAAACAACTGCAAATGTACGCAAGTTAGAAGCAACTCCTGGAAAGACAACACCAGAAATTAGTGCATTACAACCAACACCAGAAAAAACTACTGCAGAATTAGGAACATCAAGTGGAACAGAAAAAACAACTGTAGACCCAATTCCAATGGCTACTACACCGGAAAAAACTACATTAGAAGTTTCACCTCTACCAGCAACCCCTGAAAAAACAACTCTAGATGTAAGTGCTCTTGCAGCAACATTAGAAAAAACTACATTAGATCCTATACCATTTGCGGCAACTCCTGAAAAAACAACTCTAGATGTAAGTGCGCTTGCAGCGACATTAGAAAAAACTACATTAGATCCTATACCATTTGCATCAACAATAGAAAAAACAACAGGCGCGCTAGAGGTTAGGGATGGATTTGCAAATCGTGATTCAAATGGATTCATATTGGGAAAAGCAGGTGGTAAAGGCCTTTTAACAGACTTTATAGGAATAACTGGTTTACCAACTACAGGACAATATGAACATACAGGAGTACAAGGCCTAGGTACACTTGCAACTAGAAATGGTATATTAGATATTGATGCAACTGGTTTTACACCAGACAAAAAGCATTTAGGAGCAAGCGATTTAATTGGTATATCTGGTGATCCTGGTAGTATGACTTATACTATTCCAGACGGAGCATCACCAAGAGCATCTTATAGATATAACAAAGATATGTATTCTAAAATAACTGGAGCACCTCAAACCTTTACAACTCCAGGTGGATTCTTGGTAACAGGAGTAGGACCTGCAGGTACATTAACTAATGATGGAATAGATACTACAAGAAATACCATATCATCTGGAAAAAGTCAATTACTAGAACAATATAATAAATTTGACCTAAGACAAGAGGCTTTTCATAGATTTGACGGATTTACAGCAGGACTAGGACAGCCATATATAAACAGTAAAGTCATTGCAAACGATAATGTCGCAGCAAGAAGTTTTAAAGGACAAGATGGTTTAGTTAGAGGAGGTATTGTATCTAGAGTAATTAGAACTGCAAATGATGTTTTAAGAATTGGTAAATTTTTAATAAGTCCTACAGGATTATTATTTATTGCTAAAAATGTTGGTATGCAACTAACAAATCCAAAAGTAGAAACAGTTGCTGGTATTGATGGTGGCGGTTTCTTTGCTCGTACTACTAGAATTTATCCTTTAGGTTTATCAACACTTGCACAAATAGTTGCAGATGTTGCACCAGTTGGAACAATTGGATTGATAAGACATGGATTAGGTCCTTTTGAATCAAATGCTAATTATTATGAAAATGTAGTTGATGAAACAAAAAAAATAGGTGGATGGGAAGTATCATCTAAACCAGGCATGCCAACTGGAAATAGACTTATTAAATTACATAGAGATATGGAAGTAGGTTTAGCTAATGATGGAACTTCACTATTAAATATATTAGATAATCCAAAAGCTGCGTTAGGAGCTATATTAGGAGGTGCAGGAGGAGCACTATCAGGATTCTTTAATAGTAAAATTGTAGGAGCTGCAAAGGATAAATTAGGTGCACTAGAAAACTTTATACCTGGAATTGTTCCAGGTGGAGAGATAGATTTACTAAGTGGAATCATGGGTCCAAATTCTATATATGGAATTGGAAGAACAGATATTAGAAAATCTACGTCAGGTATACCACTAGGACAGCATAACGAATCCAATGGAACATGGGCAGATTCAAAAATAGTTCTTGCAAACCATGATAAAGGAGTAGGAACTCTAATTTCAGGAATAGATGATACACATAAAGGATTAAAAACAAATCCAAATAATCACACAATGGTTTCATCTCCAACATTACCTTATTCTGACCAAATAAATTCACAAGAAAATGATAATTCTATTCATACTGACGGTGATAATCCTGCTGCAAACTATAATGATATGGCAACGTTTGAAAAAAGCTTGGGTGGCCTTACAACAATGACTGGTGGAAATCCTTATTTCTCTGAAGGAGGTTATGCAGAAGGTCAAAGAGTAGGAGCAGATGGAAATCCAGCTGGTCAAAATAATAGAGACAAAAAAATAGTAGATAGGTTTCCTTTACAAGCTGAATCTGATTTATATGTTGACAATACATCTAGAGATATATTAGAATCGTCAAGACTTACAAAAATATTAGACGAAGTAAAAGATGACACAACACCTGCCGGATTAAAAAAATATAACGATTTATCTGGAGATAAAACAGAACAAATTGTACATTCTAAAGTAGAAAAAGATTCAACAGATCCATATGGTCCAACACTTGGTAATATAGGAAGTTATGAAGTATTTGCGTATGGAGATATACCAAAAGATCAATTACCACATAATAAAATAATGGACTTTAGAGCAACCTTAACTAATGATAATAAAAACTTTCAACAAGATGAAGAAGGATATTCAGAAGCAAAAAGAGAAGTTACTTTTGGACAAAACTATGGTGAAAGAGGAATAGATAGATCTGATAGAGAAGCAGTATTAAAGGATGTTACTGGTAATGAAATAGGTGATAAAATATTACTAGACGCTTTAAATTCTCCTGGAGATGGAAATTATGCCAAGAGAGCTGATGATGGAGCAGAAGATGTAGCTGATTTAATTACATTAAGAATAGCAGGTATACAGTTTAGAGCATATCTAAAAGCTTTTTCTCACAATATGAAGCCAGAATTTCAAAATGTAGAATATATTGGAAGACTTACTGATGTAAAATTAATGAGTAAATTTGCAGCAGACTTTTCTTTAGGCTTTTCAGTTGTAGCAATGAGTGCTAGAGAATTAGAAGGCATGTATTTTAAATTAAATAGACTTGCACAAAAAAGTGCACCAACATATAGTGGAGGTTTACCTCAAGGACCTATGAACAGAATAACAGTAGGAGATTATTTTAAAAACCAACTTTGCTTTATAAATAGTGTTGGATATACAATGAATGAACAATCTCCATGGGATATAGATCCAGGCAGACAGTTGCCATACTATATTGATGTTGAAATAGGAGGAGATATAATCACATCAGCATTTGATAATTTACTTTCATCAAACTCAGACTTCTTTGGTGCAATAGAAACAGGAAAAACAGACACTAAATGGAAGTCAGCAAATAGGGTATAGGAGATATTTATGAATAGATATAATGTAGAAAAAACTATAAAGGTTAAAGATAAAAGAGGTAGACTTCTTGATGGATTTGATAAAAGAACTCCAGAGCCAATGCGAACATTATTTGGTCAAACTCGGTATCCTGTAATAGAAAGAACCTCTGAAGATATATTTATAGAAACAAGAATAGGTGATAGGTTTGATATGATAGCACATGAATTTTATGGAGATGTCACACTTTGGTGGATAATAGCAAAAGCAAATATCATGATACATGGTACTTTAGCTGTCGAACCTGGTATTAAACTAAGAATACCTATAGATACGGAAACAATATTAAATAACTTTTACAGATTAAATAGTTAGGAGCAATAGTCATGGCAAATACAGGTTATGGAGCAGTACAAGATATTTCTCAAGGCGTACTAGATGCAGTTAAAAATAGATCTCTAGCAAATTCAAGTCCTGGAAGTTATTTAACTTGGCAAACAAAAAGAAAGCCTTGGATACGAGCTTTTTCATGTGCTAGTGGAACTGGAGTTTCTCCAGGATTTGCAACTACTTCAATTGCATCACTAGCAGATTTATATAATAGTGGAACTGCAAGGCCTAAACCTGGAATAACTGGTTTTTCATCAACAGAGGAAGGAACCCATGGAGGATTTAAAGAGGGAAAATTAAAATTTGTTTGTTGGACTAAAGAAGACTTTGGCCAACTTGCAAAATCGTTTTTAACATATGGAATGACTGTAACTGTTGAATGGGGATGGAGTGTAGACCATGATGGCAAATCAGTCGCAACAAATGGATACTCAGGAACACGTTGTAAGTCAAATGATGGAGATTTGGGAAAAGAAATAAAAGGCCACACTGGCACATATAATCAATGTTATGAAGCAATGCGAGGACAAATAACAGATTTTAGTTGGGCAATGGCAGCAAATGGATCCTTTGAAGGAGAATGTACGTTAACATCAATGGCAGGTAATACTGCAAAAGTTCCAATAAAAACTGCAACAAAAGATTGTTCATGTAGTGAGGAAAAAAATAAAGATGAAAATGAAAAAGGTCCTACTTGGAATATAATACAGATAGCTGACCAATACATAGAACAATGTGCAGATGATAAAGGAGAAGTACGGTCAAAAGGAGTATTGACTGGAATAGGATTAACTGCTGAATCAACTAAAGATACTTCTGGAGCAGACGGAAATTGGTTTTTTGGATACGACATAGATTTTCAATATGTAACATGGGAAGCTTTTGAGGAATTATTTATTAATTTACAAATACAATCTGTTGTTGATGGAGCATCTGGAAATAAAGGAACAACTAGAGACCAAGCTAAAGCTTTAGTTGGAAGTGGTGGACAATTTGTTAGTAGTGGAAAAAAGTTTACTTCTTTATTTTATTCAAACCACTCAGTTATAAGAAAAGGTGCCAAAGAAATTGCAAGTGGAGATCCAAGAGTTTGTTTACTTCCAGGAAGTAGTTTACAAGCACTTACAGTAGATGAATTCTCAAAAAATTCATCATACAAGTCTCTTCCATCTTGCTTTGGTGGTGGTGGAATATACCTTTCAAATATTTTAATAAACCTAAAAATGGTTAAAGAAGAATTTGACAATTGTCAGCCTAATACTGGAGCTGGAGAATTCATGAAAAGAATATTATCTAGGGTAAATGACGCATGTGGAGGAATATGGAACTTTACAATGGTACCGTACTCAGAATCAGAAAATATTGTACAATGGTTAGATATAGACCAAACCCCACAAAGCGCTCCAACATCAATAACTATTCCTGCATATGGAAAAGACTCTATTGCTCGATCTGTATCAACACAAACAGAATCAGATCCAGATTTTCAAGCACAAATTATGTATGGTGCAAATAATAAAAATGGAAAAGGTGGAGGTAATAAGTCAGGAGGAGTAGCTCTTTGGGCAGGAGGTATCATAGATACATATATGGATTCAATTAGAGTATCCTCAGAATGTACACCAGATGACTACAAATCTCAAAATTGTACTCCTACATCAGGACCAGATGCAAAAGATGGCGAAACAGTTGACACTCCATCTGCAGAAAAAATATTTAAAAATCTTGGTAAAGAAGTAAGCCAAGATTCAGTAACAGCTGCAACTAGAATTGTTCATACTTTAGCAAAAGGAGAAAGTCCTGCAGCCATAAACGATGAGGTTAGAGTTATTCCTGTGCCAATTACACTTGATGTAGAATTAGATGGAATAGGTGGATTTGTATTTGGAAACATGCTTACTATAAGTTCTTTGCCTAATGAATATAATGGTTGGAAGTTTCAAATAACAAAGGTAGAACATACTGTATCAAATGCTGATTGGACAACTTCACTATCTTGCGGAATGATGAGGAAAATATAATGACAATACTCAGAAGACCAAAACAAATGAAATTAAAGGAGAATTTATATGCATCTCCTGGAGAATTCTACTATGATGATGGAAAACCTTTTGAAGGATACTATCACATGTTCGACTTAAATATAAAACAATATTTTGAAGGAGAAATATATCAATATAAAGCTAGAAAGATATATCCAAATCAAAATCCAGAATTCGCAGATCCAATGGCAGTAAACTATACACAAGCAAAACGAGCTGCAAAAGATAAAAAGTTTGAAGAAAAACGAGCATATTTACCAAAGGGTGTTTTACCAATTATTACCAGTAAAGAAATAGACAAAGGAGAAATTAAAAGGTTTTTTGTTATACAAAATAATGTTAATACTCCTTATGAAATAGACGAAGAACAGTATAAACAGTATAAAAAAGCTTCTAACCCATACAACGCAAATTTCACAGTTGCACAAACAAGTTGGTTTATAACTGGTCCTTTATTTAGTCTATATAATAGTGCAAACTATGAAATAAAATCAGGAATCTATGAAAGAAATAGGCAACAGGCATCAATAATTATTGATGAAGAACCAAAAATGTATCCATTGGTTCAAGATTTACTAATGTTTACAATTCCAGATCCAGCTGAAAATTTATATTCTGACGGAAAAATATTATATTTACCAGGAGGCCAACGATTTTTTGGAAAATATCATGTTCATCCAACAAAAGGACCAATGGGAGGAAGCGTACATTCAAGTAATACACACCCACAATTAAAGATATTTTTATAGCATTTATTATACCAAGTCAAATATTTTTATTATATTTACTATATGATAGTGCGCAACAATAAACAATATACTTCGGCTTGTAAAGCTTTAATGGAACATACAACATTTATAATGCCTGTTCCCTTAACAGACTCCATCCATCCAAAAAATTCAAGTATTTGTGTATTATATGTGCACGACTTAGATAACTCAATATCATATATAATTCCCATAAACCATCCAGATGTTAAGTTAAATTTTGATTTACCTTCAAATATATCTAACGCCTATACTCCATCAGTAAAAACAGCATATTCTCTTGGTATAAATGCTGAAAAATTATATGATTTAGAATTGTTATATTATTTTAATACTGGTAAAAAATTAACACTTGAAAAAACAAATTCTCATAATTTTATAGAAAGAAAATTTTGGAAATATCCAAAAAATTCACAGCTAGTACCTATATTAAAATTATTAGAATATTGCAAAAATAACAGAAAAACATATATAGAAACTATAGGCAATATAGATTCACTATCAGCTCAGTATATCGAGTATAACCGAGATATCACTGACGTATATTCTTTATTAGAATCTAATGGAATAAATACAACAAGTGGTATAGAATATACACATTATAATCTATTTACGTCAACCGGAAGACCATCCAACACAAATAATGGAATAAACTATGCAGCGCTTAATAAAGAAGATGGTTCTAGAGATAGGTTTGTTAGTAGATTTGAAAATGGAATGCTGGTTGAATTTGACTTTGATGCATATCACCTTAGACTTATTTCAAAGTTAATAGGTTATGATTTACCAGATGGAAGTGTGCATGAGTATTTAGGAAAGTATTATTTTGGAAAAGATACCCTTACACCTGAAGAATATCAAGAAGCAAAACAAATAAATTTTAAGATTCTATATGGTGGTATACCTAAAGAATTTAAAAATATTGAGTTTTTTAGACTTATTGGAGAGTTTATTGGAAAACTTTGGCATGAGTGGAAGTCAAAAAGTTACATAACTACATATTTATATAAGAGACGTATGACAAAGGAACGTCTTGGAGAAATGAATCCTCAAAAGTTATTTAATTATTATATTCAGGCATATGAAACTGAACATAATATCACAGTAGTTAAGAGGTTCAAAAAGGTTTTAGATGACAAAAAAACAAAGGTTGTTTTATGTACTTATGATAGTTTCCTATTTGACTTCGATATATCTGACGGTTTAGAAACCCTACAACAGATAAAGTCTGCAATGGATATTCCATCAAAAGTATCAGTCGGTGCAAATTATGGCACTATGGTTGATAAGTCGCTTTAAACCCTTATATTTATATATAAATAGGGATA
>TARA_R110002072_G_scaffold181232_9_pt1 | contig 12051 bp, 12 predicted proteins | sample TARA_R110002072 | Tara Oceans TARA_R110002072 (sample SAMEA4397118) | marine metagenome | biome: Polar Biome; feature: [SRF] surface water layer (ENVO:00010504); material: water (ENVO:00002006), including particulate matter (ENVO:01000060) such as... | depth 5 m | reverse complement strand
CGAGCCGCCGCGCGACGGCATCGCCGCCTTCATTGTTGAACCCCATCCGGTTGATCACCGCGCGATCCTCTACTAGCCGGAACAGCCGCGGCCTGGGGTTGCCGACCTGCGGGAGCGGGGTGACCGAGCCGATCTCCGCGAAGCCAAACCCCAGCGACAGCAACGCGTCGGGCACTTCGCCGTTCTTGTCGAAACCTGCGGCGAGGCCCACCGGATTGGGAAAATGCAGTCCGGCTACCGTGTTGGCCAGCGGTCCGGCAGGGGCGGGACCGCGGCGCGGCATGACCTTGAGCGCCGCGACCGTGAGGCGATGGGCCCGCTCGGGGTCGAGCGCGAAGACGGCCGGGCGGACGAGGTCGAACAGCATGGTGCCGCCTATGGGCAAAGCGGTGCGCGGTGTCGAGCGGGTGCGGATCTGGCCCCATATGTTGCAGGCGGAATGCGGCTGTCGTTTGCATACAATCGAAAACATCCAAACTGGCGTAACACTCTGCCTGCGACCCGAAGGGCCCCGACGCCGTTGCGGCGGGTTCCTCTACTGAAAGGGCGGTCTCCTCGGGGGCCGCCCGCTTTTTTCGCCCGCATCTCCTGCACCGCCGAATTTGCTGCGACGATTTCGGCAAGACTGGCAATCGCTTAGGTTTTGCGCCATGCCCTTGTAAAAATACGCCAAGGGGAATTGAGCGATGCGTTTCAGACAGGTGGGAATTTCGATAGCGGCGCTGGCGCTGGCCTCCTGCGCCACCACACCGGGCGCGAGCGATGATGTCGCGATTGCCGCGCCGCAGCCCGATCAGAATCTGGGGCAGCTGTTCGAATCCTACGATGCGCAGCAACTCGCGCTCTCGCCGCTCTCCAAGGCCTATCGCGGCATCCGCGACGAGGACTACAGCCGCTGGGGCGATTTCTCCGACGCGGCCGAAGCGCGCGAGGAAGAACTGTTGCAATCCACCGCTGCGACGATGCGCGCCAACTATGATCTTGCCCAATTGCCGCGCGAGGATGCGCTCAGCTACCGGCTGTTCGATGCCATGGCGCAGCGCAGCGCGGCGCTGTTCCCGTTCCGCGACTATGGCTATGTCTTCGACCAGATGCGCGGCGCGCAAAGCCAGTTGCCCGCCTTCCTGATCAACATCCACCGCGTCGACGATGCCGAGAGCGCGCAGGCCTATGTCAGCCGGATCGCCGGGCTCGGCACGGTGATCGACACGCTGACCGCCGAATCGCGCGAACGCGCCGAAGCGGGGGTGATGCCGCCCGACTGGGTCTATCCCTATGTCGTCTCGGATATCGAGAACCTGCTCGCGGCAGGCGACGACAACGCGATTCTCGAGGATTACCGCAAGAAGGTCGCCGCGCTCGACGCTGGCGAGAGCGCAGGGGTCGAGCCCGGAGCCGCGACCCGCGCCTGGAACGCCAATGCCCGCCCCGCCTACCAGCGGCTGCTCGCGGAGATGAAGCGCCAGCAGGCGATCGCCCCGACGCAGGACGGGATCTGGCGCTTCCCGCAGGGTGCGCAATATTACGAGGCGCTGCTCGCCAATTATACCACCACCGATCTCACCCCCGACCAGATCCACCAGATCGGTCTGGACAATGTCGCGCGCATTCATGACGAGATGCGCGCCATCATGGAGCAGGTCGGGTTCGAGGGCACGCTGCAGGAATTCTTCGAATTCACCCGCACCGACGAGCGTTTCTATTACGACAACCGCGAGGCCTATCTGGCCGATGCCGAAGCCAAGCTCGACGCGATGGAAGAGCGTCTGCCCGAGTTCTTCTCGACGCTGCCAAGCGATCCGCTGGTCATCAAGCCGGTCGAGGCCTTCCGCGAGAAGAGCGCGGGCAAGGCCTTCTACCAGCGCCCGGCGCCCGACGGTTCGCGTCCGGGCACCTATTACGTCAATCTCTACAATCTGCGCGACATGAGCAAGAACGAGCTCGAGGCGCTCGCCTATCACGAAGGCCTGCCCGGCCATCACCTCCAGCTCTCGATCCAGACTCAGCTGGGCGATGTTCCCCCGTTCCGCCGCTTCGGCGGAGTGACCGCCTATTCCGAAGGCTGGGGGCTCTATTCGGAGGAGCTGGGCAAGGACATGGGCTTCTACACCGATCCCTATTCCGATTTCGGCCGGCTGGGGATGGAGCTGTGGCGCGCCGCGCGGCTGGTGGTCGACACCGGGCTGCACCACAAGCGCTGGAGCCGCGAGGAGGCGATCCAGTACCTCACCGACAACACCCCCAACCCCGATGGCGACATCCGCAAGGCGATCGAGCGCTATATCGTCTATCCGGGTCAGGCGACCGCCTATATGATCGGCAAGCTCAAGATCATGGAGCTGCGCGAGCGCGCGCAGGCGCGGTTGGGTGACGAATTCGACATTCGCGCCTTCCACGATGTGATCCTGACCAGCGGTCCGGTGCCGCTGTCGATCATGGAGGAGAATGTCGACGCATGGATCGCCGCGGAGGGCGCGGGATAGGGCTCGCCGATGCCGGGGGCGGGGGCAGCACAGGGCGGGCAGGGGCAACTGACCCCCGCCAACCGCTTTGCGATCGATTATCTGGGCGTTTCGCCCGAACTCAGCGACTACGTCACGACCTTCTATCACTTCCGCTGCGATGACGAGAAGGTCAGCGATATCCAGCCCGCGGCGATCGGCCATCTGAGCCTGTTCCCCCTGGGCGAGGGCGAGATGGGTCTGCCCGAGGGCGGGGTCGACCCCTCGCACCGGGTCAATCTGCTCACTCCCTTCTCGCGCGCCGCCCCGTTCCGCGTCGACGGGCCGTTCCACGCGATCGGCGCCGCGCTCAGCCCGCTGGGCTGGGCCGCGCTGACCGGGTTGTGCGCCAAGACCCATGGCAACCGCCTCTATTGCGCCGACGACTGGCTCGATCCGGCGCTGACGCAGACCGGCCATGCTTTGTGCGCCGCCTATCGCGCCGGCGAAAAGGACGCGGCGCAATGCGTGGCGGAGATGGGGCCGGCGATGCTGGCGGCGATGCAGCCGCTCAAGCCCGGCCATCCCGAGCTGATCGCCGCGACCAACGCCTGGCTGGCGGGGGACTTCCTCCCCGAGATCGACGTGCTCTACGCCGCCTCGCCCTATTCGCGCCGCCAGACCCAGCGGCTGGTCGAGCGCTATTTCGGCCTCTCCCCCGTGGCGCTGCGGCGCAAATACCGCGCGCTTCGCGCCGCGACGCTGCTCTCGCTCCCCAGCCTGACGATCGAATACGAAGCGCAGATCGGCCAGGCGTTCTACGACCAGCCGCATATGATCCGCGAAATCCGGCTGTTCGCGGGACGCACCCCGGCGCGGATCGTCGATCCGAGTTCGCCCTATCTCACCGAGATGCTCAACAAGAAGAACCTGCGCCAGGTCGGCCTGCCGATCGGTTCCGAAGAGGATGCTAACGACTCGCAAGAGTCGAAAACGGCTTGAAAGCGCGCCTTTGCGACCATAGGTGCTCAATCGGAACGATTTAGTCCGATTTGAGAACCCGATTGACGATGCGCCTTTCCAACCTAGCCGATTACGCCGTGGTCGCCATGTGCGCCGCAGCCCGCCATTGCGGCGGGGGGCGGACCAGCGCGGCCGCGCTGGCGGCGGAAACCGGCCTCCCGGTGCCGACGGTGCAGAAGCTGGTGAGCAAGCTCTCCGCGGCCGGGCTGCTGCGCTCGACCCGCGGCTCGGGCGGCGGACTGCAGCTCGCGCGCCCCGCGGCCTCGATCAGCGTCGCCGACATCGTCGAGGCGGTCGAGGGCCCCATTTCGCTGACCGCCTGCGCCGATGGCGGCGAGTGCAGCGTCGATGCGCTGTGCAGCGTGAGACCACACTGGCCGATGATCAACGAGGCTCTGCGCGGCACGCTCGCGAGTATTCCGCTGACGCAGCTTGCCGGACAGCCGGCAAACGGCAAGCCCCCGCCCCGGACTCCAGCGCACCCCATCACCGCGGCCCCGTCGCGAGCCACCCAATGACCGCCCAGATGACCGAAAGCCCGACCATGACCGACACTCTCGACCTCCAGGACCAGGACGCCCGCGACGCCGCCGCCCGCGCCGCCGACTACGAGCACGGCTGGTCGTCCGATATCGAGCAGGATTTCGCCCCCAAGGGGCTGAACGAGGACACCGTCCGCTTCATCTCGGCCAAGAAGAACGAGCCGCAATGGATGCTCGACTGGCGGCTCAAGGCCTTCCGCCTGTGGCAGGATATGGAGGAGCCCGACTGGGCCAAGCTCGGCTATCCCAAGATCGACTATCAGGACGCGTTCTACTACGCCGAGCCGCGCGCCAAGCCCAAGCTGGGTTCGCTCGATGAGCTCGATCCCGACATCAAGGCGGTCTACGACAAGCTGGGGATCCCGATCGCCGAGCAGGAAGTGCTCGCCGGGGTCGAAGGCGCGCGCAAGGTCGCGGTCGATGCAGTGTTCGATAGCGTCAGCGTCGCCACCACCTTCCGCAAGGAGCTGGAGAGCGCTGGTGTGATCTTCCGCTCGATCTCCGAGGCGATCCGCGAATATCCCGAGCTGGTGAAACAGTGGTTGGGCAAGGTGGTGCCGCAGCGCGACAATTACTTCGCGACGCTCAACTGCGCGGTCTTTTCCGATGGCACCTTCGTTTACATCCCCGAGGGGGTGCGCTGCCCAATGGAGCTGTCGACCTATTTCCGCATCAACGCCGAGAACACCGGCCAGTTCGAGCGCACGCTGATCATCGCCGAGAAGGGCAGTTACGTGTCCTATCTCGAAGGCTGCACCGCGCCGATGCGCGACGAGAATCAGCTCCACGCCGCGGTGGTCGAGCTCGTGGCGATGGACGACGCCGAGATCAAATACTCCACCGTCCAGAACTGGTATCCCGGCAATGCCGAGGGTGTCGGCGGGATCTACAATTTCGTCACCAAGCGGGGCCTGTGCCAGGGCGCGCGCAGCAAGATTTGCTGGACCCAGGTCGAGACCGGCAGCGCGGTGACCTGGAAATACCCCTCCTGCGTCCTCAACGGCGAGGACAGCGTCGGCGAGTTCTACTCGGTCGCGGTGACCAACAATCACCAGCAGGCCGACACCGGGACCAAGATGATCCACAACGGCTCGGGCACCCGCTCGACGATCATCTCCAAGGGCATCTCTGCGGGCAAGAGCAACAACACCTATCGCGGGCTGGTGCGCGTCGGCGCCAATGCCGAGAACGTCCGCAATCGCACCGAATGCGACAGCCTGCTGCTGGGCGACAAATGCGGCGCGCACACCGTGCCCTATATCGAGGTCAAGAACCCCAGCGCGCAGATCGAGCACGAGGCGACCACCAGCAAGATTTCCGACGACCAGCTGTTTTACGCCCAGCAGCGCGGGCTCGACGAGGAAGAGGCGATCGCATTGATCGTCAACGGCTTCGCCAAGGACGTGATGAAGCAATTGCCGATGGAATTCGCGGTTGAGGCGCAGAAGCTGCTGGCGATCTCGCTCGAAGGGAGCGTGGGGTGATGAACAAATCAGGGGTTATCGTATTTGTTTTGGGAACGGCGATTTTGTGGGGTTGCGGTGGCTCAAATGTGGAGAGCATCCAACGACAGGTTGCCGAGTCGTTCTTCGTCAGCCCTCAGGATGTAAACTTTTCTGATATTTCTGAGAACAGCGACAGAGTGTGTGGCTTTGCGAGTGGGTCGGTTGGCAGTGATCGTTTTGTAGGGCCACGCCCATTTTGGGCCAACGCGAACGGCGGATCCATGGAGATAATCGAGGCCGCATATCCAGAACAGTTCCTTGTAAACGCTGCGCGGGACTGTCCCGACCAGTTTGTCAATTTGTTACAAGACTTCCCGCTCGCGGAGTTGCGCGCGTCCCGACAGGACAGTTCTTTGCGAAATGGAAGCAAATGACCGAACGCAAAACCCTCAACCTCCGCTCCGCCGCCGAACAGGCCGACGCCGCGCCCACGCTCAACAAAAAGGGGCGCGGGTGGAAGATTTCGGAATCAAGGCTCGACGCGCTGCATGACCGCGCGCGCGAGATGCGGCGGCACTCGAGCCCCGCGCACAAGGCGCTGGCCGAGCGCTTCGCGATGGCCGATTTCGGGCGCCACAAATTCACCCGCCACGCGGTGGTCGGCTCGGCGATCGTCGATTTCAACTGCCACACGCTCGGTCTCGCGATCGCGATCGACGAGGACGACACCCCCGAAGCGCTCGCCACGCGCCGCGACAAGAGCCTCCACGCGGTCGGCATCCGCGTGATCCACATCCCCGCCGCCGCCATCCTCTCGGATCTCGACGCAGTGACCGCCATGATCGGCGACGCGATGCGCAAGCGGATCGCCGAAAAGCAGCAGGCGCGCCGGGAGAGCCGCCCGCCCGCCCGCTCGTCTTCCCTTCCCCGCAGTCGCGGCGCTTACGCCCCCAAGGATCGATAGGAGATCGCCGTGCTTACCCCCGCGATACTGACAATCGGTGCCATCTTCGCGATCGCGCAGCAATCGAGCCAGAACGTCACCGCGCTCTACCCCGAGGACCGCGAAACCTGGGTGCTCGAGTATCCGGCGGTGATCGCACCCTATGTCGAGGATTACTATAGCTGCCTGAAGGGCGGCTCCTACGCCATCGGGCGAGGCCGCGAATTCGAAGTGCAGTATCGCGAGGATATCCCGCGCTGCGCCGACGAAGCCGCCCGGTTCGAGCAGGCAGCGCTCCGGCGACTGGCGGATTCCGCCAGCGGTGCCGAGACGACGCCTGGCGATGTCACGCAAATCTTCGAGACCGTGCGCGGGCTTCATGTGGCGCGCGGTCGCAGTCTCGACCAGACCATCGGCACCAATCTGCGCCAGTCGGAAACCTATCGTGCGAGCCGCGGTCAGGCTGCGGCGACCGCACCCGAATCGAGCGCCTGCGTCGCTGCGATCCGCACGTTGATCGGGCGGCGCGACGCCTTCGTTGCTGCAGGTTCTGCGGAGATCGAGGCGCGTTATGCCAAGGATGAATTCAGCGACGAAGATCGCGCAGCCTTCGCCAATTGGACCAACGAGGTTTCGCGCTTCGCCGCGATGATCGCCTTCGAACGCAGTCGCTGCCCGGCTTCGGATTACGTCGATCTGACCGCCGACGCCGGACCCGCAGCTGCCTCCCCTCTCGCCCCCACCGACGGATGACGCGGTTTCGCGCCCGATCCCACCAATGAACGAAAGTCCTATGTCCCAGCCAATGCTCCAGATCGACAACCTCTCCGCCGAAATCGGTGGCACCAAGATCCTCGACGGCCTCACGCTCAGCGTGGGGGCGGGCGAGGTGCACGCGATCATGGGGCCCAATGGTGCGGGCAAATCGACGCTCGCCTATGTGCTGGGCGGGCGGCCCGGCTACGAGGTAACCGGCGGCAGCGTGCGCTTCCAGGGCAAGGATCTGCTCGAGATGGAACCGCACGAGCGCGCCGCGGCGGGCCTGTTCCTGGGCTTCCAGTACCCGGTCGAGATTCCCGGCGTTTCCAACGTCCAGTTCCTGCGCGAGGCGCTCAACGCGCAGCGCAAGCACCGCGGCGAGGAGCCGCTCACCGGCGGCGAATTCCTCAAGCTGGCCAAGGAAAAGGCAGCGCTGCTCAAGCTCGACATGGAAATGCTCAAGCGCCACGTGAACGTCGGCTTCTCGGGCGGCGAGAAGAAGCGCGCCGAGATGGTCCAGATGGGCATTCTCGACCCCGGTTTCGCGGTGCTCGACGAGACCGACAGCGGGCTCGACATCGATTCGCTGCGCGTGGTCGGCGACGGGATCAACGCGATCATGCGCCAGCCCGGCAAGGGCGTGCTGCTGATCACCCATTACCAGCGCCTGCTCCAGGTGGTGCAGCCCGACTACGTCCATATCCTCAGCCAGGGGCGGATCGTGAAGACCGGCAACGCCGATCTCGCGAACCAGCTCGAGGCCGAGGGCTACGATAAGGTGATGGCCGCATGAGCGAAGCCGCGACCCGCTCCACCCGCCGCCCCACCCGCAAGGACGAAGCCTGGCGCTATTCGGCGGTCGAGGCGCTCGAGGGCGTCGATCTTGACGTCTGGCGCGAGATCGCGGTTCCGCCCGGCGAAAGCTGGAGCGAGACCATCGTGATCGAGGACGGCGCGGACACCGCGTCGACCGAACTGCGCCGGCTGCGGATCAACGTCGGCGAAGGCGCGCGCTGCGAGATCTTCGCCATCGCCGCCTCGGGTGAATTCGCGCGGATCGAAATCGAAGTCCGGATGGGCCGCGCAGCACATTTCGAGATGGGCGGGATCACCGTCGGCGGACGCGACACGGTGCGCGAATTCGTTACCCGCGTGGTCCATGCCGAGCCCGAGGCGACCAGCAACCAGACCGTCCGCTCGGTCCACTGGGGCAAGGGCACGGGCAATTTCCTCGGCAGCATCGATGTGGTGCGCGATGCGCAGAAGACCGATGCGGCGCAGGATTTCAAGGGGTTGCTGCTCGACCGCGGCGCCAGCGTCAACGCGGTGCCGCAGCTCGAGATCTTCGCCGACGACGTCAAATGCGCGCATGGCGCCACCGTGGGCCAGCTCGACGAGACCGCCCGCTACTACATGGCGGCGCGAGGCCTGCCGCCCGAACTCTCGCGGCGGCTGCTGGTCCAGGCTTTCATCGGCGATGCGCTGGTGGGGCTTGATGACGACGAGACGCGCGAGCGGCTGATGCGGGTCGCGCTCGACAAGCTGGACAAGCATCTGTGAACGCGAACCCATCTTTGCGTCCCCGCGCAGGCGGGGACCTCGATCGGGGGAGCGCCAGTATGCCCGAGGCCCCCGCCTTCGCGGGGACGCACCTCAAGGCCGATTTCCCCGGCATGGTCACTGCCGACGGCAATCGCTGGCACTATCTCGACACCGCCGCCACCGCGCAGAAACCGCAGGCGGTGATCGACGCGATGAGCAATGCGCTGGGCCGGAATTACGCCACCGTCCATCGCGGCGTTTACGGCCGCAGCGCGCAGATGACGCTGGGCTACGAAGCCGCGAGGCGCAAGGTCGCGGAGTTCATGCGCGCCGCAAGCGAGAACGAGATCGTCTTCGTGCGCGGCGCGACCGAGGGCATCAATCTGGTCGCGCAAAGCTGGGGCATGGCGAACCTGCGCGAAGGCGACCGGATCATGCTCTCGCAATTGGAGCATCATTCCAATATCGTGCCATGGCAGATGGTGGCCGAACGGACCGGTGCCGCAATCGACGTCTGCCCGCTGACCGAGGACGGGCGGATCGATCTGGACGCGCTCGAGACCATGCTGACCCCGCGCCACAAAATGGTCGCGCTGTCGCATCTTTCCAACGTGCTGGGGTCGGTGCTCGACGCCCGCCGCGCTGCCGATCTGGCGCATGGCGTGGGCGCGAAACTGCTGCTCGACGGCTGTCAGGCCGCGCCGCGCATGAAACTCGACATGGCCGCGCTCGATTGCGACTTTTACGTGTTCTCGGGGCACAAGCTCTACGGCCCCACCGGCGTCGGCGTCCTCTGGGCGCGCGAAAGCCTGCTCGAGGCGATGCCCCCGTGGCAGGGCGGCGGGGCGATGATCGAACAGGTCAGCTTCGCGCGCACCACCTACGCTCCGCCGCCGCAGCGCTTCGAGGCCGGCACACCGATGATCACCGAGACGATCGCACTGGCCGCCGCGATCGACTATCTCGCCCCGTTCGACCTGGACCAGCTGTTCGCGCACGAATCCGCGCTGGCCCGCCAGACCCGCGACATGCTGCGCGGCTTCAATTCGGTGCGATTGTTCGGCCCCGAGGATTCGGCGGGAATCGTCTCCTTCGCGATCGAGGGGGTTCACCCGCACGATCTGGGCACCATATTGGACGAGGAAGACGTTGCGATCCGCGCCGGGCACCATTGCGCGCAGCCGCTGATGGAGCACCTCGGGGTCCCGGCCACCGCACGCGCCAGCTTCGGTCTCTATTCGGACGAAGCCGATATCGCCGCCCTCGCCCGCGGGATCGAACGCACGCTCAAGATTTTCGCCTAGGAAAGCCGTTATGAACAAGCCCAGCGACGACCAGGATTTCATCGCCGCCCCCGCCCCGAATGAGCAGGTGGTGCAAAAGCCGCCGCGCGCGCGGGTCGAGGACGCCGTCGATCCCGACGCCGCCCCCGTCGCTGAAGCGCCGCGCGAAAAGCTCGAGCGCAAGCGCGACTATCTCGAGGGCTTCCTCAAGCAGAAGCCCGAAGTCACGCAGGCGGGCGAGCCCGGCGGCGAGCTCTACGAGGCGGTGGTCGCCGCGATCCGCGAGATCTACGACCCCGAAATCCCGGTCAACATCTACGATCTCGGGCTGATCTACGGCGTCGAGGTCTCGAACGAGAGCGACGTCGTGATCAACATGACGCTGACCACGCCGCATTGCCCGGTCGCCGAATCGATGCCGGGCGAAGTCGAACTGCGCGCCGCCAGCGTGCCCGGGGTGCGCGATGCACAGGTCAATCTGGTCTGGGATCCGCCGTGGGGTCCCGACAAGATGTCCGACGAGGCACGGCTCGAACTGGGGATGCTGTGATGGCCGAAACAACGCTCAGGAAACGCCCCGCCGCGGTCGAATTGACGCAGCGGGCCGAAGCGCGCGTCGCCGAATTGATGGCCAAGGCGCCCGAGGACGCGATCGGGGTCAAGCTCTCGACTCCGCGCCGCGGCTGCTCGGGGCTCGCCTATTCGGTCGATTACGTCACAGAGGAAGCGCCATTCGACGAGAAGATCGAGACGCCGGGCGGTGTGCTGTACATCGACGGGGCGAGCGTGCTCTATCTGGTCGGCAGCACGATGGACTGGGTCGAGGACGATTTCACCGCGGGTTTCGTCTTCGCCAACCCCAACGCCAAGGGCGCCTGCGGCTGCGGCGAAAGCTTCATGGTCTAGCGCTCGCGGCTAGCGACCTGCGCTAACGTCTCAGGGCCGCCACGCAGGCGGCGCGGTCGACATCGATCCCGTCGCTGGCCCGCCTTGCATCGACATAGGTCGCGCTCGGCTCGGCCCCCGGTCTGAGCGGGTAGAGATAGACGTCGAGCACGCAGGCCTCGCCGCTGAACTGCAGCTTGAGCGCATCGCCCTCCTGAACTTCCAGCCGCGGCGGCCCGAAAACATTGGCGAGCGCGGTGGCATCGCGCCCGACGACCGTCTCCAGCCCGGGCAATTGCATCACCCGCGGCGCGATGAAGCCCCCGGTGCTGGGCGCGACCTGCGGACGCGACGGCGTCATTGGCGGCGGCGCCTCACCGCGCGCCGGGGGACGCGGGGACTGCGGCGCGGTGGCGGGCGCGGTGACGCAGCCGGCCAGCAGGGTGAGCGCGAGCAGCGCGGCTCCGGGTCTAAGCATGGGTTTGTCTTCCGCGATGGACGAGATGGGTGGCGCTCGCCGCGCCGAGCACGGGAGCGAGAAAATTGACGAAGGGCACCGCGAGCAGCGCCGCGACGAGCCCGCCCAGCACGAAGCGCGCCGGCCAGCCGATGGGCGCGGTCTCCTCTGCGGTTCCGCGGTGGCGCAGCCAGACCATGTCCTGCAGCTCGCGCCCCAGCAGCAGCGCATTGGCGAGCCAGAACAGGAGTGCCGTGCCTACTCCCGTGAAAAGCAAGATGAGAGCGAACGGCAGGATGACGATATTAACCAGCAAAGCGCGGAGGGTGGAGCGGGTGCTGTTCGACAGCTCTTGGCGAAACGGCAACCCTCCTACCGTGGCGGCATGGGGATAGTGTTTCGCTTCGACCGCGCGGACCACGTCCTCGACGAAGAATTGCAGCACCGCCAGCGCCACCAAGCGAAACAGCAACCAGACCGCGACTACGCCAACCGAAATCGCCACGATTCCGGCCACCGTACCGCTGTAGTCCGCGGGTAAATTGGCGATGACCCATTGATCGATGGCTGCATCCAGTGCCCACCATAATCCCAATCCCAGCAGCGCAAATATACCCAGCGTCACAGCCAGGCTCTTCCCGAGCACCTTAAGGATTGCGGGATCGCCCAATTGGCCGACCGACAGGGCAAGGGCGCGGGGGAGCGAGGTCATCAGAGCGCCAGCGATTGGC
>TARA_R110002072_G_scaffold225304_1_pt1 | contig 12053 bp, 2 predicted proteins | sample TARA_R110002072 | Tara Oceans TARA_R110002072 (sample SAMEA4397118) | marine metagenome | biome: Polar Biome; feature: [SRF] surface water layer (ENVO:00010504); material: water (ENVO:00002006), including particulate matter (ENVO:01000060) such as... | depth 5 m | reverse complement strand
GATGAGGAAGGTGTCATCCCCCGCACCCCCATTTAAGGTGTCTTGACCAGTGCCACCAATGATGATGTCGTTTCCTTCTAAACCATTTATCGTATCGTGACCAGCTAAACCATCTATAATGTCATTGTCCGCTGTACCATCAATCGTATTACTACTATTCGTACCATCGATAACATTTGTTGTGTCTGTACTATTTACAGTAAACGTAAATTCATCACTTGATGCGACACCCTCATTATCTGTCGCTGTAACCGTAACATCATACGTACCGATATCACCTTCTTCTGCTAACCCACTAAATGTCTGAGTTAGCTCATCAAACAATAACCATGAAGGAATAACTGAACCGTTACTCAAGCTTGCAGAGAATGTCAGTTGATCGCCATGAATGCTATCATCATCACTAAACGTATTATTTGGCACACTAAAACTAAATTGTTCATCTTGGTCGACTGTTTGATCGAACAATGGATTATCTAATACAGGCGCATCATTTGTGTTTTCGACAATAAATGTGAACACATCACTGACAATGCCACCGTTGTTATCATTTGCCGTAACTTCAATTTCCCAATCACCAACATTGTCATTATCTGCAATACCAGAAAATGTATTTGATTGTGTATCAAACGTTAACCAACCAGGTAATACATCACCATTGGATAATGTCGCTGAATAACTTAACAAATCGACAGAATCCGGATCGATAAACGCGTCATCTGCTATGGTGTAACTAAATGGCGCATCTTCATCAATAATCTGATTATCAAGACCTGTATTGACACCCGGGGTTAAATTAATAGTATTGCCACCAATCAACGTTTCTATCGTGTTACTCGTCAGTGACAGAACATTATTTTCTGTAAAAATAAACTGTTCAATTTGTGCTTCAGTGTCGACAAACCAGTTTTGTACTGTGATTTGTTGCTCGGGATTAAACGCAAGAAGTAAATCATCACCACTTTGGCTAACCGTTAGATCAATAACCGACAGTCCTGCTCCAAAAACAATTTTATCAAAGCCAGACACCTCTGAAATGGTATCAAACCCATCACCAGAATTTATTAAGTAAGTATCGTCACCAGTTCCACCTATTAAAGTATCATCGTCAGTGCCACCAATAAGAAGGTCATTATCCGAACCAGCATCTAATACATCGTTACCACTACCACCATCAAGCGTATCATCGCCATCACCACTATTAATGGTGTCATCGCCTTCATATCCATTAACCCTATCTATAATTTCAGTTCCAACAAACGCATCATTGTCAGATGTGCCATCAATATCAAAGCCTAAGGCCAACAAGTCTTCATATGTTAAAGTAATATTGCTGCCAATATTTAAAGTACTAAAAGGAATTGCACCATCTATTAAGTTATCAGTATCAATACTTTCAAAATGTAATTGAACACTTTCATCCTCAACATCGACAATAATAGAACCTCGACGCAAAGTAACACTGCTCGCATTTACATGACGATTTGTATAAACATCGTAAACCGTATTTGAACTGTTCCCTGAAAAACCCGTATTAGTTACTATGTAACGATTATTAACCGTTTCAAAAATACTAACACGTTCAAAATTACCTGATATCCTTACATTGTTGGTGCGAGAAGTTGTGGAAAATCCGCCTCGAACATTAACCGTATCGTTTCCACCAGCACTTATAATATTGGCGCTCGTACTCGTGACTTCATATACATCATCGCCAGCAGTACCAATATCAGCTTCACCATTATGCAACGCAATCTTTGCGGTTGATGTCGATGTCAATCCATTAGCATCAGACATTGTATAATTAACTTCGACAATCTCATTTTCTTCTGGAGCAATATCATCAAAGTCCGTACCGGCATCAAACACTAATTTATTATCAACAATACTCACTTGTCCCTTACTGCCAACAAGTGAAACTGATTCTAAGGTGAATGTTGAAGGGGCATCGCCACTATCTTCATCGGTATCATTCGCTAATACATCGAGTGTAATAATTCGGTTACCACTATCGATACGCAAGCCTGCGCCGTCTTCAAATGCAACAGGTGCATCATTCGTATTATTTACCGTTAAGACAAAAGTATCCGCTACGGCATCACCGGAAGGATCGGTTGCTGTAATCGTAATATTATGCAGGCCGACATCACCATTTTCTGGCGTACCACTGAAGGTTAATGTGGGAATATCAAAAGATAGCCAGTTGGGTAAAGCTGAACCATTAGCCGAGGTTGCTCTGATTAATAAACTATCCCCATCAGGGTCAATAAATGTTCCTGCCGGAACAGTAAACGTAAACAACGCATCTTCATCGATTGTTTGATCATTGACCGTGGATGAAACGACTGGTGTTTGATTTAAACCCGAGCCCGTTACGTCATAATGACGTCCTAGTATATCGACATCACTACCCGTATCAGCGTGCCAATAAAGAGTAAAACCACCATCATTGGTACTTGTAATAACGGGTTCAGCAGCTGTCTTGTTATTATCGACATTGACTTCAAAGATATCGCCTGTTGGGCCTCCTTGATTATCAAAGTGTTGCGCGTGAACAGCGCCGTATTCAGATTCACCACCCGCTAAACTAACATTTGAATGCCAGGCAACGACATAACCTCCTCCTGGTAACACAGTTACATTAGAACTACGTTGCCCGCTTTGGGTAAAATTATTAACACGTACCTCATCTGCTAATGCCACACCCGCTGCATTAAATCGGCGCGTATAGATATCTTCATCACCCGCATCACTTAATGTCCAACTGATGATAAAGCCACCATCCGGCAAACCGGCAATAGAGGGATCATTTTGATTATGTAGTGCTTGCGCATTAACCCTGAACTCACTACCCACGGTATTACCTGAGGCATCATAACGTTGCGCATAGATGCCATTCATGCCATTTGCCTGATTTTCAGATGACCAGGTAACAATATAGCCGCCGTCTAGCAAGCCGGTCAGACTAACATCTCGTTGATTTCCAGTCGTAAAAGAGTTGACCTGAAACTCACCATTAACCGCAGCACCGCTACTATCATATTGTTGAGCGAAAACGCCTACGCCGTCACCATCCTGTTCAAACGATTCCCAAGTGACAACAAAACCACCGTTTTGTAAGCCGGTAACATGAAGACTTTGCCCCTGATTACCAGCAACTGTAGTATTTACCAGAAAATCATTTCCGCTAGCCGTCCCATCTGCGGCAAACTGGCGTGCATAAATATCCTGATTTATTTCCCACGTTACAATATAACCACCGTTTGTGAGTCCTGCTGCAGCAAGATCGCTACCACCACCTAATGATGTTGTATTGATCTGAGTTTCAATGCCAACGGCATTGCCATCACCATCATAACGTTGGCTCTTAATACTCGGAGTACCATCCTCATCGACCCATGAAACAATATGTCCACCATCATTCAAGGTTGCCGTTGCTGGATTAATTTGATTACTGGAAAGTGCAGTATTGCTAACAAAGGGGTTGGCTGCGGGAGTGACGTCAATTTGAGGTGCCGGATCAACAGTAACATCAAATACATCTTCAGTTGATAAACCACCACTGTCCGTTGCGATAACTTTAACGGCTACCGTACCAACATCACCACTCAGTGGTAAACCACTGAACATTTGCGTCGCTGCATCAAACGTTAACCAATCCGGTAACGGTGAATCATCTGCCAACGTTGCGCTATAGCTAAGTGAATCACCATACGCGCTATCAACATCACTAAATGTATCATCCGGTAATTGAAAACTAAATTGTAATGCGGCGTTAGCCGTTTGATCGTTTATTGAATTCGCTAGAGTCGGATCGGAATTAGGCACAGAATCATAAAACCGAGTGACGATTTCACTATTGCTCAACAAACCTTCACGCCAGGAGAACGCCAAGCTACCATCATCCAGACCCAATACTGATGTCGACCCCGCATTGTTGGTAAAGGCGGTATTGATTGTTAATTCATTACCTACGCTAACACCATTCAAATCAAAACGTTGACCACGCACACCACCATACTCTGAACTACCGTATTCGGTTGACGCCGTTGCCGTACGCCAGGAAATAAAGAAGCCCCCATCTGGCAAGGCCGTAATACTCGGCCTAAATTGAGAATCCTGTGTTTCGGTATTCACCAAAAATTCACCACCGACAGCATTACCGGCAGTATCATAACGTTGAGCGAAGATACCGGAACCACTCACATCAGCCGACTGCCAACTGACCACAAAGCCGCCACTAATGAGTGCTGTAACAGCGGGGTTATTTTGATTACCTTCTGAAGTCGTATTAACAGGAAACTCAGTACCTACGGCAACACCGGCTGAATTAAATCGTTGGGCAAAGATACCGCTACCGTATTCCTGACCCAATGCCTCCCAAGTAACGACAAAACCACCATCATTTAACGCGCTAATTACGGGCAATGATTGCTGGTTAAATGCAATGTCGCTGATACGAAATTCATTCCCTACTGTATTAGCACCCGCATCATAACGTTGGCCGAATATACCGCCCATATTGGTAACGCCACCATACTCGGATGCCGCAAACTCGGAATACCAGGCAATCACAAAGCCACCATCACTAAGTGCACTAATCGTTGCTTGTTGTTGTATCCCACTCTCGGTCAGGTTGACCTGAAATTCGGCACCAACGGCATTGGCGTTAGCATCAAACCGTTGCCCAACGATATCCGCTGGCTCGGTAACAGGGCCATACATGCCTTGGGTTATCTCTGAGTTTTGCCAAGTCACAACAAACCCACCGCCGGCCAAACCAACAACTGCGGCATCACGTTGGTCGCCCGCACTGACGCTATTGATTCGAAACTCACTACCTATGGAACCACCCTCGGCAGAGTAACGCTGAGCATAGATGCCACCGTTCTCACCATCCTGGTTTTCAGAAGTCCAGGTGATGATATAGCTGCCATCGGCTAATGCAGCGATTGCGCTAGCACGCTGTATATCACCCAATTCAGTATTAACAACGCCAACATCCTCTGGCACCAACCAATCAACAGCACTCTCCACGTTGGTTACATCTAATTGAAACGTCCCGTACTCACTTAGGCCTTGACTGTCGGTTGCTGTAACACGAACGTCTAATGTTGCATCATTAAAGATACCAACAGGTCGTCCCTGAAAAGTTAACGTGCTTGAATCAAACCCTAACCAACCGGGTAACGGTGAACCGCCTGACAAACTGGCTGAATAGGTTAAGGTATCGCCATGCACACTGTCAGAATCGGTAACCGTATCTGTTGGTAAGGTAAATTGAAATGCTTGCTGTTCAGTAACAGCTTCTGAATTTATTGGACCACTAAAAACCGGCGCATCATTTGAATAATCAATATCCAATCTGAGCGTTTGTGCTATTTGTAATCCACCACTGTCCGTTGCAGTCACTGCAACATCAAGCATTCCTACTGAAGCCGTATCGGGTATTCCACTGAATGTTTGTGTAACCGTATCGAAACTTAACCACGTAGGTAAGGGATCACCATTGGCTAATGTCGCACTCAAGGTTAACGTCTCATTCAAATTAACATCTGCAAAAATATCACTAGGTACGGTAAAGGAAAAAACATCGCCTTCTTTGGCGGGTTGATCACTAATTTCATTTTGAATAGTAGGTGCGACATTAACGTTGCCCACGTTAAGATTAAATTCGGTTGATGCGCTTAAGCCTCTTATATCTGTTGCTGTTAATCGAACATCTATAACCTGTTCGTCACCACTGCTGGGTGTGCCACTAAAGGTCTGTGTATCTGGATCAAAACTTAACCATGAAGGCAGTGCGCTTCCATCCGATAATGTCGCGCTGACTTCAAAAACATCAAAGGCACTATCGGTAAATAGATCGGTCGGTAATTGTAGGCTATAAGAATTATCCAGTTCGATAATCTGATCGATAAGTGAATTACTTAAAGCCGGCGCACTATTGTTAGCGTTCAATACCCCGTTCGGAAATTCAATGTTTTCGATGAAGCCTGTGGCAGTATAAAAACCAGTCACCGTAACCTGTCCATTGATATCAGGACTAGGCACAACATCGAAGTTGATTGATACATTCAGTATTAAATCATCTCCATTTCGAGATGAACTTTCTAGCACTGGCGTTGCGAAAGTACTGCCTATCCCGGGAACGAACCCGGTGCTTTCTCGTTCGAATAACAGTTGGTCTATTCCACCAAGATCGTTCAGGTTGACCTGAAACCCATCAGCCAATGCCGCATCGGGTTTAAAGGTATAGGTTGTTGCGCTATCGCTCCCTTGTACATTACTTCCCTCGTCCAGCACATGCAGTTCAGGTAAAGAGGCTAGTACTGTCGCCGCATCCATACTGCTACCATCATCAAACGTTAAAGCTTCTATTTGATTCGTCGTGTCAAACCAATTTTCAATGGTAATTTTATCACTGGTTTGCGATTGGCTTTCGAGAAGATTGATAACAAGATCACTATTCTGAACAGAAAAGCTGAGGTCATCAGCAGAGATATTTTTGCCAAATATTATTTGGTCGACACCTCCATCATCCGAGATGGAATCAACACCATCACCACGATTAAATATATAGGCATCATTCCCTTCTCCACCTTTAAGTGTATCATCACCAATACCCCCAACTAAGATGTCATTTCCCAGACCACCAAATAAAGTATCATTACCCGATTCACCATAAAGTTCATCATCATCATAGTTTCCTGATAAAGTGTCATCGTCCTTACCTCCAAACAAACGATCATTACCTTTTCCACCTGAAATATAATCGCGACCGCCAAGACCAAACATAACATCTTTTTGATCGGTACCATTATCGACATCAGTCGACTTGGCGCCTAAGCTGAGATTCACAGGTTCATTCGAGTCACTCTCAGGATCGTTAGTCTCATCTGTATCTGCTTCAATATAAGCAGCAGTCCAACTCAAACCACTGGCAAACTGTATCGTCTCAACCTGCTTTCCACGAAACCATTCGTTGACGATGAGTTGATCTCCGGTTTCCACACCTGAAACAAGTAATTTAATGACCAGATTGCCACCCACTTCTTCAAGCGCGATATTATCCGGCGTAATGTCACTACCTAGCAGTATCTTATCGAACTCCCCTGCTTCGTCTTCGACGACATCTGTACCATAACCAAACCCGAACTTATAAGTATCGTTACCTTGACCGCCATATAAGATATCATTTTCAGTACCACCATCAAGGATGTCATCACCCGCAACATCTTTAGCATCAGCATGTTGGCGGAAGATAAAGGTTTCAGTTGGTGTAGAGCCTTGTATGGATTTGTTATCATCGTCATAGCTATCCGGATCTTTATCACCCCAAAGGATGTCTTGACCGGCATCACCTTTGAGAAAATCATTACCGGCTTCACCCTGTAAGATGTCGTTATCCGCACCCCCATATAAAGTGTCATCACCGGCACCCCCATAGAGTTGGTCATCACCCAAACCGCCATCGAGAAAATCATCACCGGCGTCACTCTCTGCCACTTCTGTTAAGGCAGATTGGAAATTGCCAAACGGATTGTTAAATATTTTAAATTGACCGGTGGCACCGTCATAGAAGGTACCAGACTCATTGCGGTAATAACCCTGACTGTCGGCATCGCCATAGAGTCTGTCGTTACCACTGCCACCGACCAGCAGATCAACCCCGGCACCACCTAAGACATAATCGTCATTATCGCCGCCATAGAGTTGGTCAAGACCATTCCCGCTTTTACCCCCTTCAACGAAGTCATTGCCGCTACTGCCGTAAATAATATCCGCACCGTCATTGCCTTTCAGAAAGTCGTTGTCCTCCTGCCCATGAATAAAGTCGTTGCGTTGTGAGCCGCTGATAAAATCATCACCGGCTTCACCGTAGATATTGGCGCCTTGAGTAAAATCAACGGGGGTGTTCCCTTCAAACACATTAATCCGATCGACTTCAATAAAATCATCCCCATCGAGTCCCGGCGCATCACCGTCGCTGTCGCCATAGATAACAATATTGGGAATGTCGGCATCAACTTGTATAAAGTCGTCGTCTTCCATGCCTCGAATGACTTGCACAGGACTACCGAATGTTTCTCCACCTATAACAGTTCCTTCGCTATCTAAAAGATCAACTTGCGTACCGGTAGCATCAACACCGATGATGTCTTTCTCTTTGGTACCGTTGAATTCGATGGGGGCGGGAGGCGCAACTTCGAGTAATTCTATGCCGTAATCACCATCATTAAAGGCTTGCCCACTTTCCTTGAAATTTTTAATGGTAAATGTTTTTGTCAGTGACCCTTGTGTCAGGCTGATAACAGCGTTATCACCGATCATCTCAAGAGTCAGATTATTATTGTTCAGGTGTTCATATTGATCAGGTAAGACTTCGACGTATTGTCCACCGACAAGGACACTATTAAACTCAATAAACTGAACGTTACGATCTGTATCTTCAATCTCATCACCATCACCGACATAGTAGGTATCCTCGCCCTGGCCACCACGCAGGATGTCTTTGACATTATCTTCTTCCCGCTCAAAGTTGTTGCTGTAGAGAATGTCATTGCCGGCACCGCCTTCAAGATGGTCACCCACTGTTTCGCCATCAACCGTCTTCTGGCCGGCACCTCCGATTAATGTGTCATTACCTTGAAAACCGTACAAGCGATCGGCTTGACCGCCACCATTGGCAAAGGTAGTTTCACCTGCTTTACTACTGGTGAAGATAATTTGTTCATGGGGTAACTGACCTGCACCGGCAGGTTTATTGATATTAATCGTAAGGTTTGATGCTTTATCTATGTAAGAAATATTTTCAGAACTTATTTTACTTTTTTGATTTTCAATACCTAATTCTAATTTCAAATTCAGGAAAGCAGATCTATCCCTAATATATTCACTACTTAAATCACTAAGATCAGAAATATCAAGTGCTGAATAAACATCAAAAATAGTTTGGTCTACTACAACAGCAAATGGATTCAATTCATTGATTGCATAACGATAACCAATACCTTCATTAGTATCTAAACTTGCCAAAGTTTCAATTTCGTTAGCAGTCTTTCCAACTAGGCTAACAATAGACAAATCATCCGTGTCTAGAAAATTATCAATAAAAGAACTTATATCTGAAATACTAGTATGCATCAGGTTACGATCAGGTAAATCGGCAAAGCCTTTAGCAGCAATTGTGGGTGACAACTTTGGATCATTTCCTAAAAATATTTTTGAAAGGGCATTTACTGTATTTTCTAGTGCACCAGCATCGTTCAACTGTGTTCTAAATAAATTAAGTAATAATGATGGAAGTAAATTTAAATATGAAAAATTCTGAAAATCTATTTCGTCAGCGCTATTTGCAATACTGCGTTGTATGTCTCTAAACTGTGCTAGCTCAATAGATGGATCAATTTTTTGCAATAAATCTAATACAGTAAGACTATCAACAATCAATGTAATACTATGTGTATCTCCAAAATCACCCCAAAATTCTCGTAATTGACCAATGAATGGTGCCATCTCAACAAAACCAAGTTCCGTTATCATAGGTTGGTCTTCTATCCAGATAGAGGTAGGTGAAGCATGGTAACCAGAATTAGCTACAAACTGTGGATCAAAAAATTCACCATGACCAAACAGCTGTGTAATAGGTAGTGCTTGATTTTCAGGTCTTAGAAATTCATAAAGATCGGTTTGAAAAGAGTTTGGGTCAAGTCCATCTGCAAGATAACTAACCGTCGAATCTGCCACTTGTGCTCCGCCTAAACCTTCGTCGGCTAATCCAGGTTGAATTGGATACGTTCTGTTTGACAAATATTCAACAATAACCTCATGTAATGGATTTGAATATACATTATCAGAATATTCTGTTTGATCTACAGAAGAAAAATTTACAAAATCGACAAATAACAAAGGATAATTATTTTGTAAACCATCGAACCAACGACTTGTATCAGCAGGCACATTTCCATCATACGCCATCATTTCATCATAAATACTAATTAGCTCTGAAATTTCTATACCGGTTGGCTCACGCGATTTAATAACACCAGTTAAAGAATCATCTCTAATTCCTCCAATGCCTGAAGCATTATAAGTATAAGTATGCTCAATAAGCTCAGGGTGCATCATGGTAAATGATGTTGCCATGTGTGCACCAAGACTATATCCGGTGACATTTATCGTATTGTCACCCGCCAAATGATTTTTTAAATTATTTAGTCGTGCACTTGTTTCCCATTCGCCTGTTGTTTCATTAAAAGATTCTCCGGCCTTTAGATGCTCAAGATAATCTTCCATATCAGCAAGTTGAGCAAAAGCAAAACCTGTAGTAGCTATTTCTCCATCAGCACCTGGTTTTCCATCTCTTCCCCAGTCACCACCATAATCAGCTTGTCCTTCATCAGCTTCACCATACTGATATTCTGTACTTCTAAAAGAAAGTGTAAATTCACCTGTTGTTTTATTTTGAAAAACGGTTGCAGAAAAGCCACTATCTGTATTCGCTAAATGATCAACAATAATATAATTATCAGTAAACCATTCAGCTTGTACATCAGTGAAGCGAGTTGCTCCTCCCGGATTAGGATTAGCTGGAGTAGCTCTATTTGCACCTGCAATAAGTCGTAATTGAACTTGAGCAGAAGTATCCAAATTTATTCCATCCAAATAACTTTCAGCGGCTGATTGTAATAATGCAAAATCCAACCATGTTCTAATTGGTTCCATCTTTCATTTCTCCTTTAACTAAAATCAGTTTCTATCAATAGGTTTCAAAACTTTGCTAACTAACCAATAATTTAAATCAAAATCTTTAGACCATCCTTTTCTATAAGAAAGTGTTGGACAGACTTGAGTAAATTCCCAATTAATACCGGTTGTATTTTTAGCTCCTCCTGTACGTGCAAAACCACGTCTTACAGCTAATACTTCATTTGTATCTAAATCCAGAATTATTAATTCTCCACCCGAAACCCCATTTTCACGGTCATAAGGACGATGTATACCTCTCCAGGTATAACCATATGTACTGACTCTTTCATTTGTATATTCCATGATCATAGAAAGTTTATTTCTTCCATCATAACCACTAAACTTTCTATATTTCATATTTTCTGGAATGGGTTGAAGATAGGAATTATGTCTCTTTTTCCATTTCCAACCGGGTAATTCACGTTCTCTGATTGGCATCTCAATAAATTCATATTTTTCAGGATTAACGTAAATATATTCAGGTTCATTAGCTTCACCATCCGTATATCCGTAGGGATCTTCCATCATATATCGATCTGTGAATTCTTGCGTCGAAGCTCTTTTCCTTGGTCGCATCTGATAAATACCTTCGACATTGTCTACAGTTTTATAGATAAACTCCCCAGCTTCTGTTTCACACAAATGTTCAAAATATTCATCACTGGTTGTGCGACCAAACACACCAAACCAACCTTCTTTAAAAAAAGTATCAAGTTCGAGTTCATCTGGCAGCTTAATAGAATGTGCAAACTGATATGCTTGAATTTCATCGGGGTCAGTTGGAACATCCCAATCCCGCCACGGTTCGACTTTTCTTAGTTGCCCGGATGGATTCCAATTAATTTGCGTTAGAGAAAACAACAGTATTATCCCTATAATAATTGAAAATAAAGTTGAATTGTTTTTAATCATCACTCCTCTCCCACACTCAACACATGTTGTATTTCATCTGACTTAAATCCTAATGCCTTTGGTCTTGTTACATTCGGCAACGGTACTGTCAACTTAACTTTTCTAAACAAACTTAAATACATTAGTCTTTTAATCATTATGCTATCTCCATATTCTGTACACTTGTTATCTGCTGCCATTGCTCAAATGCTCTGTCCAGAAATAATCGATAATGCCAGGCTTTGAATAAAAGTATCATCGCCCTTGTTTCTCCCTTAAATTTCTTAACCACGATACTACCCGTGTTATCTTACATAACGTCACGTTCCTTTAAAAGATTATTGATAATGGTTTTTTATAGACGGGTAATCAAGGGGTCAGAGAACTTGAAACTTGCCCAATGACTCTTT
>TARA_R110002072_G_scaffold116942_10_pt1 | contig 12055 bp, 12 predicted proteins | sample TARA_R110002072 | Tara Oceans TARA_R110002072 (sample SAMEA4397118) | marine metagenome | biome: Polar Biome; feature: [SRF] surface water layer (ENVO:00010504); material: water (ENVO:00002006), including particulate matter (ENVO:01000060) such as... | depth 5 m | reverse complement strand
GGGCTCGCGATCCTGCCGTGAAAAGCCAGCGCGAAAGCCTTCCGGCGGTCGGCTGGCGCGAGCTGGTGGCTTTGCCCGAGCTCGGCCTGACGGGAATTCCCGCCAAGATCGACACCGGCGCGCGCACCTCCTCGCTCCACGGGACGATCATCGAGCAGTTCGAACGCGACGGCGAGGCCTATGTGCGTTTCGCTGTCGACTACGCGCAGCAGCGTGTCCGCCAGGTCTGCGAGGCGGTGCATGTCGACTGGCGCGGGATTACCAGCTCAAACGGCGAGACCCAGCGGCGGATGATCATCAAGACCCCGATCCGGATCGGCGATGTCGAATTCCGTGCCGAGATCAGTCTTGCCGATCGTTCGGACATGAAATTCCCTATGTTGATCGGGCGCTCCGCACTACGGCGCCATTTCCTCGTCGATTCGGGCCATTCCTGGCTGCAGACCCATGGTCGCGATGTCGTCGTCGGCCACAAACCCTGAGGTTCTCCCGATGAAAATTGCCATGCTCGCACGCAATGCGAACCTCTATTCGCACAAGCGACTCAAGCAGGCGGCGGAGGAGCGCGGCCACCAGCTCGACATCCTCAACACGCTGCGCTGCACTGTGCATATCGCCAGCCACCGGCCCGAGGTATTCTACAATGGCGAGCCGGCCGAAAGCTACGACGCGGTCATCCCGCGCATCGGCGCCTCGATCACCCAATACGGGCTGTCGATCCTGCGCCAGTTCGAGATGCGCGGCACCTGGTCGCTCAACGAGAGTGTGGCCATCGGGCGCAGCCGCGACAAGCTGCGCAGCATGCAGATCCTCGCCAAGCACGGGCTCGGCCTCCCGCTGACCGCCTATGCCAACGATCCCAAGCAGGCGGAGGAGATCATCAAGGCGGTCAAGGGTCCCCCCGTGGTGATCAAACTGCTCGAGGGGACGCAGGGGATCGGCGTGGTGCTGGCCGAGACCATGTCTTCGGCAAAATCCGTGATCGAGGCCTTCCGCGGCGCCAATGTGAACATCCTGGTGCAGGAATTCATCAAGGAAGCCGGCGGCACCGATATCCGCGCGCTTGTGGTGGGCGGCAAGGTGGTCGCCTCGATGAAGCGCACCGGCGCGCCCGACGATTTCCGCAGCAATCTCCACCGCGGCGGCAGCGCGCAGCTGATCAAGATCACCCCCGCCGAACGTTCGACTGCGGTCAGCGCGGCGCGGCGGATGGGGCTCAATGTCTGCGGCGTCGACATGCTGCGCTCGAACCATGGCCCGGTGATCATGGAGGTCAATTCATCGCCCGGGCTCGAAGGGATCGAGAAGGCGACCGAGAAGGATATCGCCGGGCAGATCATCGATTTCATGGTCTCGCATGCCCAGGCGGGCAAGACGAAGACCAAAGGGATGGGTTGAGAGTCCGAAGGGGGGAAGGATGCTCGTGGCAGGAATGAGATTGCTTGGCCTTGGTGCGCTGGCGCTGGGAGACGCAGCGCCGCTGGCGGCGCAAACCGAGATGGCTCGTCCTGTGGTTGCCGCGAACGAGACGATTCTGCGGGTGCAGGGCTTGGGCCGGATTGCCGCCGCGCCCGAGGTGATGACAATCACCGTGGGGGTCGTCACCACCGGCGAGAGCGCCGCTGCCGCGCTGGATGCCAACAACCGCAAGCTCGCTCCGGTGATCGCGGTGCTGCGCGAGGCGGGGATCCCGCCCGAACAGATCCAGACCTCCGGCCTGTCGGTCGATCCGCAATTTGCCGACACCCGAAACGCTACGGTCGATCGCATCCTCGGCTTTCGCGCGGGCAGCGCGGTGACGGTGGAAAGCCGCGATCTGGCTAGCGCCGGTGAACTTGTCGGCGCGCTGTTCGATGCCGGGGCTAATTCGATCAGCGGGCCCGAGTTCGCGGTCGCCGATGAGAATATCGAACGCCTGACGCGCGGGGCCGAGGCCGAAGCGCTGCGCGAGGCGCGCGCCCAGGCGGATGCGACGGCGAGCGCTCTGGGGATGAGAGTTACCAGGGTGCTGCTGGTCTCGGACAGTCAGGTCCAGATGAGCAAGGGGAACGGCGCTATCGTGGTGACTGGCTCGCGCATCGCGCGCACGCCGATCGAACCCGGCGAGATCACCGTCGAGGCGCGCTACAATTTGGAGTTTGCGCTAGAGCCGCTGTCAGCACGCTGATCCTCCGAACCGGAGTTTGTTCGCCTTGCCTTCGCTCTAGTGCGTGCCAGTTTCCGCTCTTTGCGGAAGGAGGGCGCGATGGGCGATTTCTCGGTCGAATTCAAAAAGCAGATTTCCGCGGCAATGCTGGCGGACATGGCCGGTTCCGTGCCGCTGTCGGTGACGGGGCAGAAGGGCAAGACCTATGCTTTCGAAGCACCGTTCGACACCGACAAGACCTCGCTCAAGAGCCTGCGCCAGTCTATCGAGCAGGTGACCGGCAAGGACAGTATCGAGACGCTCGAAGCCGCAGAAGAATGAGCCGCCATCCGGCAAGGCTCAGCGGAAGGGCGGTTCGTTGAAGGCGCGCAGCTTGCGGCTGTGGAGCCGCGGGCCTTCTTCGCGCAGGCGGCGGCAGGCGGTCACACCGATCTGGAGATGCGCGGCGATCGCCTCTTCGTAGAACTTGTTCGCCTGGCCGGGCAGTTTGATCTCGCCGTGCAGCGGCTTGTCGCTGACGCAGAGCAGTGTGCCGTAGGGCACGCGGAAACGGTAGCCCTGCGCGGCGATGGTAGCGCTTTCCATGTCGATCCCGACCGCGCGGCTGAGCGACAGCCGCCGCGCCGAACTGGTGTAGCGCAATTCCCAATTGCGGTCGTCGGTGGTGACGACGGTGCCGGTGCGCAGGCGCCGCTTGAGATCCGAACCATGCTCGCCCGAGACCTCCTCCGCGGCGCCCGCCAGCGCCTGCTGGACCTCCGCGATCGCGGGGAGCGGGATCTCGGGCGGCAGCACCGGGTCGAGCACGTGATCGTCGCGCAGATAGGCGTGGGCGAGCACATAGTCGCCGATCTTCTGGCTCGGGCGCAGCCCCCCACAGTGCCCGATCATCAGCCAGGCTTCGGGGCGCAGCACCGCGAGGTGATCGCAAATCGTCTTCGCGTTGGACGGACCCACGCCGATATTGACCAGCGTCACCCCGCCGCGGCCTTCGCCGACGAGGTGGTAGGCGGGCATCTGGTGGCGCCGCCAGGCGGTGTCGGACAATTGCGCGCTGGCATTGGCGGTCTGCTCGGACAATCGCAGCCCGCCGGCACCCGCGAGCTCGGTGTAGCCATCCTTGCCCAGCTGCGCGCCTGCCCAGTCGACGAATTCGTCGACATAGCGGTGGTAGTTGGTGAACAGGATGAAGCGCTGGAAATCCTCGGGCCGGGTGCCGGTGTAATGCGCCAGCCGGGCCAGGCTGAAATCGGTCCGCAGCCCGTCGAACAGCGACAGCGGGATCGGATCGTCCGGGTTTTCCAGCTCGATCCCGTCGGCGAGTTCGTCGCCGATATCGGCGAGATCGGTCGAGGGGAAATAGCGCGCGACTTCGTTGGGATCGACACCCGCCAGTTCCGCGCCCGCCTGGCCGTCGAGGACATAGGGGAAGGGCATTTCCTGCTGCGAGGAACCGACCTCGACCTCGATCTCGTAGTTCGACGAGATCAGCTGGAGCTGCTCGGCTAGATAGTCGCGGAACAGCGCGGGGCGGGTGACGGTGGTGGTATAGAGCCCGGGCGCGTTGAGCCGCCCGAAGGCGCGGCTGCGGTCCGCCGGCTGGTCGCCGCCGCGAAAGCGCAGCCGCAATTCGGGATAGGTGTAGGAGCCGTCCTTGCGCCGCTCGGGTGCGGGCAGGGTGCGGTCGCGCCCGAAGGCCATGACATCGCCGCGCAGCCGCTCCACCGCCGCATCGTAGACGGACTGCAGCTTGTCGAGGATCTGGTCGATCGATTCCATAGGTGGCCCCTTTGCCCGGCTCTCATTGTGTCGGCGTCACCGCTAGCCGATCGCGCGTCTTACAAAAAGGGCGCGGAGACCGAAGTCGCCGCGCCCTTTTGTTGTCGAGAAAGTGCGATCAGCTGTTGTCGGCGTCCGGATCGGTCGCTTCGATCAGCGCTTCGCGCCGGCTCATGCCGTCTTCCGTGCTGACGCCGTCTTCGACCATGTCGGACGGAATTTCGCCCGGCTCGAGGTTGGGATCGGTGCGGTTGGCATCGGCCATCTTCTCGATTTCGGCCTGGTCGTCTTCGAATGCCTGGGCGAGGACGTCGATGCCCTGGCTCTGCAAATCGGCCTCGTCCTGCGAACGCGCGACATTGGCCTTGACCGTGATGTGGACCTCGGGGTGGAGGGCCACGGTCACGTCATGCATGCCGAGCACCTTGATGGGGCTGCCGAGGATGACCTGCTTCTTGTCGACTTCGTGACCCTGGGCTTCGAGCCCGCTGACGATGTCGCGCACATTGACCGAGCCATAGAGCTGGCCGGCGTTCGACGAAGCGCGGATCAGGACGACTTCGGCACCGGCGATCTTCTCGCCCGCGGCCTGAGCCTCGGTCCGGCGATCGGCGTTCTCGGTTTCGAGCCGCTCGCGATTGGCTTCGAAGACCTTCTTGTTGGTGCTGTTGGCACGCAGGGCCTTTTTCTGCGGGAGCAGGAAGTTGCGCGCGAAGCCGTCCTTGACGGTGACGACGTCGCCGATCCCGCCGAGGTTGCCGATGCGTTCGAGGAGTATGATATCCATGTCTGTTCTCCTCAGCGCACGATGTAGGGCAGCAGGCCGATCTGGCGGGCGCGCTTGATCGCCTTGGCCAGCTCGCGCTGCTTCTTGCCACTTACGGCGGTGATACGGCTGGGCACGATCTTGCCGCGCTCGGACATGAAGCCCTGCAGCAAGCGCACGTCCTTGTAGTCGATCGCGGGAGCGCCCTTGCCCGAGAACGGGCAAGACTTGCGGCGGCGGAAAAACGGACGGGCCATCAGTTGCGCTCCTCACGGTCGCTGCGACGCTTCTTGTCGCGCTCGTTCTTGCGCATCATGACGCTGGGGCCTTCCTCGTGCTCGTCGACGCGGATGGTGAGATAGCGGATGATGTCTTCGTTGATGCGCGTCTGGCGCTCGAGCTCATGCACGACGGCGCCGGGGCCCTCGATGTTGAGCATGACGAAATGCGCCTTGCGGTTGCGGTCGATCTTGTAGGCGAGGTTCTTGAGGCCCCAGGTCTCGGTCTTGGTGACCCGGCCTTCATTCTTCTCGACGATTTCGGTTGCATTGGCGGCCAGCTGGTCGACCTGACTCTGGGAGAGGTCCTGACGCGCCAAGAATACATGCTCATACAGAGCCATGCCTTGGTCCTTTCACTAATGCCGATCGCTGGCTTGTCCGCAGCGGTTCCGCGGGGCCCCTCCGGCTTTCTTCGAATCCCTGCTCACGCGGGGAAGCGGGGCACATAGCGCGATGCCTGCGGAAAGCAAGGCTTGTCGCGGCATCGCAGGCAGGGCAGGGGCCGCGGATAGAACGCAACAAAGGATTCCGGATGCCCGCTGGATTGGTCGCCCTGCTCGACGACGTTTCGATAATCGCCCGCGCGGCAGCCGCATCGATCGACGATATCGGCGTCGCGGCGAGCAAGGCAGGAACCAAGACTGCGGGTGTGGTGATCGACGATGCCGCGGTGACCCCCTCCTATGTGACCGGTTTCAAGCCGGCGCGCGAACTGCCGATCATCTGGCAGATCACCAAGGGCAGTCTCAAGAACAAGCTGCTGATCCTGTTGCCGGGCGCGCTGCTTCTGAGCTTCTTCCTGCCATCGGCGATCATCTTCATCCTGCTCGCCGGCGGCGCCTATCTCTCCTACGAGGGCGCCGAAAAGGTGATGGAGAAGCTGGGCGGCGCCAAGCATGGCAAGACGCTCGAGGACCCGATCGAGGATCCGGTCGCCTTCGAGAAGAAGCGCGTCGCCGGTGCGATCCGGACCGATCTCATTCTCTCTGCGGAAATCATGGCGATCACGCTCAACGAAGTCGCCGCCGAGGATTTCGTGACCCGCGCCGGGGTTCTCGCGGTCGTCGGGGTCGCAGTGACGGTGTTCGTCTACGGAGCGGTGGCGCTGCTGGTGAAGGTGGACGATCTCGGCCTGCACCTGACCGAAAAGCCTTCGGAAGCTGCGCAGCGCTTCGGCCGGTTCCTGCTGAAAGCGATGCCGGTGCTGCTCGCCGGTCTGTCCCTCATCGGGACGGTCGCGATGCTCTGGGTCGGCGGCGGCATCATTCTTCACGGCATGCACGAGCTTGGTCTGCACAGCCTTTCCGACTGGGCGCATGACGCAGAAGTGGCGGTCGAGGCCGCCACGGGCAGCCTGGCCGGAATTCTGGGATGGGCGACCTACGCCGCGCTGTCCGCACTGGTCGGGCTGGCGCTGGGCATGATTATCGCGCTGGTGCTGCACAAGGTGCTCAAGGTCGGAAACGAAGACGGCGCTCACTAGTTCGACCGCGCAGGAGTAAGGAATTGCGGAAACCGCTGGCCATCGAGTTTCCCGATTTGATACATCTGCGACAGGAGGGGAAACGCCTGGCGGCAAGACTGCCGGGCACGGTTCTCGAATGGGAGGGGAGAGCCGTGGGGCTTTATCGGGTTATGGCATTGATTGCGTGCGTGTTCGGCCTGGTGTGGGCCGGGCCGCTGGCCGCGCAGACTCTGCCGCTCAAATCGCTGACCTGCACCGCCGGCGCCGAATCCGCACGCGGCGCTTTCGATCTCCCGCGCGGGCAGCTGCAATGCAGCGGCAGCCGCTTCGGTCATCGCGACCGCTTCGTCCGGACTTCGGTAGAGGTTCCCCGCCGACTCCTGCCCGGCAGCAACGGTCTGGTATGGCAGACCGAAGCTTCGGACTTCACCTCCATGCTGGTTCGCTTCACCTATGCGGATGGTACGCAGCGGCTGATCGACGTCGATCGCCAGATGGCCGCGCGCAACTGGTTTGCAGGCAACCGCTTCAACGTGCCGATCCCCGACGAGGCCGCTCGGCTGGTCGCGGTGGATACGGTGGTGGAGCGGCCCTATTCGGCGGCGACCACGGCCAAGGCGCGCATCCTCACCAAGGCCCGCAGCGCCGAAAAACATTATCTGCGATCGCTGGCCTATGTGCTGGTGATCGGTCTGCTGATCCTGCCGCTGATCTACGACCTGCTGTTCTACCGTATCCTGCGCCAGCCTTTCGTGCTGTGGCACCTTGGCATGGTGGGGGCGATGACTTGCTACACGCTGCTTCAATCGGGGCTGATTTTCGAGTTCCTCCCCGATCTCGAACTGGGCCTGCGCTGGCGGGCGACGGCGCTTGCTTTCGTGCTTGCGCTGTCGAGCGCGGTGATGGTGGTGCGCGGGTTGATCGAGGATCGGCTGCTGAGCCGGGGCTTGAACGCGGCGCTCATCGCAGCGGCGCTGATTCCCATTCTGGTCAAGATCGTCGCGCTGATCGGCGGCGAGGCCCTGCGCATCACGGTCAACGCCTGGTTGATGGCCAGTCTCGTCCCCAGCGCGCTGATGGTGCTGATTGCGGTGGCGGTGGCGCTCGCGCGCGGCAGCCGCGGCGCGCGTTGGGCGGCGCTCGGGCTCTCGGTGCTGATGGCGGTCGGATTGCTGCGCCTGCTTGTAGGCATGGGCCTGATGGAGTTCGGCTTCGCGCTCGAGGACGGCGTTTTCGTGGCGATGGTCGTGCTTGCCATCTTGACTTCGCTCGGGGTCGGCGATCGCTTTCTGGCGCTGCGCGACGACCGCGACCAGGCCCGCAATCAGGCAGTCAGACTTGGGCAGATGGCCAACACCGACGGGCTCACCGGTCTCGCCAATCGCCGCGCCTTCGACATGGTGGCGCGGCTGAGCCCGGGGGAAGGGCTGCTGCTGGCCGACATCGATCGTTTCAAGGCCGTGAACGACAAACACGGCCATCAGATCGGCGACGCAGTGCTTTGCCGCGTCGCTGCGATCCTGCGCGACGCGCTGGTCGACCGCCCCGGAGCGAGGGTCTATCGTCTGGGCGGGGAGGAATTCGCGGTGGTCGCCCGCACGGCGGACGGACCAGAACTGATGCAACTGGCCGAGAAACTGCGGCAGACCGTCACCCGGATCGATGGTTCGCAGTCTCCGGTCGATCTACCCTTGGTCACGGTCAGCATCGGAGCCGTGCTGGGGCATGGACAATTGATGCATCAGGCCTTTGCCGATGCCGATGCCGCGCTCTATCGGGCGAAGGACAGCGGGCGCGATTGCAGCGTGCTGTACAATGCCGGTACGGCCAAAAGCACGGCTGGACGGTTTCACGACACGTTGAACCCGGCCTAGCGGGCGGGGCTCAGGCCAACCGCTGGTAGAGTTCGCGTGCGAACCCCGAGAGCGTATCGTCGCGTGCGCCCATCACCACGATCCGGTCGCCCGGCCGCGCGATTTGCGCCAACCGGTCGCCGACATCGGCGCGCTGCGGGATATGCTCCGCTGCACCGCCCGCCTGCTCGATCAGCCGGACGATCCGCTCGCTGCCCTCGCTGCGATCGACCGTGCCGCCGAAATAGACAGGATCGCACAGGATCACACGGTCTTCGCCGTCGAGCAGGTTCGCGAATGTTTCGGCCAGTTCATCGCCCATCTGTCGCAGTGGGCCGTAGCCATGCGGCTGGAAGAAGGCGAGTATGCGCCCCTGGTGGGCCTTCAGCGTGCGCAGAGTCGCCGCGCATTTTTCCGGATTGTGGCCGAAATCGTCGATCACGGTGATGCCGTTTGCCGACACGCCGATCAGTTCGAAGCGGCGCGACAGACCGTCGAAGCCGGCCAGCGCTTCTACCGCCGCTGCGACCGCGACTCCCGCCGCCGCCGCGGCGGCGATCGCTGCGAGCGCGTTGGAGAGATTGTGCCGTCCCGGCAGGCTCAGCCGCAGCGCATGTTCGCCCCCGTCGTGACGATCCACCACCAGCGCGGCCTGGCGCATCGGCCCCTCGGCGATCGAGCCGGGCACCACGCCGATTTGCGCCTTCGGCTGGTCGATCCCGAAGGTGATCGCCTCGCGCGCATGCGGCAGCAGCGCGAGCGCTTCGGCATCGTCGGCGTTGACCACCGCGATCCGGCTGCGCGCCAGATAGTCGCCGAACAGCTGGCGCAATTCCTCCATGCTCTTGTGATCGAGGCTGACGTTGAGCAGCACGCCCACCGCCGGGCGGTAAAGCGCGATCGAGCCATCGCTTTCGTCGACCTCGCTGACATAGAGGCTTTGCCCGCCCACCACCGCGCTGGCGAAGGGCCGTTCGGGCGAGACGAAATTGGTCATCACCGCGCCGTTCATGATCGTCGGCTCGCGGCCCGTGGCGTGGAGGATCCAGCCCAGCATCCCGGTGACGGTCGATTTGCCGCTGGTCCCCGCGACCGCCAGCCCCGCGCCGCTGGTGTTGAACAGGATCGAATTGAGCTCGGCGCGGGTGAGGCGCAGGCACTCGAGATCCTTCGCGCGGGCGATCTCGGGCACCGTGTCTTCCACGGCGGCGGAGGCGACAACGATCTGGTCGCGCGAGACAATTCCGCTGCCGTCCTGCGGGTGGAGCGTGAAGCCCTGCCGCTCCAGAGCGGCGAATTTTTCAGGCGAATGGCCCTGGTCGAAACTGCGATCCGATCCAGCAACAATGGCGCCACGCCCGCGCAGGATCTGCGCCAGCGGCAGCATCCCCGATCCGCCGATACCGACGAAGAAAAAGGGGCGGGCCAGCAGTTCGCCGGGGGTGGGGAAATCGCTCATCATGCGATCCGCTATTGGGTTGTGCCGGCAATGACAAGCGGTGACAGGCGCGCTAGAGCGGTGCGCGATGAGACGCATCGCCATCTGCGCCCCCGCCACCCCGATCAAGCGCAAGCTCGCCCAGCTGGTCACGGCGCTGGCGGCGGAGGGCTACCCGCAGCTCCAACTGAGCTTCCATGAGCAATGCTTCGCCACCGAGGGGCACTTCGCCGGATCGGATGCGGTGCGGCTGGCTGCGCTGCTCGAATGCGCCAACGATCCCGGCTTCGACGCAGTGTGGTTCGCCAAGGGGGGCTACGGCTCGAACCGGATCGCCCGGGACGCGCTGGCGGGCATGAACGAGCACGCGGCGGCCAAGAGTTATCTGGGCTATTCGGATTGCGGCACGTTGCTGGGTGCGCTTTATCGCGCTGGGATCGGGCGGCCGGTGCACGCGCCCATGCCGGTCGATTGCAAGCGCGAGGGCGGTGAAGCCGCCGTTCGGCGTGCGCTCGATTGGCTGGCGGGCGATCCTTCCGGAAAAGAAGAGAGCATCGGCAACGAGCCGGTGGTTGCCTTCAACCTGATGACGCTGGCCATGCTGGTCGGCACCGAGTTCATGCCGCCGCTGGCGGGCCATGTGGTGATGATCGAGGAAGTCGCCGAGCATCTCTATGCGATCGACCGGATGATGTTCCATGTGACCCAGCACCTTCACGACATCGCGGGCATCCGGCTGGGCGAGGTTTCCAAGGTGCCCGAGAACGATCGCCCCTTCGGCGCCGATGTGGTGGCAATCGTCGAGGACTGGTGCAGCCGCTCGGGCATTCCCTATCTCGGCCGCGCGCAGATCGGGCATAGCGCGGACAACCGGATTGTCCCCTTCGGCCTTGTCGAACCGGCGGGCGCCGCATAGGGGCCTTGCCCCCAGAGGAGCACTCCCAGAGGAGAACCGGCATGAGAGCATTCATTTTTCCCGGCCAGGGGAGCCAGAAGATCGGCATGGGCGTCGATCTGGCCGAGGCCAGTCCGCATGCGCGCGAGGTCTTCGAGGAGGTCGACGACGCGCTGGCGCAGAAGCTCTCCGCGATCATGCGCGACGGCCCCGAAGACCAGCTCACGCTAACCGCCAACGCCCAGCCCGCGATCATGGCCAATGCCATCGCCACCCTGCGGGTGCTTGAGCGCGAATTCGGCGTCGAACTGGCCGAGAAAGCGGCCTGCGTCGCGGGCCATTCGCTGGGCGAATACACCGCGCTGTGCGCGATCAACGCCTTCACGCTGGGCGACACCGCGCGTCTGCTCAAGCTGCGCGGTCAGGCGATGCAGGAGGCGGTGCCCGTGGGAATCGGCGCGATGGCCGCGCTGCTCGGCGCCGATATCGAGAAGGCGACCGCGCTCGCCGAAGCTGCAGCCATCACCCCTACAAACAGTCGCGAAGTCTGCGAGATCGCCAACGACAACGACCCCACGCAGGTGGTGATTTCCGGCCATGCCGATGCGATCGAGCGCGCGATCGCGCTGGCCAAGGACCACGGCATCAAGCGCGGGATCAAGCTGCCGGTTTCGGCACCGTTTCACTGCTCGCTGATGCAGCCCGCGGCCGAGCGGATGGCGCAGGCGCTCGAGCGCACCCCGCCGCAGGGTTTCGCGCTGCCGCTCTACGCCAACGTCACAGCCGCGCGGGTGAGCGATCCGTCCGAGGAACGCGAGTTGCTCGTGCAACAGGTCACCGGCCGCGTCCGCTGGCGCGAAAGCGTGCTCGCCATGCGCGCGGACGGGGTGGAGCATTTCGTCGAACTGGGCGGCAAGGTGCTGGGCCCTATGGTCGGGCGCATCGATAGCGAGGCGCAGGTCACCAGCCTGGTGACGATGGCCGACCTCGAAGCGCTGGCCAAGGAGATTTGAGATTCACGCGGAGACGCAGAGACGCGGAGGGGAAGCGCTAGCGATCGATGCGATCTCCGGTGAGGTCGTCGACGCGTGTCTGCACATACACCGCGAATTGGGTCCGGGACTGCTGGAGAGCGTCTATGAACTCGTTCTGGCGGGCGAACTGGCGCGGCGAGGAATGAAAGTCGAACGGCAGAAGCCGATCGACATTGTGTTCAACGACGTCGCCTATCCCGCAGCGTTTCGCATCGACATCTTCGTAGAAGAGCGGTTGATCCTCGAGATCAAATCGGTCGAAACGCTCAACAAGGCGCATTTGAAGCAGTTGCTGACCTACCTGCGCTTGACCTCGCAGCCCGTCGGGCTGCTCCTGAATTTTGCCGGTGCCACGATGAAAGAAGGCATCCGGCGTGTCGTCAACGATTACCGGCAGC
>TARA_R110002072_G_scaffold51291_13_pt1 | contig 12061 bp, 11 predicted proteins | sample TARA_R110002072 | Tara Oceans TARA_R110002072 (sample SAMEA4397118) | marine metagenome | biome: Polar Biome; feature: [SRF] surface water layer (ENVO:00010504); material: water (ENVO:00002006), including particulate matter (ENVO:01000060) such as... | depth 5 m | reverse complement strand
GTCGCCGAGACCGCGCAAGCCGCCGCCGAAAAGGGCGTGATCGTTATCGCGATGACGGACCGTGCCAGTTCACCGCTGGTCGACCATTCAAGCAGTGCGATTTTCGCCCCGCATGAAACCAGCTTCCTGTCCAATTCCATGACCACATTCATTGCCGCGGCGGAATGCCTGATCAACGGCGTGGCGGCGGCGATGCCGGAGCAGGCAAAGCGCGCCCTGGTGGAGCGCGACCGCATGATCAACCGGCTGGCGATCGAGAAAAGCTAACCGCTTGGCCCGCGCCGATGCGTGAAAAAACCCCGAGAAGCAGGCCAATCGGGCACATGTGGCGGCACCAGGCCCGTTTGTGTCGCCCATACAGATAGCCAATCAGCACGGCAAAAACCATGGTGCCGCCGAAGACCTCGGCAATCGCCTCCGGGTGATCGCGAACCCCGACGGTTTGCCCCAGAATTGTGACCAGCAGAAAGCTGACAATCGGGGTGCCCTGCCAACTTAGCCAGCTGGGAATGACCCGCTTCAAGCCGACCCGGTTCGCCCATTCCGACGCCGCCCCCATGGGACACAACAGGCCGCACCAACTGCGTCCGGTAACGATCACCGATAGAAACACCAGCGGGAACCACAGCCCCCACAGGGCGTAGTTGGCGAAGGTGGTGAAATTGGTGAAGGGTGTCGCGTCTTGCGGCGGATCGGGCAGCCAGACCGGCACGACGATCACCGCCAGAAAGAACACGAACATGGCCGCGTGAACAAACTTCAACTTGGCGCGCTGCGCGAAAAAGAATGCCTCGATCCGCTGCGCCAGACGCTTGACGGCGGCGCGCCATCGAGCGGCGTTCAAACCCGACAACGGCCGCGGCGGCGTGGCCGGGCAGACCGCGCTCATCGCGCCAGGGTCTCCGGCTCCACCACCGCCTTCTTGTATTTTCGGGCCAGCCACCAGGCAAAGGGAAGCGGCGCGAGCAGCAAGGCCTGGGCCGCCAGGCTCTCCACCGTGGGGAACAGCCCCAACCAGGAGATCGAGGGAACCCCCGCAACCGGGGTAAAGGAGACCCATTGCGCGCCCTGCAGTTCCAGCACCCCCCTGCCGGCGAACTGCACCGATAGGTAGTAGAGCAGAATCGCCGTGGCGGTGAAAAACAACCCAAGCGGCAGTTTCAGGGAAGCCGAGCGCATCAGCCAATAGATCGCGCCAAGCGCCAGCAGGGCGACGGCGAAGCCGCCGATGATCGCCGATCCCTGTGCTTGATTTCCGGCCGCCAGAGCTTGGTAGAACAGCACCGTTTCCGCCCCCTCGCGGTAGACCGCAAGAAATGCCGCAAAGGCCAGGGCGAAGACCTTGTTGCCTTCGGACGCCCTGTCGATCTTGCCGTGAACGTAGGCTTTCCACCGACCGGCTTGGCTTTTGGCCAACAGCCAGTAGCTCACGTAAAACAACACCAGCGCGGCGATCAGCATGGTGACGCCCTCCAGCGCCTCCCGGCCGGCGCCGGAAACCTGGATCACCCGTCCCATCAGCCACGCGGTGACGAGGCTGGCCAGCAACGCGGCGCCGACGCCTTGCCAGATGTAGCGCACCTGGGTCGGATTGCCGGAACGCTGGAGATAGGCGATCAGGGCGGCTACCACCAGAATCGCTTCGAAACCCTCGCGCAGCAGGATCACAAAGGCCTGCACCGCCGTCCAGATGCCGCCGGTTTGATCGGTTTGCGCGGCGGCGGTCGCGCTCACCTCGGCCAGCAGTTTGTTCCAGGCCGCCGTCACCTCCTCCACCGGCGCGCCGCTGTTGGCCTTACCGATGGTTTGCGCAAACAGCGACTCCAGCAGGGTTTTTCGGTCTGGGTCGGCCAGCCCCACCGCCATCTCCATGCCCGACCCCTCGAACAGGTCGAAATAGATATCGGAAAAGGCGCCGCCGGTTTCCTGACCCCGGCTTGGATCGTACTGGCTGATCGCCGCCGCGCCGGCCCGCTCCATATCGACGACGGCGGCGGTGACATCAACGCCCTGCTCGGCGGCGACAGCCGCCCGCGGCGCGCCGGCCAGGCCTGCGGAAACGCCGAGAAAAAGAACAACAAAGAAGAGGACTAAATGTTTCATTGGTTTACCGTGAAAACGTCCTTTGCGATCCCGGCCTTGTCGAGACGGATCGCGTCGCGCGACAGGGCGCCCCGAAGGTCCTCGGCAAGGGCGTGCAGATCTTCGAGCGTTGTCTTCTCGACGATGGCCTTGCGCATATCGCCAAACTTTCGCTCCACCAGATAGGTCGGCTTGGCGCCGATTTCCTTACGCAGGGCAGCCTCCATCTTGGAACTCTCGAAAAGACCGAAATAGGCGTGCTGAACCGCCTTTTTGGCGCGCTTGGCGTCGCCTTGCGCGTAGATCTTTTCCGCGTCGTTCAGAACCACGGCGATCTCATCGGCGACCCCTTGCCAATAGCCGCCCTCGGCCAAGGCGTTGGAGGAACCGGCGGCGAGCAGAATGATAAAAAGAAGCTTTTTCATGGGATTGCAGACTTTCAATGCAACGATTTTGCGCATACTAATCATTATCATTCGCAATACAAGCGGAAATTCTTACCCCCCTACCCGCCGGTGAGCGACGGAAAGACATCTGAAAAAGCAGCCCGTCGCCCTGGCGCGCCGTCATGAAGCCCTCGCCGATAGGGTAAAAAGAGGCGGGCCGCCGTTTAAAGCGGCACCCGTTTTTGTGCGGCGCGGAAAGAAAAGTTCGACAGCGCCCCGGCGACAAACGATAGGATCGCCAACAGCTGCGGCTGTTTGATAACAAGCGCCTTAAATCGGCGCGGATGTTCGCCGATCAGCGCGCTATCGCCCTGAAAAACGCCCGCCTGATGCGTGAGTTGCGCGCGAAGACCTAGACCGGCGCGGCTTATCGTTCGGATTGGTGCGGCGGCCGGTGGTGGTCGGTGGCGGTCGTTGGTGATCGGTGGTGGCGAAGCGACCGCACCGCCCCCGGGCCGACGCCATGGACCACATCTATGGATCACCGGGCGGGGTGAGGCCGGGTCATTCGATCGGCTCGTTTTCGCCACCCGGCCCGGCAGCCACTTTCGCCGCCGCGCCGTCGACTTTTCCGCTTCTGGTTTGGCTGGTCATGGCGATCCCCACCAGCGACAGTCCGATGCCGATGACTTCGAACCACCCCAGCCGTTCATTGAAAAACAACGCCCCCAGCGACAGCCCGAAAACCGGAACCAGGAAACTGAAGACATTGGCGCGGTTAAGTTCGGTCTTTCGCAGGATTTCGCTCCACAGCCAATAGGCCAGCGACGACCCGAACAGGCTCAGGCTCGCCAGGATCAGCACAAACTGGGGCGACCAGACCACGCTCCCCGGCTCTTCGAGCACAGCCGCGCCGATCGCAAGGGGCACCCCGCCGATCAGCAATTGCGCGCCCATCGCCATCAGCGCGTCCACCTGGTGGGCGACCTTGCGGATCAGCACGTTGCTAACGGTAATGCCGAGCGCCGCCAGCAGGATATACCCGACTCCGATCAAATAGGATTCGGCCTGCGCCGTCGCAAGTTGCGGCAGTGCGATCACCACGATGCCGGCAAACCCGAGAGTCAGCCCGATCTTGCCGCGCAGATCGAGATATTCACCCAGAACCAGACTGGCCAGAACCGCCGCCAGCAGCGGCTGGGTGTTGGCAATCACCGTGGCAATGCCCGGCGACACGAATTCAGAGGCGTGAAACATGCCCAGATAGGCAAAGGTCGTCGCGCCCAGCCCGACGAAGGTCAGCGTGATCCAAACGCCCACTCCCCTGGGCCAGCGCCGCCCGAGCAACAGCCCCGCTCCCACCAGCGCGGCCCCCGAAATGAACGCCCGCAGCGCCGCGAAGGTCAGGTGCGGCGCATAGGCAAAACCCGCAACGATCAACGGAAAGCAGACGGCCCACAAGAACATGACCAGAACGATCTTTGAGAGCTCAAACACTCGCGGTCAGCTCGTTGCGCGTGACGCGCGGGGGACGGTCGCCAGCCGCGCTTGCCGCCGCCGGACTTGTCCGCGCGCAGCCGGCGTCGGCCGTTATCGCCAGCCGGTTTTCGTCCTGGGCAATATAGTTTCGCACGATCGGCAAGGTCGTCACCTGTTTGGTAAGCTGGAACTGGAACACCACAAGACCATTATAGCGAAATGCCGCCTCGCAGGCCGCCAGATAGAAGTCCCACATCCGGCAGAACCGCTCGTCGTAAAGCGCGATCACCTTTTCGCGGCTGGCGAGAAAGCGTGCCCGCCACGCCTTCAGCGTTTCGGCGTAGTGCAGCCGCAGCACCTCAAGATCGGTGACGATCAGCCCGCTTCTCTCGATCGCCGGGGTGATCTCCGAAAGCGAGGGGATATAGCCGCCGGGGAAGATATACTTGCGGATCCAGGGGTGCGGCGCCGCGGGTTCGCCGACGCTGCCGATGGTATGGATCATCGCCACCCCGTCGTCGCTAAGCAGCTCGGCCAGTTTGGCGAAATATTCGTTGTAATATCCGGCGCCGACATGCTCGAACATGCCCACCGATACGATCCGATCATAGCGCCCGGTCTCCTGTCGGTAGTCCTTGAGTTGAAACCGCGCCCGATCTGACAAGCCTTCGCGTTCGGCGCGCGCCTCGGCATAGCGTTGCTGCTCGACCGACAGCGTCACCCCGGTGACATCCGCGTCGGCGGCCTTGACCAGCGACAGCGCCAGCCCGCCCCAGCCCGAGCCGATGTCCAGCACCTTCAACCCATCCTGCAGCCGTAATTTGGCCGCAATATGGCGCATCTTGCGGGCCTGCGCCTCTTCCAGACTGTCCTGCGACGTCTCATAATAGGCGCAGGAATACTGCCGCTCGGCATCGAGAAACAGGTCGTAGAGATCATCCGACAGGTCGTAGTGATGCGCCACGTTCTGTTGCGCCCGGCCCACCGGGTTGTGCATCAAGAACCGCCGGCCCAGCCAGCGCAGGCGCTGCCGCATCCGGCGCAGCCAATGGCCGCTTCCCACGCCCAAATTGGCGAGGCAGATCGCAAGAAAGTCATAGATGTCACCGCTTGTCACGGTCAGCGAGCCCTCCATATAGGCCTCGCCCAATGCCAGATCCGGGTTGAAGGCAAGCCGGCGCACGGTTTTCCAGTCGTGAATACTCGCCGCCACCACCGGGGCGCCCCTGCCGAAACTCAGAACCCGGTCATCGGGCAGCCGCAGGCGCAAGGTGCCGGTGCGGATGATCTGCGACAGCACGGCTTTCAGAACCCGTTCGGAGATTACCGCGCGGCGTCCGCGGGTCTGGGAAGGCATCCTGCCCTGTGAAGTTATTGTCATCTCTGTCTCTCGCTATTTTCTGCGCCAACGTCGGACTTGGAGTGGGGCCGACTTGGAACGCAGTGCTTGGCGCCGCGACCGGTCGGGTGTCGCCCTCCAGTGGAATGATGAGAGTCGGGCACCCGACTCCCGCGTCTTAAATACCGTAGCCGTAGCCCCAGGCCGGAATCCGCCCCATATGCATATCGACCCGCCCCTCGCCGACCACACCCTCTGCGGCAATGCGAACGGCGGCTTCCACGGAATCGTTGTCGACCACGCCCCAGATCCCGGCAACGCCGTCGGTCACAATGACATTGACCAGCGACACCGATAGGCCCGGCACATCGGCCAGCACGTCGAGGATTCTGGCGCGCAGCGCGCGATCATCTTCGCCGGGTTCGGGAAGCGCCGGGGCCACGGCAAGCCCCTGCAGCAGGTTGCGGCGGCTGACGATACCGACAAGCTTGCCATCGCGCAGCACGGGAACCCGCTTGACCAGATGCTTTTCCAGCGTTGCGGCCACCTCGCCGATGGTCGCGTCTTCGGGCACGGTGACAACATCGCGCGTCATTACATCGCCGGCCTTCCTGCCATGTCTCTTGACGTAGTCGGCGGCGCTGTTTTCCTGCCCCGCGAAAAACTCGAGCCACCAGGACCGGCGCGGCGCATATTGATCGGCGACGCGCCGCATCAGATCGCCCTCGCTAACCAACCCCACGACGCCGCCGGCGCGGTCGACCACCGGAACCCCGCTGATATGGTGATCAAGAAAGCACCGAGCGATTTCCTCGACCGGCGTCTCCGGCGTCACGGTGACCACCTTCTTTGTCATGACATCTTTGACCAGCATGGCAAGACTCCTTGTTTTCAATTCTCACGTTCGCAACCCGACGTCCCGACGCACCCGCCGCCCCCTGACGATTACCCCGTGACGATCATCCCGGGATAGTCATACGCACACCACACATAATCGCACGTGACAGGGTTGCAACTCGGATCGCTCCTCAATCCATTGCATCGCGGTTTCTCCTAAAGGACCTGCGCCACCCGGGAGCCCTGCACGCCGGGCTCTTTTTGTGGCGACTATTGGAAAGACGCTGCGCGCCACAAAACATTACTGTTTTAGGCATGTTGACGTGACGACGCTGACAATCACAAACGGCGCAACGGGTTGGAGCGGTTCAGGCCAGGCCGGCCACGGCGAGCTTTTCGATTTTTCCCGGATGGCAGGCGCAATCATCGAACCCGTGGGCGGGACAACTGATGCACGCGGCCAGCAGCAGCTTTCGCAGCGCCGTCCGCGCGCGGTGCAGCCGCACGGCAAGCGCGCCGCGCGTGATGCCCATCTCGGCCGCGACGGCGGTGCGATCAGCGTCCTCAAGATCTATCCGTCGGACCAGATCGGCCTGATCCGATCGCAGCAGAGGCGTGAGCATGACCAGGCAGGCGCAAAGCGCGTCAAAGAGGCTGTCGGGACCGCTGACCAGCTGATCGGACTGGATTTCCTTCTCGAAGGCGCGCACCGCCTTGGTCCGCCGGCTTTCCTTCCTGAAATGATCTATCAAGGTCGAGCACAACACCGCATAGAGCCATCCCAGCAGCCCTTCGTCGTTGTTGGCGCGCAAACGATCGGCGCGCGCGAGCACGTTGATGCTGAAGGTTTGCAGCACATCCTCCGCGTCGGCGCGGCTGTTCAGGCGACGCACGAGATACCCCAAAAAGGCCTGGCGGTTGCTGATCAGAGCCGACACAACCAAAGGGTTGTGTAAATCCGAGACGTCTTGCGACGGAACGTTGCTGGTCATTTGAGGCCGCCTGCTATTGAGAGGTCCGATGAGCTTACGCTCGAGCTTGTGTTATCTGCCTGACATGCAAGGCCGCTTGCGTCAAATGCCCTGATCCCGGCGCGCGTCTTGAAGTCAGCCAAATTCCCATTACATGCTGACGTTCAACAAGGCGGCCGCCGTGGATCGACCAATGCTGTGGAGAGAACAATGCAACCAGGAACCGAAACCGACGTTCTCGTCCTGCAGGGCGGCGGGGCCTTGGGATCCTATCAGGCAGGGGCGTTCGAGGCGCTTTACGCCAGCGGCCGGCGCACCCAATGGGTGGCCGGCGTTTCCATCGGCGCGATCAACGCCGCGCTGATCGCCGGCAACCCGCCCGCGCAGCGGGTCGAAAGGATCCGCGCATTCTGGGACCTCGTTTCGTCCGGCGGCAGCGCCATGCCGTTTCTCGCGGACGTGATGCCGCGCGGGCTTTTCAACGAGATGAGCGCCAGTTCAACCATGATGCATGGTATATCGGGCTTTTTTGAACCACGCATTCCGCCCGCCACCCTGATGCCCAAGGGCAGTGTCGGCGCCAGCAGTTTTTACGACACCGCGCCCTTGCGCGACACCCTGCTGGAACTGGTTGATTTCGACTATCTGAACGCCGGACCCGTCCGCCTCAGCACCGGCGCGGTAAACGTCGAAACCGGCAACATGACCTGGTTCGACAGCGCCAAGCACGCGATAACGGTCGAGCATATCATGGCCAGCGGCGCATTGCCGCCGGGCTTTCCGGCGATCGAGATCGACGGACAGTTCTATTGGGATGGCGGCCTGGTCTCCAACACGCCGCTGCAATATGTTTTTGACCAACAAAGCGACGCTGATCTGTGCATCTTCCAGGTTGACTTGTTCAACGCGCGCGGCGCGCTGCCGGCCTCGGTCTGGGAGATCGAGGCGCGCACCAAGGAGATCCGCTTTTCCAGCCGGACCCGGCTCAACACGGACATGCTTTGCAGCATGCAACGGACCAACAAGGCAGGACAGCGGCTTTATCACAAACTGCCGCCGGAACTGCAAGACGATCCCGATGCGCGCGCCCTTCTGTCCAACGACTGCGATCCAAACATTACCATCGCGCATCTGATCTACCGGCAGACCAGACACGAAACCCAGTCCAAGGATTACGAATTCTCACGCGCCTCGATGCTGGGTCACTGGGCCGACGGCGCGCGCGACGTTACCGCCACGCTGAACCACCCGGATTGGAAAACGCGGCATGATGACGCATCTCGGGTCAGGATTTTCGATCTAACCACGGCGCAGGCGTGACGCGGCGCGCCGAAACGGAGACAGCAAATGAACCTGCAGGATATCCGCGACACCGCTTTTGCAATGCCCCTGACCAACCCGTCCTATCCGCCGGCGCCCTATAAATTCGTCAACCGCGAATACCTAATCATAACCTATCGCACCGATATGGACGCCTTGCGCGCGGTGGTGCCGGAGCCGCTGGAGGTGAGCGAGCCGGTAGTGAAATACGAGTTCATCCGAATGCCGGATTCCACCGGCTTCGGCGACTATACCGAATCTGGACAGGTCATCCCGGTCAGCCTGAACGGCCGTAAAGGCGGCTATGTCCATGCGATGTATCTCAACGATGACAGTCCGATTGCCGGCGGGCGCGAGATCTGGGGCTTTCCCAAAAAGCTGGCCGAGCCCTGTCTGCATGTGGAAAAAGACGCGCTGGTGGGCCGGCTCAACGTCGGTTCTATCCAGGTTGCGAGCGGCACCATGGGCTACAAGCACCACGAACTGGACGTCGAACAGGTGCGCCAGAGTCTGCTGACGCCGAGCTATCTGCTGAAGATCATCCCGCACGTGGATTGCACGCCACGGATCTGTGAGCTGGTGGAATACTATTTGGAAGACGTCACCGTGAAGGGCGCCTGGAGCGGCCCGGCGGGATTGGAGCTGCACGACCACGCGCTGGCGCCGGTGGCCAAGCTGCCGGTGCGCGACGTGCTGTCGGCCACGCATATCCTCGCCGACCTGACGCTGGGCCTGGGCAAGGTCGTGCATGACTATTTGCCGGACTTTAAATGACGTGACGGCGGCGGACCGCCACAGCGCGCCTGCGATACCGGCCAATGTCGTGGGCCGCGCCGTCGGCGTGGCGCGCCGCCCCTGACCCGTCACCCGGCCGGGACGGCGAAGATCAGCACAAAGGCCAAGATGATGCCAATGCCAACAAACCGGACGCGCTCGGCCCTGTTGCGGCAGACCGACCAGGCCACCACGCATTGCATCAGGTAATAGAAGGCGAAAGCACGCGACGCCAGGGCGATGATCTGAAAGGTCGATCCCGACCAGGCCAGCGCCATTGCCGCCAGCCCGACCACCAGATAACCCCAGTGCGGCGCGATCCGGCCGCGACTGGCTTCCCGCAGGTTGGCGGCGGCGGCCAGCGTATCGGCCACGGCGGCGGAAAACTGCGACAGACCGGCCGCCAGGACCAGCGGCAAGGGGAGCAGCACCGACGCCGCCCCGGCCATGGCGATCAGGCTGTTGTCGTCGTAGGCGCCGTTCAGCACGGAAACCAACGGCTGCGCCAGCAGCACGAACAGGATATAGACCGACAGCGAGACATATTGCGACCAGCGCGCGGCGCGAATGCGGGTCGCCGAATCGAAGTGCTCGCCCAGATAACGGGTGGTCTCGAATCCCTGCACGATGATCAAGGTCCCGGCGACGATGGTCGCAATCTCCCAGAGGCTGCGTTGCGGCATCCTGGGCAGATCAAAACCGCCCTGCGCAACCAACTGCCCGACGTCATAAAATGCGAACCCAATCAGCAACGCGGCCACAATGACCAGCGTCAGATAGAGCGCCCATCGTTCCAGACGCTCCAGCGGCGTCAAGCCGCCCGCCATGCCGATGACGGTGATTGCGGCAATGATCCCCGTGGTCACAAGGCTTTTGTTGAAGGCGGAATCCAGCCCGAACCAGCCCAGCACGAAAGCCGTTAGGATATGGATGTAGAGGCAGACCGACACGATATAAGCGCCAATCAGCGCAATATCGGAAATCCGCTCGAAAGCCGTTGTCAGCCGGTTGCTGCCCTTCGCCAGAACCGGTTCGGCGCAAACGATGTTGTGTCGCACGATCGCGCCCACCTGATGGGCCACCATGGCCACCAACACCATCGCCACCAGCGCATAGGGGCCGACCGCGCTAGCCAACACCGGCACGACCACCAAAAAGCCGCTGCCGAAGATCGAGGCCAGCGGCGTGCTCATCGCCGGCAGGATGCGGCGCATTCCGGGCCGTCGAGCCGTCGCGGCACTGAGGTCGTTTTGCTTGCTTGCCATGGCACTTTCCGACCCTATTTTACACGCGAATGATGGGTATTCCTTCTTACCGTAGATGCCCGGCCCCGGCCAGCGCAACAAAACCTCGATCTACCTGGAATTGTTTCCTTGTGAGCCCCCCGTCGCATCCCTACTATTAATGGACGCCACTCATGACCTGGAAGGTTCCCACATGGATGCGCTGTCGCAATACGCCCTACTGCTGGCGCTGACCCTCGGCGCGGTTGGCTTCGTACTGAGCCTTCACGCGCTGGCGCGCGCGATCGGCCGCACGCGGGGCGAGCCGGGCAAGGACGTGCCCGCCGCGGCTGGGACGTTGGCGCGGGATCCGGTCTGGATGCGCTATCACGCCCGATATTACGGCTACGCGCTGCTGTTCCTAGCCTTCGATATGGAAATGGCCTTTATGTATCCCTGGTCCGTGGTCTACCGGCAAGAAGGGTTGGTGGCTCTGCTCGACATGGGCGTGTTTCTAGCAATCCTGTTCCTCGGCCTGCTTTACGGCTGGAGCCAAGGCGCGTTGAGGCGGCAATGATGCGGGGCGCGCGCGCCGGCCTGCTGACCGGCTTCCAACGCCTGATCGCCGGCGCCCTGGCGCGCGATCTCTGCGCCTTTGTGCTGCCGGGGCCGGACGTGGCGCGGGTGCGCGGGCTCGATCCCGTCGCGGCGGGACTGCATCTGGCGATCACCCCGCGCCATGCCAGCGTGCTGCTGATCGCCGGGCCGCTGCCGTCCGGTCTCGCCGATGCCGCCGCCGTCGCCTATGCGCAGATGCCGCGTCCGCGCGCCATCCTGGCGCTGGGCGCGGGCGACCTGGCGCCGCTGCCGCCCGCCGATGCCGTCGGCGCGCTGTCGCAGGACGGGCTGGTCGCGGCGCTGGCGACGCTGCGCCAGATCATCGCGAAAGGCGCGTTCGCCGCCGACGTGACCGACTTCGACGCCCCGGCCCTGCAAATTCAGCTTGAATATAGCTGCCCGATGCATCCCGAGGTGGTCAGCGACCGACCCGGCTCCTGCCCCAAATGCGGCATGACCCTTGTGCCAAAGGAAACAGCCGCCAACAGCCACGCCGGCCATCAGCCGTCCGCGCCGCAGCCAGCCACGCCCGCCCAGGCCCCACACAATCACAATCACAGTCACAGTCACAGTCACGGTCACGGTCATGCGAGCCAGGATGACGGTCACCAACACCATGACCAACACGGTCACCGGGATGACAGTCATGAACACAAGCATCGCCACCAGCACGGCCAGGATGACCGTCACGATCAAGGCGATGTTGGACACGGTGGGCATGGTGAGCACGGTGAACACGGCGGGCATGGTAGCGGACACGGTGGTGGACACGGTGGACACGGTGGTGGACACGGTGGTGGACATGCCGGTGGCGCCGCCATCGCGGGTATCGAGGCGCATTTCATGTCGATGGCCGATCTGACCCGTGACATGCCCGCCAGCGCCGACGGCTTGAAGATGGAGTGGATCGAGGTGCCCTTTGGGCCGTTTTTCCCCGGCCTGCCCAGTGGTTTGGGCCTGACCCTGACGCTGGACGGCGACGCCGTCGCCCGGGCCCGGGCCTACAGCCTTGTCGGCGGCCCGGACGACGCC
>TARA_R110002072_G_C7974274_1_pt1 | contig 12061 bp, 5 predicted proteins | sample TARA_R110002072 | Tara Oceans TARA_R110002072 (sample SAMEA4397118) | marine metagenome | biome: Polar Biome; feature: [SRF] surface water layer (ENVO:00010504); material: water (ENVO:00002006), including particulate matter (ENVO:01000060) such as... | depth 5 m | reverse complement strand
GAGCCGTTCTTCCGTGGTCATGGTCTCGGGATCCCGTGTGGAATCCGATTTCTGAATTGTCATGTGCGTCCCCCGACGTTATCAGGGCTCCCCAGCCCTGTTCCCCTGTGATGCGGAGCAAAGCTGCTCCTTCCCATCTATATGTACACGGTTGGTTGGTGGGGTGTCGGAGTTTTTGAAGAGTATTTCAATTTTATCAAGGCTTCTCAGGGTTCGAGTCTCGGCCGAGTTTTGAATGGATCGCAGGGATTAGACAGCGAGAAGAAGTGATAGTGCGAGGATGCTCGCAACTTCGGTGTCTCGCTCGTCGGTGGTCATGGATTCGGGGTTGGTTGGTTGCATGGCAATAGGTCCTCTACTGAGTATCTATGCCGTTTGGAGTGCGGCTGCTCGGATTATCTGGGATTCTGCACTTAGAGAAACCTTGAGCTTGCAATAGCAGTGATCGAAGTTCTTTCGTCTTGAGATTAGTGTACGAGAACGTGAGAAATTCGCATTAATAGCTACCCTAATGCCTAAAAAAGAAGCACAAAACTCACTGCCCAATACTGACCATTTCGAATAAGACCTCAATTATAACGAGACATCAAGCTAACGGCTCAGCAGAAGTGGTATCTGGATCACGCAAGACTACAGCACATGACTTCAACGCCTCCTGCAACAGCGGCCGATCAACTTGACCCATAGCGTAACTCATTTGTGAAATCCCATGGTCATACTCGAAAATGGTTTTTGCAACCCTCTCTTGATACTCCTGACTTGGAGCACTCGCTGCTAAAAGGTGTTTTTGAAGCTTGTCTATCAAATCTGGGACGGCATCTGCTTTGGAATCTATGATTGCTAACACGCATAATCCTCGTATTGTATTTGACAAAACGTCCCATCCAGCATCCTCACATTCCTTCGTACACGCACGGCTAAGCATTACTTCCCTGATCTGATCAGCAATTTCTGGCGAGTTATGCTGCAATGCGAATTTGGCTATCTCAAAGAACTGCTCTGTAAGATTGCTGCTTTCGATAAAATCGATTGTGTCTTTGTCATTCGGAATAAATGACAATGTCAGAGCCAGCCATGACGCTGATCTTCTAAGATCATCAGACATCCGGTTGGACACAGGAGCATCTGCGATCGCAATGAGCATCTGGCTCATGCCACTGATCCAGTGAACGAGGTCAAAAGTCAATTTTGATCTCTTCTTCACTGAGTGCTGCAACAGCTCACGATGATGCTCCCAAAGTTTATCAGCCCACTCCTGAAGATGCCGTACGGCTTGATGGGCAACCTTGTCCTCCGCATCAGCTGTCGAAATGCGATTTGTGATTGCTGACATTTTTGCACTCAACGATGATGTATGCCCCATCGAATAAAACGCTTGGGCCCAAACACTGTGTTCGCCAAGGACAGTCGTTTCTGGGATCTTTAGAAGCATCTCAGCAACCTGTGAGACGCATTCCTGCAATCGGTTAACCTCGTTCCTTACTGTGTGCTCATCCGATACAATCAATGAAATCAGGACATCTGCATACGCCTCCATGACCGTACTCACAACCATTCGCAGCTGTGGCTCAATGATGCAATTAAGTGATATTTTGCAGAGTTCTTCTGACGTGGTTGATGCATGCGACTTCAAGCCATTAACGACAAGTAATTGCGTGACACTACTCATTTTTTTAATAGCGTGCATCAGCACATCTGGAGATTTTAGACTGGGAGTCGTCTTGACTGATGCCGTCAAGTATCCAGCACTCAACGCGGCATAGCGCTTGGAATTGCCTGATACAGCATACTCAATTGACAAATAAACTTGAGTTAGGGCACCAAAGGTATTAAGTACTTGCTCGACCTGCCGCTCATCTTGCCGTCCAACCGCCACCTGCATGTACTGGCGGAGTTGCTCCAGTGTTTCAGAGATAAATCCATCACACCCACCAGGGAATCCTGTAAGAAATGACAACTCGTTACTACCGATGAAAGTCCTTCCTTTCGCACGCACATAGCACGCATTGACCTTCACAATGGTTCCCAATGCCGCATTTGAGGTCTCATAGTCGCCCAACTCGGAAGAACGAGCTGCAAATGAAATAGCAAACGACACCGCCCGGTATGCTTCTGTGTCCCATCTAGGATCCAAATGAAAAATTGTGTTTCGAGCGACATCGGGCTCTACATCACCCTGCAATGGGAATGGCTGCTCAATATTTTCTGTCTTCTTCGACTCTAGTAGTGGCTGAAGCATTCGAGCCCTTCGCACCGAACGCTGGAGAGCTCTTTTGGTGGATATTACCATCAGCTCAAGCTGCGACCAAGGACTGATTAAAAGTAGTGCCCGCCGGTAAACAAACCAAAGCAGATATGCGAGAATAACACAAGCCCATAATGCTCCGACAATCGCACTACCTGGGGAAATCAAACTTGCGACGAGGGAACATAAAGTCACGCCTATAGCAATTACAAATATTGCGAGAAACCCAACCAGTAGTTGTCTGTCCGTACTAAATCTCCGGAAAAGCCCATGTGGTAGCCGTTCCACATTCACTTGCATCGCAAACATGATTAGCGTAAACGCAATCGCCGCTCCACCAATCAAGGCTGCACCCAAGGCCAGTAGGAACGCTGAAACATCCTCACCTGTGACACTCGTTACCAAAACTTGATTCAATACAGGAATCCCGAAGGCGCTCATGGTACTAAAAACTAGCAGTGCGAGAGCGGCAATAGCGAAGTTGCGTTTCCGTTTGTGCATTACCAGCCTTTGACGGAACCTATCGAGTAAGAACCATGACCTGCTGTATAATCGCTTAAACACGAGCATCAAATCTCTCGCCTTTTTAATTCCCCACCTAAGTAGATCATGGAGTCGTGCTTGGAGACCTTTGATTCGTCCCCAGATGCGGCGTCGAAATATGCGAAATCGAAGAAGTACACGCTCGCGACGATTCCTTTGCCTCTTAGCCTTAGCACGATTTGTTGATTTATGCTGCGCCACCGCATCGATCGCAGTCTTTCCTGATTTTTTAGATATCGGTGTCTCTGCCATTGTGTGATTGATCTACCCGTTGTTCGCCCACGACCTATGTAAGGACGGTGGCATTACCATATCCCTTCAAAGGGCTGTAGGGCGTAGCTCTTCGAACCTAAACTGCCTTGCTGAATGTGGGTTTCGCACCATGATTGCAGACCCTCCAAATACGCCCATTCTAGGTGGAAACTCGCGTCTGGATTGATATGGGCTTAGGTGAGTTGGCAGATCAATGTGAGATCTGGAATGAAACTGGTCGGTTTTAGGAAGTCATTAGTCGGGGTGCTGCATATACGACATGCAATTTGCCTAATCTTTAGAATCGATTGGAGGCTGGTCATGGGATGGGTATGGGCATTTGGAATCTTGGTTGCTGTTGTTTTGGTATTATTGATCGGCGACAAAAAAGATGATGCGCCAGCAGAAAAAGACTTTGGCCTCAAGTTCAATAAGCCCAAGACTGATTCGAAGACTCGGCCTTCAATTTCACGAGACCCCTCTTCTTCATCTCCTCGTACAAGTCGTAACACCCCATTTGTAATGCGATGGTTTCCGAGGGGGGAAACACTCAAGATTGCTGGTGTCACACTCCAATCTCCAGGCCTGTATGCTTCGTCAGCAACTCAATCGCGATACTACAACGCGGTAGATCCATCAGAGATTCTCATTCATGCGAAGATCCGTCGTCCACAAGGACGCTTAGATGAGATGGGGTATTGGCCTTGGTATGCACATATTGAACCTGAGCAACGATATGTATACTTGGAATGGTTAGCCTCTGATCGAAAATCACTTCCGCAGAATGAAGGCATGCTCTTCATGTACTACTACGGCATCGAGCGGCGATTGCTCGTTGACGAAGAAGATCATGCTTGGGGTCTTCAAGAAATCATTCGTTTACGCAAGGCTGATGAGCATAGAGCGGGCACAAAGGAAGGGCGGTCCTTCCGGAGATATAGTACAAGCTTTATCTGGTATGAGATCGCTCGGAGCCCCGCGAGATTCAATGAAGAAGCGATCGCCAAGGCTACGGAATTAACCGAGCGATGGACACCGGATTTGCTCTCAGCACCACTAGCATGGTTAGCTGAACAACAAAAGCCACTCCCCGCATCCTTCGCTCAGATCGTTGCTTCTGAACTCCCCAGTACACAACGATCTGTGGTTACCAAGAGGGTGCCTGAAGAGTTTGCCGACCTGTTCGCTGCGCGATATCACGAGGAATATGGAGAAAACGGAATATCGCTCAGGGTATCCAAACGCCCGGCGTGGCATACCTATCGCCCAGCGAGTTCGGGGCTTGATGAAATGCGTTGCCAAGTTCCCAATCCGATGGGAATCAAGAGTCAGTTTAAGGCACTCCCTGGCATTTGGAACTCATGTATTGATGATCTCCGCAAACTATCTCGGGTCAGCGCCTCCCTTCAAGACGACGAACTCACGACCGAAGCATGGGAAGCGATGCCCGATGAGATTCGTGATGGAGTTGACCACCCGCTTACCGATACGATCAATCAACTGGTCTCCACTACAAGTGAGAATCAAGATGCGAGTGATTTAATCGATTCTCATTCAGGAGCTCAGTTTCTTCAAGCTGGGCAGATTGCAGAGATTCTTGGGATTGAACGACGCCCAAAGCTCACCCCAACACAGAGCCGAAGTGTTGCTACAACACTCGCGAACACTGGGTATGGGATCATACCTGATTCACGCATATCTTCGATCCAATATGGGTGGGGTGACCTTGTCGCTTTACTTCCTAATCTCGGCACTGACGATGTTGATTCCTCAAAGTACAACGCTGCAGCATGTATTTTGCGACTAGGACTCTCAATAGCACTCGCCGATGGGCATGCAGATGAACTGGAGCTTCGTGTTTTGACTGACCACATTGATGCTGTCTTCGACCTCTCACCCACCGAAGAGCAACGCCTCATTGCACTGCGGGAGATTCTGATCCATACAGGATCAAACATTCGCGTTGTTGCTCGAAAACTCGAATCACTCTTACCGTCGGATGCTCGGCGAACACTCGGCAAAACACTCGTGGTTATTGCAGCCGCGAGCAATGGCATAGATCGATCAGAGAAGGCATCTCTGCGAAAGGCATTCCGTGCGCTTGGGCTTGCCCCTGAGTTGCTCGAAGAAACGATTGCAGAAATTCTTCCCAAGGCTGGAGATGCGCCGGTTCAGGTCAAAGCCGTGACTTCCAGTGGCGATGTTGGGGAACCAATCCCTGCAGAGCATATTGAGCCTGAAGAGGCATTCACGTTGGATCGACACGCCATCAGTTCAATAATGGCTGAGACACGGGCGGTCTCCACTCTTCTTGCAGAAGCTATGGAAGCCGCGACTGAAGATTCTGAGTTTGATGATCAGCAATCAGAAGTCGAAGCACCGGAAGCTCAACCAGAGCTTGAAGAACTCAAATCTGTGTCAACCGAACAATCGTCTGAGGAGAATCGGTTTGCTCAGCTCAAGCGTTATGCTCCTATATGCGAGCTTCTCATTGGAAACGAACGATGGTCCAGAGATGAGGCTGATACACTTGCTCGTGAGCATGGAGTGATGTTGGATGCTGCGATTGAAACCATCAATGATTGGGCATTCGAAGCGCTCGGTGCTCCACTCATTGAAACTGAGGGTGATGACCTTCGAATTAGTTTAGATTTGCTTTAATGGTGAATAGCACTGGAGTTCTCTAGATGGGTGTAGGAATACGAGAAAAAGAACGGGCTGCAATTTTGAGTTCACTCGGCGCGGGTGTTGTTCCTGCAGTCGGCCTTCATCATATTCAGGTCGGGCGAATGGATGAGGTGGAGGCGATTGTCGAAGACCTTCAGCGTATCGAGAATGGTGGTGCTGCAATTCGATTCATTGTTGGCCGGTTCGGATCAGGGAAGAGTTTCTTTCTCAATCTCATCAGGACTGTCGCGCTTGAACGCCGATTTGTGGTTGCCAATGCGGACATTACAACTGATCGTAGATTGAGCGGGTCTAATGGCGTTGCGCGTGCATTGTTTAGCGAACTCACTCGGAACATCGCAACGCGATCAAAGGCGGAGGGCGGGGCGCTGGGGAACATCATCGAACGATGGGTATCAGATATCGCTTATGAGACCAAAGATTCCGGCGGTACGGACGATGATGTATCAGCGAAGATCATGGAAACGCTTCGTCCGCTTCAAGATCTTGTCAGCGGTTTTGACTTTGCTCATGTGCTTTCCGAATACTATCGTGGATATGTGGAGCACAATCAGGAGCTCCAAGATTCAGCTATTCGCTGGCTGCGTGGTGAATACTCAACCAAAACCGAGGCAAGAAAAGATCTTGGTGTCCGAACCATCATCGATGATGATTCATTTTATGATTATCTTAAGCTCTTGGCTGCATTTGTTCGTTTAGCTGGATATCAAGGGCTAATCGTTTCGCTTGATGAGCTTGTTGTGCTATCGCATCGATTAAATAATCGTGTGAGTCGTGATCGCAACTACGAATCGATCCTTCGGATTCTCAACGATTGTCTACAAGGGTCTGTCGAAGGATTGATGGTAATCTTTGCAGCAACAGATGATTGCCTCTCAGATCAACGCAGGGGGCTATACAGCTACGAAGCGCTCGCAACACGGCTTGCTACAAATCGCTTTGCGACCGATGGACTCGTTGATCTCTCTGGGCCTGTAATCACTCTTGGGATGCTCACGCCTGAGGATTGTTATGTGCTGCTCTCCAATGTTCGCCATGTGTTTATGAAGGGGCAAGAGATCGACACACTCCTTCCTGACGAGGGTATCGAGCATTATCTCAGGAGTTGTCACGAACGGATGGGGTCGGCTTATTTTCAGACTCCACGGGAAACCATCAAAGACTTCATCGGGCTCCTCAATGTGCTTGAACAGAATCCTGGGGAGGACTGGAGAACACTCATCGGTGGCATTACCACAACCGCAGGCAGTGAAGAACTCGGGCCTGAGGTTGATGACTCTGCCGATGTAAATCAGCCCAAGAATAATGATGATGATGATGATGATCTGACAGCATTCAGAATGTAACCGATGGATGATCTAAGCACAAACTCAAAGGGATCAGAGAATCGGCAGAGTAAGCCTGTGAACGAACATGGAGCGTTCGAGCTACTCGATCGGGGAATCCAGAGACAACTCTACGCAATGAAATGGCCTTCCCTTCGTCCAATTCAGACGAGGGCAATCAAGGCGTATTTGCAAACGAACCAGCACCTTGTACTGATGGCCGAGACTGCTGCTGGTAAAACGGAAGCGGCTTTTCTTCCAATACTCTCCTCGCTTGTTCATGAACCAACAGGTTCTGTCAGGGTGATTTATGTCGGGCCACTCAAGGCACTTATCAATGACCAGTTCAGTAGGCTTGAAGAATTGTGCAAACATATAGAGATGCCGGTGCATCGTTGGCATGGTGATGTCTCCGCAAGCCAAAAGAAAGACCTCGTCAAGAATCCATCCGGCGTACTGCTGATAACGCCTGAGTCACTTGAATCGCTCCTTGTCAACAAGACTTCTCAACTCTCCACTATGTTTGGAGGTTTGCGAGCCATTGTTATCGATGAAATTCATGCATTCCTTGAAGGCGAGCGAGGCTTGCACCTTGCAAGTTTACTGACACGCATTCAACGGTACCAATGCGAGAATCAGCCACCGGTTCGTCTGCTCGGACTCTCCGCGACGATCGGTGATCCCAATGCGGCCCGTATCTATCTATCGCGTGACAACCCCAATTCTGTTTCCATCATTCTAGATGAATCCGATTGCTCAGAAGTTCTGATCCGGGTGCACGGGTATGATGCCGCCGATTTATCTGAACTAATAGAACAGGATGATGAATCTTCAGATGAGCCGACAGCAGATTCAGCTGTGATGTCCGCGATCGCGGAAGATCTGGTGGAACATTGCCGTACCCACAGCAATCTCATTTTTGCAAATCGGAAGAGCGACATTGAGTTGTATGCAGATTTTGCCAATCAGTGTTGCCGTCAATCAGGCCTTCTAGAAAGCTTCCTCGTTCATCATGGTTCACTCTCAAAAGAACTTCGAGAAGATACCGAAGATCGCATGAAAATGTCCAAAGCCAAGACGACGATCTGCTCATCAACACTGGAAATGGGCATCGATATCGGATCAGTACGAATGGTCGGACAAATAGGAGCTCCGTGGTCAGTTGCATCACTCAAGCAACGCATGGGGCGAAGCGGGCGGTCCAGCGTAGATCCCCGCCGGCTCCGTTGCTACATTGATGTGACCACAATACCAACACCAGGCAACCCAATCTCATTTTTGCCACTTGAACTTCTCCAGACGATAGCGACTTGCGAACTCATGATTGAGGGATGGACTGAGCCGCCAAGGACTGATGTGTTGGATCTGAGTACGCTCACTCATCAGGTCATTAGCACAATTGCGGAGACTGGGGCAATCTTTGCAGACCAGTTGTGTCAGCGTCTTTGCGTAGAGGGGCCATTCGGTTTGGTTTCTATTGAACTCTTTGCCAGAGTACTTCGCTCTTTAGGCTCATGCGATGTGATTGAGCAAGGACCTGATGGAGCATTGATTCTGGGATTGCTAGGAGAGAAACTTAGGTCTAGTCAAGATTTCTACGCGGCATTTGCGAGCAAATCTGAATACACCGTGGTGCATGGAAATCATGCACTCGGAACGCTGCCTTTAGACGCCCTTCCTAAGCCCGGCGAGTTTATTGTTTTTGCAGCCCGGAGATGGCAAATACTCAGTTTGGAAACTGAGCGAAGGATGATTCATGTCAAGCCATCAAAGCGGAGAAATGCGCCCAAGTTTGTTGGGTCAGGAGGAGTCATACATCACCGTATTCGAAACGGGATGCTTCAGCTTCTCAAGAGTTCGAAGGAAATCGTGTATCTCAATGAGTCTGCTCAGAATGCGTTTGAGCATGCACGCAGATATGCAAGCGATCATAATCTTTGCAATCGCGAAGTCATTTCGCTTGGAAACAAGCGTTGTCTCTGGCTCACTTGGACAGGAACCCAAGAGAATCGAACATTTCAAGCACTCCTTCGTTCCTGCTCTATATATTCTGATGACGAACAGGTCGGGATAGTGTGTCATTGCAGTTCAACAGACCTTCGCGAGATCCTAAGGCATTGGAGTACCCATTCACCACAATTCCATTCTCTTGCTGAGCATATCGTTCCAAAACAGTGTCGGAAGTATGACGAATTTCTCACCGATGAATTGCTTGATGAATCAATCGCTTCAGAATTGATCTGGACCCCATTAAATAAAAAGTGAGCGGTCTTGGAAGAATGTTTCTTTGCAGCGATTAATTTGGTTCAAAGTGCTATTCGCTCACAACCCCCTCATAACCCGGGCGCGGGTTTCTGTTTAATTAGAGCGAACGAAAGCTGCATAAATTGCCACCCAAACACCGAAAACAGAAGCACATAAACTTGCTGGGCGGCAACTGATTATGGGCAGCCGGTGGAGAAGGCGTTGAGGAACGCTGAGATGTCAAGGAAGTTGAAGCTGCCGTCTTGGTTGAAGTCGGCGGTGGGGTTGGTTGAACTGAAGGCAGCGAGGAATGCGGAAATATCGAGGAAGTTGAGGGAGCCGTCGCCGGTGAGGTCTGCGGGGCAGGGGGGGCAGTCAGAGATGTCGAATATTTGGAGGCCATCTAAATAATCTGCCACATAGGCCGTCGTTTCTATAACTGCCACACTAATTGCTCCGCTCCATGTGTCGTATACACCAAGCCATGTCGGTGATGCCGGGTCACTCAAATCGATGAGCTGGAGTCCATTGTCAGCGTCTGCGACAAATGCCGTCGTGCCTGCGATTGATACACCCCAAGAATTGCCCGGCGTGTCGTATGAACCGAGCAAGGTGGGTAATGCCGAGTTACTTACATCAATGATTAGGAGACCAGAATCATCATCTGCCACATATGCTATCGAGGCTGCCAATTCGACAGCATAAGCCCGGCTCGGTGTGTCGAATGATCCAAGCAAGAAAGGTAATGCCGGGTCACTTACATCAATGATCTGGAGGCCAGAATTATGATCCGCCACATATGCCGTCGTGCCTGCGACGGCAACATCATATACTTGGCTCGTTGGCGTGTTGTATGAGCCAAGCAAAGTGGGTGATGCCGGGTCACTCACATCAATAATCAGGAGACCGAAATATCTTGCCGCCACATAGGCGGTTGTGCCTACAACTGTCACATCATAAGCCCAATCTAGCATGCCATACGAGCCAAGCAACATGGGGGATTCCGGGTTACTCACATCGATGATTTGGAGGCCATTATAATCAGCCGCCACATATGCCGTCGTGCCTGCGACTGAGACGCCCCAAGCCCGGCCAGTATCAAATGAGCTGAACAATGTGGGGGATTCCGGATTACTCACATCAATGATCTGAAGCCCAGAATCATAATCCGCCACATACGCCGTCGTGCCCTCAACAGCCACATCATATGCCCGACCAGGTGTGTCGTATGATCCGAGCAAGGTGGGTGGTACCGGATTGCTCACATCAATGATCTGGAGGCCAAAGTAAGAATCTGCTACATACGCTTTCGCGTCTGCTACTGTCACACCATAAGCATGACCCTGAGTGTTGTATGAACCGAGCAAATTGGGCAATTCGGGGTTACTCACATCGATGATCTGGAGACCGTAGTTATTATCCCCCACATAGGCCACCGTGTCTGCTACTGTCACACTATGAGCATTTCCCGGCGTGCTGTATGAGCCGAGTAAAGTGGGCGATGCGGGGGTACTCACATCGATGATCTGGAGACCAGCACGATTTGCAACATAGGCCGTTGTGTCTGCGATTGTCACATCCTCAGCACGGCCCGACATGTTGTATGAGCCGAGCAACACGGGCGTAACTGGATCACTCACATCGATAATCTGGAGCCCATATTCAAAATCCGCCACATACGCCGTCGTGCCGTCAACAGCCACAGCATAAGCCCAACCCGGAGTGTCGTATGAACCGAGAAATGTGGGCGAGGCCGGGTCACTTACATCAATGATCTGGAGACCGGAATTATGATCCGCCACATAGGCTGTCGTGCCCGTGACAGTCACAGCAAGAGCAATGTGTGGCGTTTCGTATGAGCCGAGCAAAACGGGTGATTCCGGGTCACTCACATCGACAATCTGAAGACCAGACCCAACCGTCACATAGGCAGTCGTTCCTAAGACGGTCACGCCACGAGCAAGATGTGGTGTTTCGTGCGAGCCGAGCAATATTGGTGATGCGGGGTTACTTACATCGATGATCTGGAGACCTGAGCTAAAATCCGCAACATAGGCTGTGGTGCCTACGACTGCAACATCATTAGCTCTGTCAGGTGTGTCATATGAGCCAAGGAAATCGCGTGCGGCGCAGAGGAGGCCATCAGCTTTGGATTGGGGGGTGAGCAGAGCGAATAGGACGAGGAGGAGGGTGGGGAAAAGTTTGGAATTGATGGTTGCGGTCATTGGGTTGGCCTTGGATGCATGATTGAATTGATACATAACAGCATACTTTGGATTGGGCTGTGGAACAAGGGTTGTATTGGGAATGGCTGTCTTTATTGAGGGTGATAAAAAGTGCCAGAGCTTATTGGGAAGAGGAGTTGATCTGTCAAATCCGCTCAATGTTGTACATTCCCATCACGCGAGCGATCACCCCCTACTCCTCAGGGTAGACAAGGACTTGGATGATAACCACAGTGCTATAGCGCTCACAACCCCCCGCATAACCCGGGCGCGTGTCTCCGATCCAAAGCAGAGACTTCGGGGCAACTTCGGGCCAATCTGAACTTCATCCATGCGTCTCCGGTTATGAGCCCCGAGTCTCCTGAGACTTTTCCAACTCCACCACCGTCTCAAAAGCCTCCCGACAATCCCGCAGACAAAGAAAAACACCACCGAGTTCTCTCAGTGGTGCTAATCGTTTACCGTGGAGTCGGTTGCGTTTGCAACCAGCTAAGTAATAGCGGGGGCTGGATTTGAACCAACGACCTCCGGGTTATGAG
>TARA_R110002072_G_scaffold241151_2_pt1 | contig 12109 bp, 6 predicted proteins | sample TARA_R110002072 | Tara Oceans TARA_R110002072 (sample SAMEA4397118) | marine metagenome | biome: Polar Biome; feature: [SRF] surface water layer (ENVO:00010504); material: water (ENVO:00002006), including particulate matter (ENVO:01000060) such as... | depth 5 m | reverse complement strand
ATTACAGTTGCTCCAAATTTAGGAACTGAAGACATCGAACAATTTGTAACCTACCCAGTAGAATTGGCAATGGCGAACTTACCAGATGTCATCGAATTGCGTTCGGTTTCCCGTTTTGGGCTGTCTGTTGTTACCATTGTATTTAAGGATGAAGCAGGTACTTATCTGCCTAGACAATTAGTACAAGAAAAATTAACCGAAGTTGCTGCAGAAATACCAGAAGGCTTCGGGAAACCTTTTATGGCGCCAATTACCACAGGTTTGGGCGAAATTTACCAATACTCGCTAAAAGTAAAAGATGGCTATGAAAGTAAATATGATGCTATGGATCTTCGGACCATACAAGATTGGATCGTAAAACGTCAAATGGCACTGGTACCAGGTGTAGTTGAGGTCAATGCTTTTGGAGGTTATGTAAAACAATATGAGGTGTCAATTAATCCAGATAAGCTGAAAAGTTTTGGTATTACAATGAAACAAGTTTTTGAAGCTTTAAAAACAAATAATGCCAATACAGGAGGCGCTTATATTGAAAAAAATCATCAAGCAAATTTTATTCGTGGTGAAGGACTAGCACGCAGTTTAGAAGATTTAGAAAATACTGTAGTAACCACTCAAAACGGAAGTCCAATATTAATAAGGGATGTTGCAGAGAAAGTAGGTTATGGAAGTCAGGTGCGTTATGGAGCGTTCACCCAAGATGGTCACGAATCTGTTGGAGGGCAAATCTTGATGCTTAAAGGACAAAGCCCGAGTAACGTTATTGATAATGTGCAGAAGCGCATTGATGAAATTCAAAAATCACTGCCTGAAGGGGTATATATCGAACCATTTTTAAGCAGAAGTGAATTAATAACAAGAACAACAAGTACCGTTGAAAAGAACTTGATTGAAGGATCGCTTATCGTAATTTTTGTGTTGGTACTTCTTTTAGGTAGTTTCCGTGGCGGATTGATAACTGCTTCTGTTATTCCACTATCCCTATTATTTGCATTTATTTTAATGAAACAGTTTGGTATTTGGGCAAACCTAATGTCATTAGGGGCAATTGATTTTGGAATTATTGTCGATGGTGCCGTCATTATAGTTGAAGGTATGGTACTTCATATTCATCAGCGTATTAAAAAGTCCAACGTTCCTATAGATCAGGCAGAAATGGATAAAATGGCTTATGATTCTGGGAGTACCATGATGAACTCTGCCTTTTTTGGACAATTAATTATATTAATTGTATTCACACCTATTCTCTTTTTAACAGGCGTTGAAGGTAAAATGTTCAGACCAATGGCATTTACTTTTGGTTTTGCAGTCTTAGGAGCTATAATTCTTTGTTTGACTTATGTGCCAATGGTTTCTGCATTGTTTCTAAAGCCATCAAAAAATCAAAACGGATGGTTTGCCAAATTTGAAAACAGTATTGATAGGTTTAGTGATAGAATTATGGCGGCTTTAAACAAAGCCTATAAACCACTTCTTTCTTTTGCATTGCGTTTTAAAACGGGAGTAATTGTTAGTGCAGTGGTACTTTTAATGATTTCTAGCTATATATTTAGCAATATGGGTGGTGAATTTATTCCAAAATTTGATGAAGGGGATATTGCTATGCAGGCACTTATTAAACCAGGAAGTAGCCTTACTGAATCTATAGAGGTTTCAAAAAAATTGCAGAATATCGTTAAACAATTTCCAGAGGTAAAAACAATAGTATCACGTATTGGTGTTGCCGAAATACCGACAGATCCTATGCCTATGGATATTGCCGATAGCTATGTGATTTTAGAAAAAGATAAAAGCAAATGGACTTCTGCAAATAGTAAAGAAGAACTTATAGAAAAAATCCAAGAAAAAATTGCAGTAATTCCAGGTGTTAATTTTGTATTTACTCAACCTGTTGAGCTTCGCTTTAATGAATTGTTGACAGGTGTTCGTGAAGATGTAGCTATCAAATTATATGGCGAAGATTTAGGAGTTTTGGCAGATAAAGTGCAGAAAATCGCAGCAGTAATAAGAACCGTTCCTGGTGCTGCAGACGTAAATGTTGAGGCTACAAGTGGCTTGCCACAGATGACTGTTGTTTACAACCGTGCTAAAATGGCACAATATGGTGTAACTGTTGATCAGTTAAATGATTATGTGAGTGCTGCATTTGCAGGTGAAAAGGCCAGCGTAATTTTTGAAGGCGAAAAGAGGTTTGATGTAGTTATTCGTTTGGCTAAGGAATTTAGGCAAGATATAAATAACCTTAAAAACCTATACATAGACCTACCAAGTGGTGCGCAAGTGCCTTTAAAAGAAGTGGCTGATATAAGTTATAAACCAGGACCTATGCAGATAAGCAGGGATAATACCTACCGTCGTATTTCTGTTGGTGTAAATGTAAGAGGGCGTGATGTAAAATCCATGGTAGAAGAAATACAACAAAAATTAGAGAAAGAGGTGAAATTGCCTCCAGGTTATTACGTTACCTATGGTGGATCTTTTGAAAACCTGCAACGTGCTACCGATCGTTTAATGATTGTAGTGCCTATCGCCTTATTTTTAATATTCATACTACTCTATTTTGCGCTCAAATCATTTTCACAGTCAACAATGATTTATATGGCAGTACCATTAGCGGCAATTGGCGGCGTATTCGCTTTGTGGATTCGTGGTATGCCATTTAGTATTTCTGCTGGCGTTGGTTTTATTGTACTCTTTGGTGTTGCGGTACTAAATGGTCTAGTATTGATAAACAAGTTCAATGAATTAAAGGAAAGTGGAATGACAAATATAAAAGACAGAATATACGAAGCAACACACGAACGTTTGCGTCCTATATTACTTACGGCTACAGCAGCTATAATGGGCTTTATTCCAATGGCAGTATCTACATCAGGCGGTGCAGAAGTTCAAAGACCGTTGGCAACTGTTGTTATTGGTGGGCTGATTACTGCAACTTTTTTGACATTAGTGGTGGTACCAATACTTTACAGTTGGCTAGAATCTCGTAAAGAGCGTAAAAATAATGGAGATAACATAAGTTATATAAATAAAAGTAGAACCATTATTCCAGTTTTAATGTTGTTAGGGTTATTATCCTCGGGTAACATTTTGGCTCAAAATAATCCAGTACCTAAAACTTTAACAATAGACGAAGCTATTGCAATGGCAAAGCAAAACTATCCTTCTCTTAAAGAAAGTAAAGCCTTTATCGATCGTGAACGTGCAATGAAAGGTACGAGTTTCGATTTGGGTAATACACAGGTTTTTACTGGAAAAGAAGAGTACGGAAATAACCTTCCAGGAGTACAAACGACAATAGGAATACAACAAGGAAATATAGATGTGTTATCTGGGTTCTCAAAAGCAAAATTTTATAAAGAACGTATAAAACTCGGAGAGAAATTCTATGTAATTAACGAAAAGCAATTGGTTCGCAATGTTATGCAAGCCTATGAACAAATTAATTATAATAAAGCACAACTGCGTTTCGCTAAACAACTGGATAGTGTATATATTAATTTTAGGGAGGCAGCTAAATTACGTTATGAAACTGGTGAAACAGGTGAATTGGAGTTTATCTCAGCATCTTCGGAATATCAACAAATACAGGTATTAAAGCAACAGTCGTATGATGATATTGAAATAGCTAAAGGTGTTTTAAAACAGTATTTAGGAATTGATGGTGAGATTGAAACGGTAGAAACCCCATATAAAGCAATTGTTTTTATAAATAATAATCAAGCAACTACAGTAGATAATAATCCAATACTACAATATGCACTTCAAAACACTCAAGTTAGTAAAGCAAATATTGATGTTGAGAAATCACAATATTTACCCAAGTTTAGTTTATCCTATGGAAAACAAATTGTAGACAATGCATCTGGTTTTAACACCTATCAAGTTGGGATTAACATTCCCTTGTGGTTTTTCCCGCAGAAATCAAGGGTCAAGGCAGCAAAAGCCAATGCAATGGTAGCCGAGAATCAATATCTGGAACAAAAATCGGTTGTAGAAAGTCGCGTTTCTCAATTGATTAAATCGCTTGAAAAAACGCAAAAAACTCTGAAGTATTACGAAGAAGGTGCTTTGCTTTTAGCAGAAAAACAAATGGAGACAGCTGAATTGGCTTTGAAGGAAGGTGAAATAGATTATGCAAAATATATCACCATTTTAAACAGTGCTATCAGGATTAAACAAAGCCATTTACAATACATAAACCAATATAACCTACAGACCATTGAGATAAAATTTCAATTGGGCAATTTATAACCTTAAAAAAGAAAAATGAAGAATATACTATTAGTCAGCACCATATTATTTACACTTATGTTTATGAGCTGTAATAATGCCCCAAAATCTGAACTTGGGCATAATGAAAATGAAGTTGTTTCTAAAACCAGTAAAACTGAAGAAGATGTACACGACAAAGAAGGTCATAGCGAGGAAGAAGGTGTTGTAGAACTTACCATGCAACAAGCTGAAACCATCGGTTTGGAAATGAAACCTTTGGAAGAACGAAATTTAGGAAACAATATTAAAGTTACTGGTACTCTTGAACTATTTCCGCAGGATAGAGCAAACATTAGCCCTTTTATAGGAGGTAATGTAAAATCTATAAAAATTATTGAAGGAGATCAAGTGAAAAAAGGTCAAGTATTAGCATATTTAGAACATCCAGATATTATTAGTATGCAACAAGAATTTCAAGAAAAAAATGGTGACCTCGTTTTCCTAAAACAAGATTTTGAGCGTAAACAAATCTTGTATGACAAAGGTGTATCCTCTGGTAAGGAATTTCAAATGGCACAGTCTAAATTTCGTTCAACTACTTCAAGTGTGAATGCCCTAAAATCAAAATTAAGACTATTGGGGTTAAAGATAGATAAAATTGCCGATGGACAAATTTTTTCTGCAGTTCCTATCATTACACCTATAAGTGGTTTTGTAGATGAAGTTATGGTTAACCTTGGAGATTATGTGGCACCACAAACTAAAATGTTTACCGTTAGTGATAATTCTAAACTGCATGTCGATTTGATAGTATATGAAAAAGATATCAGCAAAGTAAAATTGGATCAGCAAATATTCTTTACAGTTGCTTCTAAACCTAATGAAATTTTAAAGGCCAAAGTACACTCTATTGGTAAAACTTTTGAGACCGATCCTAAAGCGTTGCACATTCATGCAGATATGGATAATAAAAATGGAGATTTACTTCCCGGTATGTATGTAGAAGGTCGAATAGTACAGGGAAAGAAAATGGGTTATGCCGTTCCAGAAGAAGCCATTATAAAGGAAGGTGAGCAATCCTTCATCTTCATCTTCATTTTGGATAAAGATGAAGAAAAAGAGGATAATAAAATGAAATTTAAAATGATACCAGTAACTGTTGGCATTAGTGATCTTGGATTTATTGAGGTTCATCTACCAACTGAAGTTTCAAAGAAGGTAAAAGTGGTTATAAAAGGAGCGTATATGTTGTCATCAGAAAGAATTAAAGGAGAACTAGAGCATGATGATTAATCAAAAATAAATATATTGATTCCGAGTTTGTTGTTTTAACAAACTCGGTTCAAAATCGATTAAAAATATAACTCTTTTCAAGATGAAAAAATAAAAGCTTTAGTAAAACCAAACAGGGCGCAAAAAATAATAGAATGACAAATTTAGAGCAAATATTAGAGGCTAATAACGTAAAACCAACAGCAATGCGCTTGTTGGTTCTACGATTCCTCTTAAATAAAAGAGTAGCAGTCAGTTTAACCAATATTGAAGAGTATTTCGATAACTCAGATAGAACAACATTGTACCGCACACTAAAAACCTTTGTTGAAAGTGGTATTGCTCATCAAATAGATGATGGCACAGGGATAACAAAATATGCCTTGTGTGAAGAAAATTGTAATTGTGAAATAGACACTGATTTGCACTTGCATTTTCATTGTACAAATTGCAATGAAACAGTTTGTTTAACAGAGCATAAAATTCCACACATTAATTTACCAGAAGGATATAAAGCAGAGAATGTGAATTTTGTGGTAAAGGGTATTTGTGATAAATGTAATGGATAATAAATGCACTAACATTGCATCAATTAGAATAGTACTTTTGGAATACATATATTTTAAATGAAAAAAAAGAAAATTAATTTAAGAGATTTAAAACCAAATTTGGAAGGGCAACATAGTCACGAAGACGGTCATGATCATAATCACGGAAATAGTAGTTCTTTAAGAACTTATATTCCTGCAGTCATAAGTTTTACAATGCTTATTATTGGAATAGGATTAGACTATTTTGATGTTTCTTTTTTTGAGGATTGGTTGCGGATTGTTTGGTATGGCATTGCCTATTTACCAGTTGGACTTCCTGTAGTTAAAGAAGGTTGGGAAAGTATCAAAAAAGGTGATGTATTTACGGAATTCTTTTTAATGTCTATTGCTACTATTGGGGCATTTATAATTGGAGAATATCCAGAAGGTGTTGCGGTAATGTTGTTCTACGCTGTTGGCGAGTTGTTTCAAAGTGCAGCAGTTAACAAAGCAAAAGGAAATATCAAAGCATTATTAGATGTAAGACCAAAAGAAGCTAATGTTTATCGTAAAGGTGATTATGTAAGTGTTTCACCAGAAGATGTAAAGATTGGAGAGAAAATCCAAATTCGTGTTGGTGAAAAAATCCCTTTAGATGGTGTATTGTTGTCAGAGAAAGCAACATTAAATACCGCAGCTTTAACTGGCGAAAGCAAACCCGATTCTGTAATTAAAAAAGACAAAGTTTACGCAGGTAGTATAAATTTAGAAAGTGTAATAGAAGTTGAAGTAATTAGCAAATTTGAAGATAGTTCCATAGCAAGAATATTAGATTTAGTTCAAAATGCTACAGCACGTAAATCTAAAACAGAGTTGTTTATCAGGCAATTTGCACGCATTTATACACCAATTGTTGTGTTTTTGGCTATTGGTGTTACTTTCATTCCTTACTTTTTCGTAGATGATTATGTCTTTAGAGACTGGTTATATCGTGCCTTAATATTTTTGGTTATATCCTGTCCTTGTGCTTTAGTTATATCCATTCCGTTGGGTTATTTCGGAGGGTTGGGTGCAGCTTCAAAAAATGGAATTTTGTTCAAAGGAGCTTCCTTTTTAGATGCTATGACCAAAATAAATACATTGGTGATGGACAAAACAGGAACGGTTACCAAAGGTGTTTTCAAAATCAAGGAAATCAAGTCTATAGGTTGGGAAGAATCTGAATTTATGAAATACCTAATGGCTATGGAAGAACAATCCACACATCCAATCGTAAAAGCCATTTTGGAATATAAAGATGAGGGTGCAGATTACAAGGCTTCCGAAGTATCTGAAATAGCAGGAAAAGGTTTAAAAGGTATTGTAAATGGTAAGACTGTTTTAGTTGGTAACAAAGCTCTAATGACAGCCAATAAAATCAATGCTTTAGAGGAAACAGAAACTATTGTAGAATCTATAGTGTTAGTATCAATAGACAATACATTTGCAGGCTATGTTGTTATCGCAGATGAATTAAAAGATGATGCCAAAGAAACAATTACCAATTTGCACAAAGTAGGTGTCAAAAATATAATAATGCTCTCTGGTGACAAACATTCCATTACCCAACAAGTCGCAAGAGAATTAGGAATTGAAAAAGCTAAAGGAGGATTATTACCAGAGGATAAGCTAAATGAAGTTGAAGCTTTAAAGAAGAATCCAGAAAACAAAGTAGCATTTATAGGTGATGGCATCAATGATGCACCTGTTTTAGCAGCAAGTAACGTGGGTATAGCTATGGGTGGCTTAGGAAGTGATGTGGCTATTGAAACCGCAGATGTCATTATTCAAACCGACCAACCTTCAAAAGTAGTTAGAGCTATTAAAATTAGTCGTTCCACTCGAAAAATTGTATGGCAGAATATCATATTGGCTTTTGGCGTAAAAGTTATAGTATTAATTTTAGGAGCAGGTGGTTTAGCAACAATGTGGGAAGCAGTTTTTGCAGATGTTGGTGTTGCATTGTTAGCAATATTGAATGCTGTTAGATTGCAAAGAATGACTTGGAGTTAAAGCATAATACTATGAAGAGAAAAGAACATTGGGAAAACGTTTTTAAAACAAAACCCTTAAACGAAGTGAGTTGGTATGAAGTTGTGCCAGAAACATCTTTATCTTTTTTTAAAGAATCTAATATTTCTAAATCTGCAAAAATCATCGATATTGGTGGTGGAGATAGTTTTTTGGTAGATAATTTATTAAAGCTAGGTTATAAAGATATCACGGTGTTAGACATTTCTGAAGCTGCATTAGATAGAGCTAAACAACGTTTAAAAGGCCAATCAAAGAAAGTAAAATGGATTGTAGCCGATGTTGCTGATTTTTTACCACCAGAACACTATGACTTTTGGCACGATAGAGCAGCATTTCATTTCTTAACAGAATTACAAGATATAAATGGTTATATCGAAACTGTTCAAGAGTATCTAAATAAGAACGGTAATTTAGTTGTTGCCACTTTTTCTGAAAATGGTCCCAAAAAGTGTAGTGGTTTAGAGATAAAACAATATTCGGAAAGCACCATGACCAATCAATTTAAAATGTACTTTGATAAAATTAGGTGCATTAAAATTGACCATAAAACGCCCTTTGATACCAATCAAAATTTCGTGTTTTGCTGGTTTAGAAAAATAACGTAATCATTCAAAATCATTGCCGTTGAATTTTTCTGAATAAAAGAAGGTGAATGAGTAAATTCTACAAATCCTTCAGCAAATAACGTAACATATTAAAGACTTTAAATCCTGAAATTTGTAGTCTACAAATGAACATAGGATTATGGAGACCATAAACATATTTAAAACCAAAGAAAAGAACCATAAATTAGGAATAAAAGAATCATTCCCGGTTACAGGTATGACCTGTGCGTCTTGTGCAGCGAGTGTTGAATCTGTATTAAAACATACGGAAGGCGTTTTTGATGCCAGTGTCAACTTTGCCAATAGTTCTGTTCTTGTGGAGTATGATAAAGAGTTGAGCCCTCATAAACTTCAAAATGTGCTTCGTGAAGTGGGTTATGATATTATCGTAGATGCAGAAAACCCTTCGGAAGTACAACAAGAACTTCAGCAGAAACATTACCAAGACATTAAAAAGCGTACTATTTGGTCGGCCATTCTTACTCTTCCTATTTTTGTATTGGGAATGTTCTATATGCAATGGGAACCAGGCAAGTGGATTTCTTTGGTATTGGCTTTCCCTATTCTTTTTTGGTTCGGTAGTAGCTTTTTTAGCAATGCTTTTAAACAAGCCAAACAAGGTAAAGCGAATATGGATACCTTGGTGGCCTTGAGTACAGGGATTGCATTTTTGTTTAGTCTATTCAATACTTTTTTTCCTGAATTCTGGTTAAGTCGTGGTATTGAGCCACATGTTTATTATGAAGCTGCGACAGTAATTATCACATTTATTTCTTTAGGAAAACTGTTGGAGGAAAAGGCAAAGTCAAATACCTCTTCGGCCATTAAAAAGCTTATGGGATTACAACCCAAAACGCTAAAAATTATTGAGAATGGGGAAGAAAAAGAAATTCCTATTTCCTCGGTGCAAGTAGGTCAAACTATTTTAGTTCGTCCTGGAGAAAAGATTCCTGTGGATGGGGAAGTTTCCAAAGGCAGCTCGTATGTAGATGAAAGTATGATTACGGGAGAACCAGTACCAGTTGAAAAATCTCAAGATGAAAAAGTTTTTGCAGGAACGGTAAACCAAAAAGGTAGTTTTCAATTTACTGCCGAAAAAGTAGGTGGAGAAACACTACTATCCCAAATCATCAAAATGGTTCAGGAAGCTCAAGGAAGCAAGGCACCAGTTCAGAAACTGGTCGATAAAATTGCTGGAATATTTGTTCCTGTCGTATTGGGGATATCTATTATTACATTCATTGTTTGGATGTCAGTTGGAGGCGATAATGCATTTTCGCAGGCCTTACTAACTTCTGTGGCGGTATTGGTTATCGCTTGTCCATGTGCATTGGGATTGGCAACACCTACGGCTATAATGGTGGGTATTGGAAAAGGAGCCGAGAACAATATCCTAATAAAAGATGCCGAGAGTTTAGAACTCGGTCATAAAGTTAATGCTATCATCCTTGACAAAACAGGCACGATTACGGAAGGAAAACCATTAGTAACAGATGTGCTCTGGAATGACAAGTTTGAAAATCAAAATCAATACAAGCAAATTCTTTTAGCAATAGAAGCACAATCAGAACATCCCTTGGCAGAAGCAGTTGTTAGTCATTTTAAAGATGAAAATATTGAAAAAACTGAAATTGCTTCTTTTGAAAGTATTACAGGAATGGGTGTAAAAGCTCAAACAGGAAATGGTTCGAAATACTATGTTGGAAACCATAAACTAATGCTTGAGAAAAATATTCAAGTAGAAGCTTCCTTAATGCAAACAGCAGAAAGTCTCGAAGAGCAAGCAAAAACAGTTATTTTCTTTGGCAATGAAAAACAAGTGCTGGCAATACTCGCCATTGCAGACAAGATTAAGGCAACTTCAAAAAAGGCTATAGCAACGCTTCAAGAAAGAGGCATCGAGGTCTATATGCTCACGGGAGATAATAATAAAACCGCATCAGCTGTTGCACACCAAGTAGGAATATCAAATTACCAAGGTGAAGTAATGCCTTCGGATAAAGCAGCTTTTGTTGAGAAATTACAAGCTGATGGTAAGATAGTGGCAATGGTAGGCGACGGTATAAACGATTCTCACGCTTTGGCACAAGCCAATGTAAGTATTGCAATGGGTAAAGGCTCAGACATCGCAATGGACGTCGCGAAAATGACACTAATAACGTCAGATTTGCAATCCATTCCAAAAGCATTGGCACTATCAAAAAAAACGGTTTTGGGCATCCGTCAAAACCTATTTTGGGCATTCATCTATAACATTATAGGTATCCCAATTGCAGCGGGCGTGTTATACCCTTTAAATGGCTTTTTGTTAGACCCAATGATTGCAGGTGCAGCAATGGCATTTAGTAGTGTCTCTGTAGTTGCAAATAGCCTTCGACTTAAACGAGTAAAACTTTAATATTAATTATAAATTTAAATACAATGAAAACTTTAAAATTTAAAACAAATATCAATTGTGGTGGGTGTGTATCAAAAGTAACGCCTTTTTTAAACAAACAAGAAGGTGTTGATAATTGGGAAGTGGATACTAATAATCCTGATAAAATACTAACCATAGAAAGTAATGGAGCAACCGAAGATGAAGTAAAAACTACATTGCAGAAAGTGGGGTTCAAGGCTGAGTCTATAGATTAATTAAATTTCAATGAAATTCAAACGAACGATATATTAAAGCACAATTGAAAAAGGTAACTGACTCCAACCGTAAAGCCTTTTAGATAAATTATAGTGGGTTAATTGCGTCCGCTTTAGCTTTTGAATTGAGTATTATGAAGGAAGTTTTTTCTTTGATTAGAAGCTAAATTACATACTTTATTAAAGTATAAATTAAAAGGCATGGGAATAGAGTTTCCTTAGGTTTCAAACTCTGGAGGTAATTACGTATCTGTTAATATTTAGAAGAAATATTGTAAAGGGATTAAAAAACAATATAATTTTTACTTAGAGTGATATAAATCAATTTTTAATTTAAGCTTCCTTCTGTTGTATAAATTGGGATAATTGAAAAAACTTAAAATACCCATATGAAACAAACAGTTCTTGGTTGATGTTATAAATTTCTATTATTTTAGCAACAGTAGATGTTAATTTTAATCCTTCTTTTTCTAAGAATTCAATAAAATTCATTCTGTAAAAAAAATCGATTTCTAATCTCTGCAATTCCGCATTTATAGAAAACAAATCTTCTCTGTCTAAATCTGGCATTGATTCAACAATTTGCTTTTCATCTTCCTCCAAATGATTAAAATAGGCAGCATTTTTAAGCATGATATTTTGAGTAACCCTATTTGTTGCTGCATGAAAATACTTAACTAAATCCTTTGTGTAACTGACAACCCTCTGGTTTTTTTTTGTTTCTAAAAAGACATATATTTCTTCTATTGTCTTTCCAGAAAGTTCATTTTGACTAACACC